>Ga0193729_1002069_pt1 | contig 10074 bp, 10 predicted proteins | sample U1c2metaG_FD_143036 | JGI IMG/M metagenome (GOLD analysis project Ga0193729, IMG submission 143036) | Soil microbial communities from a riparian zone of the East river system, Colorado, United States - U1c2 | ecosystem: Environmental > Terrestrial > Soil > Riparian zone | place: USA: East River... | reverse complement strand
CGTGGTTTTTAGCGCAAAGAAATTCGCGCATCGCCAGTGCGATTGGCTCGGCGTGTGTTTCCAACGCGAAGTGCCCGGTATCGAAAAAGCGGACGTCCGCGCGCGGAATGTCCGTTTTGAATGCGCTCGCCCCGGCGGGCAGAAAAAACGGATCGTGCTTGCCCCACACCGCGAGCAAAGGCGGCTTGTGCGTACGGAAGTATTCTTGGAATGCGGGGTATAGCGCGACGTTGCTCTTATAGTCGCCAAATAGATCCAGCTGCACCTCATCTGCGCCGGGACGGGCGAGATAGAAGTTATCGAGCGACATGCCGTCCGGCGAAACGCATGCCGAATCGGGCACACCGTGGGTGTACTGCCAGCGCGTCGTCTCAGGAGCAAGGAAAGTGCGCAACGCGTTCCGGTTGGCCGCGGAAGGGTCTTCCCAATATGCGCGGATGGGGTTCCATCCGTCGCTTAGTCCTTCCTTATAAGCGTTACCGTTCTGAGAAATGATCGCGGTAATCCGTTCGGGGTGCCACATCGCCAGGCGAAAACCCGTTGGCGCACCGTAGTCGAACACGTAGAGGGCGAAGCGCTCCAAACCCACGACTTCGGTAAATCGGTCGATGAGGCGGGCGATGTTGTCAAACGTGTATTTGAATTGGCTTCGTGCCGGCATATCCGACTGACCGAAGCCCGGCAAGTCAGGCGCGAGCACGTGAAAGCGATCGGCCAGAAGCGGGATCAAATCCCGGAACATGTGACCCGCACTCGGGAAGCCATGGAGCAGCAGCAGCTTGGGCGCGTCGGGTGCTCCCGCCTCTCGATAAAAAACTTTGAGAGCGTCGACTTCAACGGTACGGTACTTGATGGATGGCATGACATCTTTCCTCAGTGACGATGGAACGGGTTCAGCTTTTGTCATGGACCGCCTCCAGAATGAGGTCCACCACAGCCGCCGGCGCGGTGACGAGGGGCGTATGGTCGACGGAATGCGCGTACACCCGCGCCTTCATGCGATCGGCCATGAACCGTTGCGTCTCGTGAGCGATCATTCGGTCTCGCTCCGCGATGAGAAACCAACTGGGGCGGTCCTTCCAAAGGGGACGTTCAACGGCGACGGTGATACAGGCTGGGGAGATTGGTCGCTGCACGGCAGACAGCAATGCGTGCTCCGCATGAGTTGCGTCCTGAGCAAACGCAGTGGCAAACGCATCTGAAGGGAGCCACGCTGACATCAGCTCCGGACATGTCTTACTCCTCTTGATAATTCGAACCCTGAACGCCGCCTGCCCTTGCCTTGCGGTTGACCGGCACAACATAACCGTCTTGAAGTTCTCAGAGAGGTTATGCCGGCAGGCATAACTTGTCAAATGCAATTGAGGCGGTTATGGTGCAACGCGTAGAGGTAGTTCCTATGTCGCAGAAATCCCCTGCCATATTCATCACCGATTCTGCGGCGCTGAATTTTTTGAACTCAGTAGCGACCCCGGTCGACACCAAAATCGACTGGATCAGCGATGGCGAGGGGTTATTGGCGTGGTTGCAGCAGGCGAATCTTGTGCCGCCTGAGGCACTCGAAGCCATGCGCAAGCACGCAAAGCCGGCAGAACTCGATCGCGTGGCAGCGCAAGCGCGGAATCTCCGCGAGTGGTTCAGGACATTCGTCCACGAAAACAAGGGCAAGCCGCTGAAGGCCGCGGCTCTCGCTGATCTCGAGCCGCTGAATCGACTCCTTGCCAGAGACGAAGGGTTCGGACAATTAGTGGCGCATAAGCACGGGAAGGCAACTGCGCTTAAGTTTCAGAGCGTACGACGCTGGCGATCGACGGAATCGCTGCTCCTTCCGATTGGTGAAGCACTGGCGAGGATGCTCGCCGAGGAAGACCTCTCGGACGTGAAAGCATGCGAGGGAGCAACCTGCACGCTGATATTCGCCGATCGCACGCGAGGCCGTTCGCGTCGATGGTGCAGCATGGGGATCTGCGGCAATCGGGCGAAGCAGATCGCCCATCGACATCGATTGAAGGAGTCGCGCTAAGCGGGGCGGCGAGCGCGCCGAAGTCCTCGAGACTCCGGCGCGCCCTCATCCCTCAATGCTTGATCTTCAGCAAATTCGCCTGGTCTTCGCCCGAGTGATTGTCCTCGGTGACGATCATGAAGCCCAAGGCCGGCGTCTTTTGGAATTCCACCGGGTCGATGGTCACAGGTACGTCCACGGTGAGATTCGGCCCAACCGGCACGAACAGGGCATTCGAGATCGACGGTTTGAATGCGTTGAACGACGCAGTTCCCGTCAAAGCCTCTCCGGCCCCCGTGTCGTCGAACGCGCTCATCGTGTACGTGAATCGCGGATTGGTCGGTGAAATGCCAAGATCCGACGCGAATACCGGCAACAGTACGGTTGAGCCATCGGTCGGCGCATCCGCGTTGAACTCGGCGAATTCATCACCGGTTTTCAGATTGACGAGGAAGGTGCCGATCTGCCCATTCGCGCTGCCCGCCGTAATGCCACCGATGTCGGCGCAGAACAGGACGAAGTCATAGACGCCATCGCCGTTGACATCGATGTAGATATCGTACTCGCCCGATGCCGGATTGGAGAACCGCCCATACGTGTTCACGGCGAACACCAGGACGCTGTCCGTCGCCGAGATCGGGTTGGTTTGGACTCCGACAGCGCGCGGTTCGAAGGCCGCCGCGATCTTCCCGCTCTTCGGATTCTTCAAGCCCCAGGCGTAGAAATCGCCATTTCCGGCAATCACGCCATTGCGATTCGTAAGACGGATGCTGGGTTGCTTGCCATCGCGCAAATCCGCATCCACGGTCGATCGCGCGCGTGTCACGAGATAATACGGCAGGTTGAGGCTGACCCCGTTGTTCGACGCAGATTCCGGTGTGAGGGTGATGGCGCCCGAGACATCCTCGAACAGCACATTGCCTGTTGCATCGTGCGTGGCGCCCGCAGTCCCTGCCGGCACATCGAGGGTCATTTGCAGTACCTCCTCGTCATGCCCGCGCACCGACACGCTCGAGCGCGACAAGTGGACCGAGTGCGGAACACCGCCCGACGCGGTTGCGGCTGCCGTGAAGCTGGCCGGCAATCGCTCGTGATTGCGCACGATGAGATCCCGCTCCTCATGGAAGTTGCGGGTCAATTCGGCGACGCCAAAGGACATGAGCCCCATGTGCCCGCCTTCATCGCCGTGCACCGTGACATTGGTGGCGGTGGCGCCTATGGGTTGCACCAGGCCTGAACCCTCGATGCGCGGCGCGTAGTCAGGCAGCGCGGTCGGCGATGCGGTCTGAACGACAGCCGCGCGCAGACCGGGTTCTTTCCAGTCCTTGTGCGCCTGCACGGCCAGTGCCGCGACGCCGGCGACATGCGGGGTCGCCATCGACGTGCCCGATTCATAAATGCCGCCGGTACCGGTGCCCATGCCGGTCGAAAATACATTGACGCCCGGTGCAGACACGTTGGGCTTCAAATCCCCGTCATGGCTGCGCGGACCGCCGGAGCTGAACGAGGCGGCCAATTTGAAGGTGACGTCCGGTATGTTCGCCGGCGTGATCGAGGCGCTGACCGGCGATGGCGCGGCCAGGAAGGTCGGGGTGTCGCTCTGCAGTAGTTCAATGAACGGAATCGTCGCGGCGTCGATCAAGGGGTTGAAGAACCCGGCCGCGTTGTTGACGACGCCGAGCGCGACGGCGCCGGCGTTCTGCGCATTCGTGACTTTCTGATCGAACGAGCAGGTACCGCGCGAGACGATGGCCAGCGCGCCCTTGGTGCTTGCCGGGAAGTCCGTCGCATTGCAGCCCAAGCCAAGAGCGGCGCCGCTCTTCAGAATGACGGCCGCCACACTGCCGGTCGGCAACTTGAGGCTGTTGGCTTCGACGCCGTTGGCGCCGCCGCCTGAGGACAGCGCGATATGCACACCATTGACCAGGAATGCGCGCGCGTTCATCGCCGCAACACTGATGGCATGACTGGCCGTGCCCGGATCGCCCGTGATATAGGGCGCCGGTCCGTTGTTGCCGGCGGCCGCGACCACGATGATGCCTGCTTTCGCGGCATTGTCGGAGGCGATGGCATCCGCGGTGCCGGTCACGCCATACGGCGAGCCCAGCGACATGCTGATGACGTCCATATCGTTGTGCACGGCCCATTCGATCGCATCCGCAACGACGTCGGTGGAACCTGCGCAACCGAACACACGCACCATATAGAGATCGGCGAGCGGCGCGACGCCGGGGCCGATCCCGAAACCGGCCGCGTAGGCGGCCTCGTTGTAGGGACCGTGATAGGTCGCGCCGTCGTTGGTGACGCCGAACCCGGCCGCTGTGCCGGATACATGGCTGCCGTGGCCATTGCAGTCGAGAGGATTCGGATCCGGCACGGGTACGCTGCTGGGCACATCCGCATTGTAATCGTCACCGACCAGGTCAGTGCCGCCTTTCACCTTGGGAGCATTGGGACCGAACATCGTGGGATCCGCAGGAGCGGTGCTGGTCGCAGCGGCAGCGGTAAATGCCGCCACGGTCCCGGGGCCGCCAAAGTTCGCGTGCGTGTAATCGATGCCGGTATCGATGATGGCGATCTTCACGTGCTCGCCGCGAAATCCGGGTACTCCCTGCCACACCGCGGGCGCGCCGATGAACGGCACGCTCACGACATTATTGATGTTGTACTTCGGTACGCCGACGACTTGCACGACGCCCGGCAAATTCGACAATCCCGCAACCTCGCTGCGCGCGATCTCCACTTTGATACCGTTCATGGAGTCGTGATAGTGCGCGAGCACTTTGCCGCCGCGTACAATGATGCTCGGTTCAATCGAGGCGTGTTGCTGCGAGACTTGCGTGTGAATCGCATCATGATCCTGCTGACTGATCTGATGTCCGGGAACGCGCGCGCGAACTTCGGCGGTCGACTCGGCGCTCATGGTGACAACCACCTTGACTTGCTCCTTGTCGAGCAGCGACAGCGGCTGCCGGGCCGTCGTCAGCGGCCCAGTTCGGCTCGCCGCTTTGAAGCGGCTCGCACCGGCTTGCTGCGCATCGGCGGCCGGCGGTATCGCGATGAAGGTAATCAGCGCTGTGAGCGCGGCCAGTTGCCAATATCGTGCTCTACGTGCTGTCGTCGCTGCGACGACCCGTCCTTTGGATCCATGCATTTCGTTACCCCCAGAAAATTTTTTATTTAAGAGCAGTGCTCGCTGAAGACCAGTGAAATGCGTCCGCACTTCGCTGGCTTATCACGTTAGAGTACTGCTGCATCAACCGCAGGACCAACTTATTTTGGCTCGGGTCTATCGCACTCAATTCGACATAACGCGCATTCGGCCGCGTATGAGAGACCTCACCTCATATATATATGAGTGAGGGTGAGCACTCTTTTTTGTCACGACACCCAGGTCAGCTTTTCCGACGATAACTCCGCCTCGCCGTCCCAACGATAGGCCACCAGCGGTCCGTCGCGTGCCGCACTGTAGTCAAGACATGCGAACCGCGGCGAAATCACCCGGGGTGTTCCGGTAAACCAGTAATGTCCAAAGAGCACGGGGCGTCCGCTGTACGGATGCGCGACCCATTCTGCCGGCATCGGCGCATCGGGAATCTTCTCCATCTCCTCGGGCGGCCCGATCATCGCCTTGCGGTAGGTGGACAAATCCTCTTGCCACCATCGAACGCGCACTTCGCGACGCACCTTGCCTTCCTTGTCCTGAAATGAAATTCCGGCGGGAAGATCCACCTCCCGTCCCTTGCAGACGATTTCGATCGCCTCATAGATCGCGTGACCCTTGCGGCTTCCCAGCAAGATCATCTCATCGGTGAGCTTGGAGCCGGATCCCATGGCCTTCTGCAGCAAGTCGATCGACGGCTGATCCCAGCAGGCGTGCACGATCCGTAACCCAGGAAAATCCAACCACAACGGCAGCGTTCTGAACCAATCGGTGATCTCCCGCTGCCAATGTGTCCCCTCCACGACGTCCAAGAACGCCTGATGCTGCTCCCGATTCCCGGGCTTGTGATGGTCCCGCAAGAATTTTCCCGGGTGCTCCGGATCCGGCGTCACCCAGGCGATTGCATTGAATTCATGATTGCCCATGACGCAGCGCGCAGAACCAAAATCGGCCATGCCGCGCACCAATTCAATCGTTGCCAGTTGTTTGGGGCCGCGATCGATCAGGTCCCCGACAAAGACCGCGGTTCGCTCCGAGTGGCGCCAGACGCCTTCGATGTCGCGGTATCCCAAATGCTGAAGCAGCTCGACCAGCTTGTCGTACTGACCGTGTACATCGCCGATGACGTCAAGATTCACAGAATCCAGGATACCCTATGCGAATCGCGACGGCCGCGTCGCAAATTCGCTAGTGGATTTGAATCAATCACATTGTTGGCTGAAGCGCCTTAGCCTGATACATCTCGGCTGGTGATCCCCTCGACGATCTGAACGAGGTAGGGATGCATGGTTTTGTGCGGAATCGAGCAGCTGGAATTGTCGCTCCACACCGTGATGGCAGCGGCCAGGCCGGTCAAGCCTAGGACCAGCGAGGACACCATCATGGCGGTCAATACAGGTTTTCGGCGCAAGATATATAAGATGGCGCGAAAGTACCCATCGGTGCTGATCATCATAGCGAGATCTCCCTACGCTAAATGAATACAACACCGCAGGAGTCGAAAAGTTCACTCCTTGGTCAGATCCAACCGTCCAACCGTCCAAGCGTCCAAGCCTCCATGGTCGGCCAAGAGCCCGGTAACTCGGGGGGCTTATCCCCCGAGTTGATCGTCTCGCCTCGCTAGTCGTGGTGCTTGTCGAAAACCGGGATGCCAGACGCGAACCAGGCGCCGGCCACATTGCGAATCAGGAGCACCGGACTCGGACAGTCTGCGGGCGCGGGCGTAAGCACATCATCGATCTCGAAATCGCCGTTCTGCTCGAGCGGAACGCCGGTCAGGGTCGTATTGTGCAAGGTGAAGGGCGCTGCTGCCTCACAAATCAAGGTTGCAAACACGCTCTGCCCGCCATTGAAGCCGATGGCGTTGCCGCCGCCGAGCAGCAAACCCTTGCCATTGACCCTGATGTGCCCGTCGACCGAGACTTCGGCTTGCAGATCGGCGATCACCCAAATCTGACCCGGAGGATTCACTCCGCGCACGACATTTCGGGTCACACTGGACGAAGTCCCATCGGCATTTGCGACACCCGCCGCGGCCGACAGCGGAAGTACGCCGATCCCGCCTTTGAATCTCACCAAGGAGTCGCCGCCCGCCGCCGCCATGGAACAGCCGACCCCCAGAACTACCGCGACAATTGATAATTTTTGGAACAAGACGTTCTCCTTGCGAATGAATTCGATTCTATTCTTGCCGCCGTATGGTCTACCGCTTGCTAGTGAGCGCCAAGCACGATCGACTCAGGTATCCGCGCCGCGGCAAGTTGCTCAAGATTCTATGACATCTTGGAACCGGTTGCGGTTTCCGCGGAACATACCGCCGCTGAATCCCGCAGCGCCGCAACCGCGGCGGCTGCATGGCACCAAGCTCGATTTCCTTCGAGGCCTGGACGCACGCCGCAATCAGAATCGGATCGAGAGACCCGCCAGCGCTTCACCGTAATATAAGCCGCTGCCCTTGATCGCAATGCGACAGCCGGTAGCGCCGCCGCAGAATAGCGCACTATTGTTGTTCAGCAGAATGCCGTAGCCGCGGGCCTCGAATCGGAATGCGACATGCGCGCCAATCGGCACCATCCAGCCCAAGCCAAGATTGCCCGAGAAGAACGTCGACGAATTGAGCCCGCTGCCCTTGGGCGTCGCAGTCGTTGCGCCGATGCCTCCCATGACATATAGCCCGCGGCCCACTTCGTCGATGAATGCGGTGCCGCCTAAGTGATAGTTGTGAAGCGTGAGCCCCGCGTTGCCCGTCTGTGACGAGAACGCGCCGGATGTGAGCGCCGTGTCTTGCTGGCTATAAAAAAGCTCCAGCTGCCTGCTGCGGTCCAGTCCGATGTCGACTGCCAGGCCAAAGCTTGAGCCGTTTTTAAGATCAATGGACGAGTTGCTGGCGGAATCCGTCACGCTGCCGCCGAACCTGTCTCCACCGTAGAAGGTGATGCTGTTTTCGTTCTTTGCGGCAGGAGCGAATTGAGCGCGTGCGTGTTGCAGCGGAGCAGTCGCCAACATCACGAGCAGCGCCATTGGGCAAGATTTCATCGGAGTTCTCCAGGGACGAAGACTACCCCACCGGCTTGAGCCATTGCGCGCACCGTAACCGACCGCATACAACATAATCACCGCTTCGTGCTGCGGGTCCAAATTACCACGGTTAGTCGAGGCAGCAGGATCGAGATTGGTCTAGTATTTATCCACACGACGTCGCTGCGCCAGGGAATATTTGGAGACGGGAACTGATGTACAAGAAACCTCATGACGACCGATCCAAGCAATCGGCCTCCAATGCCCGCGAGCCCACCCCGCCGCTTCTCAGTGAGCGGCTCATCGCCCAACTCCAAGGGGCTGTCAATGCCGCGCAGCGAAAGCGCATGACTCATCCGAGCGACCAAGGCGAGAAACGATCAACCGAAAAGAATTTCTGAAATTGGCGACGATCTGACACGTTGTCGTCGGAATGCTTGCTGTGGAGCTGGACGCGTCGTGGTCAAAGGCGCATGGTGATGCTCGAGTACCCCTGGCGTGCAGGATATGGAATCCAGACCCGCATTCATCTTTGATCTTGACGGCACCCTCGTGGACAGTGTCTACCAGCATGTGCTGGCGTGGCAGGAAGCACTCGACTCGGAAGGGATCGCGCTGTCGGTTTGGCGCATTCACCGCAAGATAGGCATGAGCGGCGGCTTGTTCACCAATCAGCTGCTGCGCGAGACGAAGATCGAGATCAGCGAAGAGAGCAGGACTCGATTGCGGCACGCGCACGCGGCCGCGTATCGACGCCTGACATCGAAGGTGCGCCCGCTTCCGGGTGCACGCGAACTGTTGGCGACGTTGAGCCTCGCCCGCATTCCATGGGCGATCGCCACCAGCGGCCGCATGGAAACCGCGGCGCCGAATTTGGATCTGCTGGGAGTAGACCCGACTGTCTCGGTGGTCATCACCCGCGACGACGTCAAATATGCCAAACCAGATCCTGATTTATTCGTCGCCGCCGCCAATCGGCTCGGCAGCCCGATCGCCAGCGCCGTCGTTGTCGGCGACAGCATCTGGGATGTGCTTGCAGCCCGGCGTTGCCAGGCACTGGGAGTCGGGTTGCTGTCAGGAGGCTACGGAGCTGATGAACTGGAGCGCGCCGGCGCCTATCGCGTCTACGACGATCCGGCCGATTTGCTCAGTCATCTCGATGAGGTCGGCGGCCGGCGCTAGCGCAGGTCAGGGCGCACGCTAGCGTCGACAACGATGCGCACGGGCTCGATGAGGAATAAACAGGCCGCGTTGGAAGTCCTCTAGAGTGCAAGCCCTCTTAGGGCGTCAAAGCCGAACACGATGCGAACTCGCGCAACCGAAGCAACACAGGAGTCATTCTGAATGTTCATTTTCCGCTTCGGCTGCATTCGTCTCGGCATCATCACCGTCCTCGCAAGTTGCTTTGCGTCGCAGGCAGGTGCGCAAAGCACGCTGCCCTCGAGCGAACGCCCGGCTCGCGGTGCCGTCTCAGCAGCGGCGGCCGCCGAGTCAGCGGATGAGGCTAGACTGCGCGTCGAGACCGCGCTGCGGCTCGATCCGTATTTCTATGACGCGCATGTCAACGTGTTGCTGAAAAAAGGCGTGGTCGTTTTGGAGGGATTTGTGTTCAGCGATTGGGATCTGATACAAGCCATCCGCATCGCGAATAAGGCGGCCGGTGGCGCACGCGTCGTCAATGCACTGTCGATCGAGGTGGGCGGTCGCCGATGACCATGGGTTGGCGCTCGCGACCGCTCACTCCTGTGAAAGATTTTGCAGCTGTTCCACGGCATCGGCGAAATCCAGTTTGAACTCCTCGACCACCTGTCGCGCCGATTTGATGCTGTCGATGAGGCCCACGCCTTGTCCCACAAAGTAAGTTACGAGATTGCGCGCCGCAGGGTTGCCG
>Ga0193729_1002068_pt1 | contig 10075 bp, 5 predicted proteins | sample U1c2metaG_FD_143036 | JGI IMG/M metagenome (GOLD analysis project Ga0193729, IMG submission 143036) | Soil microbial communities from a riparian zone of the East river system, Colorado, United States - U1c2 | ecosystem: Environmental > Terrestrial > Soil > Riparian zone | place: USA: East River... | reverse complement strand
ATACGGCCCAACTGCTGCTCGCGCGCATTCCGCCCGGTTCTCCAGAAGTGGGCATTGCACGATACCGATTGGCTCTTTTGAAGTTCCACGCCGGGAAATACCAGGAAAGCGAGGCGATTCTGCAGGATTTGCGCAGCGAAGGCCAACAAACCGGAGACATCCTTCGGCTGCTCGGATGGTGTTATCAACGGCAAAATCATGGTGACCAGGCTATTGCAATATTTCGCGAAGCGGTGCGGCTCAATCCGGGCGATGAGCAGAATTTTTTGGATTTGGGCGCGCTGCTATTGGCGAATCGAAGTTTCGGTCCAGCGCTGGAGCTGGCGAAGCGAACCGCGGATGCATTCCCTGCCTCCGCAAATGCTCTGCGGTTACTGGGCTCAATTCAACTTGCTTCGGAACAATATACTGACGCGATGAAAACATATTCCCATTCGTTGTCTCTTGATTCACACAACATCGCGGGAATTCTTGGACTTGCAAAAGCGCAGGCCGGCGCCGGTATGGAAAAGGAAGCGCGCGCGACCATGGAAACCGCCAGTCGCGAGTTCCCGGAAAATGCGGAATTGGAATTGGAACTGGCATTATTGCTTTTGAAACAGGGAGAAGATGGCAATGCCAATTCGCAGGCGCGTGCTGAACAACTCTTGCGCGCCGCCGCCAAGCACGATCCCACACTGGCCGAGCCACAAATTCAGCTTGGGGAGCTTGAACTGCGAAGTGGCGAGACCAAGTTGGCACTCGAGCATCTCCAAAACGGCGTGAGGCTTTCGCCGGAGAGCCCACGCGCGCACTTTTCGTTGGCTCGCGGGTATCGCCGGGCCGGGCGAAATGAAGAGGCCGCAAAGGAAACGGCCCTGTTCGACAAACTAAAGAAAAGCGAAGCTTCGCGTCCGGCGCCCTCATCTCCGGACACTCTGCTCAAGGAATAAATTGTCAGTCAAAAATGCTTCCATATCGAGGCTCTGCCTGTTTTCGCTGGTCACCTTGACAATTCCAGTTGAACGATCGATATCGCAAAGCCACGCTGCTCCGGCCAGCCCCATCTTCACCGAAGTTACCCAAAACGCCGGGATTGGTTGGCGGCAATTCAGCGGCAAGTCTGCTGACCGATTCCTGATCGAAACGATGGGTGGCGGAGTGGCCTTCCTCGACTTCGATGGCGACGGCCTCCTGGACATATTTTTTGTAAATGGCGGTGAGACGCCTCATGGCAAGAGCTCATCGCCGGTGGGAAATGCGCTGTATAGAAATTTTGGCAACGGAAAGTTCGAAGAGGTGGCCGCGAAGGCTGGCGTGGACCGCATCAATTTCTACGGCATGGGCGTCACGGCAGCAGACTTCGACAATGACGGCTTCACGGATTTATACATTACTGGGTATCCGTCCAGTGCGTTGTTTCACAACAATGGAAATGGAACCTTCACGGAGGTAACCGAACAAGCTGGTGTAGCCAACGCCGGAAGATGGGCGGCCGGCGCGGCATGGTTGGACATTGATCGCGACGGCCGCTTGGACCTGCTGGTGACAAACTATGCTCAATTTTCCTTTAACGACGAAAAGAAGTGCTCGATTAACGGCGTGCGGGCATATTGCGCGCAGACGGCCTACACCGGCATGCCGCTTACGCTCTATCACAATGACGGTCATGGGAAATTCTCTGACATCAGCGAAAGTTCCGGCGTCACAAAGTTTGTCGGACGGGCTCTGGGAGTTGTTGCGTTAGACGTAAACGATGACGGCTGGACGGATCTGTTTATCGCACGCGACGCGTCACCTAATCTGCTGCTGATCAACCAGAAAAACGGAACGTTTCGGGACGTCGCGCCCCAGGCCGAAATCGCTTATGACGCGGCCGGCATGGCCAAAGCGGGGATGGGCGTCGATGCAGCTGACCTGAACGGCGATGGCCGGCCCGATTTCGTCATCACCAATTTCAACGACCAGTACCATTCCTTACTTGTGAGCACTTCTTCTGATGTTTACGACGATCAGACGACGAAATCAAATTTGGCCAGATACACAAAGAAATTCGTAGGCTGGGGAGTCCATTACATCGATTTCGATAATGATGGGAACCTCGATCTGCTGATCGTGAATGGCCATATTAATGAAGCTGTGGAAAGCACCCGTGTTGACATTCAGTACAAAGAGCCGCCGCTGCTGCTCCGAAACGACGGAAATGGCGCTTTCCTGGATATGCGAGATGAAGCCGGACCGGCATTTCAGACCAACTACAGCGCTCGCGGACTAGCCATCGGGGACTGGAATAACGATGGCCGCACCGACGCGGTGTTTACTTGTCTTGATGCCCTACCGGTGTTGCTGCGGAATGATACGGGGCGGGGACGGGCGTGGATCGGTTTTGAGTTGCAAGGCACCACGAGCAATCGAGACGCAATCGGCGCAAAAATCACCGTGGAAGCGGGCCGCAAAAAACGGGTGCGTCAGACTACCGGTGGGTCCAGTTATCTTTCTTCGCATGACAAGCGCGTTGTTATCGGCTTGGGATCTGGAGAGGGCTTATCGACAGTCTCCGCGGAAATTCGATGGCCCAATGGTAACCTTCAGCGAGTCATCAATTTGAAGGTCGGAGAATATCATCACATCGTGGAAGAATGGACATCTCCGAGTCGGCGACCTTAACAATTCGATTTATCTGCAGGTTGTGGCTCCCGACCTGCCAGAACCGCGAAACCACCCTGCCGGGCTCATTCTTACCCTGTGAGAATAGCCTATTTTTGATTGTGGGGACACCGCCCGCCCGGCGTTGATTCGGTTGCATCCTGAATTTTGAGTTTTCTCTGTCAATATTCCTGACCATGTGGCGATCCGAAATGTTTCCGCACGCGTGTTTTCATGGCGTAACTTGCGGATTCGCAATGTGTTGCCGGATTGTCACGTTCTACCGTTGCATCTGCCCTATTGCGCGTTTTGAATGGGCTCGCGATAAATCGATTTAAACCGCGCGAATCCACACATTGGGAAAACGAGCGCCCTTGCGGGCGTGTAAGTGAACAAACTCAGAATTTACTGTTGACACCGGTCCCCAGATGGGCGAATAAGCTCATATACGTTGTGGGTTTTTGGGGCGGGTGTTTCCTAATTTGAGCCTTTCACTCTGTTTGCATCTTGGCAATCGGGTTTGGGCGCCGCCTCGCGTTAATGCGGAGGATCCGGCATGAAGAACCTTCAATATTTGGTTGCATCCCGGCAAAATGCGACTTCCAGCACGTCATTACAGGGGCGGAAGCGGTGTGCGTTGCGCCCCTGTGTGTCAGTCGCCGTTCTCCTGCCGACGTCCTGTCTGCCGGCGCTACGCGCGCAGCTCTATACCGGAAGTGTATCCGGCACCGTCACCGATCCATCGGGAGCCGCCGTCCCGTCAGCGAACCTGACTCTCACAGACGTCGACAAAGGTTTCACGTATCACGCCACATCCGATTCCGACGGGCGTTACCTGCTGGGCCAAGTACCGCCGGGAACCTACAATCTCAGCATCGAAACCCCCAACTTTCAATCGCAACGGAAAGACGCGATCAAACTCGATGTGAACCAGAATGTTTCCATCAATTTTGCGTTGAAAATTGGCCTGGCGACCGAAACTGTCGCCGTGGTCGCCAACGCCGTGCATCTCCAAACCGAGGACGCGGTGACGGGACAGGTGGTGAATCGTAAATTTGTGAATGATCTTCCTCTGGTCGACCGCAATTTCACCAATCTCGCCTACCTGGCCCCCGGCATCAATGAAACCAACGCCCCCGATACGAAAAACGCCAACGGCGGAATCAACTTCAACTCCAACGGCAGCCGTAACTCGACCGCAGACGTGCTGATCGATGGCGCCAGCGCGACAAATTTCGAGCAGAACAGCGGAATTCAGAATGTGCCCTACACGCCTTCGGTGGATTCCGTTGAAGAATTCAAAGTTCAGCAATCCAACTTTACGGCGGAGTTTGGCTTCGCGGGCGGCACGGTCATTAACGTGGTCACCCGCTCTGGAACCAATCAGTATCACGGTAGCGCCTACGAGTTCTTTCGAAACTCCGCACTCAATGCTAATGAATGGTTTGCCAACCGCGATGGAAATGCCAGGCCGGCCTCGAGGCGAAACAATTTCGGCGCCACCTTCGGCGGCCCCATCAAGCGGGATAAGACATTTTTCTTCGTCGACTATGAGGGCTTGCGGGAAAGTAGCTTCACTTCGCATCGATCCGGCGTGCCCACGTTATGTGAGCGGGGCGCGGGTCCGTGCCCGGCTGGTCAGTCTGCCCTTGGCAACTTTAGCGAAGTTTGCACGCTGCAGGGCGGCACGTTTAATGGCGCGGGCCAATGCTCAGCCCCTGAAGGCCAGCTCTGGGATCCTTACACCGGTGTTTTCAACTCCGATCCCGCAGGCGACGGCAGTGTGGATCCAGGCGCAGTTCGCACCGCGTTTATTCCTTTCAACGACCTTTCTAGCTATGTGAGTCCGGGAAATCCAAAGCTCGCGGGAACACAGTTCCAGCCGGCACCCGGAGTTCCGGGCAATCTGATCGACCCGGTCGCGGCCAAGCTCTTTCAACTCTATCCGCTGCCGACCTCGGACGCGGCCAGTCTGGATGACCTGCAAAATGCGAATTTCTCAACCGCCGGCACGCGCGGCGATTCAAACGATCAATTCGACATCAAGGTTGACCATCGATTCAGTGACCGCAACGTCTTGAGCGTGCGATATTCGCAGGCGAACAGTAATTCGACCAGTTTTAACTGTTACAAGAATTTTGCTGATCCTTGCACCGGGGGACCTGCCGAAAGCAATCGCCATTTGCTCACCATCAATCACACCCACACGTTTAGTCCGACCATGGTTTTGACGGTCACCTACGGCTGGGTACGCGGTTTCGATTTTTCGCACGGAGTTGGAGGAGAGTTTTCCAATTTCGACCAGCTGTTCGCGAGCACCGGCTTTCCCTCGTACCTGGACAAGGGCTTCAAAACGCTGCCGGTCATCGATTTGGGTGGCGGTGGATACAATGCCGGTATTGGATCACAAGCCTTTGCCATTCTCCGCGAAGGGCAAGACTCGCACCATCTCGGTGGTGCACTTAGCTGGATTCACGGCCGCCACGATTTCAAATTCGGCGCGGAAGGACGGCTGCATCGCATCAATTTCGTACAGCCTGGTTGGCCCTCCGGTGAATTTGACTTCAATCGCGCTTCCACGTCGGAGGTTTCAACACTCAAGGATTCGGAGGCCGGTGGCGATGCCCTGGCGAGTTTTCTTACCGGGGTTGGCGATCCGACTTTCGGAGGAGGCGGTTGCACCCCCTGCCAGGTGGGACTCGTAAATTTCGTCAGCACGCAAAGCTTCCGCACGGCGATCTTCGCGCAGGATAATTTCCGGGTCACACCGAAACTGACGCTCAATCTCGGACTGCGCTATGAGTTGTCGACGCCACGCACGGAGCGTTTCAACCGGATGAATTCACTCGATCCTAACGCGACGTCACCGTTGCAACTCACTGACGACCAACTCGCCTTGGCGCCGGACGATGCGGCTAATCTCAGCAACCTGAAGGGTCTGGAGGTTTTTGCCAGCTCCAAGAACCGCTCCAATTACAACACTTTCTATCATGCCGTACAGCCAAGGTTTGGGCTTGCTTATCAGCTTCCCCACTCCTTCGTGATACGCGGTGGTTACGGAATTTATTTCTCGACGCCGCGCAGCGGAGCGTCCGGAACCGGTCCGTGGGGCTTCCAGGGCTTTGACGTGCAACCGCCCTGGCTGACCTCACTCAATATCGATCATGCCACGCCCTTCAACACGCTAAAAAATACCTCTTGTCTCTTTTCAGATCCGTCCAACTGCGGAGTGGCTGCGCCCCCTGGCAGCTCCCTCGGCGCCTTCAACGATATCGGGTTTGCGGGTGTAGGGCCCGTGAAAGCTATCAGCCACGATATCCCTTATGAGCAGGCCTGGAGCATTGGATTCCAAAAAGAGCTCCCGGGGAAGATCTTGTTCGACGCCAGCTACGTCGGGAAGAAAGGCACGCACCTGTACCTAGGCGGATTTCGCGAGATGAATTTCCTCCCCGCGAGCGTTCTCAGTCTATCGACTCCAGAAATCTCCGCACTCAACGACAATGTGCCTAACCCCTTCTATTTCGATCCTGCGTTGCATGTCGGCCAGGCGTGCGACCCGACACATTTCATTTGTGATCAAACCAGCGGGCTGGCCGGACCGGAAGTCAGTGCTTGGCAGTTGAAAGTTCCACATCCGCAATACAACGGTTTTCAGGGTGACTCGCCGCCCATCGCCAATTCCATCTATCACGCGCTGCAGGTGCGCGTGGAACGCGAATTCTCAAATGGACTGCAATTCCTGCTGACCTACACGTGGTCCAAGTCCATCGACGACGCTTCCGCGACGGACGACAGCATCTCCTGGCTCGGTGGTGGAACCACCGATGGCAGCACTCTCCAGGTGCAGAATCCCTACGATCTGCGCGGTGAGCGCGCCGAATCCGTTTACAACATTCCTCACACGCTGCAATTCAGCTTTGTGTACGAATTGCCTGTCGGCAAGGGCCGCCGTTTCGGATCAGACATGCATCCAGTGCTGAACGCCGTGGTCGGAGGCTGGCAACTGAACGGCATCATACGGATCGACAATGGCCGGCCAATCATCCCTGGCCTTGATAGTCCGAATTCAATTCCAACTTTCGGACAGCGGCCAAACTTGACCGGGACGCTGAAGCGCGGTTCGGCAGGGCCGGCAGACTCCACCGACCCGGACACCGGCGTCAACTATTTTGGCAATCCCGACAGCCTGTCACAGCCGGACCCGAATACATTCGGCTCTTCGGCAAGAACCATCAGTACCGTGCGCCAGCCCGGCGCCAGAGATGTGTCTATGTCCTTGTTCAAGGATTTCCCCCTGGCTGCCATCCGCGAGGGAATGCGTATGCAGTTCCGTCTGGAATCCTTCAACACCTTCAACCATCCGCATTTTGCGGGACCCAATGCCAACGTGGGAGCTAGCGACTTCGGCTTCATCTCAAGCACACTCGGATCGCCGCGCGAGGTGCAACTCGCATTGAAGCTCTATTTCTAGGCTTTCGGCCACCCCGAAAACGCTCCGGGTGAGGTGGTGAATCTGTTCTTCATCACCTCATTCGGGCGGATTGTCGGTGGTTTGTCACGTCAGGTTGGCAACAATTCATCTAACTCAAAGGCTCGATAGGAGCACTGAATGACCTATAGATTTCGTCTGGGCGTGGTTTCGTTGCGTCTTGCTTTCGCAGCCGCGTTTATTGCCGGATTCGGTTTCACGGATTGCTTTTCTCAATCTATCAAAATCGACATTCGCGCGAATCATTCCACAAACAAATTTCGACCGACGGAAACGTTAGGAGCGGGCGTCGATCGCATACCACTTGCAGCCACCGACAAAGTTTTCAGCGAGCCGGTGCTCAAACAAATCTTGTCCACCGGCTGGCAAACCGTGACGTACCGTCAGAATACGGAACTTTATGTCGAAGCCTGGCATTGGAATCCTAAAGGAACGTGGAGTGAAGCCGGCGAGAAGGGTTACTTCGTGGGAGATGCCACACCAACGGAATTCATTCGGCATTCCTTCGGATATCCATTGCCTCATGCGGGGTTTTCTCAACCCGACGGTCGCGGCTACTCGCGTCTTACCGACGGGGACGTCAACACCTATTGGAAGAGCAATCCGTATCTAACGGAGGCATACACAAATGAAGATGATGCCCTCCATCCACAGTGGATCGTCGTTGACCTGGCGAGCCAACAGGATGTGAATGCCATCCAGATCGATTGGGCCGAACCTTATGCGACGCATTATTTGATCCAATACTGGACGGGCGTGGATCCTATGCACGAAACCGCAGCGGCAGGATCATGGGTGACGTTTCCTCAAGGCGCGATTACCGAAGGTCAAGATGGAAAGGCCACCGTCCAGCTTTCTCATTCCGCAATGCCAGTGCGCTGGGTGCGCTTGTGGATGACGGAATCTTCAGGCACGTGCGACACACACGGTTCCGGCGACCGCCGCAACTGTCTGGGTTACGCCATTAAAGAGGTGTATATCGGAACCACTACGAGCGACGGCAAATTCCATGACGTAGTCCGGCACACTGCCGACCGCGCGCAGTCGAACACCTTCTGCTCTTCCGTCGACCCCTGGCATGAAGGCTCAGTCATAAACAATGAAGGAGATCAGGTTGGCTTCGATCTGTTTTACACCAGTGGAATTACGCGCGGGCTGCCCGCGATGATTCCGGTCGCCATGCTTTACGAGACACCTGAAAACTCTGTGGCGCAGCTTATAGTTCAAGAACTGGTCGGCGTTTGATCGCTCTGATTGCAGACGCTGAAGTTCGACTCGCACCTCCGGAAAGCGCACGAAGATTCACAGGATTTTTATGTGTGATTCTGCCTTCTTTTCTTAATTGCTCTTGCCTTGCCCAGGCGCGGCGAGGGGAATCTCTATAGCCTCGATATTCCATCCGCTCACTTCCAGTTGCGGATGACCTTTGAGCTTTTGCGGTGAGTTGAATCGCGCGACAACCACACGGGATTCGTCCGGCATTAACGACAAGTAGTTATCTTCCCAAAGAACCGGAAGTATCTCGTCCTGACTCTTTTCTTCATGGATCCCGAACCGAATCTGGAAAACCAGATCAAGACTTGGATTGTGTAATCGTACTCGGACCGTTTCTCCCTGATCGTTGGTTTCTGACGTTGCGGATACTTGCAGGCGGACTCTTGGCAGATGGGTAAGCATGGTGAGATCTTCGTAAGAGGATACCGAAGTGTAATAGGCGTGATCGTTGGTCCGGTCCCAGTCGAAAACGGAAGGTTTGCTGGGCAACCAGTAGAAATTGGAACTGAGAACCTCGCCTCGGTCACGCTGAAGGGTGAGTTTCACGAAATAGACATCAGAGTTGGACGACGGCGGAAGGACCAAAACCTTCTGGACGCTGTCGGCTGGCACGTTCAACTTTACTTGTTGGAGAAATTTTTGTTGCAAATCAAAGTCATAAACAGCAGCTGTAGCGGTAAGTCCTGAGAAATCGCTGTACAGATTGTTAGCTACAACCACGCTGCGATCGTCGTAGGAATATTGAATGTGCAAAGGCTCGCATGCTTTTTTTGCGCCGAAGTATCCGCCCGCCGGCTGCATGTAATAGTCGTATAGGTGCCAGACAAGTGATGGCCACGGATTGTTGAGCATCCACTGAATTACGCCGGTGGATGTGTATTTGTTGCGAGTATACGCTTCGAACATGGCGCGTTCTCCGTCATAGGCCATGGCCTGCGATTTTGTTACGTAGTCGTGCAAGCTAGCAGGCACCCCGTAGATCGCGTTCATCGCCGTGTTGTAGTTATTCAGGTTATTGAAATCCTTTCCTGCGCCCGCATGGAAATTCCAAGCGTCGTCAATCGGCCAAAGGTGGTTGGGTGGGATCATTTTCTTCAGGCTGGCCTCAAGGGGAATCGCGGGCCCAGGACTAGTCTCCGTATTGAAACCATAGGCACCTCCATATTTGTTCGTGTCGGTCAGCCAGTACGCCGGAGGGACATAGTCGTAAGGGCCGGTCATTTTCACTCCTGACGAACCGGTGACTGACGTAGGCATTGCGGACGCCGAAGAAGCGTACGGGTTCGCCCAAGCGGCATCTTTCAACACTTTTACGTAGGCCTCTTCGACGTTGGCGGGCGGGGTAAAGTCGCTGCCGTTCATCCACAGCATCAAGCTAGGATGGCTGCGCAATCTCAAAATCTGCGTGCGCAAGGATTCTGTCGCGATTTCGAGGTCACCGGGCGCCCATTTGTCCCATTTTTCCCAGTGATCAACAGCACCACCCCGCCATGACCAGCACACCCATTTCATCGGCGAGGTCGAAAAATTCATCGCTTTCCAGTTTTCCTTCCAAGCGAATGGTGTTCAAGTTCATGTCGCGAACGTAGCGGAACTGTGTCTCGAGCTGCTGCCGGGAGCTGCGCAGAAACATGTCGGGGGTCCACCCTGCGCCACGGATGAGTATTTTCTTGCGATTGACTCGGA
>Ga0193729_1002067_pt1 | contig 10076 bp, 7 predicted proteins | sample U1c2metaG_FD_143036 | JGI IMG/M metagenome (GOLD analysis project Ga0193729, IMG submission 143036) | Soil microbial communities from a riparian zone of the East river system, Colorado, United States - U1c2 | ecosystem: Environmental > Terrestrial > Soil > Riparian zone | place: USA: East River... | reverse complement strand
AAAGGTGGTCGATAGTTTCGTGCAGCGGGCCTAGTTTTTTGGCCCAACACGGCCTTCCGCGTCTATTGGAGGCCTTGACCATCGACGACTTCATCATATCAGATGATGCCATGGTCCGGGGCCGATCGATCTTGCTGATGCTTGCGCTCGCCACGCCTTCGCTGGCGTGGGCGGAGACGATGAGTTTCGGTGACGCAGCAGCCATACTGAGCAAAAGCTGTGGCAAGGATATCGACGCAAATTGCCGCGGCGTTAATTTCGACTCCAGCCGTCTTAAGGACTGCCTTTCGCGCAATCAGGATGTCGTGTCGGCCCAATGCAAGGCTGATTATGTCAGGTCGTTCGATGCGATACAAAAACGTGTTGCGGCGCGCGCTGCCGTTCCGAAGCTGTGTGAGCGTGACATTGTCAAATTGTGCGGAGGCGATCGCAAGGAAATTGGCAAAGCCCTCGAATGCCTGCTGGCGGCGAGCGGGGTGAGCGCAAAATGCAACCAGGCTAGTGGCGATGCGGGGTATCGGTGATGCGGTTGGGAAAGAGAGGCCTGCGCGACGTTGGCCTGGTGGCGGCAGCAGCCCTGATCGTATTGGTGGCCCCGACGTTTCCGGCGCGCGCACAAGCGGCGGTCACGAGGGACGACATCATTAAGGGGCTCTCTGGCCTGGAAGCCACGCCGGATTTGAATGTCGCGGCCCTACGCCAGCGAGCACTTGAGCGAGCTAAGTCGAAAGCAGACGCAGTACCTTTGAAGCGGCCGCCGATTGCCACCGAGCTCCTTGAGCTGCCGCGATTTATGGTCGAAGTTCAATTCGATCCCGACGCTTCAACGATCAGGCCAGAGTCCTATCAGACGCTTGGGCGCATTGCCGATGCGCTCTGCCACTCGACACTGCTGCGATCCGGATTCTTGATCGTTGGTCGCACCGACGCGACAGGCAAACGTGAATACAATTTGACCCTGAGCCAGAAAAGGGCCGACTCAATCCGTGACGCGCTCGTGAATACGTTCAAGATTTCGTCAAAACGCCTTCAAGCGATCGGTCTGGGCGAGGAGCAATTGCAGGACGCCGCCCGTCCGACAGCGGCGATCAACCAACAGGTCCAGGTTGTGACCGTTGCGAAACCACTCTAGCGGCATTTTCCGCGGCGTCGCCAATCCAACCGAAGGCAATGTATCGGTGGTAGGGAAATCCCATAGGGTGTACGCTGTCACAATTGCGGAAGTGTGATGCGTAATTAAACTGAGGAGGCACAGATGGCGACAAGCGTAAAGCAGATGATGGAAACCGCCAACGCCGCGGTTCCGAAGATCACACCGGCTCAGGCGCGCGAGATGATCGACAAGGGCAACACCCTGGTGGTCGACGTGCGCGACGCGCCGGAGGTTGAGAAGAGCGGCAAGATTGCCGGCGCGGTACACGTCTCGCGCGGCATGCTGGAATTTCGCGCCGATCCCGAGTCGCCCTACCACGACAAGAATTTCGCCAAGGACAAGACCGTCATTCTGTACTGCGCATCCGGCGGACGCTCCGCGCTGGCTGCCAAGGTACTCAAGGACATGGGCTTCGGCCAAGTGTACAATGTCGGCGCCTTCAAGGATTGGGTCGAAAGCGGCGGCGCGATCGAAAAGCCTACCGAGCCGGGCGCGTGAGAATCCGGCGATAGATACGCAATACGCCCCGCCGGTGATGGAACTGACCTGCTCCCGGCAATGTCCGCTGGCGGCACCATCAGCCTCGGCGCAACGCCGAACTTCGAGTCGGTAATGCGCTCCAAACCGGACATTGGCCAGTCGCTGCTCGGCTAACCACCATCCGTTTATGAGTACATGGTCCAGCCGTGCAGCGATTGCACAATGGATGAAGCGTACCTATCTGTCGGAACTCGCCATCACCCACCTGCCCCACGGCTGCCCGAAGTGCCGCCTTGCATTCCCAATTCAGGCCATCAAGCCCCTCATGTCACCAATCATATCCGTTGCAAATCTGTCGAAGACCTATGGCTCCGGTTTCAAGGCGCTCGACAACATCAACCTGGAGATTCGCCGCGGTGAGATTTTTGCGCTGCTGGGGCCGAACGGCGCCGGCAAGACCACGCTGATCAGCATCATCTGCGGCATCGCCAATCCGACCAAAGGCAGCATATCGGTCGCCGGCCACGACATCATCAAATCCTACCGCGCCGCGCGCTTGCTGATCGGTCTGGTGCCGCAGGAACTGCACACCGACGCATTCGAAACGGTGTGGGCGACCGTCAGCTTCAGTCGCGGCCTGTTCGGCAAGCCGAAAAACCCAGATCATATCGAAAAGGTGCTGAAGGACCTGTCGCTGTGGGACAAGAAGGACGCCCAGATCGTCACGCTGTCAGGCGGCATGAAGCGCCGGGTGATGATCGCAAAAGCGCTGTCGCACGAACCGCAGATTCTGTTTCTTGACGAGCCGACCGCGGGCGTCGATGTCGAACTGCGCAAGGGCATGTGGGAAGTGGTGCGGACGCTGCAGGCTTCCGGCGTCACCATCATCCTCACCACCCATTACATCGAAGAGGCCGAGGAAATGGCCGACCGGATCGGCGTCATCAACAAGGGTGAAATCATTCTCGTCGAGGACAAGGCGGGCCTGATGCAAAAACTCGGCAAGAAGCAGCTGAAGCTGTATTTGCAACGCAAGATCGATGCGATCCCCGCTGATCTCGCGGCTTACAACCTCGAACTGTCAGACGGGGGCTGCGAACTGACTTACAATTACGACACCAAGGGCGAACGCACCGGCATCACCAGCCTGCTCAGCGATTTGCGCGGCGCCGGCATCCGTATCTCGGACCTCGACACCACCCAGAGTTCGCTGGAAGACATCTTCGTCAATCTGGTGAGGGCGTCATGAATTTCAGGGCTGTCCGCGCGATCTATCTGTTCGAAATGGCGCGAACCTGGCGCACGCTGCTGCAAAGCATCGTGTCGCCGGTGGTTTCGACGTCGCTGTACTTCGTGGTGTTCGGTGCGGCGATCGGCTCGCGCATCACCGAGGTCGAGGGTGTCAGCTATGGCACCTTCATCGTGCCCGGGCTGGTGATGCTGTCGGTGCTGACGCAAAGCATCGCCAACGCCTCGTTCGGCATTTACTTTCCGAAGTTCGTCGGCACGATTTACGAATTGCTGTCGGCGCCAATCTCGTATTTCGAGATCGTGCTCGGCTATGTCGGCGCGGCCGCGACCAAATCGATCATCCTCGGCTTGATTATCCTCGCCACCGCCGGCGTGTTCGTGCCGCTGCATATTCTTCACCCGTGGTGGATGCTGACATTTCTGGTGCTGACCGCGGTGACCTTCAGCCTGTTCGGCTTCATCATCGGAATATGGGCCGACGGTTTCGAAAAATTGCAGATGATTCCGATGCTGGTGGTGACGCCACTGACATTCCTCGGCGGCAGCTTTTATTCCGTGAATATGCTCCCCTCGGGCTGGCGCACCATCACGCTGCTCAATCCCGTGGTGTATCTGATCAGCGGCTTCCGTTGGAGTTTTTATGAAATCGCCGACGTCGGCGTAGGCCTCAGCGTCGGCATCACGCTGGTTTTCCTCGCCGTCTGCATGGTCGCGGTGTGGTGGATCTTCAAGACCGGCTACCGGCTGAAGAACTGAGACGAAGCGTCATTCCGGGGCGCGTCGAATAAGCGAACCTCAGATGTGCAATTGCACATCGGGGAATCTCGAGATTCCGGGTTCGCCGCTTCGCGACGCCCCGGAATGGCGTCACAAAAAAACCTACCGGTAGCAGTGGAATCGATTGTAGCGATTGTAATAGCCGCGGCAGCGATAGCCGCGATCGTTAATCCCGAACACGCCCTTGACCGCGCCCATCGCCCCGCCGACGCCGGCTCCGACCGCGCCGCCGACCACACCGCCCACCGGGCCGGCGACCCGGTTGCCTTCCCGGGAGCCTTCCTGCGCGCCGCGAACGAGGCCCTGCGCATGCCCGATATGCGGAGTCGCGAGCAATGCGAGCACGATGGCCGCAGCTGCAAGATAGAATTTTGCGGGCAACGCGGTCGGCAGGGTCGCCGTCTTGATCTTGATCTTCTTCATCTGATTCCTCATGCTCGGCCGCAACTGACCGGCGCGGCGGGAACCTGTAACGCCGATGCGGCCAAAAAGTTGCGCGGATGTGATGAATTCTGGACGGGGCGGCATCGTGACGCCTCTCGGAAATTTGCGTGGCCCACCAAATTCAGCCCGGCCAACGCCTTGTTTGCGCCCTGCCGCGCATTAATGATGGCTCGATAGCCACTGGAACCAAAGCCGAATTCCGGGCATATTGATGCGGGGGACGGTGCTGCAGTTAAGGCTTGGTAGTCAAAAGCCTGGAGGCCAAAGGTAAAATGCGTTCCTTCCTTATTGCTTTCGCCGGTCTGACGTTGTTCGCCACCGGCGCAGCGCAGGCCAAAATTGCCATCACCGTCGACAAGAATGCGCAGATAATGACCGTGGCGGTCGACGGCGTCGAGCGCTACCAGTGGCCGGTGTCGACCGGCATTCCGTCGTACGAGACCCCGAACGGCAGCTTCCGCACCTTCCGGATGGAGCAAGACCACTTCTCCAAGGAATTCGACGACGCGCCGATGCCAAACTCGATCTTCTTCACCAAGATCGGCCACGCTATCCACGGAACAGACTTCGAGGGCCGCCTTGGCGCCCCCGCTTCCCACGGCTGTGTGCGGCTGTCGAAGGCCAACGCTGCTACGCTGTATGCGATGGTCGAGAAAGATGGCGTGCTCAACACCACGGTGACGCTTACCGGCTCTTCCCAGATCGCACTGGCGCGCAACCCGCGGACCCGGCCGAATACCGCCGTCGCCCGTCGCGACCCGGCTCCGGAATATGCTCCGCAGTACAACGCCGCCGCCGGCGATCCGGTCGTGCTGGCTCCGCAGCTACCGGCGCCGCGCGAGATCGCACCGCTGGCGCAACCCCGCGGTGTCGCGCCGCTCCCGCAGCCCCAAGTGCAGCAGCCGCAAGTGCAGCAGACCGACGACGGCTACATCTATCCGGCGGACGGCAGTCCGGACGTGGCGCGCTATCCGGCGCCGCGCAGCTCCCGGCGCCTCTACGATGCACAGGCCAACCCGCAGCAGCAGTATTACAACAGCCGCGGCTATGCACCCCAATATGGTCAGCAGGTCTACGCGCCGCGGCCGTATCAGCCGCGCGGGTTATTCACGTATCAGGACTAGAGACACGCGCTGATCCGCCTTGGGCTTTGCATTTCGATAACTGCGCGGGCGTGTGTTCTTGCTGGGCAGCGCGGGCGAAGAACAAAGACGGCGGCGAGTGATATCCCGCACGAAGAGTTACTGCTCGCCGTCGCGCAGCCGGCGCCACACCGCGCCGAGCACATTGGAATAGTCGTCGGTCCAGACCCGCTGGTGCTCGTCGGCCTCGGTCAGCGCCCATTGTTCTGACGATGCGAGTTTGCCGACATCGGTCTCCTCGCGCGCCGAGACCACCACCGAGGTGGCGAAGATGTACTCACTTTCGCGGTTGGAATCCTCGCTATAGACCCAGCTCTTGAGATCGTTGGCATCGGCGATGCCGACGACGACGCTCGACAATTCCAGATGCCGGTTCGAGACGTGCATCGCCACCGCGCCCTGTGGCGCCAGCTTGTCCTTGTAGATCTCCATCGCCTCTTCGGTGGCGAGATGGATCGGGATCGCGTCCGACGAATAGGCGTCGACAATAATCAGATCATAGATCCCGTCCGGCTCGCGGGCGAAGGTCAGCCGCGCGTCGCCGATCACGGGCTTCAAATCCGGCGCGCAGCTCTGAATATAGCTGAAATATTTGGGATCGCGCGCGGTATCGACCATCGATTGATCGATCTCGAAGAACTTCCAGGTCTCGCCGGGCTCCGACGCGCAAGTGAGCGTGCCGGAGCCGAGGCCGATCACCGCCACGCGCAGCGGCGCGCCCTTGCGCTCGCGGATCGCGGCGATCGCCTGCCCGATGCCGCCGTCCTTGTGATAATAGGTGATCGGCTCGGGCCGTCCGGTAACCGGCGTGCCGTCATCGCTCTGGAATTTCTCGGCGCCGTGAATCGTGGTGCCATGCATCAGCACATGGTATTGGCCGTTCGCCGTCACCACGATCTTGTGGACGCCGAAGAAACTGCGCACGGTCTCGACCCGGCCGTCGTCGGCCGGATACGCGCGCACCAACACAAGCGCGAGTACGATAATGCCGGCAAACTTGGCGGTTCCCGTGACCCGCAGGACCGTCAGTATCATTCCAATCATCGCGACCACAGTGATCACGTAAACCCGCTGCTCTTCCAGCCATGCATATAATTTGCCATTACTGTAGGTTGGAGCGATCAACAGCACCGCGATGATGACGAGCAGCGGCCAGAACCAGCGGTTCCAATTTTGCAACCGCTCCTCCGCGGGCGGACGGCACAGCACCGCCAACGCCGCCAAAATCGGATACTCTGCGACCCACGAGAATGTAAATGGCGCGATCAGGCCAGCGAACAATCCGCCGACCATGCCGCCGAACGACAGCCCGACATAAAAGCCGGTGAGATATTTCGCGGCCGGCCGGGTGCGCGCCAATTCGCCATGGCAGGCCATCGCGATGATGAAGAAGCAGAGCAGGTTACCGCCGAGCGTTATCAGCAGGTTACGTTCGCCGCCAACCGCCAGCAGCACGATCACGCCTATGATCGCCAGCGGCTGGGCCATCAGCATCCATTTGTGCGGCAGCAGCGGACGCGACTGGAACACCAGCACCCAGGTCAAGAGATAGAGCGACAGCGGCAACACCCACAACAGCGGCGCGGCCGCAATGTCGGTGGAAATATGCGCGGTCACCGCGATCAAGAGTCCCGACGGCACGGCGGCCAGAAAAATCCAGCGCGCGCGCAATGTCCATGACGGCGGCGGGGCGTCGAAATCCTCGGCAAGCGTATCGATCGCCGCGGTCGCCGGCGAACGCAGCAACAACACGCCGCAGCTTGCAATCAAGACGATCAGCAGGCCGTAACCGCCGGTCCAGATCAGGTTTTGCGTGCGCAGCGTGAACATCGGCTCCAGCAGCACCGGATAGGACAACAGCGCCAGAAAACTGCCGATATTCGAGGAGGCATAAAGAAAGTACGGGTCCGGGCCATTGGGATGGCCGGTGCGGACGAACCAGGCCTGCAGCAGCGGATTGTTGGCGGCCAGCGCGAAGAATGGCAGGCCGATCGAGACCGCGAACAGGCCCAGCAGCCAGAAGGCATAGCCGGATGCCGGAGGTTCGCCCCACCCGCTCGCAATCGACAGCGGCAGCGTCAGCAGCGCGACGATCAGCAGCACCAGATGCGCCGCCACCGGAATCATGCGGTTGCGGAGTTGCATCAGATAGTGCGCGTAGGCATAGCCGCCGAGCAGCAGCGACTGGAAGAACACCATCGCCACCGACCACACCGCCGGCGAGCCGCCGAGCCGCGGCAGCACCATTTTGGTGAACAGCGGTTGCACCGAGAACAGCAGCAGCGCGCTGACGAAGATGGCTGCGGTATAGACCACCAGCACCAGCCGGTTGCGGCTAGCGGATGGCTGGTCCGCGACCACGGACAGATCGGGTGATTGCATGAAAACTCCGGCTTGGACCCGGCGGGCACCGGCGGCGGGATTCCGGCAAAGGCGCGCCGGGGCGGCGCAATGGAGCATATGGCGACACGGAGGGCAATGCGGGGCCGGAAACCAAAATCATCACTTGACGCTGTGCTTGCATCAGCGTCTGCGATAAGCAGTCACCGAAGTCCCATTGCGGCGCCAAGCGAAGAGAGTATTGAACGTCATTCCGGGGCGCGCCAACCGAACTGGGGTGTACCCGAGTTCGGCGATATCATCTTCCAGGTCGGCAACAGCCGACTTGGATGGCGCGAACCCGGAATGACGAAATCAATACACGGGGCGTCATGCCGGGACAGCGCGAAGTTAATCAATAAATTTTGAAGCAACCATGACAGAAACTGACGTTGTCATCATCGGCGCCGGACATAACGGCCTTACTTGCGCGGCCTATCTGGCGATGGCCGGCCTGCGCGTGAAGGTGGTCGAGCGACGTAAGGTGGTGGGCGGCGCGGCGGTGACGGAGGAATTCCACCCGGGGTTCCGCAATTCGGTCGCGGCCTACACTGTCAGCCTGCTGAATCCGCAAATCATCTCCGATCTAAAATTAAGCCGCCACGGCTTGCGGATCGTCGAGCGCCGCGCGCAGAATTTCCTGCCCTCCCCCGGTGGCGGCTATTTGCTGACGGGTGCAGGCCGCACCTATCAGTCCATTGCCAAACTCAACCCCCGCGACGCTGGCCGGGTCGATGCATTCACGCGCGAACTTGAGGCGATCGCCGACGTGTTGCGCCAGTTCGTGTTGCGCGCGCCGCCGAACATCGTCGAAGGGTTTGGTGTCGGCAGCATTCGCGAGACCTTCAATGCGCTGGGCACCGCCAACATCCTGCGAAGGCTTTCGCTGGAGCAGCAGCGCAGCCTGCTCGACCTGTTCACGCGCTCGGCTGGCGAGATGCTGGACGACCGGTTCGAGAGCGATCTGGTGAAGGCGCTCTACGGGTTCGACGCCATCGTCGGCAATTACGCCAGCCCCTACGCTGCCGGCTCGGCCTATGTGATGTTGCATCATGCGTTCGGCGAGGTGAACGGCAAGAAGGGCGTCTGGGGTCACGCCATCGGCGGCATGGGCGCGATCACGCAGGCGATGGCGCGTGCCGCCCGCGGCCATGGCGTCGACATCGCAATCGATGCCGGCGTCCGCGAGGTGATCGTCGAGCGCGGCCGCGCGGTGGGGGTGATCCTCGACAATGGCGAAACCGTCAGGGCCAAATATGTCGCCTCCAGCGTCAATCCGAAATTGCTTTACACGCAACTGTTGCCGGCGGATGCTTTGCCATCAGCCTTCCTCGATCGCATCAGGAACTGGCGCAACGGCTCCGGCACCTTCCGGATGAATGTCGCGCTCAACGCCCTGCCCTCGTTCACGGCGCTGCCGGGCGCGGGCGATCATCTCTCAGCCGGCATCATCATCGGCCCGAGCCTTGGGTACATGGATCGCGCCTGGCAGGACGCCCGAACCCACGGCTGGAGCCGCGAGCCCGTGATCGAGGTCCTGATCCCCTCAACCCTCGACGACACGCTCTGCCCACCGCGCCAGCATGTCGCGAGCCTGTTCTGCCAGCATGTCGCGCCGCAATTGCCCGATGGCCGATCATGGGACGATCATCGCGATGAAGTCGCCGATCTCATGATCGCGACGGTGGACAAGTACGCTCCGGGCTTCGCGGCAACCGTCATGGGGCGGCAAATTCTGTCGCCGCTCGATCTGGAGCGCCAGTTCGGCCTGCTCGGCGGCGATATTTTTCACGGCGCGCTGACGCTGAACCAATTGTTCTCGGCGCGCCCGATGCTCGGGCATGCGGATTATCGTGGCCCCCTGAAGGGCCTCTACCATTGCGGCTCCGGCGCGCATCCCGGCGGCGGCGTCACCGGCGCCCCCGGCCACAACGCCGCGCGCGTGATCCTGGGGGATCACCGGGCGCTGTTTGGCTGAGGCGCCAGTCCCGATGCAGGCGACTCTTCAGGCACGCTTGTCCGCGTTTAGAGCATGATCCGGAAAAGTGGGTACCGGTTTTCCGAAAACATCATGCTCAAACAAAAAGATAGAGCGGAATGACGATTCGAAGAAAAGTCATCCCGCTCTAGGGATTCCGACCTTCGACCGTGCCAGTCGGCGCCTCGCTGAGCCAGCGGTAGCTTACGCCGCCAAGCACGCCGCCGAGCAACGGTGCAACCCAGAACAGCCAGAGCTGGCCAAGCGCCCATCCACCCACGAACAACGCCGGACCCGTGCTGCGCGCCGGATTGACCGACGTGTTGGTGACGGGGATGCTGACCAGGTGAATCATGACAAGCGCAAGTCCGATCGCCAGCGGCGCAAAGCTCGCCGGAGCCTTGCCGTGGGTCGCGCCCATGATGATGAAGAGAAACATCATCGTCATCACGACTTCCGTGATGAAGCACGC
>Ga0193729_1002066_pt1 | contig 10076 bp, 8 predicted proteins | sample U1c2metaG_FD_143036 | JGI IMG/M metagenome (GOLD analysis project Ga0193729, IMG submission 143036) | Soil microbial communities from a riparian zone of the East river system, Colorado, United States - U1c2 | ecosystem: Environmental > Terrestrial > Soil > Riparian zone | place: USA: East River... | reverse complement strand
TCGCCGATGCGGATGGTTTCGCTTTCAGCTACCGGCGCCGGTGAAGGGGCCGGGCCAGCGAACGCACCGATATAGATGTTAAAATCACCTTCAACGCCTGCACCAGCTGAGTCACCGACGGCCACGTTTCCGGCGCCGCTTACGTTGTCAGCCATGGCGTCAAAACCCACGACATTGTTGAACAAGCCATCGAAATTGCTGCCGAGCGAGTTAAAGCCGACGGCGTTGTTTGAATCGCCATCAACATTGCTAAAGAGCGCGCCAGAGCCAACGGCTGTGTTGGCGTTTCCAAGGCCGGCCCCGGTTGAGTCATTGTTCTCTAGCGCCACATCGCCGATGGCCGTGTTCGCAGAGCCGATCTGATTGAAAAAAAGCGCGCTCTCGCCAAGGGCATTGTTGCTGCCTCCGTCGGTGTTGAAAAGAAGCGAATTAGCGCCGACGGCATTGTTGAAGTCGCCTGTCGAGTTGGTGAACAGCGCGAATGTGCCGCATCCGGTGTTGTTCTCTCCATCGGTGTTGCTCAAAAGCGTGCCTGCGCCAACGGCCGTTTGTTCATTTGCGGTATTAAGAAGGAGCGTCCCGGCTCCGACACCTGTGTTGAAGTTAGCCGCACCGTTGCTCAGGAGTGAGTAAAAACCGAACGCCGAGTTATATATACCGCCGGCTAGGCCCGCAAGGGCGAGGCTCCCATCCGCCGTGTTACTTAGGGCTATGGAACCTGGATCTGGTGTGAGCGGAGTGACTGCTTGTGTTTGCGGTGAAAACGCAAAGCACACCAGAATTAGCGGGATGAGAAGGAACCCGCGCCGTAACGGCAGCGAGCGAGCCGGATCTCGTCCGCATGAAACTAACGTTTTGAGTTGATTAAGTGGATACATTGATTGTGTGTTCTTTCTCTCCCGGTGTTTCGTTTTGTTTTTGTGGTTACCAAGGTCCTAACAGACAAAGAACCTACCGGGTAAAAATCCTTCGTCTGTTTTGGAGCCAGGTGCGTGTGATACGAAATTTCGTCTGCCGGTGTCAATACTTTTTTAAAACTTTTTTGAGAAAGAGGGTGAAGTCGCCAAATTTTCAGATCGGAGGGTGCGAGAGTGGGATGTCAAGGTGCCAGCCTGACTTGGCGGTGGGCTGCTGGCCTGCGCAGCGCCAATTCGCCAGGCTCGCCACGGGACGAGTCCGTCCGACTGGCGGACTGGCAACCTGGTGGGCGAATCAGCCAGGTTCGCGACGGCGAATCCGCCCTGTGGCTGACCGGTTGACATCCAATGTGCCGCACGCCATCGCGGATTGCGGTTTGCGTTAAACTGAGTGTTCCGGTAGCCTCAGGCGCATGGCACGGACTGGTCTGGGCAAAGGCCTTGGGGCATTAATTGGTACTCCCTCGGTCGCCACGCGCCCAGACGCGATAGAGCCCGGGGAGCGAGTCCACCAGATCAATTTGGCAAACATCGTTCCCAGCGCGCTGCAGCCGCGAAAAGATTTCGGACGCGAAGCATTGCAGGAACTAGTCGATTCGATTCGGCAACACGGCATCATTCAACCGCTCATTGTTCGACAGGCGGGCGCTCGATTTGAATTGATCGCGGGCGAACGCCGTTGGCGCGCGGCCCAGGAGATTGGTCTTACTGAGGTGCCCGCCATAATTCGAAGCGCAAATGACTTGGAAGTGCTCGAATTGTCGTTGATCGAAAATCTGCAACGCGCCGATCTAAACGCGATCGAAGTGGCCCAGGGCTACGCAAGGTTAGCGAATGAATTTGGACTGCGGCAGGAAGACATAGCGCTCAAAGTAGGGCGGAGCCGGGCGGCAGTGGCCAACGCGCTGCGGCTTTTGGATCTACATCCCCAGGTACAGGTCTGGCTCGCTCAGGATTTGCTCTCGGTCGGACACGCAAAGGTGGTTTTGGCATTAAAAACGCCTGAGGAACAGCTCCTGGCTGCGGAGACTGTTTTGCGTCGCAATGCCACTGTGCGTGCTACCGAGCGGCTGGTTGCCCGTTTGCTTGGAGTCGCGCGTTCGCGTCGAAAGTCCCGGCGCGCGGGGAGTGAGCCGAGTATTATGCCAACGGCAGTGGAAGATTTACAGAACCGCTTGCAAGAACACCTCGCTACGCACGTCGCCATCCATCATGGAGACAAACGAGGCCGGATTGAAATCGAGTACTACGGAAACGACGATCTTCAGCGAATTGTGACTGTTCTGGGACTGCGAGACATGGAGTAATGGAGTAGTGCAGTGCTGAATTCACGCCAAACAACACTCCATTACTTCTCTACTTCATTACTGCTGATTGTCTGCGTCTGCGCTGTTTGTGCGGACGCGTCGCACGCGGCGGAGACAAAAACCTGGCAAGAGATCTCGGGTGAGAAAGCTCTCGCGCATGTTCAGCGATTGGTCGATTTCGGGCCACGCCCGTCTGGATCCGAGGCGATCGAAAAATCCAGGCATTATATCGAGGACCAGCTAAGCCGTTCGGGCTGGCAGGTAAAACGGCAGGCATTCACCGACCACACTCCGCGGGGAAAGGTCCAGTTCGTGAATTTGATTGCCCAATTTCCCCGCCAAGGAAAGGCGGCGCCCTTGTTCTTATTGTGCTCGCATTACGACACGAAAACGTTTGATGCCATAAAATTCGTGGGAGCTAACGATGCCGGCTCGAGCACAGGCTTGCTGCTGGAATTGGCGCGAGTAATCGGGCAGCATCCAAATCTGGGTGCGAAGATTGAGCTGGTGTTTTTCGACGGCGAAGAAGCGTACGATCATTTTTCGGAGACGGATGGATTGTACGGAAGCCGGTATTTTGCCAGACAACTCCAAGGCAGCAGCGCCAAACAGTTCCGCGGCGGGATCTTGTTCGACATGGTTGGCGATCGTTCCCTCGACGTCACGCTTCCTGCGGATTCGCCTCCCGAAATAGCGCGAGACATCTTTGCGGCGGCGGAAGCGCTCAAGCTGCGAAGTTATTTTACGTACCTCGACCGTGAGATGATCGACGACCACTCACCACTAAACGCTATCGGCATTCCGACAATTGACGTGATTGATTTTGATTATCCCTGGTGGCACACCGCGGGAGACACAATCGATAAGATCAGCGCTGAGAGTCTCCAGATCGTCGGGTCAGTCGCCTTGTATTACCTGTCCGAATTCGCACTGAAACAAGGACCTTGAAGCGTTGAAGCGAATCACGCGGTCCGGGCTTCCCCAATTTCTGCATTGCCTCGCGTCAGTTTTCCCGGCAGTTTGATTGCGAGTTGCCGAATTAATAGAACGCCGGAAGCCTATGTCGCATGCAACGCACAAAAATCTCGGTGTAATCGGGCTTGGGATTATCGGTCGCGGCGTCGCCGGGAACCTGCGGCGGAAAAGGTTCCCAGTTTATGTTTGGAACCGGTCGCCGCGTTCCGTTCCTAATTTTGTCGGGTCGCCCGGGGAGGTAGCTGAGATTTGCAATCAGATCCAGATATTTGTTTCGGACGATGAAGCTTTGTTGCAGACCGTCCGACAGCTCGGTGAAAAGCTTACGCCGCGTCATCTTGTCCTTGCGCACTCTACAGTCGCCCCGGATTCAATGCGTGCCGCGGCTGAAATTGTCGAACGTCGCAAGGCGCGGTTTGTCGAGGCGCCTTTTACAGGGAGTAAAACTGCTGCCGAAAAGGGTGAGCTCGTTTATTATGTGTGCGGAAATGATGCGGCACTGCGCGAAGCGCGTCCGATTCTCGAAGCCAGCAGTAAAGAGATCATCGAGATCGGACCAACAATTGGCCAGGCGAGCGTAATCAAGATCGCAACCAACATGATCACCGCCGCAAGCGTCCAGGCAGCTGCAGAAGCGCTGGCGCTTGTTCAAGCTTTGGGTTTGCCGTTGGAAAAGTTCATCGAGGCAATGCGCAGTAACGCCAGTCAATCTGCAACTCTCGCGATGAAACTGCCTAAAATGGTTAGCCGTGATTTTGAGCCGCACTTTTCTGCTAAACACATGTTGAAAGATATGCAGATCGCTAATCAGATCGGTTTATCGAATTATCTCGATCTGGGTGTGACAGCAGCTGCTCGCGATCAGCTGCTTGAGCAAATGCACTGGGGCCACGGAGACGATGATTATTCGGTAATAGCGCGGAAATATTTGCACGAGCCTGCGCCAGTTACTGGTGAAGAGCTGCAACTGGACGAGCAGGAAGAGCAAACCGACGCCGGCGAGCCGATCTCGAGTTCAGCCGAAGTGGAAACCCAGAGCCAGCAAGATGCGACTCCGGAGGTTTCGCCTGCGCCGCTGGTCGGTGTGGCAAGCGGCGAAGCGGCTAACGAAACAACACGATTGCGTCGCGGTTTTCTCAAGCAGCTGTTCAGCCGATTGTCCTCCGGGGAAAAATGATATTGCGTTCCGACCCAGGAGAACCGGTGTCGTGCATCCAGCGCTTTACTGGTATTAGTGCAATCGCCTCTCGCTTCCCAACGGAGAGGGTGCCCTGAGGGTTAACGGCCCTTGAATCTTTGACGTCTCCGACCCCTCATCTCAATGCTCCATTTCGCGGAGGACAGGCGGCAGAAAACCACGAGGTTTTTTTTGTCCGAGCTTTATGCGTAAAGTGACTTGTAATGGATAATGCGATCTTTCTCGACCTTTCCAGACGCGCAAAATTTCGTATTACCGGCACGGACCGGCTTCGATTCCTCAACGGGCAAATCACAAATGATCTGCGCAGGGCGACTGAAACCTCTGCGATCGAAGCGTGCATTCTCAATGCGAAAGGCAAAACAGATGCGCACATTTTTGTTTCCACATCGGGAGAATCCTTTTTGGTCGATGCGGCGGCCGATCTTCGAGAAACGCTCAAAGTCCGGCTGGAGCGCTACGTGATCGCCGACGACGTGCAGATTGAGGAGGTCACCGATCAATTCTCGCTTTTTCACGTGTTGTTACAACAACTCCCCGCGTTGGAGTCTGGCCGGATTGTCTCTGTGCACCGTTTTGCTGAACCGGGATGGGACATATGGGTCGAATTCGCGCAGCATGGCGCCTTGTTACAGGAATTATCCTTGCGATGGACGCTACGTGGTTCCGATGCGGCTGAGGTCATACGAATTGAGCAGGGAATTCCGCGCTGGGGTCGCGAGTTAACAGCGGAGATTATCCCAATCGAAGCCAATCTGGAACAACGAACGATCGATTACCAAAAGGGTTGTTACATCGGTCAAGAAGTGATCTCGCGAATAAAGATGTCGGGCCAGACGAACAAGCGACTGTGCGGGCTGATTTCGGTGGACGATATCCCGCTTCAGCCAGGTATGAAACTTGTCCCTCCTTCAGCGCCCGGGAAGGAAGTTGGCTGGATCACAAGCGCGTCGCGTAGCGAAACAATCGGAAAAGAAATTGCCCTCGGATACGTGAAACGCGGCTTCAACGGCCCCGGTACCAAGCTTGCCGCAGGGAGGCCGTCCGGCGGACCGGGTGCGTCCGTAACTGAGAATTTTGTCCCGGAGCCGAACAGAACAATTTCCGTAGAAGTGGTTCCGCTGCCGTTTTTCTGAGTCAGCGGTGTTTTGGGCAGGCGCTTGTCTCCACCAGCTATTAGTTAAAGCCCACGGCCCCGCACGACAGCTGGCATTCGTCATTTGCCAGAGGTCATTACTCTTGCCGAATGAATACTTTTGGGTTTCGTGATTCGCATGGAAACGCACTTGACCTGGTATGGCCAATCGGCTTTCAAGATCACTACCGCCACTGGCAAGCTATTGCTGATCGATCCATGGCTAACAAATCCGGTTTTCGCGCGCGGCAAAGAGGAGCTTGCCGCGCTCGACCATGTCGATCTTATTTTGCTTACGCACGGGCATTCCGATCACGTCGGCAATGCAGTCGAGATCGGGAAGCGCACGGACGCAAAGCTGGTTTCGAACTTCGATCTCAACGCGGCGATGATTTCGGTGCTTGGTTACCCGGAAGCCCAGGCGATTCAAAAGGAGGAAAATGCGCCCCCGGTTTATGCCGGCAATCCGACCGGATTGCTCATCGCGTTGCGCGATGGTCCGACAATTTATCACACCGGCGATACAGATTTATTTTCGGACATGGCGCTCGTGTCGCGATTTAACAAGATCGACATCATGCTCGTTTGCATCGGCGACCATTTTACGATGGGACCCGCGCGCGCGGCCGAAGCGGTGAAGCTGGTCGATCCGCGCATAGTAATTCCGATGCACTACGGGACATTTCCGGTGCTGACTGGCACACCGGAAGCGTTTGATCGCGAACTGAAGCAGCGCAATCTAAAAGCCGAACTGCGGGTGATGAACATCGGTGAAACAATCACTCTAGAGAGATGATGAATTGCTTTGAGATCACTCGCTAATCTGGGACGCTATCGAACCATTGCTGCCAAGCGAACACGCCAGAGCCGGCGCGCTTCAATCAGTTGCCAGGAAATGAGCCCCGGAATGCCAAGGGCAAGTTCGCGTACTCTTGCCATCAGCGACAAGGCGAAGGCCGCATCCCCGGGGATGCCGAGAAGGTTGCCGACGAAAAGATAACCGCCTTCCTGGACGCCCAAACCTCCGGGAACCGCAAAAGCTGCTGAGCGAATCGTCAACACCATGCTTTGCAAGATGAGCGCGTTAACGAACGTCGCGTGAAGATTGAGCGCGTAAAGTGCGATCCAAATTTCGCCGGAGCCAGCGACCAGCGAAATAATCGTCCACACACAACACTTCATGACCGCACGCCGCCGCGCGTACAGCGTGCGAACAGTCCGGTCGAGCGTCTCGCCGCTTTGCACGAGTGATTGCCACTCCGGCGAGTTCGCCAGGCGCGCGACGATGAGAGCGAGAAAGCGGAACATTCCCAGCCGTTGCACGAAATAGAAACCCGCAACACCAACAACACCGATGAGCGTTCCGACCAGGGTTGGGCGAACAAAATTCCTCTGTCCGGTTACATCGACCAACAGCGCCAGCCCGAGCACAGTGAATCCGGCTTGCGTGAAAACTCCCAGCGTAAGGTCCACGAGCACGGTTCCCGCCGCGACTGGCAATGGCGCCCCATTAATCGCCGCTAAACGCGCCCGGACAATGTCTCCACCCACAGCAGCGGACGGCACGAGCGTGCTGACCGACTCACCGATCCAACGCATCCAAAGCAGCTTTCGCAGCGGCAGATGATCGGATTTCGGAAAGAGAACCCACCACGCAACCGCGTCGAGAAACACTGGGACCGCGAAATGGTAACCCACGACTGCGGCAATGGCCCAGCCGGCGGCGGCAAATGCGACGCCAACCTGGGAGGCACCTTGGTGAACAAGCAGGAAGGTAAAAAGCGCAGCTCCAGCAAGGCCAAGCAACCATACTGTTATTTGGATTTTGCCCGGCGCTTTCATCGTCTTCGAGACCAATTCGGGCGCGCGCGAGAAGATGCGCCTACGTCACCTAAGGCCAATCTAATACCCGTCAAACGGGGAAACATGTAAATTGCATTCAAATCCAACTGTCGGTAAAAAACGGATGTGAACCGCCTCTATTTCGGCGAGCAGCGTGACGCTGCACCCAATTGTCATGTCGAGCGGGGTCGAGGGAATTTCTTACTGTTCCTCTGATCAATGAATCGTTTGTATTTCGACGACCTCCGATGGCTGCGGAACAAGAAAGAGTTTCCGGATGCGAGTGTCGATCTTGTTTATCTCGATCCGCCGTTTAACTCGAACGCGGACTACAACGTTCTTTTTCGCGAAACAACCGGTGAAGTAAGCCAGGCGCAATTCCACGCCTTCACCGACACATGGAGCTGGGCGGACGCCGCCGAGACCTATCATCACTTCATCGACAATTGTCCGAATGTCGTCGTTGTCGAGATGATGGAAGCTTTCCACAGCTTTCTGAAGAACTCACCAATGATGGCGTACCTCGCCATGATGACCCCGCGTCTCGTGGAGCTGCATCGCGTCCTGAAAGACACCGGCAGCCTCTATCTCCATTGCGATCCGACCGCGAGTCACTACCTGCGCATGTTATTGGATGGTGTCTTTGGTTCTGAGAATTTTCGGAACGAAATCGTTTGGAAACGCGCCGATACAGTCAAGGGCAACTTCGGACAAGGCAGTAAGTTTTTCGATCGAAACACCGATTCGATTTTCTTTTATGCGAAGTCCGATAGCTCAGTCTTCAATCCGGTTTTTAAACCCTACACAGATGAATACATTCGCGACTTTTACAAACACATCGAACCAAAGAGTGGTCGACGTTATCAGCTCATCAGCATGACCGGGCCTGGTGGCGCAGCGAAAGGCAATCCGCAATACGAGGTCATGGGTGTTACGCGCTTCTGGCGTTACTCCAAACAGAAAATGAAGGAACTCATCGACCGAGGATTGGTCGTTCAGCCCAGCCCGGGATCGGTGCCTCGCCGTAAGCAATACCTCGACGAGGGCAAGGGTGTACCAGCTCAATCGATGTGGGATGACATTTCGGCTCTCCATTCTCAAGCTGCAGAGCGACTCGGGTTTCCCACGCAGAAGCCGCTCACTCTTCTGGAACGCATCATCAACGCGAGCAGTAATCCCGGCGATGTAGTGCTCGATCCATTTTGCGGTTGCGGCACGACCATTCATGCCGCGCAAAAGCTGGATCGCCAGTGGATCGGGATCGACATCACTTACCTCGCGATCAATTTGATCAAGCGCAGATTAAAGGATGCGTTCGGTGAAGAAATTGAGTTTGAAGAGAAAGGGCAGCCAACCGACTTCGCCGGCGCAACGCAGTTGGCGAAGAACGACAAGTTCCAATTCCAGCATTGGGCGCTTTCACTTATCGGCGCGCGACCATTGAAAGAGGGGGACGGCAAAGGGGCAGATCGCGGTGTCGATGGACTTCTGTATTTCTACGAGACCGAAAGAAAAGATCTGATAAACCGCATTAAAGAAGACGCGCCCGCCGTCCGTAGCGAACCAGTACATCGGGAGAAAATAATTGTTCAGGTCAAAGGCGGCGGAGTTAATCGCGGCGATGTCGCGACACTGCTTGGTGATGCCGAAAATCAGAAAGCGGCGGGCGGAGTTCTGATCACGCTCGATAAACCGAGCAAGCAGATGCGCACCGAAGCTGCCGACGCCGGTCGCTACGCATCCAAACTCTGGCATGACAAAGATTATCCACGAATTCAGATTCTAACTGTCGAAGGACCGCTCAACGGGACCGAACGGATTGACGCGCCACCGCAGCTGAATCCATTCGCCATGGCCGCGCGGGAATCCGCCCGCGAGAAACAAGCGGAGATGCTGTGATCTAGGCGATGCCAGAGCAAAAAATAAAAGGGTGGTGGTGGCGTTCGGATGCTCCCGACAAAAGGCTACAGGGTGAAATTGCGTATGGGGCAACTGTCGGTGCCACCGTCGATCTTTACATGTCCACGATCTATCACCCTGATCAGTTATTGCGGGCGAGATTTCTCACGCTGGTGCAAGCCATTGAGGCTTATCATCGCGTGTCAATGCCCGGGAAATATATGGACGAGAAAACTTATCACACCGGCTTGAGGGAACTATTGTGGCAGGCCATACCGGCAACAATCGATCCTGATTTTCGCGAAGCGTTGAAGAACAAGCTCAAGTATCTCCACGAGTTTTCGCTTCGAAAGCGGATCGAAGCTTTGACGCACAAATACACCGCGGTAATCGGGAAGTTGCTGGGTTCGGCGGGAAACTTCGCATCCACTATTAGTGAGTTGCGAAACCGGCTAACGCATCCAGAGCCATTGAATGCAGAGGCCGAGCTTGACTATAAAATACTATGGCATGTCTCCGAGAAAATCGCGCTTCTTCTTGAAACGTGTTTTCTCGATGAATTTGGATTTACCGAAAATCGAATCAAGGAAATCGTACGTTCGCGGAGCCAACGAGCACGCCACGTTCACTTTGGTGCCTTTTAACGCCAATTCGCTGGACGACCGGCGTAATCTTGATGTTTGCCTCGGCGCCGGTTTGATCACCGTTTCACTGTAATCACGCTCATAGTTGAACACTCGATAATCCGCGGGGCGGAACACCGTTTCTAAATGAAATAATGCCACGGCTCAATTAGACAATGG
>Ga0193729_1002065_pt1 | contig 10077 bp, 16 predicted proteins | sample U1c2metaG_FD_143036 | JGI IMG/M metagenome (GOLD analysis project Ga0193729, IMG submission 143036) | Soil microbial communities from a riparian zone of the East river system, Colorado, United States - U1c2 | ecosystem: Environmental > Terrestrial > Soil > Riparian zone | place: USA: East River... | reverse complement strand
GCGACGGCGACGACACTGTACGGCGACATGGGCATGACGTACTGGCGGGAGCAGGCCGAGGCGGAGCTGCGTCAGCTGTAGTAGTCGTGATGAGCCGGTAGCCAAGAACGTGAAGACGGGTAGGGAAGTATGGGTCCGGTTGGACGACGCGATTTCGGACGTGGCGTGCTGGGGGTGGCGAGCGGCCTTACCGGGGCGGCGCTGGGGCCTGCCATCGTGCGTGCCCAGGACTTTCCTGCCAGGCAGGTGCGGGTTGTTGTGCCCTATCCCCCCGGCGGTGCCACCGACATCGTTGCTCGCGTGGTCATACCTCGGTTGGCCGAGCGCTGGAAGCAGACGGTCATAATCGACAACAAAGCTGGAGCGAGCGGCGTCATAGGCAGCGAGATCGTCGCGCGTTCACCGCCCGATGGTTACACCCTGCTGTTGATGACCAACGCTCACACCATTAACCCCAACTTTAGCAAGAAACTGCCCTACGACACGGAGCGCGACTTCACGCCGATCACCATGGTCGTGGCTGTTAGCGGCACCATAGTCGGCTCGACCAAAGCAGGCTTTGACAGCATGGAAAAGTTTCTTGCCGCCGCCCGCGCATCGCCTGGGAAGTATCAGTTCGGGAGTACCGAGAACACGTCGCGCATAGCGGGTGAGTTGTTTCGCCTCCGCAGCGGACTCCAGATCGAGAATGTTGCCTACAGGGGCGGCGCACCCATGATACAGGAACTGGTAGGCGGCCATATTCCCGTGGGTTTCACGAGTCCGCCGTCCGTAATGGCCCTGCATCGCGCTGGCACTCTTCGCATGCTGGCGGTAACGAGCGAGCATCGCTTGGCGGTGCTGCCTGATGTGCCGACCATGGCTGAGGTTGGCGTCCCGGGGGTCAACCGGCCGGGCTGGTTCTCCCTGTTCGGCCCGAGCGGTATGCTGCCCGCTCTGACGCAGCGCATCCGTGACGACGTGGTGGCGGTGCTGGCTGAGCCCGAAGTCCTGTCGAAGATCCGTGAGTTGGCGGGCAAGCCTGGAGGTGAGGAGCCGGAAGCCTTTGCCCATCGCGTCAAGGCCGAGCTTGCGTTGTGGCGCGAGACGGCCAAAGCAGCAGGTATCGAACCCGAGTAGGCGCGCCGACTCAAGGCGCTGAGGCGACCAGGTTAACGAAACTAGCCGCCTGAATAGCGGCAAGGCCACTTGCAGTTCAGCACGTCGAGGGCCAGTGCCCTGAAATGTTGCTCCTTGACCGACGGATAGACCTGCTCGATTTCCTCCGCGATCGCCTCGACGACCCGATGGCGCGGAATGTCGGCGGGCACGGCATAGCAAAAGTCCGGAGGAAGCATCTCGCCGAGATACAGCAGGGCGTCGATCATGCCGTTGCAGAACGCGGCCTCGGATGACCTGGGGACTCCCTGTGTTGCGACGAGGGAACGACAGCCCGGCAACACGGCCCCGACGGTCACATCAGGTCGTGCAGCAGGGGGCTCGGCCGAGGCGGCGTGCCCGATCGCCAATCCGGCCAGGACGATGGCGAGGACGATGGTCAGGGCAAAGCGCACGGACGCTCTCCGACGGGCATGTTCAGGCAAGGAAGTTGATCGATATTTCCGGCACGGGCGGCCGGCGGCGGCGCCAGCTCCGCATCCCGTGGGCCAAACGCGCACGAGCGATGCCTGCAGGCCTGTTCCTGCCCGGCGGCAAAGTCGCAGATCTCCAGCACCCTTGTCGCACGATCGAGCGTGTAGGATTGCATCGCGTGCTGGTGGCCGTTGCCGCCCTTCTCGATCCCGGTTGCTCAGGATGCCCTGCGCCCGCCGCAGGTGCCGAGCGGAACGCCGATGGCGATGCGCTTGTCTCCCAGCACTAGACAGCCGCGACGCCAGGTGCCGCTGAACGACACGCCGTCGATGGTTACAGTACCCCGTCCGTTGGGCAGGTCGTCGGCGTAGGTGCCCTCGAACCGTTCCCCGGTCGGCCAATCGTAGCGGCCAAAGCCTTCGCGCTTGCCGCGGCGGTAGATGCCCTCGAAGCGATCGATCGGTCGGCCGTGCTCAAACCATTGCACGACCCCGCCCTTTTCTTTTCGCCCGGCGGTGCAGGTGCCGGTCCATGTCGAGGTATCCTCGGGCGCGGGACGCCAGTCCCAGATCCGGCACCCGGATTGCGGATCGAGCAACCAGCGGCCTTCATCGCACGGCGCCGTCCAGCTGATCCCAAGCGAATCGGGCTCCACGACGTCGCACGGCTTGGCCCGCTGAGCTGTCGCTTCGCTCAACGCCAACGCCAGCAGGCCACACGCCACAGCCGCGCCCGTCGCTATCCGAAGCCCACGCAGCATGGCCATGATGACAGTCGTCCTGGCCTCAAGGCATAGGGAGCGTCGCCCACAACGACAACGGCTGGGCATCATCAATTGGGACGACCTACCGCTGGAGGGCTGGCGGCCCCTCCTTCAGGTCGTGCGGTAGACCGCCGGAGCGTCAGCGGCGCGGAGGAGTGCTGGTCATCGCGGGCAGCGTCGGCATCGGCAAGACGGCACTTCTCAACGCCGCTTGCGCCACGGCGCAGCGAAACAGACGGCTGGTTGTCCGGACGCGGCTCAGAGCTGGAAAGCGGCTTTTCCGTCGGCATCGTCCGCCAGCTCTTTGAACGCCATTGTTCCGAGGCTACCCGCAACGAAAGAGCGGCGCTGTGTTACGCCACTGATCCTTTGCCTTGCAGCGACTCGACGAGCTTGTTCACGGCAACCGTCGCGCCTTTGCCGGCTTCGTTTCCGAAGATCAGGCGGGTGTCTGCAGGGGTCTCAACACGCGGGACAGGCGCTTGAGCTCCAGGTCCGTGAAACCCGTGCCAGCCCGCCCCGCGTAGAGAAGTTGACCGTCTTCAGTGTAGTAGCCCAGCAGCAGGGCGCCGAAATGAGGCCGACTTCCGGCCGGGTCGGTCCAACCAACAACAACGAACTCCTCACGATTGAGGCACTTCGACTTGACCCAGATCCCGCGGTCGCCCGGTGCGTATGGTCGGTCGGCTCGCTTGGAGATGACGCCTTCCAGACCCAGCTTGCAGGCGTGCTCACGGAAACGAGGGCCGTCACCAGTCACATGCTCGTTGTACCGCAGCCCTTGGATCTCCTTCTTGAACAGCCGCCTGAGCCGCTCCTTGCGTTCGATGAGTGGCAGTTGTGCCGTGCTCTGCCCATTGAGAAACAGAAGATCGAAGGCGAAGAACAGGAGCTGATCCGTCCGGCCTTCATCCATTGCCGCCTGTAGCCGGCTGAACCTGGCACGCCGTCCGCGTTCAGCGCGCAAAGCTCGCCGTCGAGGTAGGCAGACTTTACCTTCAGCGAACGTAGGGCCTCGATGGTGCGCTTATATCGATGCGACCAATCCAGGCCGGTTCTGGTGAGCAGTTGGATATTGTCGCCATCGATCCGCGCGTGCATGCGGTAGTCGTCGTATTTGATCTCGTGCAGCCAATCGGTGCCCTCGGGCGCTTCCTCGGCGAGGCGCGTGAGCTGCGGCTTGATCCATTTCGGCGGATGAGCCGACTCGGGACCTGACGCTGTGGACTTGACCTTGCGCTGCAGTGCGCGGGCCTGCCGATTAACCGCCGTGCGTTTTGGCATAAGGACTATCAGGGAAAAGGCGTAGCGCGGTCTCATGCAGCCACGCCGCGAGTAGTTCCGACGCTGGCCAGACCCGCTGATCACCAAACATGGTGCCGTAAAATGTCTCTCTTTCAGTCCACCTGCCGGTGTCTATCCATGCAGTGATGCCACCAGCAGGTGGATCGTTCTGCAGTCCGCGCCGGATGTCGGAATCATGAAGGCCCTGCAGGACTATTTCCAACGCAGGCGGGGTCAGCAAAATAGGCATGGGGCGAGCATGACACCGTTCAGTGCCGGCGCGATTCCAGTAGGTCTCGCACGGCCTCATTCACAAAAATCAGGCGCGCTACTTGATCAGGAGAAATGTTTCGCTCGTCGCACCAGGCCGCAAAGGGGATGGGTCGGATCCAGGTCTTGGAGACACCGAAACCGGCTTTCTGAAATTGCCACTCGATCCGTTCGGCACGCTCAAGCCAAGCGTCATAGGTCCTAGGCAACTTGTTTGCGTCACTAAACAGATCCAACAGTGCCGGATAGTCGCTACGCGCAAACCACGGCAACGCGAGAGTTTGAGATGGTGCCGCGATGGATTCTCCTCCCAGGACGGTTTCCATCAAGGGTGGGTCAGCGGCCGGAAGCTGTCCCGTGTGAAAAATGGGGCGCGGCCGCCCCAGAAGCGGGATGCCACGAGCGCGCATAGAAAATGTCCCGCACCGGAAAGCGGGGGTCCTCCGGGACGGGCCTTGACCCGCGGGGGCGGGTCGGAGCGCGCAACTGGGACTCCCTGGGGGCCTTTCCGAAATAGCGGAAGGGAGCACGGAAAGGCGGCAGCAGGATCTAGGCCGCGAGCAACCGGGAGACCTGGGCCGGCGCCCAGCGGTCTCGACCTGCCGGGGTCCGCACGCCGCGCGCTTCAGCTCCCGGCAATGGCTGCTTCAGCGTCGATATATTTCGACTGGGTCTTTGACCGATTTCGACACCTCGATCAGTTCAAGGTCTTTTACTGGGATGCCAGTCATGGTGCGGAGTTCTTCGATCCAGCGGACCCGGCTAAGCACGAACTTCACCAGTGGGCCAAAGCTGCCGCCACTAACTTCAACCGCCAAGTCGAGATCGGAGTCCGGACGGGCGGTCCCCCGCGCGCGGCTACCGAAGACGTAGAGCGCGACTATCTCGGGCGTCGTGCCTGCCCAGTCGCAGAGGACCTCGCGCGGAAATTGCTCCATGGTTGGCAGTCCTTTCCTGTGCTCGATCACACAACACGCTGGAGGAACGGTCGAATGACCAAATTGGGCATTAGGAATTCACAGGACGTTTAAGATCCGCCTTTCCGGCCCTCGCGGATCAATCTTCGTACGTTTTGGCATAGGGGCTATCGGGGGAAAGGCGTAACACAAACGAACGTCCGACATGGCATACTCGCCAAATGGCTTTTCGAATCGACTACTTTAAAGAAGGCTTGCTGGCGGGCAGCACGCCGCATCCAGGGCCCCAACATGAGACCGAGAAATTCGCCAAAGATGGCATGATACGGCATCGCGCGGATTTCTATCGAATCATCGACGTGGGCAGCAATGCTGGGGTCGCGTCCGGGCGCCGCGACGGCTAGGGGACCTAAGGCGAGAAGCGACCGGCCGACGTTGTCAGCAGGGGCAGATCTGCGGCACCCCAACGCGTTCGACGACTCTAGTGGGGCCGCCCCGCGCTAGTTCGGACGTATCGCTTCCGACACAAATGGCCAATGGGGCTTTTGTCGTTCGGCCGCCTTTTCCGCCAGCTTTCGCCATTGGAATGCAGCCACCGCCAACAAGGCGCGAGTAGCATGTGTGTTCGCGAGTTCGGCTAACCGATCGCACTCCGTCGCTTCGCGCAAGCAATCTTCACGGGAATCCATCTCGCCCCCAAAGCTGATCCGGGCAATGGCATAATGTGAGGAGACCATCAGCACGCCGAGAACACTAGACGCCACGCGACGGGGAAACGACTGTTCCCTATTGAACAGGTCCCAAAATCTTCATGGGATACTTGGGAAGGCCCTCAGCAACGAGCTGAGGCACTCTCAGGCGGTCGTGTGGGTGCCGCCCGCGAAGGGCAGATCGAGGCAGCAAACCAGCGGGTCCGGTCTGATGTTCTATTGTGAACAGCGGCGGGGATCGAAAGGTGCACAGGCTCGCCCGCATTGCCGTCAGCGCAGGCCGTAGACGTGCCAGCACTGAAGGCAAAAAGTTGATTCGTCACTGATCGAGGGCCGTGGCTCGCATGAGGAAGACAGTCGATGTCTATTTGAAGGACCGCTTGGTCGCTTCATATCCGGTCGTGGCGAAGGCAATCGATCGACCCACCGATGATGACTTCGTCGAACGTATTAAGCAACAGATGCGCGCCTATTACAGGGGCGAGGACATACAGGCCGCCAGATTCGTTGTCCGCGGCGTGCAGGACTAGAGTCGGGTGCGCCTGGCCGGACGCGACCCTCGCCGGAGCCAACGAATAAGACGCCAGCGACATCGCCAAGGCGATCGAGCAGCGGCCGGCGCCGACCTACGAGGAGCGGCTTGCGGTCTTTTCACTGACCGGCCGGCCAGAGCCATCGCGAGATCCATTCTCCAAGCGTTAGGTCGCCACCCGGCGCCGGCAGGCCTCGGTGAGGCTCACCGAATGCAGTCCACCGGAAATGACAAGCCAATCCCTTTCAGCCGCGTAGGCGATGGCGGCCGCATCGGCCTTGACCGCGCCTAGGTTGCCCAAGGACTCCCATCGCTGCGGCTGGCCGCCCGTCGCCTCATGGAGCTTGCGCATGATGCGAGGCGCTCTCGTCTCGGCCGCGCTAATCTTTGGCGGGCTTCGTCGGCGACGCTTCGGTGCTGTCCTCTTTGGCATATTGGCTATCGGGGTACAGACGTAGCGCGGTCTCGTGTAGCCAGCTCGCTGCCGTAATCCCTTCCGGCCACTTGAGGCGTGCAGCGGCCGTCCGCTTGATCGTCGCTTCGGCTTGGATGCCGTTGGCCTCGTCGCCTATCCAGACCCTCATGCCGGCGCCGTAGAACGTCTGCACCCCGGCATTGATCTCGCTGTCGTGGAGCTGCTGCAGGATGTGCTCTAGGTCTGCCATGGGCCGAGCGTAGCACTGTCTTCCGGTGTCCGGGGTGCCGTAGTTCAGGTCGCGCGGCGGCACATACACGATCCGGCGTGGCGGCCCGTTTATGGCAACGCTGTTACATCACCAGCAGGCGCTTAGTCCTAGCGCACAAATCGCCAGTGCCGTTCACGATGACGTGCGTTCATTAGGGAGTTGGTCTGGAATTTGCGTTCCAAATTGAAAGCCAATCGTCAAACACATGAACTAAAGCCGAAGGAGTTTTATTGGAGGCCGAACATGTTCAGCTTCGTGCACCTCCTGCACCGTAAGCGCCAGCGACGGAAAGCCCTTCCTCATGTCGGTGTAGCCCGTCGCCAGCCACACCCGAACGCCAGACGGTAACGGGATCATCGATCCAGCAGCACCCTGATCACGCGGCCCAGCACCGCCGTGTCCACATCGCGGCCCGCCACCAATCGATACCCGCCAGGCAGCTCGATCTCCATCCGACCCACCATCGGCCGGGCCACCGACCGCGTCGGCGCAGGAGCTTGTGGCACTGCGTCCTTGGATATCACTGCCGGCACGAACACCGTCGAACCCTCGCCGTCCTTGCCACCCGTTCCGTACCGGCGGCGCCATGTGAACAGCAGGTTCGTATTGACGTCATGGCGCCTGGCAACCACCGAGACCGAAGCTCCCCGTTCGAGGCTCTCCGCCACGATCCGACGCTTCTCCTCTTCAGACCGGTACCGGCGTCTACCGCCCTCAGCTTCTCCCGCCACGCCAAGTGTCCATCTTCAAACAAGTGGACACTTAGAGTCTCACCAACTCTATTCCCACGCTAGGCGGTGCTGCTCGGATGCTTACGGAATACGTGCTCGCGCGTGCGATTGCCCGCAGCAGTCTACCGCAATAGAAGCAGCGCTTGCCGGAGTAGATGCGTTCCGAACGTAGATACAGGCTGTGCTGCCGCTTAGGCCGATGAGTGCCGGTTCTTGCCATGTTCAGTCAGACCGTGGTCAGCGCGCGATGCGCGGAGAAGCACCATCCCTGGACGGCGCTGTTCGACAAGCGTTTGCAGAATTTAGTTAGTTGAAAGAGGAATGTTGAGCCTATAGACGCTTCCCCGTTGACCTCTTTGGCAATGTAGAGAGTTCATCGCTAGTCATAAAGACACACTAGCAATGCAGAGTTGTTTGTAACGCTAGCACTGACTAGCAACAGACAGAAACCCATCCTAACACGGAGAAGAAAGTGGCGAAGAAAGTGAAGCGGACGAAGGTTGCCTGGACGAAGGCGATGCAGGCTGAGTTGCGCAAGCACTCAAAGGCCAGGACGCCGGTCGACAAGATCTCCAAGCAGATGAAGCGGACAGTTGGTGCGCTGCGTCAGCAGGCGTTTCAGCTTGGTATCGGTTTAGGGCATCAGCGTTAACTATTTAGGGGCTGCTTCCTCCTGCTGCCACGCACCGCCATGTCCCCTTTTGGAGTAAACATTACGCCGAACGGGCGGCGGATCGCAGGAGAGAAGTCCTTCCTTGCGTGCGTGCTCGATCGCTGCGAGTACCGTACCCGCGCGATTCCGTCTCGGGCACACTATGGCGTGAGTTGATCCGAAAGGCTGCCCATCATCACCGTCACACGATCGTGCCGCGGTTTGGAAACGGAGTACCAGACGATGCCCTAAGCGTCCGATTTATTTGCTGCTGTATCCGCGGCCCGCATATCGACAATTGGAGCTTGTGATGACGGAGAGGGCTTCCGATTCTCCGTCGCCATGAATGCGACCAAGATCCTCTGGAGCCAGATCCTCCTCGTGAGTCTCGTCGTCCTGGCCTTCGTCTGGACAGCGACGGAGTTGACCGCCTGGCGCCTCGGCTTCCAGCCCCAGCTCGGAACCCCATGGTTCGAGCTGTTCGGCTGGCCGGTCTATCAGCCGCCCGCCTTTTTCTGGTGGTGGTTCTCTTTCGACGCCTATGCGCCCCACATCTTTGAGGAGGGTGGATACATCGCGGCGGCTGGCGGTATTGCCGCGATCGCCGTGGCTACGACGATGTCGGTTTTGCGCGCCCGCGAGGCAAAGCGGGTCTCGACCTATGGCTCGGCGCGATGGGCCGAAACGAGCGAGATTCGCGAGGTAGGTCTTCTCGGCAACGACGGTGTCCTCCTTGGGAGCTGGCGTGGAGACCACCTGCGCCATGACGGCCCAGAGCATGTTCTGTGTTTCGCGCCGACGCGCAGCGGCAAGGGCGTGGGCCTGGTCGTTCCAACCCTTTTGACTTGGCCCGACTCGGCGATCGTTCACGACATCAAGGGCGAGAACTGGACCTTGACCGCAGGCTGGCGCGCCCGTTTCGGACGCGTGCTGCTGTTCGATCCGACCAATGCGCAGAGTGCCGCCTACAACCCTCTTCTGGAGGTGCGACGCGGCGAATGGGAAGTGCGCGACGTCCAAAACATCGCAGACGTGCTGGTCGATCCCGAAGGCGCCCTGGAAAAGAGAAATCACTGGGAGAAGACAAGTCATGCGCTATTGGTCGGCACCATCCTTCACGTGCTTTACGCAGAAGCGGATAAGACTCTGGCTGGCGTCGCCAATTTTCTCTCCGATCCCAAGCGTCCGATCGAGACCACATTGCGGGCGATGATGACAACGCCGCATCTTGGGCCGAGCGGCGTGCATCCGGTCGTCGCCAGTGCTGCACGAGAACTCTTGAACAAGAGCGAAAACGAGCGATCGGGCGTGCTGTCCACCGCAATGTCGTTTCTGGGCCTCTATCGTGATCCCGTGGTCGCGACCGTGACCCGCCGATGTGAATGGCGCATCCGCGATCTTGTTGAAGGAGCACGCCCAACCACGCTCTATCTCGTTGTGCCCCCATCTGACATCAGCCGCACCAAACCGCTGGTTCGGTTAATCCTGAATCAGATCGGCCGCCGGCTGACCGAGGATCTGGAGTCGAAGCCAAGGCGGCACCGCCTGCTGTTGATGCTTGACGAGTTTCCAGCGCTTGGGCGTCTCGATTTCTTCGAGAGCGCCCTGGCCTTCATGGCGGGGTACGGATTGAAGAGCTTCCTGATCGCCCAGTCCCTGAACCAGATCGAAAAGGCCTATGGCACCAACAACTCGATCCTCGACAACTGCCATGTGCGGGTGAGCTTTGCCACCAACGACGATCGAACCGCCAAACGGGTCTCTGATGCTCTCGGCACGGCGACCGAAATACGCGACGCCAAGAATTATGCCGGCCATCGCTTGAGCCCATGGCTCGGCCATTTGATGGTCTCCCGCCAGGAAACAGCCCGCCCGCTATTGACGCCAGGGGAGGTAATGCAGCTTCCACCCGATGACGAGCTTGTGCTGATCTCCGGATGCCATCCGATCCGTGCCAAGA
>Ga0193729_1002064_pt1 | contig 10082 bp, 9 predicted proteins | sample U1c2metaG_FD_143036 | JGI IMG/M metagenome (GOLD analysis project Ga0193729, IMG submission 143036) | Soil microbial communities from a riparian zone of the East river system, Colorado, United States - U1c2 | ecosystem: Environmental > Terrestrial > Soil > Riparian zone | place: USA: East River... | reverse complement strand
AGCCAACCCGGCGTTTTGTTCCATGCTGGGATACCGGGACGACGAGCTGTGCGGTATGCATTGTAGCGATTTCGCTAATCCCGAAGATTCCAAGGACGATTTGGCTCTCTTTCAACAACTCCGTGCGGGGGTCATTGACCAATATTCGCTCGAAAAACGCTACGTGAGAAAAGACCGCACTCAGCTCTGGGGACGTCTGAATGTCTCTATTTTGAAGGACGGCGATACAGGGTCATCGCCGCTGGTCTTTGCCTTTGTGGAGGACATCACAGGGCGCAAGCGGGCAGAAAAGGCTCTCCACGACAGCGACGAACGTTTTCGTTTGGCGGCTCAAGCCGCAAAGATGTATGCGTACGAGTGGGACGTTTCTACCGACAAGGTCGCGCGGTCTGAGGAATACGTGAATGTACTTGGTTATAGCGATCCGGAGAATCAACTTACCCGTCAACAACTACTAGCCACCATTCATCCAGAAGACCGCACCCTCTTCGTCGGTTCGGCTAACGACGTTACTCCACTAAACCCGACTCAGCACATTAGTTATCGTGTTTTGCGTCCCGATGGTTCGGTAGTTTGGTTGGAGAAATCCGCGCGAGGCTTTTTTGACGAGCAAGGAAAGCTGTTGCGCACGATTGGAATGGTGGCGGACGTCACCGAGCGGAAGCAGGTGGAACAGGCACAACGGGAAACCGAGGATAAACTTCGACTTCTTCTCGACTCGACTGCCGAAGCCATTTTCGGAATCGATCCTGAAGGCCGATGTACATTCTGCAACCCAGCTTGCCTCCGCACTTTGGGGTACCAACGTGTGGACGAGCTGCTCGGCAAAAATATGCATGATCTGATTCATCACACTCGTGCAAACGGAATCTCATTACCTCCCGAAAAGTGTCGAATTATTCAGACAATTCGAACCGGGGAAGGAGTCCACGCGGACGACGAGATATTTTGGAGAGCGAATGGAACAAGTTTCCCCGCTGAATACTGGTCGCATTCCCAGCGGAGAGGGGAAGAAGTTCTCGGGGCAGTGATCGCGTTTAACGACATTAGCGATCGCAAATCGGCGGAAGCAGCACTTGCGAGCGTGAGCCGCCGACTGATAGAGGCGCAGGAGGTGGAACGTTCCCGAATCGGCAGAGAGCTTCATGATGACATCGGTCAACGTCTGGCGCTGTTGGCCGTCGAGTTAGGACAACTCCACGAGGACCCTGCCAACTTACACGAAGTCCGCCTCCGTATTGCTGAACTCCAGAGGCAAACTACGGAGATTGCGGATGATATCCAGTCCTTGTCGCGCGAGTTGCATTCGTCAAAACTGCAATATCTCGGTATTGCTGCGGCGATGAGAGGCTTCTGCCAAGAATTCGCTAAACAACAAAGAGTCGAAATCGACTTCGGAAACATCGCCCTTCCCAATTCTTTGCCGCCGGACATTTCGCTTTGCCTCTTCCGAATTCTGCAAGAAGCTCTACACAATTCAGCGAAACACAGTGGGGTTCGAAAATTTGTAGTCCGATTATGGGGTATTGCCGGTGAGATTCATCTTACGATTAGCGATGCGGGGGTGGGTTTCGGCAGCGAACGCGTAAAGGGCAGCCGCGGGCTTGGCCTTATCAGCATGGAGGAACGATTGAAACTGGTGAACGGAACACTCTCAATCGAGTCGCAACTGCACCACGGCACTACGATCCACGCTCGCGTCCCTTTCAGTTTGGGAAGCGACTAATAGGCGCAGCGGGTGACATCATCTTGCCGCGTGGGCATGGTTCACTACCCGCTACAAATCTTCTGGAACATCTGTTTATCTTCATCACAGTGAAAGCTGTTCCACGTGAACCCACAAAGTATATCTATGTCATATCGTTTAGTTAGCTGGTTGCAGAGTTGCTCCGCTTGAACGGCGGCATCGGTCTTACCTTGCGCCCACAGAATGGGCGCACATTCCCCGCAAACGGACACTCGTGACTGAGTTCCAACTGTCGCCCGAGCTCCTGTCGTGATCAGTTCACCCGCGACCTTAAAGAATCGCGTTGGATCGGGAAGGTCATTCCTCATGAAGGCCGCGAGCATCTCTTCGACATCAACGCAGACATAGGATCCCCGTTCAATGGAGGCACGGACATCGATTTCGCGTTCCTGCAATCTCTGAAGCAGACTCGCGCGATGTAACCCCGTCACGACTGCGATAACCGAGTTCCCCGCCTTTAGAGCAGCTTCGATAAAGTGAGCAAAGCCATTCACGAAAGCCGCATCGTCAGAATAGAATTCAACCTCGTGCCTGGGACTGATCTTCGACTCTCCCGGTACGAGCGATGGAAGAGTCTCATCCCAAGGGAGCTGGTCGATGGTTCTGGAATCCGCCGCTGTGACAAAATGATCAGACAATCCACAACTGATGAACTTCCTTTCTTTAAGAACCGCTGTGACAGCCAATAACAGTTCCGTTCCAGCGTGTGCTTTAACCACGTAGCCCAGTGCCCCCAAGTCGAATGCCTCCTGCGCCACCTCGGTAGAAGATTCTTGAGTTAAAAAGAGGATTTTGGAGTTGGGGGAGAGCTTTCGGATTTGACGAGCGGCTTCAATTCCGTTCAGCTTTGGAAGCCCCACGTCGAGCACAATCAAGTCTGGTTGCAGTGCTTCGGCTTCGTGAACTGCCTCTAGTCCGTCTGAGGCCTCCGCGACGATTTGCAGTTCTGGTTTTTTCCCCAGCGTCGAACAGATGAATCGCCGAAACGGCTCGAAGTCATCGACGACGAGAACCCTAACTTTTGACATCTCCGATGTACCCCCCGCTCTCAAGATCCAAAACCTCTGGTCTTGGAGTTTAATCGCTGAATTCTTGAGAGTGTTTCGGTGTCGCTTCCTTAATTTGCCCAGGTGCGATCCAAAGGCAACTAGGGTAACACGCACGAAAATTATTCGCGACACCTGGGGCGCTTGCGCGGGAATCAATCATCCGAATTATTCAGTGCAGCCTTTTAGATTGATGACTGGGAGCCAAGGGCAATCGGGTTCTTGCCTTACCGATGGTTAATACAGTTAGATGAGTGGGGTGCTTGCATACTGCCGCTATTACCGAGCATAAAGTCCACGTCGCTTATACCCAGTAATCGTGAAACTCTAGCGATGGGCACTTTTCCCGTAATGCGTATTAGGAGTCAACAATCTTCTATTCGCGAAGCAGCGGTTAGTCCCGTTGGGATAAAGGAATTGTGGATTTCTTTCCTGGATTCAAACAACACAAGACTGCAACTTCGGGCGCAGGTGTTAACTCCCGCAAGCCTTATCGGACATATGGTTTTGGAGCGATTCCACCTCTTCGGTAATCGTTTATCAGCGGAAATGTGCCTAGGACAATCCGCGGTTTCGGAATCTTGTGGTACAAAGCGCATTTAACGGCCACCAAACCCAGTGCGTTTGGCTCAGAACACTAGGCAATTAGCGGTGTGTGCGGATCAAGATATTTGACGAGCACCACGTCGTTACCCTGCTCATTGTAGATCAATTCATCAACGAGTTTTTTTGCCAGGAGCATACCAAAGCCGCCTGGCCGCAACCCCTGCAGTTCACGAACCGCCACGTGGCCGAACAAATCCTCGGGCGAACTACCAATGGCTGCGTGGCGAAGCTCTTCGAGCGAGAAACCTTGGCCGGGATCCTTTACGCGGCAGGCTATCGCCCGACGAGAACGGATGAATGAGATTTCCACATGCTGGCTGGGATTGAAATGCGCGCCATGTTCTATGGCGTTGACTAGAATTTCCCTGAAGGCGGTGATGACCTGGTCTTTGTCAGCTTCGGGGATGTTTCCGACTCCCTGCAGGAATTGAACCAGTCGATCTGCGGTAAAAAGATCACATCTGGCCGTCAAGCGAACCCAATTGGGCGTGGCGGAAAGTATTTGAATGCCGTCGTCCCAGCAGGGCTCGGCCATGGCCGCACGCACCATTTCGGCGAGCGCAGTAGCCTGGAACGGAGCCACGAAATAACTGAAGGCGCCTTCACGCATGGCAGCAATAACGTCTCCGGGAGTCCATTCATCGGTGAGAATAATCAGGCAGGCGTGAGGACGAGTGCTCCTGATTTTGTGAAGAAGCTCAACATCCTCGGCGCAGGAGGTTTTCTCGCCAGTGATAATTAAGTCGAACGGGGTCGTCCTTGAGAGAGTGAGGACTTCTTGATTGTCAACAACGCGTTGAATGTTCCAACCTTCGGTGGTCAAAACAGTCATGACCACTTCATCGCTGTCGCCGCCGGAGGCAACTACCAACGCTGTCTTTTGTGGAGTAGGAACAACTGCAGTGGTGGAAGCGGTTGTCATACTCATGGACGAACCTGCCTTTAGTGGCGCTGACAACGTAATCGCTAGAAATTAATGTCCGGACTTTTTCTCAACGTGCCCGCCGAATTGAAATCGCATGGCAGACAGAATTTTTCCAGCGAAATCGTCTTCTCCCTGGGATGAGAAACGCTGATAAAGCGCAGCGCTCAGCACGGGAGCCGGTGTGGTGGACTCAATAGCAGCGACGATAGTCCAGCGGCCTTCACCGGAATCCGAGATCCGGCCGGAGAAACCCTCCAGATTGGGCTTGTCGAGCAGCGAAATAGCCGTGAGGTCGAGCAGCCAGGAAGCGACGACACTGCCGCGGCGCCAGACTTCGGTAACGTCGGTGAGATTGAAATCATATTGATAGTGAGAAGGATCGCGCAGAGGGGCGGTCTCGGCGTCCGATTCGCGGTGGGTTTTTTCCACAAATTCCCCGTCCAAAAGCTATTTTCGCTTTTGGAGCCGCAAATTTGTTTGACGGTAGTTGCTGTGATTCCATTTTTAATCGTGTCGTAGTCATAACAGGTTACTCAAACACTTTCTCACTTGTCCGGCTATCCGACTGATCGGCGTTTGACGATCACATCGCCCTGGCTCCGGAATTATCTAGTGAACTAGAGCGCAGTATTTCGTTATCACTCGAATAGCAGGCGAGTCGACCGGTTAAGCTGGCAGCGCTTGGGCTCGTCAAGGCTGCGCTTTTTGCAAATTAAAATAAATGATTACGTTTTCTTTTCCGGCGGATAGTTCTTCAAGAGTTTTGCTACGCTCTTCGTGATGTTCTTCTGACTCTTGTCGGGCTTGGCTTTGGGATCTATGGTTTTCGATGCTACACCACGCCAAACCAGCCCCTTTTTCGCGTCCAAGGCGCTCGTGATTTGCTTTGCGGTCAGTTCGTCTACCTGGTCCGCATTGTTAATGCTGACCCACTTATAGGTTTTGTACTTAGAAAAATCCTCGTCTTGGGCAAAATTGTAACGCACATCCTGGGCCCGGATGGCGCTGACTCCAACTGCGAGTAATAAAAGAGTGAGAACAAAAAGTTTCTTCATTTTTATTTGCTCCTCAGAATCTGAATCATTCCCCGTCGATCGATTCAACGCGGTGAACCGGCGAACCTACTTCGCGGTCAAACAGCCGGGTTCGCATGACCCGTTGGTAGACCTGCGGTTCTCATGTGCAAGCTAAACGCCAAATCACGAATTCGGCGAACTTTCCACCGAACTGAAAACGCAGCGGCTACGCCAAGATTCAGGTTTTTGGAGAACGAAAGTGTCCGACATTTCGTAGCACCTCCGAAATGTCGTACCTAAGCGTGCAGCAAAGCCCGATGTCTTCAGGGTCAACTGCTTCCATAAGAAGGCCGGTATGAGTCAAGTGTGTTTTCTCTTTGTGTTATCTCTATTCCTTGCTGTGGATTCCTTGCATTCGAGTTGGGCAGCCATAATGTCCCACGGGCATCGGTTTACACATCGGAAGTGCGCCGGGTACAAGAAACTTCGTTCAAAAGCCATCTTCTCTTTGAGCAGACGCTCAGTAATGTGCTCGGGCGTGCAAGATTTGGATTTTGCACGAACAACAAGGAAGCACGCCCTTTCAACCGCTTGCTTCGACGGGGGGAATTGGTTCGCCTCGTTCGCCCTCCTTGCGCGCCCCAGACGCGCTCCGACATCGACATGCATATATAAAGGACAGGACCCGATGGCGGGCGCTGGTTAAGAGCTAACTGTGTATCATGTTCTAGGTAGTTATATATATTTACCAAGTTTTTGATACAATGACCGCCAGTCTGATATGAGCAAATCCCGAATCCATAAACTCCTGCATCTGGCGGCCGAACAGCAAATCGTTCGTGCCAAGGATGCTGCAGATCTAGGCGTGCCGCGCAATTACCTTGGAAGGCTGGTCCAGAGAGGACTACTCGAAAAAGTGCGTCGTGGTCTTTACACCTCACCCCAGTTTTCTGGCACAGAACACGTATCCCTCGTTGAGGTTTCCTATCAACTGCCTAAAGGGATTGTCTGTCTTCTTTCGGCGCTGCGCTTTCACAACTTCACGACCCAGTCGCCGCGCGAAGTATGGATCGCCGTCGGCCAGAAAGCTTGGGCTCCGAAAATATCCTCTCCTTCAATACGGCTTGTCCGCATGTCCGGACAAGCGCTTCACTTTGGAGTTGAGGAACACCGGATTGCAGGGACAATCATTCGTGTGTTCAATCCCGCAAAAACCGTCGCGGACTGCTTTAAATTCCGCAATAAGATCGGTATCGAGGTCGCCATCGAAGCACTCAAAGAATCTCGCAAAACGAAGAAGGCAACCATGGACCAACTCTGGGCCGCTGCGAAAGTCTGCCGCGTGGCCAACGTCATGCGTCCGTACATGGAGTCACTCTGACTGTCTTGCGATCGTCGTCTTGACAGACACAACCTTGACGCTGTGGACAAAAAACCGCCCGGCTCCAGGCCGGGCGGTTTCGCTGACGGGTTAGGACCCGGCACGACTGCGCCGAGGTGAAAACCGCAGTACTCATTCCAAACCTACTTCGTTTTCTTACCGGCGACCTTCTCAGCCCTAATCTTCGCCCATCGGGCTTTCGCCGTTCGAGAAATTCTGGCTCGAACAGCGGCAGACATTGTTCTTTTGCCGTTCGTGCCATTTAGATTGAGCTTCTGACGCGATGTTACCGAGGCCCTGTTGGCGTCGCCGTTTAGCGCGGAGATCGCCCCTTGCACCGCGCTCAGTTGCCGGTGCAGCTTCGATTCTTCCTCTTTCAGTGCTGCAATAATATCCATGAACCCTCCGCTCCGTATTAAACACTTCCTACTGTCAAACTACAAGTCGTCCCGCCAGCTCAGTCACCATGCGGCCGAAAAATGCGGCCTTCGTTCTCACAGATTGCCTCCGACTCACCCGCAAGACTAAGGATTTTTTTCTGCAACGCCCCGGTATCTCCTGCCCTTCCTGCCGAAACCGTGCGCCTGATCCGTCCGCTCCTTCCGTCAAGGGTTTCCGCTTCGCTCCAATGAACGCCGCACCGCGGCGCCCTTGACGGCGCGGACGGACAGTCGCCTCCCCTCGTCTGTGTGCGGCCTGAATTTTCCGATTGGCATGAATCCCGGCCTGGCGAAAGCCATTGGCGTGATGATGAAACTCGACTTCGAGCGGGCCGTGCTCAACCGCGTGCCTGCGATGGAAAAGAATCCCGAGAGCTACTTCCGGCAAGTTCTGTTTCTCTGCGATGAATACCAACACTTCGCCACGGTCGGTGAGAGTGAACCGACCGGAGATGAAAAGTTCTTCAGCCTATCGCGGCAGCCCAAGTGCATCCCGATTATCGCCACGCAAAGCATCAGTTCCCTCAAGTCCGCGCTGCCTGGGGAATCGTGGCGCACCTTGCTGCAAACGTTTCGCACGAAAATCTTTCTGTCGCTTTCCGATGACTTCTCCGCCCGGACAGCGAGCGAGCTTTGCGGTCGCGAAGACCGACTAAAGGCCAGCTACAACCTGTCCGAGAGCGGGCACGATGCCCAGGTCAGCCTGCTGACCGGCACGGCCATGTCGCATAAAGCGAATATCAGCGCGTCGAAAAGTTACAGCCCTCATCACGATCTCCGCTTCGACGTGAAGGACTTCATGGAGCTACGCAATGCGCAGTCGGTGACCATTGCGTACGACGGCACCAACCCGATGCCGCCCACATTTTGTTACCTCAAGCCTTACTACAACGATGTCAACAAATCGTACTTCCGCCAGCTTGCGGACGGAGAACTCTAATGAATGGATTTGAAATCATCCTGCCATTTCTCAAACCCATCGAGCACCTGATTCTCGATGACGCGATCAGTGAGGTCATGGTCAACGGGCATGATCACATCTTCATTGAGAAAGCGGGATTCATCGAGCCCGTCCAAGACGTCATTTTGGGCGAGAAATCCTTAATGGTCGCGGTCAAGAATATCGCGCGGCGACTGGGCGACGATATTTCGGAATCGAAACCCATCCTCGATTCGCGTCTCCCGGACGGGAGCCGCGTGGCGGCGGTCATTCCACCGTGCAGCGTCGATGGCGTGACGCTTACGATCCGTAAGTTCAACGCGCGGCATTTCGCAAGCGAAGACCTAGTTCAAGCTGGAACTCTGGAACGCTGGCTGGCTAACCAGCTCGAAGCTACGTTCTCGCTCGAAAGAACATCCTCATCGCTGGCGCTACCGGGTCCGGTAAGACTTCGATGCTCAATGCACTCGGAAAATTCATTCCCTCCGATGAGCGTGTCCTGCTCATCGAGGACACCTCTGAAATTCATATGGGCCAGGACAACCTTGTCCGTTTCGAAGCGCGGCAACCGCAAAACGGTCTGCCAGCCGTCACCATTCGGGATCTTCTGAAAGCATCGCTTCGCCACCGGCCCGATCGGTTAATCCTCGGTGAAATACGCGGAAGCGAGGCTTTCGATCTTTTGCAACTTCTCAACACCGGACACGCGGGAAGCCTTTCCACCGTACACGCAACTTCCGCAAGGCAGGCCTTGGCCCGCTTCACGAGCTGCGTTTTGCAGAGCGGTGTCGACCTGCCCTATCGCGCCGTCAAGACCAACGTCGGTGATTCCGTCAACGTCGTGGTGCACCTCGAACGGCGCCCCGGTCGCCGCTTCGTCTCTGAAGTCGTGGAAATTCACGGCTACGATCCCGATCGCGATGAATTCAATTACGGCTTCATTTTCGATAGTCACAAGGAGCTTGTATGAATCCCGCTGAAAAACCGGCACTGACCATTCCGTCTGCTCCAGAATACATTCTCGACAATTTCGAGCACAGCGATCGCATTGCTGTGCTCGTGCTCAACCGGGAATTCGGCGAAACCATCCAGCGAATCACCAGCGCGCAGAAAGCCGCAAGTCCCGAGTTTCAGGCCTGGCTTCGCTACAAGAACGCGAGCGGCTCGGACATCTATATAGCGATGAATCCGCTCAAGAAGGATGCCGCAACCCGGACCAAGGAAGAGATCGAGTCCATCAAGCATGTCTATCTCGACTTGGACGATGGTGGCTCTGAAGCCCTCGAAGCTATCGAGAATTCCAGCGCCGTGCCGAAGCCGAACTACGTGCTGAATAGTTCGCCCAACAAGTATCAGGTTGTCTGGAAAGTCGAAGGCATGAATCTCGAAGAGGGCGAAGGTCTCTTGCACGCCATGGCGCGCGAGTTCCGTGGCGATCCCGCGGCGACCGACGCGACTCGTGTGTTGCGACTCCCCGGTTTTGCCAACAAGACGTACGACACAAACTTCTATGTCGAAGCTCGTAGAGAGGCCACGGAAACGTACCATCTCCGCGATTTCAAACTACACATCGATTCGCAGGACTCCCCACGTCATAGCTACTACAAACGAGCCAAACCGGAGTCCGCGCCTAGGACCAATTTGAGCCAGTCCGAACACGACTGGGCTTTCGCCAAACGCGCACTCGCCCGCGGCGACGATCCAGAAGAAATCACTCGCAAGATTACGCTCTATCGCGATCAAGACAAATCCGATCCCGAATACTACGCACGCCTGACCGTAACGAAGGCTTTGGCGGAGATTAGAAGCGCAGGTGCCACCAACACTAATGCTGTCGTTTCACCCATCGATGAGGAACGCACGTGAATCCGATTGGAGCAGTTACGCGCTTCTCCAATAAAGACGATACCGAAATGACAGCGGGCCCCGCACCGATTCCGGGCATCCGTCTTTTTAATACTCTTTAGCGTGCAAGAAAACC
>Ga0193729_1002063_pt1 | contig 10083 bp, 8 predicted proteins | sample U1c2metaG_FD_143036 | JGI IMG/M metagenome (GOLD analysis project Ga0193729, IMG submission 143036) | Soil microbial communities from a riparian zone of the East river system, Colorado, United States - U1c2 | ecosystem: Environmental > Terrestrial > Soil > Riparian zone | place: USA: East River... | reverse complement strand
ATGGGCAGCCGCCACGGCCATTCCCTTCTTATTACTCGGCGTGTATGAAAACCGTACTGGTCGGCTCGTAGCGGAGTCTCAAGCCGCCATGCATGCCGTCGAAAATTCAGGCAATCGCGGTGACTCCCCGAGATAAAGTCCGGTGAATTCATCAGCGATTCAGCATGTAATCGCCTAACACTGTAAACTGATAAAGCCTAGGCGCCATATTGGTTCTAGCTCCTGGAGCCTTCCCGGATACTCTGGATTGACGCTCCGCACGCTGTACCGTATTCTGCTTTTCTAGCGCGATTTTCCTCTGCTAAGGGGTGTAGTGATGCCGGTTCAGAAGACAGAAAAAATTTGGCACAACGGTAAATGGATAAATTGGGACGATGCCAAATTACACGTGCTCTCCCACGTCGTAAGCTACGGCTCCGCGGTTTTCGAAGGCATCCGTTGCTACGAAACCAAGCAGGGTCCGGCCATTTTCCGTCTTCGCGAACATATGGATCGCCTGGTCAACTCCGCCAAGATCTATCGCATGGATTTAGCGTATTCCGCTGAAGAATTTGGCAATGCCGCCACCGAATTAGTGCGCCTAAATAAACTGAATTCCTGTTACGTAAAACCGATTGTGCTGCGCGGCTACGGCGAAGTCGGCGTTAATCCTCTCAATTCCCCTATCGAAGTTTACATGGCCTGCTGGACCTGGGGCGCCTATCTCGGTCCGGAAGCACTGACCAAAGGTGTGGACGTCGGCGTCAGCTCCTGGACACGCATCGCACCCAACACCCTCCCCGCCATGTCCAAGGCGGCGGCAAACTATATGAATTCGCAATTAATTCGTATGGAAGCCACCTTCAATGGATACGCCGAAGGCATCGCGCTCGATTCTGGCGGTCATGTCAGCGAAGGCTCGGGTATGAACGTGTTCCTCGTCCATGACGGCACCCTTTACACCCCGCCTCTCGCCACCAGTATTCTTCCTGGAATCACTCGCGACACCGTCGTTAAAATCGCTGAAGATCTTGGCATTCCGGTGGAGGAATCGGTCATCCCCAGGGAAATGCTTTACATCGTCGACGAAGTTTTCTTTGTGGGCACCGCCGTCGAAATTACTCCGATCCGCTCGGTAGATCACATCACCGTCGGCAAAGGTGTGGCCGGACCCATCACGCGCAACCTACAGGACGAATTTTTTGCCCTGACCAGCGGCAATAAACCTGACCGCCACAATTGGCTGACTCCCGTAAGCAGTCCCGTCGCCGTCACGTCCCGCTAACCCGCAGCCAAATATCCTCATAACACCTCATAACAAAGGAGCGCCCCGCGCGCTCTTTTGCGTGTGCGGTTTTTTCGTCCTGACTCCTTCTATATATTTCGTGCCCAGCGTTTTTAATACTGATCCCGCGAGCCAAAAGTCACGAAACACGCCTCCACGCTTCTTCTGGTCGCATCGCCCGCTTCAAGCTAAAATCTCTCGCGCACCCGCCGCATGTATCTTCCGGCCGGAGGATTTCGCATGTACACCAACACGCAAAAACTCGCCGCCGAATTCCTGGGCACCTTCGCCCTGGTTTTCTTCGGAGCAGGCGCCATTTGCGCAGATCAATTCCTGCACGGCGCCGGCGGCGTCGGACTTTTCGGTGTGGCCCTCGCGCACGGATTAGCGCTGGCCATCATGATTTCCGCTTTCGGCCACATTTCCGGCGGTCACTTCAATCCCGCCGTAACCATCGGCTACTGGGTCACCAGGCGCCTCAACACTCTCGACGTTATTCTTTACTGGGTTGTTCAGCTGGCAGGCGCGGTCGCAGCTGCCTTTCTACTAAAAGCCATCATTCCAGAGGATACCTGGAGCGCCGTGGCCCTCGGCACTCCGCAATTCGCGCGTGATTTTCCCCGCTGGGCCGGTATGGCCCTGGAAGCCACCGCAACGTTTTTCCTGGTGCTCACTGTCTTTGCCACCACCCTTGATGATCGCGGAACTTTCCGTTCCATTGCCGGCTTTGGTACCGGTCTGATGTACGCCCTCGGCGTACTTGTCGCCGGACCATTTACGGGCGGCGCTCTCAATCCCGCGCGCGCCTTTGGACCAGCCCTGGCCGCCACGCACTGGGCCAATCACGGTGTCTTCTGGGTCGGACCCTTGGCCGGAGGATTTGCCGCCGCCTTGCTCTACGATTTCTTGTACCTCAAGAGAGCTCAGATTTAGCCAGCAGTTTCGGCCTGCAGAATCCTGACAACCACCCTAGTGCAGCTGAGGTAACTAGCTCGCAACCTCTCCCGGTTGTTTTCTTGCTGCCCCATCACTCGAATGTTAGTGTCCGTTATTAGCTGCATCTCGTGGGGATAAAGCTCTATGGCTCTCAGTATCGACGACCTCTTGCGTCGCGCAGTAGACACCAAAGCCTCCGACCTGCACCTCAAAGTCGGCAATCATCCTTATCTCCGCATCGAAGGCGTGTTGGCCCCGCTCTCCGACATTCCCCGCGTAACGCCGGAAGAAATGCTGTCCATGGCGTTCAGCATGATGACAAATCGCCAGAAGCAAAAGTTCAAAGAAACCGCTGAACTTGATATGGCTTATGGCGTGTCCGGCCTGGGCCGCTTCCGCGTGAACGTTTTCCAGCAACGCGGCAACGTCGGCATGGTTTTGCGCGTAATTCCCACTAAAATTCGCACTTCCGACGAATTAAATCTCCCTGCCGTGATTGGCCGCATCTGCGAAGAGCAACGCGGTCTCGTGCTGGTAACTGGCACCACCGGTTCCGGTAAGTCCACCACCCTTGCGGCCATGATCGATCGCATCAACGCCGATCGCGCCGACCACCTCATTACCATCGAAGACCCTATCGAATTCCTGCATCGCGACAAGCGCAGCTTCATTAACCAGCGCGAAGTGGAAGTAGACACTGCGAATTTCTCCACCGCCCTGCGCGCCGCTTTGCGTCAAGACCCTGACGTTATTCTCGTCGGCGAAATGCGCGACCTGGAAACTATTTCGACCGCTTTGCTCGCCGCCGAAACGGGCCACTTGGTGCTGTCCACATTGCACACCCTCGATGCCACGGAAACCATCCAGCGCATCATCGCCGTCTTCCCTCCCCCCGAACAAAAACAGATTCGCCTGCAATTGGCAGCCACATTAAAAGCCGTTGTCTCGCAGCGCCTGGTCCGCCGCGCCGACGACAAAGGCCGCGTCCCGGCTGTCGAAGTCATGATCGCCACCAACTACATTCGTGATTGCATTATCAATGCCGACAAAACGCGTTTAATTCGCGACGCCATCGCTGCGGGTACCAGCCAATACGGCATGCAGACCTTCGATCAATCGCTTTTCGACCTTTACACCAAGAACCTCATCACCCTGGACGAAGCTTTGCTTCGCGCCTCCAACGCCGACGAATTCAAACTCCGCATTCAAGGCGTCCGCTCCGCCTCCGACTCCGCTCGCGAGGAAATGGAACGCCAGATGGTCGATTTCGAACGCTACGCCCGCAAGTAGTCCCATCAAAATCTAGATAAACGCGGCATTCCTTCGCAGATCCCACCCTTTTTCAATTGGTTGTAAACACTCACATTTCATACCCGCCCGATAGCCGAATCCATCCTGTAAGTGCTAAGCCGCTGCTCCGCTGTTTACAACTTTTTACAATGGTTTGCTAAGCCTTGACACATCCTCGCTGGGGGTTCTTTATAGTCCTGGCATTGGGTGGTAGACAACTTACAAGAGAGGCTGCGGATGTTTAAGAAGTGGCGATTGACTGGCCGGACGCGAACGCTGCTGACGCTGGAGCTTGCTATCGTGCTCCCCGCAGCGGCTCTAATGGGCTTCAGCATCTGGAACCTTAAGCATCTCCAACACTCGGGAGGGTTCGAAGCGGCCATCCAGCGCGAACTTTCTCACGTGCTAAAGATCGCCGAAAAGAAAACTTTGCACAGCGCGATTTCCTTGGTCATGCCAGTCCGTGCCGCCTTCCCAAATCCCGACCAAGACCGTTCCTCCATCAAGGCCGGTTTGGAACACGTGCTCTCCGAACACCCCGAGTTCGCCTACGCCTTGCTCTATGACAAGAAGAACAATCTGTTCTTGAGTCGCACACAACCCACCCGCGACCACGATCCGCAATTCTGCGCCAGCACCCAAGAGATCATCAACATGGGTTCCACCTGGATTCCCCTCGAAGCTTCCCAGTACGCGAAGCACGTCAGAGCCATGGCCGAGAAGGACGAGGATCCCGTGGGCTTCACCGGGGGCTGGTCAATCCAGGACAACCAACACAATTATTGGAACATTGCCTATTTCGTTCCGCCCGGTGTTCCGAAAGATCGCGCCACGCTGGCGGTGGTCGCTTTTGATGACGATTACCTGCGTAAAGACCTCCTGCCGACGGTGATGAAAGATGTGTTGGCCAGCAAGAACAACGTGCCGGAAATTGAGGCTAATCCTCCGGTCATGATGATCCATCCTTCCAAGGACTCCACCCCTTGGTTGACTTCCGGAAATTGGGACGGGGCCAATCCAGAGGCGGAGCGCACCTTTCAGTATGTTTTTCCGGACATGACCCTGGCGATCAAATACCAGGGAATGACCGTCGCGGATATCGGGGCACGCTTTCTCAGATATAACTACATCGTTCTCGCCGCGCTCTCTCTATTCATGATCGGGGGCATCTTTCTTACCTATCGCAACGTTTCCAAAGAAATGAATCTCGCGCGGCAGAAATCCGATTTTGTCGCTAACGTCTCCCACGAATTACGCACACCCTTGGCACTCATTCGCCTGTATGCCGAAACTTTGGAGCTGGGACGCCTCTCCGCAAAGGAAAAATATCAGGAATATTTCCGCATCATTCGGGAGGAGAGCGAACGCTTGACCGCGCTCATTAACAATATTCTGGACTTCTCCAGAATCGATGCCGGAAGAAAAGAATACGAATTCCAGGAAACCAACCTGGGTGAACTCGTACACTCCACCCTGGATTCTTATCGCTTCCAAATCCAACAGAACGGTTTCGGCTTCGAAGAGAACATTTCGCCCGACATCCCCCCGGTAAACGTCGACCGCGAAGCCATCGCACGATCGCTGCTTAACCTGGTGAACAATGCGTTGAAGTACTCCAAAGACCAGAAGCACATCGCTGTGAAGTTGTACCGCGTGAACGGCTCGGTCAAGCTGGAAGTCCAGGATCGCGGCATCGGCATACCGCTCAACGAACATGAGAAAATCTTCGAGAAGTTTTACCGCTGCGGCGATCCCTTGGTGCACAACGTCAAGGGCTCCGGATTGGGCCTCTCCTTGGTGCGCCACATTGTGCGAGCGCATGGCGGCGATGTGCTGGTCGAAAGCGCGCCCGACAAGGGCAGCAAATTTACTATCGCGTTGCCTCTGGTTATACCGTCGCGAACCGGCAACGCAGAAGGTGCGGTCGCATGAGGACTACCAGCTTGAATGTCCCCACCAAGCTAAAGGGGGAGGGTATGGCAGCAGCAAAGATTCTAATCGTCGAGGATGAGCCGAACATGGTGGCCGGCCTGCGCGACAACTTTGAGTTCGAAGGCTTTGAGGTGCTCACCGCGCCCGACGGCGTTCAAGGACTCGAGCGAGCGCTGAAGGAATCTCCAGACTTGGTCGTTCTCGACGTCATGATGCCGCGCATGAGTGGCTTGGATGTATGCAAGCAACTCAAGGCCAAGCGTCCCTCGATCCCCATCATCATGCTCACCGCCCGCGGGCAGGAAGTCGACAAAGTCGTCGGCCTCGAACTGGGCGCTGACGATTACGTCACCAAACCTTTCTCGATCCGCGAATTGCTCGCGCGTGTTAAAGCTGTCTTACGCCGGTCCCAAACTCTGCCAAAGGAGCAGGACCGCTATACCTTCGGGGACGTGGAAGTGAATTTGCGCAGTTACCGCGTGTTGCGCGGTGGCCAGTCAGTGGAGTTTTCCAGTAAGGAGTTTGACCTGCTGAAGCATTTTCTATGTCACAGCGGGGAGACGCTAAGCCGCGATCGTCTGCTCGACGAGGTTTGGGGATACGAGAACTTTCCAACAACTCGTACCGTCGATGCTCACATCGTCCGGCTTCGCCAGAAACTTGAACCTGTTCCGGATCAGCCGCGCTTTTTTCTGACCGTTCATGGAGTGGGCTACAGGTTCGTAGGATGACCATGATTGCGAAAACCCCAGAATCGCGCAACGCCTCTGCCAAGCGGGTCAGGAACAGTCCGGCGCTTGAAACCGGACGGACAGCGAAGGGTCGTCCGCGTAAGAATTCAAAAATGGCCGCAACTACCGAAAGCGTTCATGCGCTCAAGCAACAACTGGACGCCGTGCGTCGTGAGCACGCCATACTCCAGCAGGCCATTTATGAGGCCGCGCAAATCCAGAGGAAACTCTGTTCCCCTCGCCAACTGGTTTGGGGCGACTTTGAAATCGCCGGAGAAATCTTTCCGGTTCGTCATCTGTCCGGGGATTTTTTCAAAGTGATTCCGCTTGAGGCCGTGCTTGGACTCGCTGTGGGCGACATCGCCGGCAAAGGGCTATCCGCGGGAATTTGGCAAGCTCATTTGATCGATTTGATTCAGCGTTGCGCTCGTGCTTACCTCCATCCGGCGGATGTTATTGCCGCTGTTAATCGCGAGTTATGTCTCGATCACAGCGAACCGCCCATCACCGCGTTATTCTTCGCGCGTCTCGATCCGCAGCAAAACGAACTGCAATACTGCAACGCCGGTCTCCCCGCCCCGCTGATTATGCGGCGCGGCACGTCGGTCGATCGATTGGAGGAAGGCGGCCCGATGTTGGGCGCTCTGGAAGAGGCCACCTACAACTGCGGGACCGTCTATTTAGGTCCTGGGGATATGTTGATCGCCTACTCCGATGGTTTGACTGAATGCCGAAATCGGGAAGATCAAGAGTTCGAAATCAACCGCTTATCAGCCGCGGTGAAGTCCCTCAACGGTGCCTCCGCGAACCAGGTTCTTTTTTCTACTCTTGCGACCGTGCTCGACTTTGCCGAGCAGTGCCCACCCGGTGATGACTTGACGCTCCTGGTGGTTCGGCGCTGCGAAACCAAGCTCACGGAAATATTTCCTGAGCGGAACAATAAACGCGACAAGGATTTTTTCTGTGCCTCGCCGGCTCAGTTCGGTGGAAGTAGGTCAGGTCTGACCCGGCGCTTCAAAAACTAAAGCAACGCACGAAGGCCGCGCCAAAAGTGTTTGACGTGCCAACGTTATTGGTGTGTCCAGATGGAAAGGCTAAGTTGAAAGGAAGGACTCGCGATGTCATCTACGTTAATCTCATTGCCCGAGCAAAGACCGGTGAGCGGAGCAGTCATTCCTTCGCCACCCGTCACTTCCGAACTGTTGAGAGTGCTCTACATCACTCATTATCGGCACGTTTTACAAACCTGTAGAAAGTTTTTTCGTCAGCCCGAAGACGCCGAGGACGCCGCCGCGGAAGTCTTTTTGAAGCTCTACAGGGTGTTGCACCAAAAAGATGAGATCGTGCCGTTCCGCCCCTGGCTGTCGCAAATAGCAGCCCATCACTGTATCGACAAGCTCCGCCGACGAAGGCACGAGAATAGTTCCTCGCTGGAGGACGTCGACGTTAGCACTCTCTTGGATCATTCGACTCCATCCGCGCTCTCCGAAGTTCTTCGCAATGAGGCAGAGAGCCGAATCAGGCGAGCCCTGGTGGGCTTACCGGAAAAACACAGAATCGTACTGGTATTGCGTTATTACAACCGAATGAGCTATTCCCAAGTCGCCAGCGCATTAAATTTGCCGCTGTCCGCGGTCCGCGTCCGCATCTTCCGCGCCAAGCGCTTTCTGCGATCTAAGTTGCGACGCCCACACCGAGGAGACAACCTGGCGAGAATCGGCTCGCGCCGGCGAACAGTTCGGAAGGCAGAACACACGAACGACATGGCGGCTATCAACAGCCTGAGAAGATTTAAAGCGCCCGTCTCAGCCGACATCGAAACACTGCCTCCGATGCCCGCGTCGTCTGGATTTTACATTGCTGGCTCAAGTGCCGGCGCGCAGCAAAGCCCCTGCTGAGAAAGATGAAGGTCGCAGTGCGTATGACACGGACTGTATTGTCCTAGCTCTTTGCTGAATCCGGTTGCGTTCTCATCCGTATCCATCGCGGCGCGTTCATCCGCTTGCTTCCCGCGTCGCCACCTTCTATGCTCCCGATATGTTTCGCGCCCCGCGCAAATTAGAATCCGAGCCGGAGTTATACGACACCGCCGTCCGCGCATTGATGCGTCGCGCTCATTCCGTCCACGAAATGAAAAAATCATTGGAACAACGCAGCGACGACAAAGCCATGGTCAAGTCCGTCCTCGACCGCCTCAAACGTCAGGGAATGATCGATGATGCGCGCTATGCCAAACAATTTACCCGTCAACGCGCTGAAATCCGCAAGCAGGGCAAATTTTGCATCGCCAGGGAGTTGCGCGCCCGGGGCATCCCCGACCAGCATATCGACTCCGCTCTCGAAGAGTCCGCCAAAGAGACCGACGAGCGCGCTGTGGTGCGTCATCGCATCGAAAAAAAACTCAAATTATTTCGCGGCGAAATCAATGACCGCAAAATCGCCTCCTTGTTCCGCAGCCTGCTGCGTGCCGGCTTCGCTTCCGACGTCGTGCGCAACGAATTGCGAGCAGTGACCCGCGAAGATGTTCCCGCGATCGAAGACGCCGTAGATGAGGGGTCCGCGTAAATAGCATTAAAAGCTCTCATCCCCCAGTTCTCTTGGTACCTCTTCCCTCCTCTGCGATAATATTTGTTCTAACGATTCTGTGCGCAACCTGAGGCTTACGTGACCGGCAACGAAATCCGCGCCACATTTTTAAAATTCTTCGAAAACAACGGCCATCGCATCGTACGCAGCAGCTCGCTCGTGCCCCACGGCGATCCCACGCTCCTCTTCACCAACGCCGGCATGAATCAATTCAAAGACGTGTTTCTCGGCCTGGAACAGCGCGATTACAAACGGGCCACCACGGGCCAAAAATGCGTGCGCGCAGGCGGCAAACACAACGACCTCGAAAATGTCGGCTTCACCAAACGCCATCACACTTTTTTCGAAATGATGGGCAATTTTTCTTTTGGCGATTATTTTAAAAAAGAAGCCATCGCCTTCGCCTGGGAGCTGGTCACCTCGCCCAACTGGTTCGCCATCGACAAAAACAAGCTCTACGCCACCGTCTTCGGCGGCGCCGAAATCGCGCCCGGAACTTCGCTGGGCGTTGATGAAGAAGCAAAATCTTTTTGGCTTGGCCAAAACGTTCCGTCCGAGCGCATCGTTGCCATACCCGGATTAAAAGAAAACTTCTGGGCCATGGGCGACACCGGCCCCTGCGGCCCCTGTAGCGAAATCCATTACGACATGGGTGCCATCGCATCCGACGAAGGCCACGCCGATTGCCAGTTCCCCTGCGACTGCGGCCGCTACGTCGAAATCTGGAATCTGGTCTTCATGCAATTCAATCGCAACGCTTCCGGCTCCGTCACTCCTTTGCCAAAGCCTTCCATCGACACGGGCGCGGGCCTCGAACGGCTTGCCGCTGTAATTCAGGGCAAGCTCAGCAATTTCGACACGGACTTATTTCAGCCTTTAATACAAAAAGCCGCTGAGCTTACTGGCACGCGCTACGGTGCAAATCCGGACTCCGACGCTTCTCTGCGCATCATCGCTGATCATTCCCGCGCCGCTACGTTCCTGGTCTCCGACGGCGTCGTGCCTTCAAACGAAGGCCGCGGCTACGTCCTTCGCAAAATTATCCGCCGTGCGTTGCGTCACGCCAATCTCCTGCAGGCTGCTGCCAGCGTGCCGGCCACGATTCTGCCTGCCATGGCTGACGCGGTGAAGCGCGAAATGGGTGCCGCCTATCCTGAACTGGAAGAAAATTTCGCTCGAGTCCAACAAATTTTGCTAGGCGAAGAACAGCGATTCTCGCGCACCATCACCGTCGGCCTGAAAAAATTTGCTGAATTTACCGGCGATGGCACGCGGCAAACCTCTGCTCGCGATACCAAGTCAGCCTCACTTTCCGGCGAAAAAGCATTCATGCTTTACGACACT
>Ga0193729_1002062_pt1 | contig 10084 bp, 8 predicted proteins | sample U1c2metaG_FD_143036 | JGI IMG/M metagenome (GOLD analysis project Ga0193729, IMG submission 143036) | Soil microbial communities from a riparian zone of the East river system, Colorado, United States - U1c2 | ecosystem: Environmental > Terrestrial > Soil > Riparian zone | place: USA: East River... | reverse complement strand
GGGATGTTGCGAAAGCTGGCGCGATGGATTCTTCCGATGGCAAGAACGTTGTCCTGCATGAGTTTGCTCATCAGCTCGACTACGAGAACGGTGCGGTGGATGGAGCACCTGCCTTCGCCTCACGCGAACAGCAATTGTCCTGGAGCGAAGTGATGAGAACGGAGTTTGCTTCACTGCGCGCTGCCGATGAAACGGGGATACCGACGCTGCTCGATACATACGGAGCGATTAATCCAGCTGAGTTTTTCGCCGTGTTGATCGAGGCATTCTTTGAGCGGCCTTGCGCGCTCCGCGCTCAGCATCCCATACTGTACGCCGAACTACGGCGCTATTTTCGCCAGGACCCGATCGAATACTCCGCCGAGCGGGTGAAGGCTAATTAATCGGGCTAGCTTTTATCATTTCAACTTGCCAACGCTCCAATAAGTTCACAGAACTTCTTGAGATCAATGTTACCGCCCGCCTTCGCCGAGACTACGGCGTGGCAGCGAGGTTCAGGCAAGGCGCAACCTGCTTATCATGCGATCAGCTCGCAAAACTTCTTAAGATCAATGTTACCGCCGGAAACAATGGCAACGATTGGACCTTTGCCGGCTTTTCCGGTCAACGCGGCCGCGACCGGCAGAGCGCCGGCGCCTTCGGAAATGATTCGTGCTTTCTCCGCCATCAATCGCATCGCTTTTTTCGTCTCCTCCAAAGTGACTACGATGTAGTTGTCCACAACCGGTTTCATTCGTTCCCACATGCGTGGGAACATGCTTTGGCCGCCAGCGCCATCTACGAAGGATTGCTTGAAATTCTTGAACACTTGCGGAGAGCCCTTGGTGAACGAGAGCGCCGCGGGCGCGGCGGTTTCCGGCTCAACGCCCCAGACCTTGATGTCGGGCCTAAGCGCTTTGATCGCGCTACCAACGCCGGTGATGAGTCCACCGCCACCAATACTGGCGATGACGGCTTTTGTCTCAGGAGCGTCTTCAAGAATCTCAAGACCCATCGTTGCATGACCGGCGATGAAATTGTGGTCGTCGAATGGATGCACAAATGTTCCTTCCGCTCCGGGAAATGAACGCTCCTCGAGCGTTTTCCAGGCGACGTCGTAGGGGACGGGGATTAATTTCGCGCCGAGCGCGCGCATTCTGTCGATCTTCGATTCGGGCGCAGTCTCAATCACAACGACTGTGCATGGCACGCCCGCTTGTCTCGCCGCGTAGGCCACGCCCTGTCCGGCATTTCCCGCGCTGATTGTCCACACGCCATGCTTGCGCTCGGACTCGCGCAACATTGCGACAGCGTTAGCCGCGCCCCGCAACTTGTAAGCGTTGATCGGTTGCAGATTCTCCAGTTTCAGACGGATATCGGGATAGTCCGGTCCGAGTTCGAGCCGGATTAGTGGTGTACGAACGATCGTTGCTGCGATTCGTTTGCGCGCTTCTCGGATTTCCGAGAGTTCGATCGGCCTGACAGGTGCGAGCGCAGCAGACATTGTCGATCTTGTTCTAGCGCGTCAATCAATTCGCGCCAGCCATATTTGAACAAGCGGAATGATTGAACGCTCTGGGGCGTATGCCTGTCTCAGCATTCACCATGATCAAAATTACAGTTTCAGCATTAGTTGCGGCCGCGATGCTCCTTTCGTCCAGCGCGTTCGCAGGAGACAAAGCGTGTTGCGCAAAAGGCGTGTCGAACACTGAGAAAACGGCATGCGTTGATTTGGCAAGCTTGAATCTCACTCCAGATCAACAGAGCAAAATCGAAGCGTGGCAGGCCGAATGCATGAAAGCTGGCTGCACAAAGGAAAGCCGGAAAACATTCCTCAAACAGGCGAAAGGAATTCTTTCGGCCGAGCAGTTTGCCCAGCTCAAAGCAGAGTGCAAGAAGTCGGCAAGCGCAAAGAAAACCGAGACTTGATCGTTCTTTAGATATCGATTTAGCAAATCTCAATTCGGAATCGCGCCGGAAGAAATTCCGGCGCGATTTTTATTCTCGAATTGAGATACGTTAAGCATTTCGCCATCAACGTTCGTGCTCATCACCTAAGGGCCTTCTCCAGTAGATCGGCGAGACGCCAACCGGCTTTGTGCAGTTCTTCGCGCACGACATTCGCGGCCCACGCGTGATAGGAAATATGGTCGGGCGACGTTTTTTCCCGGGCCTCGCCCGCGGCAACGAGCCGATCTTCTTCCTGTTGAGCGTGCACATCGGTAAATTGCAAACGTTCATGCGCCTCGCGCGCAACTGGCAAAATCTCGTCTGCCCAAGCCTCAGCGTAACCGCTGATGTCGATGTTCGGAGGCATTCGCCAGCTTGTCGGTTCGTGCATCGCCATCTCATGAGCGAGTTGCTTTTTTTCAGGATCAATCTGCGACTGGCGTTCATTTTTCGGCAGATTGTTTCGTATCTCCGGGAAAAGGGCGTTTACCGCATCATTGTCCCAAAAACCGTGGAGTTTCTTCTTGTGAATACCGCGGCCGCGCGGCGGCTCGTCGCTTAGTTCCAGCGTGAATGTATTCCCGCCTTCGTCCTCCACAGAGGACTTGTCCTCGTCCGGATCAGCGATTCGACCCTGCGCGTCGAAATACTCGGCGCCGACATGGAGCGGCTGGTGAATGTCGCCCACGTAATGAGCCAGCAAAATGAGGGCGACGGGCTTGGTGATCTTCCGTTCATTTTGTTCAGGGATTCGTCCTCGCAGGATTTCGACACAATATGGAATCATGTGCACCACGTCCCATTTGCTGCGCCCGGCCTGGCCCTGGGCATATTTCTCCACCCGCAAGATCGGCACGTCTGTGTAGTGAAACCAGTGATGCGAAGGCATCGTTGAACCGGGATTATGCGTCGGTTGATTAGCACGCCAAAAATCGCGCAACTGCCTGTCAATTTTTGGATACGCGGAGTAATGGAAGGCCTTCGAATCATCGACGCCATTTTTATCCCAACCTTTGATTTCATCTGCAATCACGGCTGCTTTCTCCAGCGAGAGCCCGCCGATTAGCGCACGGATCTTTACCGCCGTGGGCGTGTTCGCTAATCGTTCGTCTGCAATCGTCCCGACGATTTCATGGCCGAGTGGACCATACGCTCGCAGCTGCGTCGAAAATCCGATGATAAGAAGAATTACCACGAGCAGGACGTGGCAAGACGCGGATCTCATTTCGGATCGGCGATCATACGACCGAATCACGGGATGCCCAGAAGTATTCCAACGCAACCCTCCGTTAAAATAACCTATACGTCGGTCGTTGAAAATTGCGCGCGTATCCCTTCGAGACGTGTCTGGAGTTTCGAGAAGTGGGATCCAGCCCAGTAAATTTGGTCGCAGCCGGTACAGCGCCGGAATTGCTCGTAATAAATTTTTGTAAGAGGTTCGAGCTTTTCAATCACATCGGATTTGGCGACTTTTTGCAGCGGCGCATTGCAGCGAAGACAACGCGTAAACGGAGCAATCGAATCGAACAGATCAAAGCGGCGGATCACCTCGATTGTTTGTTCGTGAGCATTTTGGGAGCGCGGACAATATCCCGTTTGTACAACCGCGTGCATAAGCAGGCGCCGGTCGCGTGTCAGCAAAGCCCGGCGTTCGGTTTCCATTACGCTGAGTAATTGTCGGTCCTGGGCTTGGGGATCGTAAGCGATATCGAAACCGAGCAAGCGCAAATTGCGCGTTAGCGTTCCAAGGTGTCCATCTACGATAAAACGTTTAATACTGGGAGCTTGTAATCGATGTTTCTCGAAATGCGTGCACGACAATCCAACAGGATAGACATCGACATCAGCATCCGCTCTGAGCGTGTGACGAAAATCGACGGGCTGCCCATCGACCAAAATCAAGTCAACTTCCGGGTGGGGCACGCCGCACGATTCGATCACATCTTTTACTGACGTTTTTTCCCGTAAGGCGCGTTCAACGGTTTCACGTCGCATCTTGGATCCGAGGAAAAAGGGCAAGTCACCTTGAAACTTGAGCCGAATTGTGAACGGGCTCACGTTACTTTACGATCTTGGCATCTGAGTAGGCGTACTCAAATGTAGTCCCGCGCGGTCGGGCCATGAAGCGGCCGGGTCCAAGCGGTTCATCTTCGCCATAATAACAATCGATTTGCCAGCGGCGCAGTCCGCCTCCGGTATCCACGATTTTCCAGCGCGTGCTGCCAAAAACCTGCCGCACAGTGGCAGCCGGGGTTTCGATGATCACACCGTGACGCAACCCGCTTTGGCTGGACTTTATGGCAGCAGAAAAACGCGCCATCAAAACACCGCCACCGCCAGTTGGCTTGGATCCAAACGCAAACGAACCTCCGCCGTTGTAGCGAATGTAATTGTGGCCGTTGACCGGCCTAACTATTCGGCCAAACCCTTCCTTTTTGACCGAGTGAAGGAAATCGCGTGGGTAAGTTCGACCATGCAGTCCCGGTTTTATGATCGGCGTCGCGTCGAAACCGCGCTCGAAAGTGAAGCCGGATTCCATGGGCGTGTAATAGAGAGTGCAGACGACAAAGTACTCGCCATTGTGACCCTGTGGACGCCGCGCCAGTTTCGCGTTTTCGTAGGCAAGACGTTGCACGACTTCTGGCCACGGAATGTCTGCACGGAGTTGCGATAAGATCGCCAACGATCCACCGACAATGACGGCGCAGATGATTAATCGCCGAAGACCGAATCGATTGGACCGCCGATTAGGATTTCGATTGGAAGACGTTTCCATTCGTATTCGTAGGGTGGCTGTTTCCATTGAAACTGCTCGCCATAAATCTTGCGAATCCATTTGATGATTTCCACTCCTGTCATAAACGGACGGAAACTTTCCCGATCTGTCACGTGCAATTGAGCGCCACCGCAAAGCTGACCCGCGAATTTGTGGAACGTCGGCTGAAAGTAATTTTCGCGAAAATAGACGCCCGGCAGTTTTAAATTGGTGAGCTCGCGGCAAAGGACCTCGGCGTCGATGAATGGCGCTCCGAAGATTTCAAATGGCCGCGTCGTGCCCCGGCCTTCGGAAATATTTGTGCCTTCGATCAGACACATGCCGGGATAAACGGTGGCGGTGTCAAGCGTTGGCATGTTCGGGGACGGCATGACCCATCGAAGGCCGGTTTGATCGAACCACATCGCGCGCTCCCAATTTTTCATCGGGAAGATCGACAACACACAATCGGGGAATGCTTCATCTCGGAATTGCTGGGCGAGTTCGCCGATTGTCTTTCCGTGTCGAACCAAAATCGAATGCAGGCCAACAAACGATTGGTATTCCGGATTGAGGGCCGGCCCTTCTGTTGCGATGCCGTTAATCGGGTTTGGCCGATCCAGGATAAGAACATGAACGCCGGCTTTCTCGCAGGCGCGCATACAGAGATACATCGTCCAAATGAATGTGTAATAGCGCGCGCCGATATCCTGAAGATCGACAAGGAGAAGATCGATATCTTCCAGCATTTGCGCAGTTGGCTCACGATGTTCTCCGTAAAGACTGTAGATCGGAATGCCGAGCCGCGGGTGTTCGAAGCTTTTCCATTCCGTCATGTTGTCTTGTGTCTCGCCACGAAAACCATGTTGCGGACCGAAGAATGCAGCGAGGCGAAACAGGTCGGCGTTCTGTTGCTCAAGAATATGAGACGCGTGCCCGAGCTTCGAAGAAACCGATGCTGGATGAAGGAGTGCGCCCACGCGCGCCCCGCGAAATTTTTTCGGCCAAAGCTCGCGAAGATGATCGATTGGCAGTTCAACACGCACCGGTCTCGTTTAACACAACACCGAAATTCCTGCGAGGTAGATTGAGCAGGTATGGGCGCTTCACCGAGCGGTCCGGATGATTGAGGTCAATTCTTCCTCTCGGCTTGTCGCCGTCGGAGGAAAATCATCACGACAATCGCAATCAAAGTGACGCAAGTGCACACCTTCGCGAGCAGTTCCCCGTGTCGCGTATAAAAGGTCAACTGATGCTCAGTCGGAACGCCGATCTCGCCACTTAGCACGCCTTCAGTGAATGTGCTGCCGCTTCCATCCTGCAACGGTTGGATGACGCGACCGAACCCATTCACAAAACAAGTCACGCCCGTATTAGCCGCGCGAACCATCGGACGGCGCGTCTCGACGCAACGAAAAATCGCGTTCAACAGATGTTGCTGCGAACCCGCCGAATGCAAAAACCACCCGTCGTTCGTGATGTCGACGAGCAGGTTCGCACCTTTGAGCACAAATTGCCGCGTCAGTTCGCCGATCGTATCTTCGAAACAAATCAGCGGCGCGACCTGGACATCACGATTCGTTAGGCGAAATACCGTGTAATCTTTGCCCGCAGCAAAATCGCCGGGCACCCACCTGCTCGCCGCGATGGCGAAAAGCGGAAATGAATGTCGTAGTGGAATGTATTCGCCGAACGGAACGAGATGGATCTTGCGATAAATTTGCACATTCTGGCCAGCGTCCGAAACCAGCAGCGCGGCGTTGTAATCGCGCCCCTCTTCCACATCGAGCGTACCCAGCAGGAGGTCTGTTGTTGTCGATGCGGACAAATTTACGACGAATTGATGGCTTTGCTCGTCCTGAAGCACCGGGCTCGGCATGGAGCTTTCCGGCCAGATTAGCAGATCGAGTGGCGGCCCAAGATCGGATGGAGGATTTGATTCGTCGGTGCTACATGTTGAACAACCGCCTCGAAGCAGCGCAATTTCGCTCAACCGCGTGAATTGCTCGAAAATTTTTCCGGTAAATTGGGAATCGAACTTTTGTTGCTGCGGAATATTCGCCTGCACCGCCGCGATGCGGACCGGTTTCGATGGGCGCGGATTTTGGGCGATGTGTACGCCAAATCCGAGGACCCCAACAATCGCGGCCATCGTCAGCGTAAGATCGTAATGGGGGCGCATCGCTTGTGCGCGCGCTTCGAGGATTAGGCGGTTTACCGTGGTCAGGGCAATGACGTTGGCAAACACCACCATGAAGGATAATCCGGCGACGCCGGTGAACTCCGCGATTTGGATGAGCGGCCAGTTCGCGTGCAGCGCTATGCCCAGCCCGTTCCAGCCGAAGCCGGTGAAGAGCCAGCCACGTATCCACTCATGCGCTACCCAGGCGCACGCGAGCAAAAAGGCGAGTCGCAAATTGCTTGTCGATCTTAACCACGGTGTTTTCGGCATCGTAGCCGGCCGGCCTGCGCGTTCTAACATTGCACTCCATTTGTTTGCGACTGGGCGAGCAGTGGCATCTGCAGCTGGCACCGTCGCGACCACGGGCCGCCGCAGTAGTCCACAGAACCAGCTCCAAAATGCGAAATTAAGCCCGAGATAAATCGAAAGCAGCAGCGACAAACCGTGCAGCCAAAAATTTTCGAATAACGTGCCAAGCGCGCCCAGCCAACTAAAACTTGCGGTAAAAAAAATTACTCCGGCTACGTAGCCAAGTAACAAATCGCGCAACCATCGTCGCTTTGAATTTTTCCCCGAAAACCAAACGGCCGCGATCAACGGCGTGAGCGCGATCCAGCACAGCCAGGTTTGGTTAAACGGCGGAAAGCAAGCCGTGACAAGTACTCCGCTTACAATCGCCGCCAGCCATGGCCAGAACCGCAGCGATTTTTGTAATGTGTTCACCGCTGCGATCCGCTCAGACGGGACTGAGCATCCTCTTGCAGCCAATCCCAGAGTCGATCGAGTTTTTCTCTCACGTCCGACTTGATTCGCTCGAGCTCCACGGAATCGAATTTTTTTCCTTTCGGCCGGCGCTGCGCGAAAAGGTAATATTTGATCTTCGGCTCCGTGCCTGACCCCCGCACCGCAATCCGTGTCTCATCTTCGAGTTCAAAGATCGACATCCTCTCCTTGGGAATTTCGTCGCCCTCAATGTCGCGAATTGTTTCGGTTTCGAAATTTCTGACGCTCGTTACTTTCGATCCAAGCACTTCCGAAAACGGATGCTTCGCGTAAGATTCGACCAATCGCCTGATTTTGCCCGCGCCTTCCGCGCCTTCGAAAACAAGCGAGCCGTTTTTTTCTGCGAAGTAACCGAAGATTGAGAAGATTTCGTCGAGCAAATGGTCAACGGTTTGGCCTCGCGATTTCGCATATGCAGCCACTTCGCAAAACATGATCACCGCGCCGTTGCCGTCCTTGTCTCGGACGAAATCAGCTCCGCTGTACCCATAACTCTCTTCGCCGCCGAAAACGTAAAACGAAGAATCAGCGAGGCGAAGTCGCCGGGTTTCCTCTTCGCTAAGATCGACATAATTTTGGCGCACGTTTTCGGGAAGCGCCTGCTCGTATTTGCCCAGCTTTGCTCCGATGTATTTGAAACCGGTCAGCGTTTCGACGCAGCGCAGACCATAATGTTCTGCGATCGCCTTTTGCAGATCGGTGGTGACAAATGTCTTGATGATCACGGCGCGAGATGCGTTTTCCTTGTTGAGGACGCCCTGATCAAACAGCGTCTTCGTACGGTAGTAGGCAAGGAGCGAGCCGATTTGATTGCCGGTAATCAACTTCATTTTGCCGGTTTTTGCGCGGACCGCTGCGCCCATCCGGTCGCAATCCGGATCGGTCGCTACAACGAGATCGGCATCTTGCCTTTCCGCGAGATCGATTGCCATCGTGAGCGCATCGGCGTTCTCCGGGTTTGGCGACTTCACTGTCGGGAATCGGCCGTCGAAATGGTCCTGCTCTGGTACGACTTCGAAATTGAACCCCAGCCGTTTAAGCATCGGCTCGATAATCACTCGCCCGGTTCCGTGAAGCGGCGAGTAAACGATACGGAGCGATTTTGCCTCGTGGATAATCTGCGGGTCGAGAATCAGCGTCTCGAGCCGTTGCATATACGCTTCATCGATCTCTTTACCGATGGTCGTTACTTTCCCTTGTCGATCTTTCGGTAGCGGCGTGAAAGTTTCGTTCGTGATGGCGTTCACTCTTGCAATGATTCCGCTCGCGTGCGGCTCGATCACTTGCGCCCCATCGCTAAAGTAAACTTTGTAGCCGTTATCGTGCGGCGGATTATGGCTCGCTGTGATAACCACGCCTGCGTTCGCTTTGGGATAGCGAACAGCGAATGACAGTTCCGGCACCGAACGCGCCCCGTCGAAAACGAATGCGTCGCAACCGTTCGCCGACGCAACTTTCGCAGCCAGCTCGGCAAATTCATCTGAGAAAAAACGCGGGTCGTGCGCGATCACGATTTTCGGTTTCGCCGAAATGTTCGCGCGCTGATTCCAATCGTGAACATAAGCGACGAGTCCCTGCGTCGCGCGGCTGATGTTGAAGAAATTCATCGCGTTCGTCCCGACGCATGGAAACTGCGGCCGTTCGTCTTCGCGCGCGCTACCGCGCTCCGCAGCCGTGACCATTTTCCCGATCGTCCGTCCACGCAGCCCGCCGGTACCGAATTCCAACGTTTTATAAAACCGATCGTTTAGTTCCGCCCATTCCTTGCCGGCAACTAGCTCCTCGACAACGCGCGAATAAAGATCCGAAGCCGCTCCGGCGAGAAGATTGCGAATGTTCTTCGCCGCCGGATCCATCAACTGCCCACCAGCAACTGCGGGTTCGATTTTCGAATTCAGTGTTTCAAATTCACTCGGCATCGCTGGCAACTGTTCCGGCATGAAAGGTCTTTGCAAGCGTATCCGTTTTGTTTCATCCCTTTTCAGGAATCTTTTCCTGGCTTCCTGCTTTCCTGATTGAAGTTGTAGCGGCGGCTGTCCTCAGCCGCAGTCCCGAGCAACCCGCGGGTGAGGACACGCGCTTCTACACCCGTGCGGATTCATAAACCAGCAACGCGGCGGCAATATCTTCGACCGCCACTCCTAACGACTTAAAGACGGTGGTTTCGTTTGCGTGCGGAGGAATCTTACCGGCGAGCGTTTCACCGAGCTCCGCATAAATTTTCGTGCCGGAAAGAATCACGTCGCCTGATTCTTTTATCGCAGCTTCGCGTGAATCGACAAAGACGACGTTTGCCATAGCCTCATCGTCCAGCTCGCGCCAGTCGGGTCGACACGCGCCGACGGCGTTGACGTGACAACCTGGCTTTAGCCATGAACCTTTTAACACTGCTGTCTTAGAATTTGTCGCCGTCACGACGACATCTGCGCCGCGCA
>Ga0193729_1002061_pt1 | contig 10086 bp, 10 predicted proteins | sample U1c2metaG_FD_143036 | JGI IMG/M metagenome (GOLD analysis project Ga0193729, IMG submission 143036) | Soil microbial communities from a riparian zone of the East river system, Colorado, United States - U1c2 | ecosystem: Environmental > Terrestrial > Soil > Riparian zone | place: USA: East River... | reverse complement strand
TCGGTGTACCAGCCGTTGATCTCCGCCAACACAGCTTCCATTTTTGGATCACCCACCTTGTCTTCCGGGTACCACCAGTCGAGCGCGCGCAACGGTTCGTCTACGGGGTCGGTCGATTGCTTTGCTTTGGCGATCAGACGCAAGGCGAGTTGATGCATGAACCACCCTTCCGATCTCGCATCACCCGGCGGGTTCACCGCTTTCTCGCGCCACTGCAGAAGGCGCTGCGTGTTGGTGAACGCGCCTTCCTTTTCCGCGTGACCGGCAGCCGGAAAGAGGAAGACTTCCGTATCGATCTCTTCCGCCTTTAACTCGCCACGGTTAATCTCAGGCGAGTCGCGCCAAAATGTGGCGGCCTCGATCTCGACCATCTCGCGAACGACCAGCCATTTTAATTTCGACAACGACGTTCGCTGAAACCGGGAGTTGGCCGCGGCAACCGCCGGATTCTGGCCCATCATGAACATGCCTTCCATTTTTCCATCGGCCATGTCGTAGAGATATTCGAAGAACGAATGGTTGCTGGTGATCTTCGGGACCCAGTTGTAGCCGAAATCATTTTCGGCCGTTGCGTTCTTGCCGTAGTACGCCTTTAGCAAGCTGACGAAGTAGGCCGGATAATTATTCCAGAGACCGGTCGGTTTTGTGTGCTGCGCCAGGTAATCGCGCAGCGTCGCTTCGCTACCGTCGCCTCGAGGCATCGCGAGGTAACCGGGCAAGGTGTCGTAGAGCGTCGGAATGTCGGTCGAACCTTGAATCGACGCGTGCCCACGCAGCGCCAGAATGCCGCCACCCGGGCGACCGATATTGCCGAGCAAGAGTTGCAAGATCGCCGCGGTGCGTATGATTTGAACGCCTTTGGAATGTTGCGTCCACCCGAGCGCATAACAAATCGCCGCACTCTTGTCCGGACCCGAAGCAGCGACCAGCGCCTCCGCGACTTTGTGAAAAAGCACCGGCGAAATGCCGCAAATTTTCTCTGCCATCTCTGGTGTGTAACGAGCGAAGTGGCGGCGCAGCGTTTGGAAAACGCAGCGCGGATGTTGCAAGGTCAGATCGCGCTCGGGGAAACTAAGGCCGTGATCGCCATGGTAGGCCCAGCTCTTCCGGTCGTAGCCGCATTGCTCCCCGTTCCAGCCGGAAAAAAAGCCGGTCGCTCCTTCTTCGGTGTCGCGAAAATCTTCGCGCAGAATGCAGGATGCGTTCGTGAAGTGGACAACGTAATCGCGGAAGAAAAGATTGTTTTCAATGATGTGCCGGACAAGGCCGCCGAGAAACGCGATGTCGCCGCCGGCACGCATTGGCACCCAGATATCGGCCAGCGCGCTGGTGCGCGAAAATCTTGGATCGACATGAATGATGGTCGCGCCGCGCTCTTTCGCTTTCATGACCCAGCGGAAACCGACTGGATGCGCTTCGGCCATCGACGAGCCCTCGATTAAAATGCAATCGGCGTTGGCGAGATCTTGTTGCGCAGTCGTAGCTCCGCCCCGGCCAAAGCTGGTGCCCAGACCGGGCACCGTGCTGCTATGTCATATCCGCGCCTGGTTGGATATGCACACCATCCCCAGGCCGAGAGTAAATAGCTTCCGAATCAGATAATTTTCTTCGTTGTCGAGCGTGGCGCCGCCGAGATGACAGATTGCCGTCGTGTGATTGATCGTCGCGCCATCTTTTTTGTGCACGAATGTGCGCTTGCGCGATTCCCAGACGCGGTCCGCGACCATGTCCATCGCGCGATCGAGCGAGATTTCCGTCCATTCTTTCGCGCGCGGCGCGCGATATTTCATTTTCGTTTCGCGCCGATCATGGGTGAGCAATTGATAAGAAGCCGCACCCTTCGGGCAAAGATTCCCCTGGCTGATCGGACTTTCCGGATCGCCTTCGATCGAAATCAATTTGCCGTTCTTGTGAAAAATCAGCTGCCCGCAACCGACCCCGCAATAGGGACAAATCGAGCGCGCCACTTGGGCGCCATCGATCCGCGCATGCATCGCGCGCGTCTTGTCCGACATCGCTTCCAATCCCGTCCCGTCGGCTCGTTCACGAATTTGGCGAATGAGCGGCCATTTCGAGAGCAACGCAGTGAGCGATGTCATATTTAGTCCTCGCTTAAGCGAAGCTTCTCATAATCCGCCGCCATGTCGATATCGATCTGGCCTTCGGAAAAGGGAAATTCCGCGACTCGTTCGTGATTGGAAAAGATAATTGGCTTTGCTCCGCTTCCGTCGTCGAGCGCAAGAAGCTCTTCCGCACACGACCGATCGAAGAGCGCAGGCACACCGAGGGTCCCTGCGTAACTGGACGCTACGATGGCTTTCTTCGTTTTCTCGCCGAGTGCGATCAGATGTTCGATCGTGTGCGAATCGACAAGCGGTTGGTCGCAGACGAGCAGCGCAATCGCTCCCAGATCCGGGTCGACATCGATCAGGCGCTGCACTCCGCTTCGAATCGAAGTCCCCATCCCGTCGTTCCAGTTCTCGTTTTCAACGATGACGGCGTTGGTCCGCTTCAATTCGCGCGCGACCTTGTCCTTGTCGCTGCCGACCACAACCACGATCGGCGAACAACCGGCTTCGCGGGCGGCATCGACACTTCGCCGGACCAGAGTTTGGCCGCGAAATTGAAGGAGTTGTTTCGGCTGACCGAGACGCGACGATTTGCCCGCGGCCAGAATCACGGCGCCGATGTTTGGCATTTGCTCGGCTCAACCAATGGCGGCGCGTGGATCGATATCTTCCGCTCGCGAAGTGATTGACCCGACGCTTTGGCGAACACGCGTTGAATTTCGGAAACGATCGCGAGCGCAATTTCTTCCGGCGTTTCCGAACGAAGGTCGAGCCCAGCCGGTGAAAAGAAACCCGCGTTGATCGTGACTCCAAGGTCGAGCAGATCGATCATCAATTGATCGCGCCGTTTGCGTGGTCCGATCAGGCCGACATAAGGCAGATTCAGCGGCAGCAATTTTTGCAGCGCGGCAAAATCGCGCCCGTAATTGTGCGATTTTACGATCGCTGCCGTCCACTGGTCGGGTTCGATCGCAAATGCGTGTGGATCGACAATCTCAATCGCCTGCCAGCCGAGCAGTTCGCATAACCTGTGCAATGGCACGCCGTCAGGTCCGTCGCCGAAAATCAAAAGCCGAATCGGCGGATGAATTTCTTGGACGAATGGTCTGTAGGGGAAGCCGTTCGCTTCCCTTGGGACGACAACGTCGTCCCCTGCAACCGATGATCCTTCGGTGGTTGTCACCGCCAGACAACTGCGCCGCGCGTTCAAGCTCTCGGCGACATCGACCAGAAGATTTTTCGGAACACGTTCGATAAAGATGTCGATCTTGCCGTTGCAGCCGAATCGGCGCCGCGTGTCGAAACTCATCGTCGTCGAAACTCCGCTGCGCAAAACTTCCCGCGCGCACGACACGACTTCGTCTTCAATGCAGCCGGCGCTAAGAGTACCAACAGTGCGTCCATCTTCACAAACCAACATCCGCGCGCCCGGCCGCCGATAACTTGAGCCTTCGGCGCGCACCAGCGTGGCCAAGGCGAACGATTGGCCGCGGCGCTTCTCGAACTCGCGAAGGATCTGGTAGATGTCTTTCAAATGAGTTTATCCAGTGTGACCGGCAATTCACGCACGCTAACGCCGGTGGCGTGATGCACGGCCGCAGTGATGGCTGCGGCGATGCCGGCCAGGCCGATCTCACCGATCCCGCGCGCGCCGAGTTCGTTCAGGTTTGTATCCGGAAAATCAAGAAAGTGCACGTCGAGCTTCGGCACGTCAGCATTCACCGCCATCATGTAATCGGCGAGGTTGCTGTTAATCGGCGCCCCGTTCTGCGGGTCGTAAGTGGTGTGCTCCAAGAACGCCATGCCGATTCCCATCACCACGGCGCCTTCGATCTGATTTCGTCCGGCGAGCGGATTAATGATCCGTCCGGCATCGATGACGGTCACGACGCGATTGACGCGCATTCGCGCGATCTCCGGCTGCCAGGTTACTTCAACAAAATGACAGCCAAACGAATGCGACGACAACTTCGGCTTCGGATTACCGAACGTCGCCTCGGACGCACCGTGGCCGCTGACCAATCGCACGTTGGCGCGTTTTAGAACATCGGCGAACAACACACCGCTCGTGGTTCCGTTTGACTTGAGAAAGACGCGTCCATTTTCGAAAGCAAGGTCGTCGGGTTTTCGATTTTCGAATGGCGATCCAGGCGTTTTTGTTGCGAGTAATAACAGAGCCTTAATCGCTTTGCTCGCAGCTTCGGAAACGGCCGGAATCACTGATGCAGTCGCCATCGAACCGCCTGAAGTCGGTCCTTCAGGCAATGTGGTGTCGCCCAGCGCCACTTCCACTTTGTCGAGCGGCACGCCAGTTTTTTCGGAAGCGAGCTGAGCGAGAATTGTGTACGTGCCCGTGCCAATGTCTTGAGTGCCGCACGCGACGCGGGTCGTGCCGTCGTCGCGAAGCTGAATGGTTGCTTCAGCCGGGAATCTCGCCGCAATCCACGCAGCTCCGGCCATTCCCCAACCAAGAACCAACCCATCGCGCTTCATCGAACCGATCTCCGGATTGCGCTTCGACCAACCGAACTTTTCAGAACCGAGATCGAGACATTCGACATAATGCCGCGATGAAAATGGAATCCCTAGCGATTCGTCGATTTTCGGCTCGTTCAGTACGCGCAACTTTACCGGATCCATTTTGAGTTCATCGGCCAACTCGTTCATGGCCGATTCGGTCGCGTAAAGTCCGGGCACAGCGCCGGGGCCGCGCATATCCGACGGCGTGCCGATGTGGCGTTTGGCGCGTCCGAACTTTACTCGAAGGTTGGGCACGCTGTAATGGAACGCGGTCGCTTCGCCGCAGTCCTCATGATAACCATCGAGCATCGATCTCTCGTAAACGTAATCGTGTTGGAGCGAGACGAGTTTACCTTCCGGCGTGGCGCCCAATCGCACGCGTTGTTGCGTGCGCGCGCGATGACCAGCCGATTGGAAGGTCATCCTGCGGCTGAGCACCAGCTTGACTGGTTTGCCTAATTGTCGCGCCGCCGCGCAGGCCAGTGGACAATGCGTCCACGGCCAAAGCTTGCTGCCGAAACCGGAGCCGACAAACTTCGTGATCACGCGTACGTTCTCTTTCGGCAAACCGAACATTTGCGCGATCACGTCGCGCATGTTGAAAATCGACTGTGACTCCTCGTAGATGGTTAATTTGTCGCCGTCCCACATTGCTGTCGCCGCCTGCAACTCAATTGGGTTATGCGTTTCGGACGGTTTGACGTAAGTCTGATCAATTTTCACCGCTGCGCTGGTGAAAGCGGCTTCGGGATCGCCGCGCTCGCTTTCTAATCGCTTTACCGGTCCGTAACTCGTGGCGACCTCCTCCGGGTCATCATCAGGGTGAAGATCGGCTTCGACGTTCGGCTTTTGCTTGTCGTAAGTGACACGGACAGCATCCGCGGCAGCTTTGGCGACTTCGAAAGTGTCGGCAACGGCAAGCGCAACGTATTGACCGTAGTACCGGATCACATCGTCCTCGAAGGGCGGGCGTCGCTCGATACAAATCTTTTCGAAGCCCTCACCTGGAGTAGAACGGGAAATCTTTCCAATGTTTGCGCGATGAAAAATCGCGCGCACACCGGGCATCTTTTCCGCCGCGGCAGTGTCAATCTTCTGGATTTTGCCGTTGGCAATCGTCGCTTCGACGGGAACCGCATAGAGCATTCCCGGAAAGTTGTGATCGGTCGCGTACATCGCCGTGCCGCTAACCTTGAGTGGACCGTCAATACGAATCTGCGGTTTACCAATCACGGATGGCTGTGTGTTTTCCGGCATGGACGATGTCGATCTTTCGTTAGGCAGTTTGGGTTACAGTTCTCAACGCGTGCACCAGGCAACGCTTGGCAAGTTCCACCTTAAATCCATTTTGACTTTGCGGTTTTGCGCCGGCCAAGGCCGCATCCGCCGCTTTCCGAAACACGTCGTCGGTCGCGGACTGATTCGTTAATTCCGCTTCGGCTTCGGGCGATCGCCACGGTTTCGTGCCAACGCCACCGAGCGCGACGCGCGCGCGCGTGACTTTGCCGCCCGAAGTCGTGACAACAACTGCGGTCGACGCGAGTGCGAATTCGTACGAAGCGCGATCGCGCAATTTCAAATAAAGAGAGCGATTTCCCGGCGCGGGCGGCAGCAGCGTTACATGCGTGATCAAATCGCCGGGCTCCAAAACCGTTTCGCGATGCGGCGTGTTTCCTGGAAGCAAATGAAAATCGCCAATCGGAACACTCCGTTCGCCTTTTGCGCCGCGGATGTGGATCGTGGCTTCGAGCGCGGCCAGCGCGACGTTCATGTCGGACGGATTAGTCGCGATGCAATGTTCGCTCGTTCCAAGAATTGCCAGACCGCGATTGATTCCGGTAATGGCAGCGCAACCCGATCCCGGCTCACGTTTGTTGCACGGCATGGCGGTGTCGCGGAAATACATGCAGCGCGTTCGTTGCAACAAATTGCCACCGGTCGTCGCCATGTTCCGAAGTTGCACCGTCGCACCGCTCAAAAGCGCTTCGGAAAGCACGCGGTAATTTTTTTGCACTGCCGGATGATGAGCGAGGTCGGAATTGCGCACCATCGCGCCGATGGACAGTCCGCCGTCGGGTAGATTGTCGATCTTGCTCAGCGGAAGATGAGTCACGTCGAGAAGCTTTTGCGGCGTTTCGACGTTGAGCTTCATCAAATCGATCAGTGTCGTTCCTCCGGCAATGAAACGAACGTCCGCGCCTTGTTGTGCCGTTTTCGATTTCGCCGCCGCGGCAATCGCCTGCTCGTTGTCGTTGGCGCGCGTGAGCTGAAAGGTTTTCACGCCGGCTTCTCCTTATTTTGCCGCACGCTCTGGATCGCGGCCACAATGTTCGGATAGGCGCCGCAACGACAAATGTTGCCGCTCATGCATTCTTTCACGTCCGCGTCATCCGGTCCGCACGGTTCTTTCAACAGCGCCGTCGCCGACATGATCTGTCCGGACGTGCAATAGCCGCACTGATAGGCATCGTGCGACAAAAATGCCGCCTGCATCGGATGCAGATTCTCCGGTTGGCCGAGACCTTCGATCGTCGTGATCTCATCGCCCTCGTGCATCGCGGCAAAGATCAGGCACGAATTCATCCGGCGTCCGTTGATGAGCACGGTGCAGGCCCCGCACTGACCGTGATCACATCCTTTTTTCGATCCGGTCAGGTGCAAATGTTCGCGCAAACAATCGAGAAGCGTTGTGCGCGGATCGAGTTTGAGCGCATAATCTTTCCCGTTAATCTTCAAGCGAACGTCGACCGCATTTTCCGCAGTGACCGGTGCAGTTTTTTCGGCTGCGCTTGCCGACGAACCACCGATTAGTTGAGGTCCGAGGGTCAGGGCCGCGCTCGTGACGGTGAATTGTTTGAGGAACTGGCGACGGGTCTCAGGCCGGCCAAAAGACTTTCTATTGCCGGTCGGTTGATCACTACTGGCTGAGCGCTCCGACTCGCTGTCCATCTTCTTATATTCCTTGCCTCCCGAATAATTCGCGAGAAAAAAGCGCGTCCCTTCGCAGAGGATTTTCCATAAATATTGGTTACAACAACTTGTTCGCTATCGCGGCGGCTTGCTTCAGCGATGGCGTTAGCAAAAGAATCCCTGATCCGATCGTTTGCATATCAGAGACTGCCCGTCAGCGTCGCACCTTAACAATTGCGCGATTGGAGGAATTTCAAATCCCTCTTTCGAGGTAGAACGCCGCTTACCACCACCATCGCGCGACTGCGGCCCGATCGGCTCATTCCTCTTCAAGCGACGCGCGCTCGGAGTCGTCCCAAACGGCCGTAAAGGTGTAAGTCTTGCCTGGCTCCGCGTTCACCGAAATTTGACTCGAAGCTTGCTCTCCATAGGTCCTTGGATTTGTGGTTATCGACACCACATGCTTTCCGGGCGGCAATGCCGCGTCGTAATTCTGATTGATACCCAGAACCGCGACTTGGATGCCGTCGACGGCGAGGTTAATCGACTCGTCTCCGCCAAAGTCCGCTGATCTGTTCACAATCAGGCGGGCGTCATCGCCGGTGCGCGCCTGAATCGATGCGCTTGCCACAAAACTGCACGCGATCGCAACCATGATTAATTTAATCGAAACATAACGTAATGTTTTCATGATCGACGTTCGGATTGAGCTCCGCTCGTCGCCAATCCGCAGTCGTGGGATCTGGGCTTCCTACTTTCGAGGGAGACCACTCAAAAAATCGAGCGGAGCACACCGCCTTCGGCGCGCAACGCCGCGCCATTCGTCGCCGATGAGAGTGGACTGGCGATAAACGCGACCAGGGCGGCGACTTCAGCCGGAGTCGCGAAACGCTGCAGCAGTGAACCGGGTCGACCAGTCGTGAAGAATTCCTTTTCCACTGCGGCAGGCGTCACGCGTTTGGTTTTGGCCAAATCGGCAATGAACTCTTCGACGCCCTCAGAACGCGTCGGGCCGGCCAGAACCGAGTTTACCGTCACCCCTGTTCCGGCTGTCGTTTCGGCCAATCCGCGGGCCAGAGCGACTTGCATCGTTTTGGTCACTCCGTAGTGGATCATTTCCACTGGAATGTTTACGGCCGATTCACTGGAGATGAATGTGATCCGGCCCCAATTGGCAGCTCGCATCCGCGGCAAATAATACCGCGAGAGTCGCACGCCGCTCATAAAGTTTGTTTCGATGATCGAAGCCCAATCAGCATCGGTGATTTCTTCGAACGATTTTGGTGCGTAAACGCCGAGATTGTTGACCAGGATAGCGATGTCGGGAAAGCGCTCTCCCGCTTCCGCCGCTGCCTGGGCTTGGGATAAATCTAGAGCAAGCGGTTCCAGTTTCGCTGACGGAATTTCTGCGCGGATCGATGTAATCGCTTCATTTACGCGCGCGTCGGTGCGCCCATTGACGATGACCCGAGCGCCTTCAGCGGCGAGCGCTTTGGCAATCGCAAATCCGATCCCAGCAGTCGATCCAGTGACAAGCGCCTTCTTCCCATCCAATTCCAAATTCACAGGGGTTAGATCTTTTGTTTATTAGCCACCGGCCCGAACGAGCAGATTTTCTTCGATGCCGGTGATTAAATCTGAAAGGCTGATCGGCTTGGCTAAAAATGGATGTCCCTGAATTCGCAGGCCCGACCGTCCTTCCGCTTTCGTCACCAGAGCCGTCAGAAAGACAATCGGTATTCTGTGCAATGCCGGATCGGATTGAATCCGAGCGGCGACTTCGCCGCCATCCGTTTCCGGCATCACGATATCGAGCAGGATCAGGTCCGGCTGAAGGGCTTGGGCTGTTTGATGAGCTTTGCTCGCGTCGTTTTCTTCACAGACGAAGTAGCGGCCCGTCTTCTCGAGCGCGAGTTTGGCCGAGTGGGTGAAGTCACGATTGTTATCGATGATCAAGATGGATGCTTTTTCCTTCATCGGTTCCACAACCTTCGGGAGAAAGTCTGCTTCGATTGTTCTGTTCATAATTTCTCTTCGGACATTTTGTGGCGGCGTCCGCCTAACCGCTCTGCCCACTGAAGAGCGCGCCCAGAAATGCGATGATTAGACTGATTAACGGACTGAGCATGGTAAACCAAAGACCGATGTTAGTGACCAAAGGGCCATGTGTGTTCATACGTCATTTATCCTTCGTTAAGCCGCGACCGGCTGCGCCATGTCGAAAAGATCCTCTCTTTTGCGCAGGGCGCGGCGCAGCTTGGCCAGGGCAATGTTTTGTAATTGGCGGATGCGCTCCCGGGTGACGCCGAAATCCCTGCCAACGTCTTCCAAGGTCTTCGGCTTTCCACCATTGAGACCGAAACGCTGAGAAATGATTTTCATCTCGCGGTTGTCGAGCACTGAGATCAAGCCGTCCACTTCACCGCGCAAATTTTTATCGCGCAACCATTCAAACGGCGTTTGCGCGTCGTCTCCAACGCTGTCGCCAAACTCAGTGGAATCATCATCCCCAATCGGGGCGTCGAGTGAAGCCGGCCGGATACCGATATTCTTCAGTCGTCCAACTTTTTCGGGTGCGATCCCGAGT
>Ga0193729_1002060_pt1 | contig 10088 bp, 9 predicted proteins | sample U1c2metaG_FD_143036 | JGI IMG/M metagenome (GOLD analysis project Ga0193729, IMG submission 143036) | Soil microbial communities from a riparian zone of the East river system, Colorado, United States - U1c2 | ecosystem: Environmental > Terrestrial > Soil > Riparian zone | place: USA: East River... | reverse complement strand
CTAACGCCGCGGCGGTCGAAATGCTGCATCTCGGCGCCGCCGGTGCTGGAATTCGACACTGAGGGCAACCTGCTGCGCTCATGGGGCGGTCCCGGCGAAGGTTATGAGTGGGTCGGCCGCGAACACGGTATCGAAGTCGATGACCGCGGATTCGTCTGGGTCGGCGGCAACGCCGACAACGACAACGCCATCCTGAAATTCACCCTCGACGGCAAATACGTATCGCAGATCGGCAAGATCGCGCCGAGCAAGGGCAGCAACGACACCACCCAGCTCGGAAAACCCGCCGAGACCGCGATCGACAAGGAGGCCAATGAGATCTATGTCGCCGACGGCTACGGCAATCGCCGCATCATTGTGTTCGATGCCACGTCAGGCGCCTACAAGCGGCATTGGGGCGCCTACGGCCATCCACCTGATGACAGCAAGCAGCCGCCCTACGATCCCAAGGCGCCGGTGTCGCAGCAGTTCGCCAATCCCGTGCATTGCGTGAAAATCGCCAATGATGGCTTCGTCTATGTCTGCGACCGCATCAACGACCGCATCCAGGTGTTCAAGAAGGACGGCACCTTCGTGAAGGAATGGTTCTATGAGAAGAACACGCTCGGCAACGGCGCGGTTTGGGATATCGCGATCTGGCCTGATCCGAAGCAGACTTATCTGCTCAGCGCCGATGGCGAGAACAACGAAATCCGGGTGCTGAAGCGCGAGGATGGCACGGTGGTCGGCAGTTTTGGCCGCAATGGCCGCAACGCCGGGCAATTCCACTGGATCCACGCCATGGCGGTCGACGCCCAGGGCAACGTCTATACCGCCGAGGTCGACACCGGAAAGCGCATCCAGAAATTCAAGCTGACCTCGGACGCGCTGCGCTAAAGCTCAATGCTTATTACGTGTATTCCTATCGACCAACTACTCGGGGACGATCACCGATCGCATTTGAGGTCCGGAAAAAGGACCATTAGATCCGCATGTGCGCAACCCAGTTTTCCTTGAACGGCGCACGCATAGCGTTATTTGCCAGCACATCCGTCAGGATGTGGCGCATATGCGTTGCAAATCGCTCCGTGTCCAACCGCAGCACCCGTTCAGGCCGTGGTCCAGCTTTCACGTACGGCTCCAATTCCGGCTCAACGGGATATCCGTTTGGCCGGTTATCCAGGAAGAGCTTGACGATCGCCGCGTGTGCCTTTCCAAAATCCTTCTCGATGGTTTCTTCCAGGGACCGAATGACCGTGGCACTGACCATCAGCTTGTCCAATAGCGGCTGAGTCACTTTCCATTGTGCGCGCAATAAAATAGTGCTTGCCGTGCAAGGGGCATGATCGCGGCGCGGCCGTGTGCTCGTCATTAGCCCGATCTTGCAATCTTGTGTATCGCCACCGCCATTGTCATGGTCAATGAAGATGATGCGTGCGCGATCATATTCGCGTTGGGCTGTCTTCGGTTCAACGTTCATGCCGATAAGAACCGCAGTGCGGCCCACGAGCAGAACCGGACCTTCATAGTAGTGAACCGGGCCAACGTCGCCGCCCGACGGATTGACGAAGGACATCCTGAATTGAAGAACGGAGCCATTGTTCCAGATGTAGACAACCTCGCGAGCGACATCCCCCGTATCAATGAAGTCAAGGCTGTACCGATAGGCAATATGAACCCCGCAAAGCCAATTTTGCAACGCCGCGGCCGTGGAGCGGTAGTCCGTTGGCATCATGAGCGGGATCACACTGGACTGAGCACGTTGTGCGTTGAATTCTGCAATTGAACGGCTTGAAAGCCAGACAGGCTGAATATGCGGCACGGCAACACGGTTGAAGAAATCAGCCAGTTTCCTTCGCGTGTTTTCGTTGATGCGCGCGGTGCCGCGATTGAGAATGCCGAGCAAAGTGCCCTGTGCCAGCCCCGTTTCCTGCGCGATGTGGGCTGCGATCTGGTTGTCGCCCGCCGGAAGGCGCAGCGCAACGCCGTACTCGCTGATCAATAGGCGCAATATCGCCTGCGCGGTCATGCGGCAGCGCTCCAAACTCAACAATAATCAATTTTGGCACAAAAACACACCAAAAACCATACAACATTGGCTTCATCCTGACCGGGTGTGAATCAGCTGATGCCAGCTGCTCAAGAACTACAATGTAGAAGCAAGTTGCATCGAGGGCGGTTTCCTCGACCTTAAGCTGCGTTGTGCGCTCGATTGTTATGCTCCGTCCGGCAATTGCGGAGGAAGCGAGTTTCTCCCGGCAGCTCGCGACCCACGGGAGTAGCTGCAATGCCTGCGGACCGGGATCATCCCGGGTCCGCACACCGATTGGTCATCCAGCTTGCCATCTGGACTGTGCCTCGCATATGCCAAGCACAGGTAGTCATTTGCTTTACGCATGTATCCGATAGTCGGGCTCGTTTTCGGTTGCATGCGGATTCTGGAAGTCTGCCGGATCCCGTCGGGACGCGCTGGCTTCCGTCAGGGAGAATATGGGTCCAGACTCCCCTTTCACCTGCAAGGCGCGCAAGGAGTGCCGGGCATATGTCTTGTAGCAGAGGCAATAGCCGTCGCTGGCCGTCGCCTGCCTGTGCACCCCGCGAAGATTGTTGAAGGCCAGGAAGCAACCTGCGTCAATCGATACCCTCACGTGCTGTCGGTTGATTTCAGATGAAAGTTCGGCCAAGGCACCAGCGCCGATCGCGTCATCCAATCTGGCTGCACGAACAGCGTCGCCGGGCCAGGCAATCTCGGTATGACCGACCGGCGACCGTGACAGTATGGCACGAGGCGCCGACCACGTCGTCGCGTCCGACGCCCGGCTATGCAGCGAACGAAACGACGCAGACGGGCTGTAGAGCCAGGCTTTTGCGCGTGAACTCAGGGTTTCCTCCACGGGCTTGACGGGCGCATATGCGGTGTAACTCCCCGGCGTATTTTCGACGCCGAGCAAACCTATCCATTCAGCGCGACGGTCACGTGGGATCCACGCACCTTCAGTGCGCCAGTCCAGCTCCGCTCCATGGTCTTTGGGTTCACTCGGGTCGGAGGCGATTTCCATGACCAGCCGACCGCTATTCTGCGAACCGTAGTTGAAAACGCTCCCGATCGAACTGCTCAGGGTCAGTGACAGGAGGTAGGCGATCGACTTTTCGGTTGGCAGGTTCGTTACATAGATGCCGTCAACCAGGTCGGCGCGAACCTTCTCGATCAGGCGATTGAGACCTGGAGCGGCCTGCGCGATCGACTTGTCCGCAGCGATCTGTGCGAGCAAACTTTGGCGCGCGACGTCCTTTGGAAACTGATCATCGGTAAACGCCTGGAAATGGCGAAGGGCGTCCAAGAGTAGCTGGTTCTCGAGCCTGGACAGCCGATACGTGCCCAGCCAGGGAAAGCGGGTCTGGTCACCACCGTTATCGATGCGAATTAGATTTTCACCGGTCATGTTCGCCTCCTCGTCCTCGTTGGGCCTACGATAAGCTTACGCGACACACTCCACTGGCTCACTGGACCGCCCCAGGCGTCAACGGAGGCGGGACATCAAGAACAGCGCCACGGTCATGACGATTGCCACGCCCAGGTTGAAGTAGGGGTAGCCGATCAACTCCCGTGCGATCCTGAGAGGAATGAAGTCGTGGTCCCCGGCGCTCGGGAGGTTGTGGTCTGGGACGAGCAGATTCAGCATGCCCGCAACCACAAGAGCGATCAGCAAGTTGCGGGCGATCGGGGTCCACCGCAGCACGCTGCAGACAATCAAGGCGGCAGCGATGCCGGCGATGAACTGCTCAAGTGGCGGTATCAGCAACATGGGGACCCTCCCGCTTCACCGTTCACACGATCGCGCAACTTCCTCCTTCGATTCGTTGGGATGGGCCGTACCTTCGGTATGCTCCGACGGACGCCACAAGCCCGCGGCTCGCTCTTGGACGCCAGCGCTTCGCATGCCGGGCATGGTGAAGCGCTGATTTCTCGCAGCTTCGCGCGTGAGCAGGCCGTTCAACGAAACAAGCATTCAGCGTGCCCCCACGTGTCAGGTGGAAGACCTGTCGGCCTACATCGCATCGAAGTAGGTGCATTCTCGACGGGAGTCGGATAGATTTCAAGAAAAGTTTCTTTTCATGTTGCGCATAGTTTCATATCGAAAGAAGCGCAACTTCGGAGCAAAGACCGTGGTCGGCCGCCGGATTTCGATGCAATCTTTTTGACACAATGCCCGGATGCCGGGTTTCACTTGGCCATCTTCAAGATGGCCCTGCAGCGCTGAGGGCGGCGGTGGATCAAACTGGACTTAGGGAACGCCGAAGAACTTACCTGAGGGCAGTGATGCGTTCCGCAGGGTTGGAATCCATGGCGGCGCTTGCGAAGAAACTTGGTATTACGCAGTCGACCCTGACAAATATCCAGAGTGCAACGCGATCAGCCAGTCCTGAACTCATCAAGAAGATCGAGCGATTGGCGCCAAAGATTGAGGACGGGTCAATCCTTGGGGCGCGGGCACTCTCTCGCGGGTCCGACGCCAATCTTGAACAGATTCTCAACATCGGCGAGCGGCTCAAGGAAGCCTATCGAGAGCGGCTTCAGGAACTGCAGTCGTTCGAAGAGATGACAAGCAAGAACATCAGAGAAGTGGTCAGAAATTTCGATTCGATGGGCAGCGATGATGTGTTTATCTTCGTTTCCGCAACTCAGCAGCCGTTCGAAATGAATCCCAATGAAACGACGCTAAAGTCGGCGATCCTGAATGCCATACGCCGAAAATCTTTCTTCATTTATCTGCGTCCGACGAAAGAGCATCTCAAGCGCTTGGACTGCTTTGTCAACGTCGAGTTGGAATTTGAGAGCTTCAAGGCGACACTTTTTTCTGACCTTTCAGAAGCAGAAAGAAAATCATACGCTGGTCATTTGGTGCTTATCCAGACAGAACATGTTCCCTTGTTTGTTGTGCCAGATTTCAAGTGGGATATTTATTATAGTGATCTCATTGACGCGCCTCGCAATGCGCTCGCCAGTGCCTCGGTTGTCGCCGGTACCGACCCGAACAGCAGCGGCACATATATTCGCGTTCCCCTCTCTGCCGATGCAACGAAGCACGTTCTCTTCGAGGTCGTGAAGGCGATCCGTCAGAGAAGTTCAGGCCGCAGAGAACATGGCGAGGTCCCTAGCAAGATTATCGCGCGGCTAGTGGAGAGTGCAAAGCTCGTGGCTAAACAGAAGGCCAAGGCAAGACGATGACAACATTGGCCTTCGGTACCGTACGAGTGTTCCACGTTGTTGTCGTTGCACCCTCATTCTTTCCTCCCTTTCTGATGCAAGGCGCTTGAGCACCCGGAGCTAAGACCGCGACTCGAAAAAAAAATTGCGATGTCACGAAAATGCAACAGTCGACTTAACGGTCCACTTACACCGCTATTCTAGAGTTTGGAATCAGGAGCGAGTGAAGAACCGTCCTGTGGGGATCTGACGCCACCCTATTGCTATTGCTCGGGTTGATGAGTTATTGCCGTTCGGCTGCAACGTGGGGCGGCGAATTTTCTTTGGGGGGCGCGCATGCAGGCGGTGGACTTTCAATCAGAAGTTGTGCGTCAACGGTCCTTTCCACTTCATTTCACGGCGGCCGGTCAAGAACTCGCCGAGATCAAGCGACCACTCTCCATAGACGACCTGATTGCGCGTGTGCGCGCCAATGAGGAAAAAATCTTCTCCCACGCGCGTGAGCGAGCAATCGATCCGCTGGCCTTGCGTTCTCGGCTTCTCCTGAATCTCCCTCGGCTTGTCACCGCCGACGGTCTGCCCGGCGAGCGCGACATCCAGCAAGAAATTCTAGCCGTCTGTGATTTTCTCGAGGAGAGCAAGCGTAAGTACGGGCGTGCGTACACGCAGTCACTGGAGCAACCGGAAAAGCCGATAGCGCTTGGCGATCTCGAATTCGGCCCGCTCGATGCGGATACCGCCAAGATGTACCATGAAAGCTTCCACTACATCGGCTCGTACCGGCCCGGGCATCATTTTGCATTTCGAGATAGGAACAGCGGCAGGATCGTCTGCATCGGCAGCGTGGCGAGCTTCGACCTCAAACATGCCGAAGAAAAGATCCCGCCACACATTGATCCGCAATCGGTGTTCGTCTTTTCGCGATTCTTTGCATTTCGCTGGGCGCCCAAGAATACTTTCAGCCATTTCTGGGGCAAGTTGCGGCGTCAAATGATAGAGCAGCACGACACAAAACTGATGTTTTCATTCATCAATCCGAACGTCGGTTTCGACGCGCGTTCACACAAAGCCGCGCAATGGAGGGATTTTGCTTACGAGGAAGGTACACGCTACATGTACCTTGATGGCCGTTATCGAACGATGCGGTTCTTTGTAGAGAATTACGGCGTAAGCGATCCGGATCAGCTCAAAGAGAAGCTCGGTAATTCGTTTGGGATCTCGACCATCGATCTCCGTCCGATGCTGATCCTCGCGATTCCGCTTCAGCGTCGGGCGCGAAAAGCGATCCCGACGAATCCGCATTTGTTTGAACGCCCAGTTCTGTAGCTCCCGGCGGCCTCCGTACGTCTGACGGTCGAGCGCCTCGCCACTGGTCAGATATGCCGAAGAAAGCCCTTTTTCTAGCAGGACCATTGACCGGTGTATCCTACAGCGATGCTCTGGATTGGCGGAAGTACGTAGAGAGCAAGCTTCCGGCTGACGTCATCGCTTTCTCGGCGCTCCGCGGAAAAGGACATGTCGCGAAGGAACGCGTTCTCAAGGACGCGTACCCTGAGCATTTGCTAAGCACGCCTCAGGGGACAATAACGAGAGATCGCTACGATGTATCCCGTTGCGACGCGCTTTTCGTCAATTTTCTGAATGCCGATAAAGTCTCCATCGGGACCATCATGGAAATGGCGTGGGCCGATGCCTGGCGCATACCGATCATTCTTGCCATGGAAGCACGGAATATTCACGATCATGCCTTCGTGCGGCAGGTAGCTGGATTCATAACCGGGGACTTGGACGAAGCGATACAGACGGCCGTGGATGTCGTAACGACGAGAGTCGTGTAGTGTATATGGCTGTGTTCAAGATCGATCCCATCACCGTCGAAGACCGTAAGAAAAAGATGGAGCGGGATGACGATTCGAAGAAAAGTCATCGCGCTCTAGGACGCTGCGGCGGTGACGAGACCGCCATCGCGCCATCGCCCGGGCGTCACTCCGGTCACCCGCTTGAACGCGCGATTGAACGCCGCCTCGGAATCGTAGCCGACATCGGCTGCGATCGCGGCAAGGCTGCCTCCACCGTTCCGGATCCGTTCGGCGGCAAGTTGCATGCGCCAGCAAGTGATGTACTCGATCGGGGCCTGGCCCAATACCGCGTGAAACCGCTCGGCGAGCACGGTACGTGACGAACCGGCTTCGCGCGCCAGTTCGTCCACCGTCCAGCGGCGTGCAGGATCGCCATGCACGAACTGCAACGCGCGGCCAACGATTGGATCGTTGAGTGCAGCGAACCATCCCTTGGCGCTGGCCGGCAGCCGTGTGGCGTAGCGCCGCAACACCTCGACGAACAGCAATTCCATCAGCCGGCCGAGCATGAGTTCGCTGCCCGGCGCCGCGGTTTCCGTCATGGCCAGGATCTGGCTGACCGTCGATTTGATGAGCGTGCTGACCTGGTCGTCTTCCGCGCGATCGACCAGCAGGGGCGGCAAGGTGCGAAACACCGGGGTCAGCAAGAATTCCGAGGATTCAAGGAAGCCGCACACCATCCGGGTTTCCTGACCGCCGCCACCGTGATTGATGTTCCACATTCCCTTCAGCGGCCCGGGGCGGACGACATCGTCCGCCAGCGGCATTTCCGCGGTGCGGCCGTTCCAGAATTTATGTTGATCCGCATAGGGCATCAGCAGGATATCGCCCGCCGAGATGTTCCTTCGTTCGCCTGTCGCCAGTTCGACGCTGCATTCGCCGGCCGCGATCAGGTGAAAGACGCTGACATGGCGCAGATGGGCCATTGGGCTGTTTGCGTCGAAACGCTTCGGGCTGATGATACCGAACGGCGCCGTGAAGCAGGCGTCAAGGAACACAGACCCTGTCAGCCGCACCGCGCGTAACGTCTCCGCGAGCACGTCGTGATTGCTGTCCGGCGCAGCTGCAAAGGATGGCGGTGTCTCGATCATTGAGGCTTCGGCTCTCCGGTAATATCGATTGAGTCACTGAACTATGCATTTCGGTTCAATGCATCGCATTTTAGCTGACGGAGACTCTGGTGATCAAGCAATGGACTGACAAGGCGTTCGGCCTTGGCATCGGACTGATTGCGTCATTGCTGATGCGTTCGGCGATCAAGCCGCTGCTGCGCGTCGATGAACAATCGCTGCTCGAGGTCGGATTGTCGCATGCTGATTTGATCGAATGCCTCTCGACTCCCCTCACCACGGACCCGACGAAATTCCTGACTGCCCGCAGCAGGAAGCGTGGACCGACCAAGGCGTTCAGCCCGGCCGGTTCCCAGGCGGTGCTGCCATCAGCACCATGAACCCAAAACTCCAGCCCGAAAGGATTCCGACCATGAACATTCAAACCGCCACATCCGGCACCACCGATCTGACCGCGCTAAAAGGCCGTCAACAGCGCGCGTGGTCTTCCGGCGACTACGCCGTCGTCGGCGTCACCCTGCAGATCGTCGGCGAGATGCTCTGCGAAGCCGTCGACCTGCGCAGCAATCAGCGCGTCCTCGATGTCGCCGCCGGCAACGGCAATGCGACGCTCGCGGCGGCGCGCCGCTTCGCCGAGGTGGTGTCGACGGACTATGTCGGCGCGCTGCTCGAACGCGGCCGCGAGCGCGCCATGGCCGACCGCCTGCCGGTTATTTTCCGCGAAGCCGATGCCGAAGCGCTGCCGTTCGCGGACGCCAGCTTCGACGTCGTGCTGTCGACGTTCGGCGTGATGTTCACGCCGAACCAGCAGCAGGCCGCCGACGAAATGATGCGGGTGTGCCGTCCTGGCGGAAAGATCGGACTGGCGAACTGGACGCCGGAAAGCTTCATCGGCCAGTTGTTCAAGACCATTGGCAAGCACCTGCCGCCGCCCGCGGGCGTGGCATCGCCCGCGCTGTGGGGCACCAGGGCGCATCTCGACAAGATGTTCGATGCGAATGGAAGCGTTGCGGCGCAGAGCAGAAATTTCGTTTTCCGCTACGAGTCGCCGGAGCATTGGCTCGAGATCTTCCGCAACTATTACGGCCCGATGGTCAAGGCGTTCGAAGCACTTGACGCCACAGCGGGCGCCGCGCTTGAAACCGACATCAATGCCCTGCTCGGCAAATTCAACATTGCCAAGGACGGCACGCTGGTCATTCCCAGCGAATACCTCGAAGTCGTCGTTACCAGGAACAAATGATCCCCGGTTTGTTCTGACCGACCTGACGAGGCCCCCGGATCGGCATCGCTGATTCGGAGCCACATTCTTTGGGCTACCCGATCGCTGCATCGCCGCCGGCTCCCAAGCTACGTTTATACCGCTGACGTCGATACCGGAAAACCCGTCCAGAAATTCAAACCAGCCTCGGACGCGCTACGATTAGCGCATTGCGGCGCGGCGCGAGAAGGGCTATCGCGAACCGAGGGATCGTCTGGTCGATCATGCCCTTGGTAAGGCTCCGAGAAGAGAGCCATCCTGGCGTCAACATCTGGAGGGAAGCAATGAAAACAACGCTCGCGCGGGGTACCGCCGCGCTTATCGCATGTGCCGGATTGGGCCTCGCTGCTCCCGCACTTGCCCAGGACAAGACCATCAAGATCGGCGTGCTGAACGACATGTCGAGCCTGTATGCCGATATCGGCGGCGCCAATTCGGTGGTCGCGATCAAGATGGCGGTAGAGGATTCCGGCCTGCCGAAAAAGGGCTGGACCATCGGCGTCCTCAGCGGCGACCATCAGAACAAGCCGGATGTCGGCGTCAACATCGCTCGGCAATGGATGGACAACGAGAAGGTCGATGCCATCGCGGATACGCCGAATTCCGGCGTCGCACTGGCGGTCAGCAACCTCGTCCGCGACAAGAACGCGGTGTTGCTGAACTCGGGCGCCGCGACCGCCGATCTCACCGGCAAGGCGTGCACGCCGAAC
>Ga0193729_1002059_pt1 | contig 10090 bp, 12 predicted proteins | sample U1c2metaG_FD_143036 | JGI IMG/M metagenome (GOLD analysis project Ga0193729, IMG submission 143036) | Soil microbial communities from a riparian zone of the East river system, Colorado, United States - U1c2 | ecosystem: Environmental > Terrestrial > Soil > Riparian zone | place: USA: East River... | reverse complement strand
ATGAAATTGGTGCTCGGTTATCCGGCGAAACAAGCGGATAACGACACCACCGGACACATGGGCGGGCAGCTCAATCTGCTTAACGGCGACGTCAGCGTTTGTTTCGTCCCGGCGTTCCACGGATCGGCCGTAGTAAAAGATGACAAATCGCCGCCGGTCTACGCGGGCAATCCGACTGGTCTCGTGATTGCAGTTCGAAACGGCCCGACAATCTATCACACGGGCGACACCGATTTGTTTTCCGACATGGCGCTGGTGTCGCGTTATCATACGATCGACATCATGCTGGTGTGCATCGGCGACCATTTCACGATGGGACCGGTCCGCGCGGCCGATGCGGTGAAGCTGGTCGAGCCGCGCACAGTCATTCCGATGCATTATGGAACGTTTCCCGTCTTAACCGGCACGCCGGAGGCGTTCGATCGCGAATTGAAGAACCGCGATGTAAAAGCAAAGCTGCACGTGATGAAGATCGGAGAAACGATTACGTTTCCGGAGCATGATTGAGATCGCAACCTTGCGTGTACCGAAAGGTTTGAAGTTATTGAAGCCGGGCAAATCGAACGAGGGAGGAAAAATATTTTTTTGGGAAAATGGGTTCAGCTTAAAAGAGCGTTTGGTGCCGCCGGGCCTCTCCAACGCCGCAAGCGCAGCGGTCGAAGCGCTAAAAATCAATTCGATCACGGAGAAAGTGCGCAGGGGCCGGCGAGTGGTGGTGAAGCGGCGCAATGGCCACGGTGAGCAAATGGCTGAGCTGGCCAATTTTTATTTTCGCACCTGGAACATCCCGATTCGTTTCTTGAGCAAAGTTAAAATGTGGCGCCACTGGGAGATCAAATGTTTCAACATGCTCAATGGCGATCGTTTTCGCGCAGTTGCCTCAGGCGAGCGGACGGTGATCGAGGACAAGCTGCCAGGCGAAAGTCTTTGGGACCATATGAAGCGAGGCACGCTCACTGGGCGGATGCTAAGAGCGGCGGCCAAGGAATTTCATCGTGCCCATCAATTTTGGAGCGATGAATTTGATCACCGATGGTCGCATGGCGACGCCACCACCACCAATGTCATTTATGACGCCACGAACGACCAGGCGCGCTTGATCGACTTCGAGATTATGCACGAGAGGTCGCTGCCGGCGGAAGCGCGCCACGCAGATGATCTCCTTGTTTTTTTACTCGACATGGTGGGAAACGTTTCCACCCGGCAATGGTTGCCTTTCGCGCTCTGTTTTCTGAACGCCTACGGCGCGGGAGATGTGATCGCCGAGCTAAGAAAACGGCTCGTTCTGCCAGGTGGTCTGGCGTGGATTTGGTGGGAAGTCCGCACCAATTTCACGAAGCCGGCGAAGGTAACGCGGCGGCTGGAGAGACTTCGCACCGAAATCAGGCGACTCGGTCTTCATCGGCCCGCGCCAGCCGAACGAGCGCGCAACAAGCGGCGTCCCTCGATCACTTGCCAGATAATAAGGCCCGGAATACCGATGGCGAGCTCACGCACTCTGGCGATCAAAGACAGGGCAAAAGCCGCGTCTCCAGGAATGCCCAGAAGACTGCCCACAAAAAGATAACCGCCTTCCTGCACGCCCAAGCCGCCCGGAACGGCAAATGCGGCGGAGCGAATCGTCAAAGCCATACTTTGCAGAATGAGCGCATTGACAAATGTGGCTGGCAGACCGAGCGCGTGAAGCGCAATCCAAATTTCACCCGAACCGACGACCAGCGAAATAATCGTGACGACGCAGCATAGAACGACGCCGCGCCGGCGTGCATAAAGCGCACGAATGGTTCGATCCAATGTCTCGCCGCTTTGCACGAGCGACTGCCACTCCGGCGAGTTGGCGAGGCGCGCGACAATGAGGCCGAGAAAACGGAACATGCCGAGCCGCTGCGCGAAATAGAAGCCCGCCACGGCAAGAATGCCGAGGAGCGTTCCAACCAAAGTGGGGCGGACAAAACTTTTTTGTCCTGTTGCATCGACAAGAAGTGCCAGCCCCAGCAGGGTAAATCCGGCTTGCGTGAAGACACCCAGCGTGATGTCCACGAGCACGCTTCCGGCGGCGATCGGCAACGGCACACCGTTGATCGCGGCCAGACGCGCTCGCACGATGTCGCCACCGACGGCGGCTGAAGGCACGAGCGTGCTGACCGATTCGCCTGCCCAACGCATCCAAAAAAGTTTGCGCAGCGGGAGACGATCAGATCTCGGAAAGAGCACCCACCAGGCAACAGTATCGAGGAATATCGGAATGAGATGGTAAGCCGCAACCGCTGCGATCCCCCACCCCGCGGTGGCGAATGCGGCTCCGATCTGTGAAGCGCCTTGACGAATCAGCAATCCGGTGAAGAGCGCTGCCCCGGTGAAGCCGAGCAGGTAAAAGGTAAGTTGGACTTTGCTGGGCGCTTTCATTGCTTCTTGGAAAAATGCTCGCGAATGAGCGCGAAGGCGAGCGCTTGTGACGCTAGGACGAAATACAAACGCGCGCGCGATGCGCGACCGCGTCTATTAAGTCTATTAACTTAGAGGACTCTGCGCGCGTTCGCCCGTCTGCTGAATGGGCACAAGAACCGCGCCGCTGTCCGGCAGTAGATTGCCCGGAATCGGCAATCTGTTTCGGCGCATCGGCTTGCCCGCAATCAAACACAAAGCCAGCCAGAGAATGCCGAAAACAATCCCCGCCAGCACGTCGGTCAAATAATGCGCGCCCAAAGCGATGCGACTGAAGCCGACGAGCAGGACGATCAATATTGCGCCGGCCACCGTGAGCGTGCGCCAGTGCCGCGCTTTGATCGAGGGGACGATAAAAAGTGCGAGTTGCCCGTAAAGCAAAGTCGCTCCGATGGTGTGACCGCTCGCAAAGCTGTAACCGGACCAGTCCACGAATTGGCCAGCAACGAATGGACGCGGCCGATGGACGAGCATCTTGACCAGCTCGTTCAGTAACATGCCGCCCGGTACAGCCACGATGAGTGTCGCGAGCGAAGGCCACCATCGTTTCCAGACAAAAAACAACACCGCAAAAAACAATACGACGCCGATCCACTCACTGGAGCCAGGCTCACACAACGCCCGCAGCACAGTCACAAATGTCTGCGTCAGGTGTGCGTGGAACCATGCCGCGAACTGGTGGTCGGGTCCGGCAAGGGGATTCACCATGGCGATGGCCACGCCGTTCTGGGGGAGAATGAGTGCGTTGATCACAAAAAAGGCCAACTAGCATACGCACCGTTCAACGCCAGTCAAGCGGGCAATTACCTGGGTAGTGGTACAGTTTCAAAAATGAATTGCCTTTGCCTGCTCGCTCAAGCATAATGGAGGCATGCCTAAACGTAGATCGGGAATCGATATAAATCAGCTGGCGGCGGCGATTGTGGCCAAAACCACAAACGGCGATGCGCCAGCAAACCTTGACGGCAAGAATCCGGCGGCTGTCATGCTGGGGCATCTAGGCGGCCTAAAGGGTGGGAAAGCGCGCGCGGAAAGTCTGTCTGCTAAGAGACGCAAGGATATTGCACGAGCGGCAGCAAAATCGCGTTGGTCGAAACGAACAGAATAGCGTCCTTTGGAGAGGCTATTCATCTGGTCAACCGTTCATCGCACGTGCTCTCGCGTCCATGAACTTATTGAATCCAGCGTTTTCAAACCAGAGATTGACAAGCAACATATTTTCTTCTGGAGCGCTATAACTGAAATCCTCATTCATGTACGGCACTTATGTCGCGTCGCAGAGGATAACAGTTGTGATTTGGGATGGAGCGATGATCTCGTTTCGTGGACTACTGCATGCCCGAACATAACCAAGAAAATTAGGTTTTTCCGGGACGGTCTCTGTCATTCTCATACGTTTCACCGGATCATGGAGAAAAAGGGCGCTACGGCGCTGATACACGGTGTGATCGTTGGTAAGCAAAGCGCAACCACTTTTGGAATACCTATCTGCTGTCAATACAGCGACGATGCACTTATTCTCTTAGGAAAGGAGAGCGTGTATCTAAAGCGGCATATCTTTCGAGCATTTTACGAACTTGAGGAGAGTCTTGCCAGTAAGAACCCATTGCAACGCATACTTGAGCGATCACCGCAGCCACCGCCAGAGCTTCCTCATCATTAAAATACGAGGGAATAATCTCGAAAATTTGGCGTGCGCTGGCGTGCAGTGTTTGTTCGAGTTTTGCTAATTCGTCGCTGGAAATATCCGTCAAAATAAATGCTTGACAATGCTTGACCGCTCAAGCATACTACTTGCATGAACAAGCTGAGCACAGAGGAGCGGAAACGGGTGGTTGCTGCGCTGGTCGAAGGAAATTCCCTTCGTGCCGTTACGCGAATGACAGGCGTACATCGCACGACCGTAATGAAATTGCTTTGCGATCTTGGCCGCGCCTGCTCCGAATATCAGGACAAGGCGTTTCGCAATCTTTCCTGGAAGCGAATCCAGTGCGATGAAATTTGGTCTTTTGTTTACGCGAAAGAAAGGAATTGCCCTGCTAACCATAAAGCCAAGGCGCTGGCGATTGCTGGACTTGGGTTGCGCTCGACCCCGATTCCAAACTCGTGCCTTGCTGGTTCATCGGACGGCGCGACGCGGGCTGCGAGTATCATTTCATGCACGATTTGAAAGAACGCCTTGCGAATCGCGTTCAACTCACGACGGACGGCCATCGCGCTTATCTGACAGCGGTTGAAGATGCATTTGGCAGCGAGGTTGATTTTGCGATGCTGCAAAAAATATACGGCACAGTGCAGGAAACGTTGGAGACTCGGTACAGTCCGGCAATCTGCAGGGGGCATCGAAGTGAGGTGCCGTATTCCCCCAAAAAAATCGCTAACGAGAGCTTTTTTGCCTATTGGCAATTCGGAATTTGACGGTTGAGCTTGGCCTGATTCTTGCACTTGCACTCTGAAATTATCTGGCTTTCACGACACGACGGGTTTGACAACAGATTTTTCGAATCTCCCCTTGCCAAAATATTTTAATCCGATACACGGAGTTCGACGCACTCATTCGATTTATCAGTGACCGCTCCTTAATCCTATGAAAAAACTTCCGGTCTTTCTTGCCAGCTTGTTTCTTAGCGCAGCCGCTTCCGCCACCGCCGGAACGGCAACCTTCGAGGCCCAACCTTCTCCCTCGCCAGCCGACGAGAACTCACACGATCTGTTCGATTACGAGATGGACTACACGCTCAACAGCAATTTCTACGATGACCACGGCAAATTCGGAAACGGCGACTCGCTCTACAACGATTTCAGCTACGCTCATCGCTTCCTCATCACCGGGAAGTGGTATTTCCGGGCAGGAGTCGAGTACGAGCGGTTTGATTTCGGCGGCACCGACAACGGCTTGCCTGATCATCTCCAGACTGTGCACGCTCTGCTGGCTCTTGAATATGTCGTGCACGATCATGCCGGCGCGGGAATCGAAATCGATCCCGGCCCCTATTTCCAAAACAATATTACCGGCGATTCAATCGACATTCCCTGGAAAGTGTTCGTCAGTTTCCCGCTCAAGAAAGATAAAATCTTCGGCGTCATCGGCGTCGGTGGTAGTCTCTATTCAAATCCGATCGTGGCCCCTGGCGGCGGCCTGATCTGGCTGTTCACTGACAAGTTCCGTCTGGAAGGCGTCTTTCCAAAACCGGCGTTGGTTTACAATCCGACTGACGATTGGGAATTCCGTATCCTTGGCAATCTCTATTACGAAAGTTTCCGCACTGATGATGTCATAACTCCCGAGAGGAAATTGCAAGTTCACAACGCCATCGTTCAATACAGCGAGGACCGCGCAGGAGTTCAGGCAAAGTATTCCGGCTTTAAGCCCTTTATAATCAAGCTCGGCGGCGGCTATACCGTCAAGCGCGATTTTGATTTCTTCCGCGCCGAAGCGAGCGCCAAAACGAGGCCTGCCCCCTACGTCCAGGTCGAGATCGACGCGAGATTTTAAGGAAAGATCTCGTCGAGTTTTCGAGCTATACTCTGGCTTCCGTGAATTTTCAAGCGGCCTGTGAAATAGGCCCATTTTCCGCCAAGTGTTCCATTTGAAAGCGCGACCCAATCCTTGTCGCTCGTGATGAAGGTGACGCTGGGATTGTCGATCTTTCCTCTACCCATCTTGAATGTCCCGTCATTCACGTCGATCCACCACTCGCCGCCATTCGGCCCGCTCAGCTCCCACTGGTAACGCGCATGCACTCCCTTTGCCTTGGCCGCCTGGAAACTTTGGCGCATTCCATCGAACACTCCTTGCGGTGTCGAATTCGCGGGCTCGCTTGACGGTGCCCCGAACGCGCCCAATCCAAGCGCCGCGCTAATCGTCGCGATCGCTAGGTAGAAAATCACATTCTTCGCTTTCATCGCATTGTTTGCTCCAACACCAGATCGTTCCCGCGAGGGAAAATGGCTGCGTGATCGCAAATTCTAATTGCAATCTTACTGTTCGATCCGTTTTAGGAGAAAGGCCGCGCCGATAAATGTGATCAACGCTCCGGCCAGAAGCACGACAAGATCGACAATGTAAAACCGGGCGCTGGCATGATACATGTTCACGAGACGAAACGCGCGGCAAAAATGGGTGAGCGGAAAAAGTTCCGAGACGTAGCGGATTGCTTGTGGCAGTTGCTCGAGCGGTGCGAATGCGCCGGAAAGGACAAAGACTGGCAAGAGAAAGAAAACGGAAAATTGAATCGCCTCCGTTTGATTACGCGAGAATGCCGATATAATTAAGCCGAGCCCGAGCGAACAAAGCAGAAAAAGCAAGCAAATCAGGGCGAGTGCCAGCGGTTGATAAAAGCGCACCTGAAAATGCCATGATCCGACTAAGCTGACGATCACAATCAAGCAAATCGAGACGGCTAGATACGGCAAAATTTTACCGATCACGATTTCACCCCGTTCGAGCGAAGTCACCATCAACTGGTAAAGGGTGCCTGACTCACGCTCGCGCGCGATCGTACAAGCCATGAGCGTGACGGTGAGCAATTGCAAAATTAGCCCAATGATGCCCGGCACGACGTAGTCGATGAAGCGTGTCTTCGGATTGTAGAGAATTCTGCCGTCCACGGTCCAAGCCGTCATCAACGAGACGAACTGCTTGCGGATGTGCACCGGGAGTTTTCTTCCAAGCTCGAGCACTTCCTCGGGCAACGTTTCGATCATGGAGTCGCGTTCTTTCATTTGAAAATCGCCGACGCTCTGTTGGATACTGCCTTCCAACTGAGTGGCGGTATTTGTATCGCTTCCATCAAGATAAAGCGGCAGCGGCTTGGGGTCGCCATTCGTCAGGCTTTCACTCCAACCGGGAGGAATTACCAGCGCCGCCCAGACGCCATGTCCGAGCAAGTCCGATTCGTCTGTCGCACCAGGCGATTGCTTGCGCCACTGAAACGTTTTGTTTTTTAAGACGATATCAATGAAACTCTGCGCGCGCGGAGTGCCGTCACGGTCGATCAGCAGTGCCGGAACGCTTGTCATTTCGCTCGCCTCAAAAGCGTGGCCAAAAATAAGCGTTAAAAGCGGCGGCAAGATCACCAGCAATACAAGCACGCGGCGATCACGATAGATGTGCAGGAATTCCTTGTAAGCGACACTGGCAATCGCACCGAGTGATGGCCATTTCATGATGTCGATCTCTTCAAAACGGCATCATAACCTTGCGAATATGCCGTGAAAACGTCCTCCATATCGGGCTGGACCCATCGTTCGCCCAACAAACGAAGATCAGGAAACGGCCAGCTCTCATGCCAAGTGGCAATCAATTTTTCGGGGTCGGGGGCATAAAGGCGCAAACTGCCGCTGCGCAATGAAACGCCCAGCAGCTCGGGAATAGCTCGCAACCGAACCAGGGCGGGCATGAGCGGTTCGACGTCAATTTCGAGTAATCGAGCCCGAAAGCTCGCTTTCAAAGAGCGCGGTGAAGCTTTCGCCAGCAGCCCCCCACTTTCTATAAAGCCAACTTCGGTGCAGCGCTCCGCCTCGTCCATGTAATGGGTCGTGACAAAAATCGTTTTGCCCTGGTTACTCAGATCGTAAAGCAAGTTCCAGATTTGCTGCCGGTGGACAGGATCGAGACCGGAGGTCGGTTCATCGAGAAAAAGCAGCGGCGGATTGTGCACCAAGGCGCAACCGAGCGCTAACAACTGGCGCGTTCCTCCGGACAAACTCCCGGCAGAGGTGTTACGTTGCTCTTCCAAATCAGTCAAACCGAGTAAACGCTCGATCCGTTCTTCCAATTCTGGTCCTGGCACCCGGCAGGCGCCGCCGAAGAAGCGGAAGTTCTCGAGAACCGTGAGGTCACGGTAAAGACTGAAGCGTTGCGCGACATAGCCGAACTTTGTTCGGGCCAGATGTCGATCCTTCCAGACGTCATAGCTCGCAATCGTGGCTTTACCGCTGGTCGGATGGACCAAACCGCAGAGCATTCGCATCGTGGTTGTTTTGCCGGCGCCATTTGCCCCAAGAAAACCAAAGATCGTTCCCGGCGCGATTGTAAAGGAAAGATCCTGCACCGCGTTGACGGCGCCAAAACTCTTACTCAAATGGTTAAGGACGATCACCGGTTCAGTCATCTGGAAACCTTATTGCGATGATCCCAAAAGTTTGCAACCATCGGTCGTTCCTCATTAGCTAATCCTCTCTCATGAAATTCGAAGGTTTGTCCTCCTCGCGACGCGTCCCTGCCAGCACATCCGTCTTGCTATTGCTCTTACTCTTGCTCACAAAATCGACAATCGCACACGCGGACGCCGTTTCCGAACTCGCCGCATTTTCTATCTTCGATAAGGTTGATCTCGCGCAGCTCGCAAAAAGCGACGTGAGGACCGCCCACGGCCCGCCGATGGGCAATCCGCGGTTTCTTTCCACGCAAAGTTGTTTTGTTACCACCGGGTCGCCCCCGCGACAAATCGACGCGCTGCGAAAATGGAACCCGACGAAGCATCGCGAGCTGAAGGTTTTTCTGCACTCCGACCTCTCCGCTGCGCCGACTACCGCGGATTTCTCAAAATTGCAGAACGCGCCTGACAATAGCTCCGTTCGGTCGCTCGTCAGCGCCACGCAAAATCTAAGTCCGGAATTGCAAATCAGTAAGGACGAGGCAAAGAAATTTTCTTCCGCCAGCAGCGGCGGCGGCGGCGGTGCCATGCCTGCCGCAATTGTAAAGTTCTGGAGCGATGTGCTGGCGGCGCGCGCTCATAGTTTCGCCTCCGGCGGAACATCAGCGCAGCCGCCCTACGATCACGGCGGCCAAACTATTCGCGCAGGCGATGACGTAAATGGTCTGCTCAAACAACAGGACAAGATTCGTCGACAATTCTCTGGCTTTCTCGGCAACGCTGGTATCGGGCGCGGCGCTGGCTCAATCTCACCGGAGCTTTACTGGGAACTTCTCGACGTGGATGACCAAGGCGTGGTCACTCTTGGCGCATCCTACGATCGCCCTGGCCCCGAGGGAACTTATCAAGCTGCCGACGTGCTCTACTACGCGAGCGGCGGTTATTATGTCGCGCTCACATTGTACCAGCTGTGGCCGGTCAATGTAGAGGGAAAGGCTTCTACGCTCGTTTGGCGCGGGGATATGATCTCGGCCGCCTCGCTGGCTTCATTGCATGGCGTGGAAAAGCTCGCCTCCGAATCGGCCATGATGAAAGATATCTCCAAAGCGGTAACGTTGTTTCGACGTGATATCTCGGGCACTCGTTGAGCGATGAAAAATTTCTTGTATCGACGCCTGACTGCCATTTACAGCTTGCTTGCATTTTTGCTTGTCGCTATTCCGTCCAGCGCCGACGAGAAGAGCGCCCGGGAGATCAGCGCCGAGAATAATTCCGCGACTTCGACATTTTCGTTCTCCGGCGAATTTGTTGTCGACGAAACGTATGTGGGCAATGGGGATGTCCAACGCGGTCAGCACGTGCTCCGCGATTTCGACGAGAGCGACACTCTTCTCCGTTTTGTTCTCACGCCGAGAATTAAGCTTGGCGTATTGCGGATTGGCGTCGAGTGGGAAAGATTTTCTTTCGGTTTCTCGGATCGCGCTCCTCTTCCAGATACGTTGCAAGCGCTGAGTCTGGTCATCGGCCTCGACACCCAGCTTTCG
>Ga0193729_1002058_pt1 | contig 10091 bp, 12 predicted proteins | sample U1c2metaG_FD_143036 | JGI IMG/M metagenome (GOLD analysis project Ga0193729, IMG submission 143036) | Soil microbial communities from a riparian zone of the East river system, Colorado, United States - U1c2 | ecosystem: Environmental > Terrestrial > Soil > Riparian zone | place: USA: East River... | reverse complement strand
CCGATGACGGAGAGATGTTCTAAGCGCCAGTTCCTACGAGGGATATGGCTGAAGGGGCAAAGCTCATAAGAAGATCTATAAGCCACGTTAAGTATACATTATTTTTTGTCAAATTGCAATATTTAGCAAATAAAAAGTATACACGTATTGGATTGTAAACGCGCTCATCAAAAATTAATAATTATGATAAAAAATTTAACTCTTTCTAATGAAAATGGAGCGATTAAATAAGCTTTTTCCTTAAAAATAGTGTATACTTAGTGTATCTCATCTCCCTTCTTATGAGCCATGTCCCTCGTAGAAAAAAATTGGCACGCAAAGTACTGTTCCATCTTCAGAAACACGATGATTCACACATCTGGGTGTTCATCTGTCTGTGGGAACGTGCTTCCAGAAATGGCCTTATTCGTAGTTTCCGCCTTCGTGCTACTTTATTCTTTCAGCAAGGAGATATCAATGACCATCTCGTTCACGCAAATACTCATTTGGATCATTATTGCAGCTGTGGTCGGTGTGGTGGGTGAATTGATCGCTCGTCGGCATGCGCCTGACGGCATCGTAGGTGCGATCCTAGTAGGATTACTCGCCATTTTTCTGATTGTTGGGGTCTTCCACTTTCAGATCAGGGGTGAACCATTGCTGGATGGTGTCCCGTTGATAAGCACGATCATCGTCGCAGCGATCATCGTGGCCGTCTGGAGCGGTTTTGCGTACCGTCGTGTCCAGCCCCACTATGCACACTACTATCGGCGTGGTGGCCCCGTTCGCCGTCCACAGCGCCGCTGGTTCTAGTGCTCCTGCTTGAGCAGGCAGAGGAGAGAAGCCATGGTCTCTCTCCCTCAACCCCTCACTTTTGCAGTCTTATCACACAACGTGGATGTCACGCAGGCACCATACGGTCGGTGACATCCGCGTTGACAGCCATCCCTGAAAGGGAGGACAAGATGTTCACTCTTCTACATCCCATACTGGCAGATGGTGTCACCATTCATCTGGGTGACAATGCATGGACGTTCGGCACGAACTTTCTCGTTTACCTGATCGTTGCGGCGATTGTCGGCTTCGTCGCAGAGTCTCTGGTCGGCTGGCGGCTTCCATTCGGCTTCGTCGGTGCCATCATCGCAGCCCTCGTTGGTATCTGGCTGCTGACAAATGTCATTATCCTCACCGGGATTGGTGATATCAACGTTTATGGTGTCCCCATTCTCAGGGCACTGGTCGGTGCGATCATCCTGGTGGCAATTTGGCATCTCTTGACCTTCAGCCTGTGGCGTAGCCGCAGCCGTAATTCTTATCGTAGGGGATAGTGAACTGGATACTGCTAATGGGGCTTTACCACACTTCACCAGCGTTTCAGCAGGTGTGCTACTTTCCCTTCCGGTGTGACTTCAAAGCGAATGCGGTCGGGATTGATATCCTGAATGTGCGAAACAGGTTCTGCTGCGATCACCATATCATGAGGATGCATAATGCGCCAAACCTGCTCAATAGCATCCAGTTCAAGCTTCCGGTACAAAAACAGGCGCTTCACTTTGGACTTCTGTGCTAGGTGCTCGGCTCGGCCAAAAGTCTTTTGCGCTTGCTCATCATCGTGGTAAGGGTCATGAAGCTCAAACATGCGTTGCGTTTGCTTGGCATTCCCACTGCCAAGATAGAGAAAGACGACTGGCTTCCCATCAGCATGATTGATGGCTGAGTGGATAACGGCAGTGTTGTGTTCATTCTCAGGTAGTAGCACGGCCAGGGTGGAACCGGGCAAGTATTCTTCACTATGGGTGACCACTACGGGCACATGTTCCTCACGCTTGTGACGGGCATAGTTGACATAGGCTATCCCCATGCCAACGAGCGTGACCGTTCCTCCAAAGGCGGTCGCCAACGGCTTTGTCACCAGGTTCGTTGTCCATGCGGTTACCACCAGTGCCGTTGTCAGTAACCCTATGGAGAACTTGAAGGTGTACCAGGAGTTGAGCATTATTCCTCCTGCGTAAGGGGAAGGCGGCGTCGCCTCTATCCGTGGATCATTTGCAGATGGGTGTTCAGTTGGGGGTGTCTGCTCCTGCGTGAATGCGGTCGTACCATCTGCTGCATGGCTCACAATGGCCGGATCATTTCCATATTCAAGGTGGTCACCTACCAGATGCGGGTGGTCACGCGCCGTCCGTGCAGCTTTCCGTTCACGGTAACGCACAATATCCAGCCCCAGGCAGGTCAGTGTGAAGGCTCCCAACAAACCAAAGGCATACATGTCGCCAAGGATTGCAATATTTCCTCTTACCAGCAGCAGGACGATGATCGGAATAGCAGTTGCGAGCAGAATGGCATAGTGAGGGGTCCCACGCAGTGCATTCCGCTGCAGGAGAAGCGCCGGGAAGAACTGCATCCGCGCGAGGGCCAGAAAGACGTAGTAAGCTACAATAATAGCCGTATTGCTGGCAAACACGAGCAGCGCACTGGCGCTGACCGCCACTTCCGTCTGCAAAGCGATACTGCCCCAGTGTCCGCCGAGGAGCGAGACGACCTGTGCAGAGAGAATGGGATCTTCAAGCACCTTTTGAGGGAGCAGAAGGGTCGAGAGCATCGTCAGCAGCGGACTGGTCAGGCCAACGGTGAGCACCACGAGCAAGAGCGCCATTTTACCCACCTTTTTGCGCGGAGTTTTCATCACGGGAGAGAGTTGCGAAATGCTCTCCAGACCTGAAAAGGCAAGGAACGAACCGGCAAAGCCGATCAAGATGGTGATGGGTGTGAGTGCATGGCCCGCCAACATGCGGGGGAACAGCGCAAGAAACGCAGGAAAGGAGAGGTGTGTAAAGACGGTGACGAGAAGAGCGATATCGCTAAGAAAGGCAATGGTAGCTCCGACCAAGCTCACTTTCGCGCTTGCGCTAATGCCAACCCAATTGAGAATACCCAGTAGGACAAGCGTGCCAATCGTCATTTCCAGAGCAAAGGGTCCCATCGCAGGAAGAACCACGCTGAGATACAGTATTCCCGAAAGACAACTGATAGCAGCCGTGAGAAAATAGTCGACGAGAATAAACATGCCGCCTAGGGCACCAACCCAGTGATTCATAGCCTGAGATGCCACCGTGACGACGCCCCCACCCTGGGGAAAGCGATGGATCACCTCTGCATACTTGAGCGTGAGGAGCACGAAGACAGACATCGTCAGGAAGACAAAAAAGCCAGCGAGACTCCCGACATTTCCATAGAGAATACCGGGGACATAATAGACGGAGGTGCCAATATCGGCAAAGACGACCGCCCAGCAGAGAATGGGACCAAGTTGCGTTGCTCTCTGACCCTCTTTGTTCGTCTGGCTCGGTTTTGATACTGCTTGCGCCATAATGCTCCTGTCGAGACTTTTCTCTTGATTCTACTATCGACAGTCAAGAGGAAGACCACCTCTTTTTCCCTTCCTCCAGTTTTTTGCAACAGAACCCTCTTACCCGACCAACTTGCTGATCCGTAAAAAATTCTCAATCACGATATGCGAGTGTTTTGCATAGATTGGATAGAGTTGAGCAACCTCTTGCACAACCTTCTCGTATTGCTCAATGCCATAGGCATCGATAAACTCTTCTTTCAGGGAGGAATCATGTAGCCAAGTATTGAGTATTTCTTCGGTCAGTTCGACATGATACTGCAAGCCGTAGGCGTGATCGAGAAAGCGAAAGGCCTGATTTGAGCCATCTTTATAGTGAGCCAGCGGGACTGCGCCCGCAGGAAAATCAAAACAGTCTTCATGCCATTGAAATGCCTGTTGATAGCTTGGTAAGCCGTGATAGAGAGGGTCTCGCTGACCTGCTTCGGTAAAATGGATCTCTAGAAAGCCGATATGTTCTTTGGGAAGTTTCCTCACAGGTGCCTGAAATGCATTCGCGAGGAGTTGGCCACCAAGACACATACCGAGATAGGGGATATGGTGCTTGATCGCCTGATGCACATAGATTTCTTCGTGAATAGTATAGGGATAGGTGGACTTATTGTACAGGTGTTGCGGTCCACCCAGGGCGATGATCGCTTGATATCCGATAGGATCAGGAAAGTGATCCTGGCCGACCAGGATCGTATCGTAGGGTATCATGAATTCGTTTAAGAGATGACTCACACGACCCGGAGGATTCTCCTGGAAGTGTTGGAGAATGAGGACTTGTTTCTTGTCCGCCATACCTTTTTCCTTTCCATTGCATGCTGCAAAGAGCAACAGACATGATACCTTTTAGAGATGCGCGAAGTGCGAGCCTGACTGTTTCGGGATATACCCTGGCTGCGACGCAAAGGAGTGTAAGGCTGTGCGCATGTCACGTAGCAGGATGTCTGCCATATCGCGGCTAAACCCCTCTTTCACCACGATACGCTGGACGATAAGGTCTTCGCAGTTCTTGGGCAGCGTATAAGCAGGCACAAGCCAGCCGTTAGAGCGCAGCCGTTCCGATAGATCGAAGAGGCTAAAGTTGGTCTCTTCTCGCAATTTCCAGGCAAAGACGGGCAGATCACTCCCATCCGAGAGAAGATCAAATGGACCCAGTTTTGCCAATTCACTAGAGAGATACAATGCGATATCGTGGCACGAACGTTGAATACGTGTGTATCCTTCCCTGCCCAAGCGGAGGAAGTTATAATACAGCGGTTCGTGGAAGTCTTGATCTCATCCATGAGAATAGAAAGAGCGTCTCCGTCTGAAAGACGATTGCAGGAAAGAGAAGGAAAAGACGTTTTTTGGATAGATAGGTGTGAAATGAAAGCATACTCCCAAGATTTAAGAGAAAGTGTTCTCAGAGCAGTAGATCAAGGCTTGTCACGTACAGAAATAGTAAGGATTTTTGGTGTGTCATCTGCATCAATCAAGAGATATTTAAAACAACGTAATGAGACGGGAGATCTGGCACCAAGGGCCATTCCAGGACGTCCTCCTAACAAACTCAAACCGCTGCTCGATCGGTTACAACCTCAACTGGAGGTTCATCCCGACGCGACTTTAGAAGAGCACTGCAGGCTGTGGGAAGCGGAAACCGGTGTCAAAGTCAGCATCTCGACAATGAGTTGTGCCATCCAGCGTTTGAAGTGGACACGAAAAAAAAAGACGTTAGAAGCAAGGGAGAGAAAAGAAGAAGAGCGGCAAGCATGGCAAGATAACGCGAAAGAGCTTGATGTGAGTAAATGCCGAATTATAGATGAAACGGGATCAAATCTTGCTTTGACTCGTCGCTATGCACGAGCACCAAAGGGCAAAAGGTACGATTATCCGCAAACGTGGAAAGAATGTGACACTGATTACTGACCTTTCTCTTCGTGGTTTAGGAGAAGCGTTTCTTACAGACGGAGCTGCCAACGGAGATCTCTTTGAAGCTTATATAGAGCAAATCTTTGCACCAACGCTCTCATCTGGTGAAATCGTGATTATGGATAATTCCAGTATTCATAAAGGGAAAAAAGTCCGAGAACTCATTGAAGCTCGAGGGTGTCAACTCCTCTTCCTGCCCGCGTATTCTCCTGATTTTTCGCCGATTGAAGAGGCTTTTTCCAAAGTCAAGACGGTCTTGCGCGGCATTGGAGCACAAACCCGTGAGGCTCTGTATGAAGCTCTTGAATATTCTATGACGACTATTACCGCCAATGATGCTTATGGATGGTTTCGCCACTGTGGGTACTCCGTACCTGATCTTCCCAACAAAGAGGCTGCCTAAAGCTCATCAAGGAAAGGAGATCAATCTTTTCGCGAACCGCTGTATTGTGCCACAATCTGGTTCCCAGGGCGAGAAAAATTGAGGGTAAAGGTTGGCATCTGCCCACCGAGGTAGTTCACGTTGAAGATCAGTTCTTCTGGCAGTGCCTCTTGATTGCGCCACACTGCCCAGCCTACGCCAGGATAGACAAGGCCATATTTATGGCCGGAGGCATTGATGGAGACAACACGCGGGACACGAAAATCCCACTCTCGGTCTGGTTGAATGAATGGGGCAACGAAGCCGCCGCTAGCCGCGTCAACATGCATAGGAATGTCAAGCCCTTGCTCGGCCTGCAAGTGGTCGAGGGCCGCACCAATTTCTTTGATTGGTTCATAGCTCCCGTCGAAGGTACTGCCAAAAATAGTAACGACGCCAATCGTATTCTCATCGCAATACTTGATCGCTTCTTGTGCACTGAGATGATAGCGATGTGGTTCCATTGGAACATACCGTGGCTCTACCTCCCAGTAGCGAGAGAACTTCTCCCAGCAGACCTGCACATTGATGCCCATCACAAGGTTTGGCTTATCTGTTGGCTTGCCAGCAGCTCTCATACGCGCTCGCCAACACCATTTGAGTGCCATACCGCAGAGCATTGCCGCTTCGCTCGAACCAATGGTAGAGGTCCCAATGGTTTCCTGATGATCAGGGGCATTCCACAAGCGTGCAATGATGTTCATGCAGCGCTTTTCGATTTCAGCGGTTTGCGGGTATTCATCCTTGTCAATCAGGTTCTTGTCGAACGTTTCCATCATTAACTGTTGCGCTTCTGGCTCCATCCAAGTCGTGACGAAGGTAGCCAAGTTCAGTCGGGAATTACCATCGAGCATCAGTTCGTCATGAATCAGACTATAGGCTGTGCGAGGAAGCATCTCGTGCTCTGGTAACTCGTAGCGAGAGACGCTGGTGTTCAGTATGCGTGCCCCGTATGTTGGTGTCAACTCAGTATCTTGATTCTGATGCAGATTCATTTTCTTCGAAATCATTCCAGTGATGGCGGGAAACCCCTGCACATTGATATGTGGAGGAATGCTCCCTACTCCTTTCAAATGGTCAATTTCCTAACGCATGCAGATACAGAGATATTTTACGTCAATGGACGTCCTCATGCATAGATAGACCTATCCGCTGATCTCAGTCCAGTGAGCGAGAATGATATCTACCATACATCTTCAAACTCAGGAGCGTATCTCGAGGCAGACGGTAGATAGCACCTGCCGAGACTGAGGCCGCCAAATAGATACAATATCATCTCTTTTCTTAGAAAAAATAATTTTTTTCTAATCTCATTAGTATTTGCTGAAAGAATTTTAAAAAGCATCTTTTTGCATGAAAAACCATTGAAATATCTGCAAGAACAAGGTAAGCTTCAGATGATAGATCTCTGCAAGAGAAATGTCTATCCGAAAAGAGGAGATCCCTATGCTTATCCAGACCTATGAAAAGACCACGACACTCTCACGAGAAATGACTGATGGCGTGCTGATTCAGCTGATTCTAGCAGGAGAGCAAAGCGCGTTTGAAACGCTGGTCTCTCGCTATCAGAGACCCCTGTTCAATTTTTTGTGTCACTTCCTGCGCAATTCTGAGATGGCCTGTGATATTTTGCAAGATGTCTTTGTCAAATTATACGTATCGCTTCCAACATTACGCACGGACCAGTCGTTAAAGCCCTGGCTCTTCCAAGTGGCACGCAACCGCTCTCTGGATGAATTGCGTCGCAAGCACCCAATTTGCTTCTCACAGCTAGAAATAGCTGAAGAGGAGGGCGATGTATCCCCAGTGGCGCTTCTGCCAGATACTCATCCATTGCCTGAAGAGATTGCAGAGCACCATGAGCTTCAGCAGATACTCCGTCAAGCAATTGATGAGCTGCCTCTCAAATTCCGTCAAGTGGTGCTCTTGCGTTACACAGAGCGATTCAGCTTCTCAGAGATCGCTACTCTCCTGGACATGCCTCAGGCAACTGCGAAGACCTATTTCCAACGAGCAAAACCGCTATTGCGTAGAGCACTCTTTTCTTTACAAAGGACAGCATGAAAGGATACCGACCTAGCAGGAGAGCATACTTGATCGACTCATGTGCTTTCTCACTGCACTAAATGAAGACGTCGAGATAATTGTACGCCATCGGGTCACCATAATATTGATACTGCTGGCAAACCCATTCATACTTGATAGCATCCATTGCGCTAGGCCACAGCGTTCATATCGTAAAGAACCAAATCAGCGTTGCTTTCCCTGAAGGCGTGCAGATGATCTATCCTGGCAAACACGGAAGGGACACAAGCAAAAGCCCTCTCTCCTCACCTAAACAGGAAAAGGAGAGAGGGCTCTTGTGCCTCCTTCTACCGAAGTATAGAGACGGTGACGAGAAGAGCGATATCGCTAAGATAAGCATAGGTCTCTCCTCTTTCCGGATAGACATTTCTCTTGCAGAGATTTATCATCTGAAGCTTACCTTGTTCTCACAGATATTTCAATGGTTTTTCATGCAAAAAGATGCTTTTTAAAATTCTCTCAGCAAATACTAATGTGATTAGAAAAAAATTATTTTTCTAAGAAAAGGGATAATACTGTATCTATTTGGCAATCTCAACCGTGTCAGTAACAGGCGAAAGAAAAAAGAGTTTCTTTGCCTTACCAATTGTAGTGAGTATAAATACAAGGTGTTTTGAAACCTTTACGGTTTTTGACGAAGAAAAGGAGAAAATAGCATGCCTAGTGCAACACTCGTTATTGGTGCAGCCCTTGATCCTGGCGGCTTGATCGCTTGGCTTGTCGTTGGATTGATTGCAGGCTTTCTTGCCAGTACCGTGATGCGTGGCGGTGGATATGGGATGATTGGTGATATTATTGTCGGCATTGTCGGAGCATTTGTTGGCGGGTTCCTCATGAATCTGCTCGTCCCCGACGCCAGTTTTGGTTTCTGGGGAAGTATTGTTGTCGCCTTCATCGGGGCTTGTGTTTTGATCGCTCTTCTCCGTGCCTTTACACGGGGCCGGAGTCGTGCAGAATAGTCTTGGTCACAACAGAAGAAAGCACTGGTTATCTAGAATGGTAATGAGTGCTTTTTTCTGATAGTGAGCCTGCTTTGTCACAGACGCGTGAGTTTGCGTAGATCAAATGAGGTAGACTACACCTTTGGCAGCATAGCCGAGACGTGCCAGCATCGTCATCCATTGGCTGGTTGCAGCGCCTCGTGCAATGCCTCCTGCATGTTGCATGTGTTCCGGTAGATCTGCATTCGATTTCATCGTAGCGTTTCCTTTCATAGCCCTGCTCCGGGATAGTTTTGCACGCACAGTCACTCTGACCCCAGTTTTTAGTTGGGACAAGAGAGTCTCTACCTAGCAAGAAGTAAAACACTTCATTTCCTTCTTGATAGTACGAGTTCTTGAGCTAGAAAGGATACATCAAAGGATAGCCATTTTTGTCCTCGTAATTGCTCTCTACTCCGTATAGTAATAGACTGGCCTTTTGAGCCAGACGAGGAGGTATTAAATGTCTTTCCTAATGAATTGTCTCAAGCCGGATGCTGTTATGATGCTTTTCGTAGCAGTCATATCGCTGGTCGGGTATGGCTTCCCGGGTTACCGGGGCCGTGCTAATGGTGGCTTCATCTGGTTGATCTGGCTTATTGTTGGCATTTTAGCACTCGTATCGTGGGTAATACTCGTTGCAACGTGAGTCAGTAGGTTTTCAAGGCAATTTCCGAGCAACAAAAAGAGCCCTGGCCCCATCGTCAGGGTTTCTTTGTCTCCTGTTAGCACTCGGCAGCTGGGGAACTGCTACTATTGAAATGGCAGAGTTAGCCATTTCATTTTTCGCGTCGGCGCGATAATTGGACTCCTGACTCCAGTAGATGGCTGTATTCCTGGCAATCAGGGCAATGATGAAGATCAGTGGAACGGCAACGACACCATTGATGACTGCTGTATAAACCAGCGCTTTTATCGGATCAACCCCAATAAAATTGAGCAGGAGCCCAATGAGTGTTGCCACGGTGATGATACCATAAAACCCCCAAGCTTTGGTGAATTTGAGATTTAATCCCTCCTGCCACTGAAAGACCTCTGTAAGCGCATAGGAGCATCGGCCATTATTGTTCTGCTTTGGCATGCTCATCCGGTTCTGCCTCTCTCGTTGTATCGAACAACAAGGAAACGTTAGCCGTCATTGGGAGACGCCGATCCTCGATTGCAGGTACCTTGACGGCCAAAGATCTTGCAGAGGTCTTCACGCCAACGCTTCAAGAACGCTTTCTGGCTCACATTTTACCAGTGGCTCCTGTGCGCTGGTCGTCCACCTTTTCTAATCGTGATGGTTTGACAAACGCTATCGGTGGATGGAATA
>Ga0193729_1002057_pt1 | contig 10092 bp, 9 predicted proteins | sample U1c2metaG_FD_143036 | JGI IMG/M metagenome (GOLD analysis project Ga0193729, IMG submission 143036) | Soil microbial communities from a riparian zone of the East river system, Colorado, United States - U1c2 | ecosystem: Environmental > Terrestrial > Soil > Riparian zone | place: USA: East River... | reverse complement strand
CCAGTTGGGATTTTAAGCAAACGGCTCGCGGCTTCGGCGCGCTGAAATTGTTCGGAAGCGCGAACAATCTGGCCCAGTTCCTCGACTGCCGCGTGCTGCTCGTTAATCGAAAGCTTCGAATAACCGACGATGTCGATGAAGAGGACATGAGCGATCTCAAGCTGGATCTCTTTCTTGATCTCGGCGGACATCTCGTGACGAGCTCTAAAACTCCGGTTTAACTCAATAACTGCACTTCGCGCCGCCTCGGCTCGGCGATGAAATCCTTCACGTTCACGGCAATTACTTGTAAACGGTTTCCGGCTCAGGTTCGGAAAGGAGCTTCTGAAACCCGGGATCATTCCGGATTGGGTCCCAGACGGGGTCGATCTTCAGACGGGCAACGGAAATGTATTCTCCGGCAGGGATTGTGAGCAGCTGCCGAAGTATTTTTACCGCTTCTTCGGACTGGCCAGCGTGCGCTTCGATCTGCGCTAGTCCGACAAGAAAATTTATGCCGAGGATCGCGTCTTTTTCGATCGGCATCGTCTCTGCCGCTTCTCGCGCAAGGCGAAGCGCGTCGGCGTTCCGTCCGAGACAAACGTAAATCCAAGCTAATTCTGAGACCCAAACGCGGTCTTCGGGCTGCCGCTTGGCTAGCTCGGCTTCGAGTAAAACACGCGCTTCCTCGCACTCCGGTTTTGCTGCCGCACTTTGACCGGCAAGCACTTGAATCCCAATTCGCGCCTTTAGCTGCGCGAGTCGTCCTTCGGCTGTGTTACCCGGCGCAATATCCCACTCTTGGAGAGCTTCGGAAAAATGCCTCTCCAGAACGTAGAGATATACCCGCTCATCAATCATCTCGGGAATCACAATCTCGTACGGCCTAACACCTTGGCCGGCTCCTCTTTCGTTCGGTATTCCCTCCCACGCCCGCTTGGCACGCAGAATATCGCCGGTGCTGGCGATGTAGGTAAGATTGAGACGGAAGGCAGCTCCCAGGTGGTGTGGATCGAGAGCTAGAGCATGCTTGAGCCAACGCTCTGCGTCACTCCACCGACGAAGGCCGAGGTAGCCTCCGCCGATTTGATCTGGAATCCATACATCGCGCGGATCAAGTTCAGCCGCCCGCTCGTATTCAGCGAGCGAGCGTCGCCACTCACCGCGACGACGGTAAATCGCAGCCCGGTACTGCCGGCTAACGGAATTACTTGGCTGGAGTTCGACAGCCTGGTCGAACTCTTTTAGCGCGGAATCAAAGTCATGACGGCCCCAGTAATGGAATAGACCCAGCGCCAGATGTGCATCCGGCAAATCCGGAGCAATCGCTATTGCGCGTTCGATATCAGACTTTACCTCATCCAATTGTCCCGAAGTCAGGCGTTTGACAAACCAATGCCGATTTAAACGGTTGTAAGCGAGTCGCGCATACGCAAGCGCGAAACTCGGATCCCGCGCCAGCGCTTGCCGATAGAAGGTTGCGGCGCTGTCGTATGTTTCCTCTTTGTATGTACTCTCCGCCTGGCGTTCCTGGTATTCGCCCTTCAGGAACAGATCGTAAGCTTCCGTATCACGCGTGGGTTTTGCGGCCAGGGTATTTGCCTGGCTCGGTGACAGCTTCGCCTGAAGCTGGCTGGCGATTGCTTTGGCAATCTCGCCCTGGATGGCAAAGACGTCATCAAGTGGCCGATCGTATCTTTCCGCCCACAAATGCGTATCGGTTTTTGCGTCGATCAATTGCGCGCTAACTCGGACGCGATTTCCAGCACGTTGCACACTTCCCTCGACCACATGCGCAACGCCAAGTTCATTCGCAATCTCGCGCAGGTTTCGTTTCGCGCCGCTCTTGTATTGCATCACTGATGTCCGGCTGATCACCTTGAGATCCGCGATTTTTGCCAGATCATTCAGGATTTCGTCCTGTACACCGTCAGCAAAAAACGCGTTGTCGGGATCAGCGCTCAGATTTTCAAACGGCAGCACCGCAATACCGGCCGGCATTGGCGGGGGTGATTCCAACACGGCGGGTTTTTTCACTTCTTCAACGAGCTTCTCGAAACGCGGATCGCCGCGCAGCTGATCCCAATCCGGATTGAGATGCAGTTCGCCATACGATGGTCCAGATACAAGTTTCTTCACAACCTCCAACTGCTCTAAGGCTAGGTCCTTCTCGCCGGTAAGCGCATAGATGCGGGCGAGATTGGCCATTAGCCAAACGCCGCCGAGAGCATCCTTTGTAGGGGAAAGGATGTCGCACGCGGTACGTCCTTCACGGATTGCTTTCTCTTTGTCGCCTAACTCGGCATCAATGAGTGCTAACACGGCTAATGGTGTCACATTCTCCCGTTGAGCATGGACGAGTTTCTCGGTTTCAGCACGCGCGGCCGTAAAAGCTGAATGCGCGGCAGCTGTGTCTTGTCGGAGCTTAGCAAGTAGTCCTTCATACCACGTATGCGGGAATGGGACGCTACCGATGAGGTCGATTTTCCCTTCAGGAGGCATGTTAGCCAAAACACGGGCCGCCTTCGTCGGGTCGCGCTCGTAAAGGGCAAGTCGGAAAGAAAGATCAGCCACTTCGGTTGCGGACTGCGAGCTTTCGCCTTCAATCGTGTTAAGCACAGCACGCAAAGACGCCATGTCCGCTCGCGCTTCGAGCCCGATAAATGCTCGACCGGCTCGCAAGGTTGGGCTCCGCGGCTCCAAGGCTTGGAGGCGAATGGCCAGGGCATCTGCCTCTTCGTATTTGCGTAGGGCAATGTATACCCACGCCAAATCGGTGATCGTACTTGAATTCCGAGGATCGAGCTCGACGGCGCGTTCAAGATTTTGACTTGCTTCCTCCCAGCGGCCCTCCCACCGATTCATTTGACCGAACATCTGAAAGACCTGTGCGTTGTTAGGAAGTTCGCGTTGGGCTTTAACCAGCTCCTCGCGCGCCCGAGCGTAATTCAAATAACCCCAAAAAAAGTGATTCGCCCGCGCGAGATGCGTCGCGCCCGCATCGGGCTGAAGACGAGACGCAGCATCTATACTGCTTTCGGCTAATGCTAGGCGAGCTTCAGTGTGATCGTAGTTAGCAAAATATATTGTGTCGTTTGCGGAGGCGAGCTGGCAATGAGCGAGCAGAAACGTGGGATCGCGTGCCACTGCTTGTTCAAGGAGTTGCACCGCTTGGAATAATGCTTTCTCTCGGCGAGCTGGATTAAAACGAGCGTTGTACCTGAGCTCTTTCGCTTTCAAGTAGAGATCGTATGCAGCTAGATCAGACGTCGGGTGCTCCTCGATAGCCGCTTTCTCTTTGGGCGACAGTTTGGTCTGAAGTTGCACGGCAATCGCATGTGCAATGTCGCTCTGAATTGTGAAGACGTTATCAAGCGGCCGATCATAACGCTCTCGCCACAAATGCTTGTTTGTTCTTGCGTCAATTAGCTGTGCGGTTATTCGGACGCGATTTGCGACACGTTGCACGCTTCCCTCCACCACATGCGCAACGCCGAGTTCATTCGCGATCTGGCGCAGATTACGTTTCGCGCCACTCTTGTATTGCATCACCGATGTCCGGCCGATGACTTTCAAGTCAACGATTTTTGCCAAGTCATTAAGGATCTCGTCCTGCATACCATCAGTGAAGGACGCGTTTTCCGGATCGGCGCCTAGATTTTCAAACGGCAGCACCGCGACACCGGCTGGCATCGGCAGGAGCGGGCGTGCTGACGCTTTCTCCCAAAGGATCACAATAATCGCCGCTGCCAGGGCAACTAATGATGCTAACAGCACTGTCGAAGTTGGATTCCGTCGCACCCATTTTCGTCCGCGAATAAAAACTCCAGTGCGCCGGGCCCGAATCGGCTCGTGATGCAGCCAGTGTTCAAGGTCCTCGGCCAGCGCTTCGGCGGATTGATAGCGCGCCTTCGGATCGCTCTCCAGACAGCGCGCGACGATTGTCTCCAGATCGCGGTCAAGCGACGGTGCGAGTGAACGCAAACGTGGCGCCGGAGTCGCAGCAGCTTGATGAATGACATTAAGGACATTCGCGCCCACGAACGGAGGCCGGCCAATAAGGAGGTAAAACAGAATCGCGCCTAAACCATAAATGTCGGCAGCGCTCGTAAGATCGGCTGCTCGGCTCTCAGCCTGTTCGGGTGCGATGTAGCCGGGTGTTCCAAGTGTTTCCAGCGTTCTAGTTAGGTCGCTAGTTTGATCGAGCCATTTTGCGAGACCAAAGTCGCTCACCATCGGTTCGCCATTTTCATCAAGGAGGACGTTTCCCGGCTGAAGATCGCGATGCATAACTCCCTTCCCGTGGGCGTAAGCAATGGCGCGCGCAACCTTTGCCATCAACCGCACACACTCGCGCGGCTTGGCGCGTAACGCAGGCGCCGCCGTGCGAAGGCTTCCGCCCGTCGCGTATTTCATGCTGAAAAACGGCAGACCCTCCTCATTTTCGCTGACCTCGTGAATAGGGAGAATGTTTGGGTGATCGAGGCTTGCCACCGCTTCGGCTTCGCGTCGAAACCGCTCCAGCGTCTCATGCGAATTCATCTGATGAGCGAGGATGCGTTTCACCGCGACGATCCGGCGGGAGTGCTGTTGACGCGCGCGATAAATCACTCCCATGCCGCCGCGCCCGATCTCCTCCAGAATTTCGTAATGGCCGAGCCGCCACTGTGTGTCGGTCACGTTCGCTTCTGCCAGGACGCTTTCGAACGTTTCGCGGGAAGCTTCGCCTTTCGCTTCGAGTCCTTCACGCAGGAGACAGTTGATGCAGGTCCCCTGATTGAATCGCGTTATTGCGCCGCACTGTAGGCACTCCGTCGGATGCTCGATTACGTCCGCGACGGAATCAGGTGGCGCGGTAACTTTGTTCATCACGCTGCGGCGGCTAGTGCCGCGCATAAGTGTCGGATCTCGTCATCCACATCAGCCGGGTTCTCAACGGTCTGAGCAACTTCCTCGCGTAAGAGCCACCGATAACGCTGGCGCAAATTGTGTAGTTGTTTTTTTATGACCGTCTCTGCAACGCCCAAGGCGGTGGCGAGGCTGGCATACGAGATATCGGCGTGTTCCGCCGTGAGATGATCGCGCAATCCTTCAAAAAGCCGGAGACGTCCTTTGCCTTCGCACTCCTCGCGCAGACGTCGGAGCGCCTGGTCCACGACTGTCGCAGCCCAGCGAAGATCGAAGAGCCGCTCGGGCGCGAGCGCGTCGAGCGCGCGATCCGAGATTGACAATTGCGAAGGCGCTTCTGCCATCCAGGCATCCCAGGAAACGAACTGCACACTGCCGCCCCGCTTCAGCGTTTGTTTCTTGTCGGCAACGTTGTGAAGAAAATTCTGGAGCGACTTGAGCAGGAGCGAGCGGAAGCGCCCACGACCCTGATCCGCCTGCCGCAGCCAGTTAGTTTCCAGAATCATCAGGAAGAAATCCTGCGTGAGATCCTGCGCGTCCTCAGTCGAATAGCCGCGCCGACAGACGTAAGAAAAAATGGGGCGCCAGTAAGTTCGGCAAAGCTCCGCCAGTGCTTCAGCAGCCTTCTGGTCGTCACCCTCGGAGTTCGCCCCAGCAAGGACGAGACTCCAGCGGGTGGTGGTAAACACCCCCGGCTCGACTTCCGCATTCACCTGCCACTAGCGTGATCGTTTTTTATTTTTTCTACAAGCTTAAAAACGGTTCGCTGACGCTCATCTCATGACAAGAAGTGGCGCTCCGTCCGAAACCTCCAAAAAAATTCCGGAACTTTGGCTGTCAGTTCCTTTAGTGATGAGTATGAAGACTTATCTGAAAACTAATTGTTCGTTTACTCGAAATTGTCTCCTATCAGGTCTGCGCTTCGTAACCGCACCGCTCCTCACCTGCTTAGCGGCACTGTTTATCTCAGTAACGACTCCGGCAGTAGCCAGCGGCCTTTCCGCGAATGCTGACGCACCGAGGAGCACCTTCGTCAGGTCCACGCCCCAGGCACCGCCGCAGGTGCGATACATGGTGATCGAGCTCGGAGGGAGAACGGCGCTCAACATAAGTGAGTCCGGTCAAATCGTCGGCAACAAGGATTTCGCACCCGGGATCAGACACGCCGCATTTTGGCCCAGCAGCCAGAGCGCGGCGATTGATCTCGGCACATTACCCGGTCTCAACAGCGTCGCCTTCGGTATTAACCCTCGGCGCGAGATCGTGGGATATGCGTTTAACGAAGACTTCTCTGTTGAGCGGCCCTTGTTTTGGGCAAGTCCTAACAGTGCCCCGGTCGAACTCCCCGGTCTGCCGGCCGGCCTTTTGGGTGAAGTGTACGACGTCAATCCATCAGGTCAGATCGTCGGGCAGTTCTTTAACGCGGACTTTTCAGTAAATCCGGCGGTCTTTTGGCCGAACAGCAAGGCAGCGCCCATTTATCTTCACGAGTTGAGCAATGAGTTTCCGGCCAGCGTGGCCAACAACATCAATGCTTCCGGCAACATCCTCGGCGATGCTTGCAACCAAGCCGGCGTTGAATGTCATGCCGTGTTCTGGGCGAACAGCACGAGCTCTCCGGTGGCGCTGGCTTCACCGGGAGGCGGATTCATTTACAGCTTTGTCGTTTTCCCCAGTCACGCCATCAATGGTGCGGGAAACATGGTTGGTTACGCATATACACCCGGCTTCGCAGCCCTGCGCGCGGTATTCTGGGCCAGCAGCTCGAGCCCGGCGGTGATTCTGAGCACAGTTAGCGAGTTTACCAACACTGTTGCAGCAGGCATCAGTGACAACGGCCAGATCGTGGGCTATGGATATAATGAGGATTTTTCGAGAGTGCGTCCCTTTATCTGGCCCAGTGCCACCAGCCAGGGTATCGATCTAACCACATTCTTTCCGGCTGGCTCCAACTGGGACTTGGATTCCATGTTCGTCATCGCCGTTAACAATCGTGGCGAGATTGTCGGCGGCGGGTTGTTCAAGGACGGAACAGTCCACAACTTTGTGCTGATCCCGGTGCATGGCCATTGAGCGAACGACATGAGATAGTTGATCAAGATACAACAGGCTGTACTCCCCGCCGACGGCCGCATCTCCAAAACAGCCGTTACGCCTCGCGAGCGTGACTGCTGAGTGCTTTGGGGTTTTTGAAGAAGAGTGCCCGCCCTCCTCTATTTGCTCGCCAATAGAGGTCGAGTCGGCAAAGAACCGCAACCAGATATCCCCTCCACATCCGAGCCGAAGTCGATATTCTTACCCCTAACGCCCCAAGCGAGAGCCTTCGCCGGAGCCTGAGGTATTCAACAATGATACCGGCGCGACCACCGTGTGCATGGGCGGTGCAGCCCCGTAAGCAGGCCGAAGCTTGGAAGGCCAGAAAGTGCATCTAGCGCGAAATCACGGAAGGCCAAAACACTGAGACGAAAATTACGGAGCGCAGGGGCGCCTAGGAAGGCCCCCTGCTCGAACAGTGGAACTCCGCGACGCCCAGCCTCTTTCCATCCGAGCTATCCGTGTAACCCGGGCTGGGAGTTAGTTGCTGGAAGCCTTTATCCGGTGGGAGCCAAATTACAAACACTACGTCTCGCTTTATTGCTAGTTGTGACTTCGTAAAGAACCCAGAAAGAAATTCCGGAACTTTGGTTTCTACTTTTTTTAGTGATGAGGAAGGAAACCAAACGTCAGTTCAGAACCAACTAAAAACCAAAAGGAAATCATATTATGAAAAGTCGAAACATTCAGTTGAAACCAACAGCGGGATTCCTAATCCCGATGCTCCTCGCTTGCTTTGCGGCAGCGCCGATCTTGGCACCCACTCCCGCGTCAGCTCGCGACCAGGTCCCGTTTAGGGCAGCCTTCGGTACTGAAGTCCAGATCGAGTTCGTCTATCCATTCTTCTACATCTCGGTTACCGGACAGGGCAATACCAGTCACTTGGGGCGACCAGTGCTGTCACAAACAACCAGATCGTCAATGTGGACACCGGCAGCGCGACTGCGACCTACACGTTGACTGGGGCCAATGGAGACACGGTTGTATTGGAGATGAGCTTCCAGACCACTTTTGTCCCTGGCGGGGTCACGTTTGAAGGCACTTACACTGTCACAGGAGGCACCGGTCGGTTTGATGGAGCAACAGGGAGCGGCGATCTGGTGGGGTCGGCATTCTTCACCGGACCGAACAATGGCGTGGGTTCGTTTTTTGTGACAGGCACAATCTCGTCGCCAGGCAGTTGAACTGAGTAAAACTGCGCTGCAACTGGCCCCCCGCCTCAGTAAAGCTCAGAACCAAAAACAACAGCCGTATTTCACAATTAGCCGTCACGCTTAGCCGTGTGGCGGCTTTTTGTTTGCTCCAAAGAAATTCCGGAACTTTGTCATCCAGTTCCTTTAGTGATGTGTATGAAAACAAATTGTTGGTTTAATCAAAATCGTCTTCTATCACATCTGCGCGGAAGTTTTTTCGCGCTCGCAATTGTCGGCGCGTTACTAACGTTGCCGAGCGCTGGAGCTGGCACCCCCGTACCCGCGAGCGGCGAGTTTTTTCCCTGTTTCAATTACGCTGGTCCTCCTCGGCAAGTCGGTGAAAACTGGATTATCACTTTCAACATCAGTGGAACGTCTACAGGCACCTTCACTGGATCCTCCACAGGCACCGAGCTGGATGTGGTTCATCGCGACGGTTCCATAACGCTCCATGGCACTATCCTCTTCACTGGTTCAGTGAATGGCAGGTCCGGCACGATGCTCCTCAGTTATGAAGGCATAGGCAGCGCTGCGACCGGCCACGAAACCCTGCGTTTTGTGGGCCGACAAGGGACTGGCGATCTCGCCGGTGTATATGCGCAGTTAACAGCTGAGGGTGACGTGGGCGCCCCCAATCCGGGATGCGACCTGTCCGGGGCCGGGACCTATAATGGACACGTTGTGTTTGCCCGCTGAGTCGATCAGCAAAGGGCCCGGGTTCGCAATCAGCCGTCACGCTTCACGCGTGACGGCTTGATTGTCTGGGAAGCAGAGACATCCAAATTTCCGTTGAATAACTCGGTTTCTATATTCACCGGTCGATAACATGACTACTTCTTCTAGAAGCTAAAAACTACTTCGCCGACGCGCTACTCATAACAAGAAAGCGCCGCCTCCGAACCCTCCAAAGAAATTCCGGAACTTTGTCATCCAGTTCCTTTAGAGATGTGTATGAAAACTAATTGCTGGTTTAATCAAAATCGTCTTCTATCACATCTGCGCTTCGCAACCGCAGGCACATTTATCTCCGCGGCGGCGGCAATGGTTTTGTTCGCCACGCTCCCTGCGCCATCGGCCTACGCTGAGGAACACCAGTTCACCATCGTGTACCAGTTCAACACGATCACGCCAGGCGTTCCCGACCCCAATCACGTGACGTTCACGTTTGTAGGAAGAGGACACTCGATGCTTCTTGGCAACTTCACGGTAACGGCCACGGCAGTCACGCCACTGCCCCAGCACGACTGCGACGACACGTACGCTGACCTCACCATCACGACAGCGGACGGTACGATCGAAATCCATGAGGAGGATCTGAATTGTTATACCCAGATCGTCGGGCATTGGTGGGTCACCGGAGGCACCCTCGGAGCGAGCGGCAGCGGAACGACTAGAGGGACGGGGGCGACTAGAAACATGAACGGTCGGCTGGTCGTCGACTACGCAGGATCGCTGTCCTTAAACTAATTGCGCCCGAGGCGACGCCGGCGTTGCTGAACGCCTTGCGTCGGCGGCGGGCTCGCCTACATCGCGACACTCATTCGATTTGGGAAGCCAACGGCTTCCCCTACAGAACGATTGTCGATTCTACGGCGAGTGTTCAGCAGTCTCTGCGGAGGGTTCTTCCCCGATTTCTTCTTCGATTTCGCGCCGCCATTCGCGCGACAACCAGGGCCGCAAAAATCCGTAGAGCAAATAAGCCAGGAAAAGCACCGCCGGCATCCATTCATAATTCATAATGGTGAAAATGAGAATAAGACTGATGACCAGAAATCGCGGAATCGATTTTTTCGTCTTCCAATTCACCGCCTTGAAGCTTGGATACTGGAAACGGCTGAACATCATAAACGAAAGAAAAAGCATGAGCGGCGGCAGAACGAATTTCCAGTTGCCGAGGTGATGTTCGCCCTCGGCCAGC
>Ga0193729_1002056_pt1 | contig 10094 bp, 9 predicted proteins | sample U1c2metaG_FD_143036 | JGI IMG/M metagenome (GOLD analysis project Ga0193729, IMG submission 143036) | Soil microbial communities from a riparian zone of the East river system, Colorado, United States - U1c2 | ecosystem: Environmental > Terrestrial > Soil > Riparian zone | place: USA: East River... | reverse complement strand
AAGGAGTCCTCTACCATTATACTCAGCTTACACTCGACGGCTTGGGAGCTATTCCAGAAAAAGAGGCGCGCCGTTACTTCATGGAAACAGACACCTTGCTTCACCCAAAACAAGGGCGGGTTTATACTCCCGAGAAATTGCGACGCGGTGTGTCGAATCTGGAAGACATCCTCGAGCGACAAGGCTACCAGGAAGCCAAAGCGGAAGTGGCCCAACTCAATCGCGATGACAAGCACGGAGCCATGCGAGCTCTTATCCATGTCCAGCAAGGGCCCAGGTTCATCGTCCATTCGGTGCGTGAAAAATTCTTCTTCCAGGACGCGTCCGCGCCCGATCAGGTCCGAACGGTGTTTCCCAAACAGGCTTATTCGAAACTTTGGGAGCAGGACTTCACGCAAAGTCTAAAAACCAACGAATTTCGTCATGGCTATCCCGACGCCGCCGTGGAAATTACCGAGGTGGCGCGGAAACAGGACCAACAGAGGATCGAATTGGACCTGGAGGCGGCCATCCAGCGCGGCCCGCAAATCAGGATCGGAGCGGTCGAATTTCACGGCCAGAAAAAGACAAAAGCATCGCTAATGGCCCGGCGAGTGCGGGTCCAACGAGGCGAGTTGCTGGACCGCATCAAAGTGGAAGAAGGGCGCTATCGGCTGGCCCAACTTGGCAGTTTTGAGACGGTGGATTTGAATTACAAACCGGCGGCGGACAATTCGCGCGATGTGGAATACGGAGTGAAAGAAGGCAAGACGCTCGATTTAAGCCTTCTTTTCGGCTATGGAAGTTACGAGTTGCTGCGCGCGGGATTTGAGGTCGAACAATTCAACTTGTGGGGCCTGGGGCATCACGATCGCTTGAAAGCCGTGCAGTCATTCAAGGCTTCGAGCGCGGATTTCACCTACACGGTGCCCGAATTGGTCGGCAAGGACGTGGACCTGTTTGCCAATGCGTCGGGGTTGCGGCGGGAGGAGGTTTCCTTTACCCGCCTGGAATACGGCGGGGGTTTGGGCGCCCACAAATACTACAAGGACCTGGCGACCGATCTCAGTGTGCGATACAATTACCAGATCTTGAATGCGGCCGAGGTGGCCGGCATCGTTGCCACCGAGGGCGCCACTAATACTACCGTTGGCGCGATCATCGCGGATGTGAAACATGATCGCCGCGATAATCCGCTATATCCCCGAAGAGGCTATAAAATCTTTGCGAACGTCGAGCTTGCGAGTGATTATCTCGGCGGCGAAGTAAGTTATGAACGGTTCGAGATTTCCACTTCCTGGCACCATCCGCTGGGCGGAGGTCGATACGTGGCGGTCGGATTGAGCCATGGAGCAGTCTTCACGGTGGGCGACCCGGCAAAAGATTTGCCGTTTAACCGCAGATTTTTTCCTGGAGGCCAAAACTCGATTCGCGGCTATGGCGAAGGCGAAGCTTCGCCACGCGATGCCCAGGGCAAACTCGTCGGTGCTGAGACTTACGCGCTGGGCACAGTCGAATTCGAACAGGCGCTTACACCCAAATGGTCATTGGTCCTTTTTTCTGATTCACTCGGCTTCGCGGAACGGGCCCGGAACTATCCCTTTGACACGGGTTTGTATTCGGTGGGCGGTGGATTGCGCTGGAAGACTATTATTGGTCCGGTAAGAGTGGAATATGGGCACAATCTGAATCCGCGGAGCCGAGATCCTTCGGGTACCCTGCAATTCTCGCTTGGGTTTCCATTTTAGGAGCGGAGCCTCCGAAATTCCTTCGCCCACCTGGTCGAGGAGAATTTGATTCGGGTGGCGTTTCGCTTGATTGAGGTATGGCCCCCATTGGCAGGCAATAACCCGGGAGGCGAGTTTGCTTCGAGGGTTAGTGCTTAGGCGTAGGTTGGTTAGGCGAACCGGTTGCGGGTCGTCTTTTAATGTCGTAATCGATTGCCTGGCGAGAGCGCTGCGGCACGGGAGCGGCGGAATGCGGAAAACACGCACGAGGTTTAATTGCTATGCTGACGTGACCAAAATTAACTCGCGCGGGTTTGGGATGGGCTGCTATAAGACCCGCCCATGTCAAATTACCGGATCGGTATTATCGGCGGCAGCGGCTTGTATCACATCGAGGGATTCACCAATCAAGAATGGCTCAAGGTCAAAACCCCCTTTGGAGCTCCCTCCGATCATCTGCTCAGCGGCAAGCTCAGCGGCCGCGATGTGGTCTTTTTGCCGCGACATGGGCGGGGTCACCGAATTCTGCCGAGCGAACTAAATCATCGGGCGAATATTTGGGCGTTGAAGAAATTGGGTGTCGCCTGGATCGTGAGTGTGAGCGCCGTTGGGTCACTTCAGGCTAAATACCGGCCATGCGACATCGTATTGCCCGATCAATTCTTCGATCGCACCAAACAATCCTCGGGGCATACTTTCTTCGGAAAAGGGATCGTCGCCCATGTGGCTTTCGCCGATCCAATTTGCAGGGAGCTGCAGCAGTTGCTGTTGAAAACGGCAAGGGCTCTGAAAGCCAGGGTGCATAATGGGGGCACCTACGTGAACATGGAGGGACCCGCTTTCAGCACGCGCGCCGAGTCATTGACCAACCACAAGATGGGATACGATGTGGTGGGGATGACAAACCTGGGCGAGGCCAAGTGCGCCCGTGAAGCGGAAATCGCTTATGCGACGATGGCCATGATCACGGATTACGATTGCTGGAAGGTGGACGAGGCGCACGTAACGGTGGAACTGGTTATCGCGAACTTGATGAAAAATGCGGCCATGGCCAAAGCCATTGTGGCCAAAGTCATTCCGCAGATTCCGGCCAAGCCCAACTGGGCATGCCATCATGCCCTGAAGGACGCTATCATGACCGAGCGGAAGCTCTGGCCCGCTAAAACAAAGAAGGCTCTCGAACCGCTGCTCAGAAGGTATCTCTAATCCCAGCGCTCCTGGGAGCGGGTCCGGGCGGCTTTTTTTGCCGCGGCGCCCCGGCCGGCGGCACTGCGACGATGAGCGGCCCTTCGCGCTTGCCGCGAGAGCGCCAGATGAGAAGCCGCAGCGCCCCCTTCACGACGGAGGGACTTGACCCGAGCTCGCGAGCGCCGGGATGATACGGGCTGGCCAGTGCCGCCTTTCCGGTATGCGCTCGCCGCGCTGCGCAGAGTCTTTTCTGATACCTTTGCTTTGGCCGGAGGTCGAAGGTTAACTCCGGCGCGCCGGGCTTTGGACAACCCGATTGCAATCACTTGTTTGGCTGAACGCGCGCCGTGTTTGCCCTCGCGAATGTGGTGAATTTCTTCGCGGATAAACTCGCCGGCTTGCGTCGAGGGAGCTTTGCCTTCCGCTCTGTCGCGGCGAACCCGTTCCATAGTTTCGCGATCCGGCATAAGATCACCTCGGGGCGCGCTGGTTGATTGCTGGAGCCGACGACTGGGTGGCGGACTGGCCCATCAATTTCGCCGGGGACGAAGGCGAAGCTCCGGCCTGGACCTTGTGATCCGCTGTTAGTTGCGCCTCGGCGGCTAGCCAGTTTTCCATGTCACGGCCAGGAATCCGGCCACTTTTCTCGAAGATGGCCCGGGCGCGTTGCGCGATTTGTTCGTGAGTAGGTTTGGAATCGGTTTGAGTCATTGTTTTAGCCATAATTTTCCTTATTTAGTAATTGCTTTGGAGTCCCGACCTGAGGGGCATTCCAAATTCTGTTTTCTCGCGCACCGACAGGAGATCCGTGAGGTCATTTATGTGGCACTCCTAGCCAACGCGCAGGCAGCACTCTATCGATCACCTGGTTCAGGAACAATGGGGTAAAGACCCTAGCTTGACAAATTGCGCCGCACGAAGGGCCGCTTGCAACGGATCTACGGCCTGCCCTTTCTTGACGGTCATTGGCAAAAGAGTAAGATCGGGCTGCAATCAACTTGCGCGTTATGCCTGAAAAACAAATCATCAAACCGGCCAACTCCGCTCCGGCCGTAGGCCCATATAACCATGCGGTGCGGATTGGCGATCTGCTCTTTTGCGCAGGCCAAATCCCCCTGGACCCGGCCACGGGGAACCTCGTTTCCGGAGACATCAAGGCCCAAACCCAACGAGTGCTGGAAAATGTAAAGGCCATTCTCGACGATCAAAAACTGGGGTTTGCGAAGGTCGTCAAGAGCACGGTCTTTTTGACGAATCTTGCGGACTTTGCCGGCATGAACGAAGTGTACGCGAAATATTTCACCACGGATTTTCCCGCCCGCTCGACCATCCAGGTGGCCGCCTTGCCCAAAGGCGCGAATGTCGAAATTGAAGTGATCGCGCATTTCTGAGAGCCAAAAACGAACCGCATGAAGGCCAAAAAATCGTGGCGCCAGAAGCTGACCGACAGTAAGGGCCTGCCGAAAATCAGCGAAGTCTCCGGCAAGATGAGGCGAAAGTGGGGCGCTGGAAAAATGGTAATCCCGGCCCCAATCGAAGTGGACGCGCTGATGAAGCTGATACCCAAGGGCCGCCTCGTCACTGTGAATGAACTGCGCGCGGCGCTGGCAGCCAGGCACAGGGCGGACTTCGCTTGCCCGCTCACGACCGGCATTTTTTCATGGATCGCCGCGCATGCGGCGGCTGAGGCCGAAGCCGAGGGGGCCAGGCGCGTCACGCCTTACTGGCGAACGCTTAAAAGCGGGGGCGAACTGAATCCGAAATTTCCGGGAGGTATCGAGCACCAGGCCAGGCGATTACGCGGAGAAGGTCATAGAATTATTCACCGCGGCAAGCGCTGCCTGGTGCTGGATTATGAAAAGGCGCTGTTCAGAACCCAACGCTGAGCGAAATTCTGCAGAAGGTCTAATGCAAGAAATGCAAAGACTCACCTATCCTTTTTTTGTTTCTCCAGCATTCTCTCCTTGATGAACCCCGCTGTCTATTTGCTGCTCGGGGTCGGATTGGGCCTGGTGATCGGTTGGTTACTGCGCTCATTGCGCCCCTCGAGTCTGGCTGACCATCGGCTGGAAACCGAACTGCGGCAGCAACTCGCGCAGCGGGATGCGGACCTCGGCCAACTCCGTTCCTCGCTCACAACCGCGAGCAACGCCCGTGCGACGGCAGAGGCGAATCAAACTGCCGCCGACAGATTGCTGGCGGAACTGCGCCAGTTTCACGAACAGAGCCTGCAGGAAGCCAAAGAGAACCAGCAAAAAGCCCTTGGAGATTTGCGCGACACTTTCAAGGCGCTCAGCGCGGATGCTTTGAAGCAGACCGCGCCGGACTTCCTTCGACTGGCGAACGAAACGCTTTCTAAATTCCAGGAATCAGCCAAGGGCGATCTCGAAAAGAGGCAGGAATCCATCAAGACCCTGGTGAAGCCGCTCGAAGAGCAACTCAAGACTTACCAACAACGCTTGCAACAAAGTGAGAGCGCGCAATCAACAACGTTGGGGGAAGTGAGGAAGCATCTGGAGACGCTGGCCCAGCAGAGCCAATTGCTTTCGAACGAAACGCTGCAATTACGGCGCGTCCTCAGTTCCAATCAAGCCCGCGGACGCTGGGGTGAAGAGACCCTGCGGCGGGTGGTCGAAGCGGCCGGCATGAGCGCCCATTGCGACTTCATCGAGCAAACCCAGGCCGGTGATAGCAGACCGGATTTGATCGTTCGCCTTCCCGGCGAGCGGGTGATCATCGTGGATGCGAAGGTGCCTGACTTGGATTTCCTCAATTCGATTGACACAGCCGACAATACGAAACGGGCGGAGGCGCTCGCGGCCCATGCGCTGAAGTTGAAGGCCACCGTCAAAGCATTGGCCGAGCGTGATTACCCCAGCCAATTTACGAATGCCCTCGACCACGTGGTGCTCTTTTTGCCGGCGGAATCCCTGTTCAGCGCGGCGCTCGAGGGCGACCAGGATTTGATCGTTTGGGCCGCCGGGAAGCGGATCATGCTGGCTACTCCAGCCTCGCTCATTGCGCTGCTTCGATCGGTTAGCGTAAGCTGGCAACAGCATGCCCAAACTGAGAATGTCCGGGCGATTGCCGAGGCAGCGCAGGAACTTTATTCGCGCGTGTGCAAATTCTCAGAGCACTTTGAGAAAATTCGCGCCGGTCTCGAGCGCGCAAATTCAGGCTTCAATGACGCCGTTGGCAGTTACGAGCGCATGGTCCGGCCGAGCGGTGAAAGACTGCTCAAACTTCGCGGCGAAGCCAACGGCAAGGAATTACCACAAGTCCAGCCATTGGATGCCACGTTGCGGCTTCCGCTTTGAACACTCATAGCCGATCCACAAATCTTTGCATCCCCTCTTCTTGACGCTCGATGGATTCGACAAGCTTGAATTGGGTGCGACAGCGGTCGAGATTGTGATTGGGACGGTGAATGCGGAAGTAATTGTCGCCGCTTAAATGATCGGTCAGGAAGCGGATCCCCAACTCGAAACTGATCAGTTTGCCCGAGAAGGCGATGAAGCATTTTTCGGCTTTCGTCAAAAACTGGCCAGCCGTGGAGAGATAACCTTCGGCCAGCTTTTTAAAAAGTGGCATTTGCATTTTTACTTTGGAGAGATCGAGTTCGTCCTCCAAGGTTGGGCTCGTGGTGGCGCGCACCATATCGCCGAAGTCATAAAGCGCGCAACCGGGCATGACGGTATCCAGGTCCACAATGCACATGGCTTCGCCGGTTAACACATCGAGCATGACGTTGTTGAATTTCGTGTCGTTATGGGTGATGCGTTCGGGGATCTTGCGCCTGGCCATGGCGTTGAGAATCACATCGGCGACGGCTTCATGCCGAAGGGCGAAATCTATTTCGGGCTGGGCATTAGTCGCCCGGTTGTGCTGATCTTCCTGGATAGCCTTTTGCAGGACGCAAAAGCGTTTTCGGGTGTTGTGGAAGTCCGGGATTGTCTCGAATAGCCGCTCGCCGGGGAGATCCACGAGCAACCGCTGAAAGTCTCCAAAAGCGCGGCCGGCCTGATACGCCTGGTCGGGCGAACGCACGGCTTCAAAAGTCTCGACGCCTTCGATGAAAAGAAAGGTGCGCCAGACTCCGTCGTCGCCATTCAGGAAATGCGATTTGCCATCACGGGTCGGAATCACAATCAACGAACGGCGGGTCAGATCGCGAACGTTTTGGGCTTCCAGCCTTTTTCGAATGTGGGTCGTGACGCGCATTACGTTCTTCATCACTGCATCCGGATTCTTGAAAATGCTCTTGTTGATTTTCTGGTGGATATAGCGGACACGGGTGCCACCCTGGCTATAGGTCGCCGAGTAAGTTTCGTTGATGTGGCCGATCTTGAGCGTCTCGGCATGCAGAATTTCGCCGTAAATCTGAAACTTTTTGGAGATCTCCCGAAGTTGCTTTTCCTGGTAGGCCATAAACAGATTCGTGGACGTTGGCCAAGCTTGCCAGCGCAGTCGAGAAGAAAAGAAAAAAGTCGGCGTGCTGTGGTTGCTGTGAGTCGCCACTGCTTCAACAGGTCCCAGACACCCATTCCGCCCATTCCGAACGAACATTTTATTCGACAAACAGTCAGGCAAGGTGGATGGTTCGCGTTGAAACAACCTGCACCCAAGCAAAAAAACCGTTATGAAAAAACTCATCCTCTCTGCAGTACTGATGGCTCTCGCGGTCGCGGCCCAGGCCGGCGATGCCAAATCCACCAAGGAAGCAGCGTCCTGTTGCACCATGCAGACTTCAACTCAAGCCAAAGGCACTTGCGCGATGGCGGGCAAGACGGCTTGCTCTGAGGGCGTGTCCAAAAACGCTCCAGTCAAACAGGCGTTGCTCAGCCCGAAAGCGGCGGCTGAAGTGACCAAAAAACTCTAAGCCATTTTGCGGTACCGCGGCCCCGCGCGTTACAAACGCACGGGGCTTTTTCTTACTTGCGGACAGATTTGTGGCTAACGTCCGGCCAACTTGAGGAAACCGCGCCCCTGTCACGACCCCAGCCGCTGGCGGAGCCCATCGAGTTGTTTCTTCAAGGCTTCGGGCAAACGACCTTCGAATTTGGCGTAATAGCCCGCGATGTCGTCGGCTTCTTTTTTCCAGCCGGCGGAATCCACGGCCGTGAGCGCCTTAAGGTCCTCTACGGGAAGGTTGAGCCCGGAGTTATCGAGATCCTCGGGAGCCGGCAAATTGCCGATGGGAGTTTGGTGCGCCTTGGCTGTGCCTTCGACACGCTCGCAGATCCATTTTAACACCCGGCTGTTTTCACCGTAGCCCGGCCAGAGAAATCTGCCTGCGCTGTCTTTGCGGAACCAATTCACGAAATAGATCCTTGGAAGTTTGTTGCGGTTAGTTCGTGAAGCGAAAGAGAGCCAGTGTTTGAAATAATCGGCCATGTTGTAGCCGCAAAAAGGCAGCATGGCGAAGGGGTCGCGGCGCAACACACCGGCCTGTCCAATCGCCGCGGCGGTTGTTTCCGAGCCGCAGGATGAACCGAGGAAAACCCCGTGCTCCCAGTCGAAGGCTTCATTCACGAGCGGGATGGTGCTGGGCTGGCGGCCGCCGAACAGAATAGCTGACAACGGCACACCTTCGGGGTTTTGCCAATCCGGATCGATCACCGGGCATTGCGACGCGGGCGCGGTAAATCGAGAGTTTGGATGGGCGCCCTTGCGCCCGGACTCTGGGTTCCATTCGTTGCCTTCCCAGTCAATGCCGCGAGCAGGCGCCGGCACACCCATTTCTTCCCACCAAACGTCCTGGTCGGGGGTGAGCACGACGTTCGTGAAAATACTGTTTCGGGCGAAAGTGGCGACCGCGTTCGGGTTTGATTTCATCGAAGTGCCAGGCGCGACGCCGAAGAAACCAGTCTCGGGATTCATGGCATAGAGACGGCCATCCTTTCCCACGCGCAGCCAGGCGATATCGTCGCCAATACACGTCACTTTCCAACCCGCGAGCGAGGGTTTCAGCATCGCTAGATTGGTTTTTCCGCACGCGCTGGGGAAGGCTGCGGCCGCATAATATTTTTTGCCCTGGGGCGAAGTGAGGCAAAGGATGAGCATGTGTTCAGCCATCCAGCCTTCGCGCTTCGCGACCACCGAGGCGATTCGCAGGGCGAGACACTTCTTGCCGAGCAGCGCATTGCCGCCGTATCCCGAGCCGTACGACCAAATCGAAGGGTCATCCGGGAAGTGAACGATATATTTATTGGCGGGATCCGGCGCGCACGGCCAGGGGACATCCGCCTGGCCGGGTTCGAGCGGCGCCCCGACCGAATGCATGCCCGGTATGAAGGACCCGGTCGCGCCGAGTTTGTCGAGGACGGGTTTGCCGATGCGCGTCATGATGCGCATGTTGACGACCACATAAGGCGAGTCGGTGATCTCGATGCCGATCTTGCAGAGCGGCGAAGTTAGCGGCCCCATGGCATACGAAAGCACGTACATCGTCCGCCCTCGCATGGAACCTTTGAACATCGCATGGAGCTTTTGCTTCATCTCCGATGGATCCGCCCAGTTATTGGTGGGACCCGCCTCGTCTTTGGTTCGGGCGCAGATGTACGTGCGGTCCTCGACGCGAGCGACGTCGCTGGGATGCGAACGGGCGAGGTAGCAGCCGGGGCGTTTTTGTTCGTTCAATTTTGTGAACGTCCCGCTTTTGACCATGAGGTCGCATAGGGCCTGGTACTCGGTCTCTGAGCCATCACACCAGACGATGTCAGCGGGTTGGCAGAGTTTCGCCATTTCGTCCACCCAGCTCAGGAGCGCTTTATTATTTGTTGCTTTCTTTCCTAACGTTTCAGGCGTCATCGGAGAAAGGCCTTGTCGTTTCCTGCGGTCCGTCAATTTGGCCACGCGAATAGCCCGCAAATTGTGCCGTGTTTTTTCTTCAGGTCAAGAGCCGTCAGAGTTTATTCGGATTCGCGAAATGCAAAAAAGCAATTTTTGGCCGGAAGTCTCCATCATGTTGGGCGTTAAATCACCCTGCAAACAATAGCCACCGAGAGGTTCGTTCTAATCTGCAGAATGGCGATAGGGACCAAAAAAGAACGAGCCCAAGCCGTACGCTCCTGGTAAGAAATTAGTCAGAAAGAGGCGAAGCGAGCTCACGAATGCCGTGGGCTTGATTGTCGAAAATGGGAGCAGGATGGGCAGCGACATCGGACACGGCTGCGGACTGCAAACTGGGGATAGAAATCT
>Ga0193729_1002055_pt1 | contig 10095 bp, 11 predicted proteins | sample U1c2metaG_FD_143036 | JGI IMG/M metagenome (GOLD analysis project Ga0193729, IMG submission 143036) | Soil microbial communities from a riparian zone of the East river system, Colorado, United States - U1c2 | ecosystem: Environmental > Terrestrial > Soil > Riparian zone | place: USA: East River... | reverse complement strand
CCACTGGAGCCACCGGTCATATCGCAGGGGATAGAGACCACCGTGCCACTGCCGTGGTCCCAGCTTTTGCCTGAACCCTCGCAAAACTGTATGGTCTGGCCATCGAAGGGAGCCCCAGCGGGATAGCCGTAGGCGTAGAAGGGTTGATTGATACGCTGATTATATGCCCAACCGGCACCGCCGACCAAGTCGGTCAAGTTACCCTGACTATTGGGAGAAACAATGGCCATGCCAAGGTCATGATGAAGGTCATTTGGATGGGCGTCTATCCAATCGGAAGGGACCTCCAAATCACGTGCGGCCCAGCAGCCATAAGGCGTATTGCCGTTATCGTATAGAGGGCAGAAAACGAAGTTGCTCACCCAGCCTCCCCAATAGAGGCAGTGACCAGCAGTGTCAACAACATTCTGGTTGAGGCTTTGGATGGCAGTACCTGAGCAGGCACTATCGTAACCGCCAGCGTTAGTGAAAAAGATTTTCCCAACCGTCGAGAGGGGGTAAGAAGGGTTTCCATTCTTTGGGGGCTGCCCCTGGTTTTGGCCAGCTTTGGTCAAGCTTTTGTCGGTACTGGCCTGTGTAAGATTGGAAGCATTGCCAATCTGCTCTTCGGACTCAATGGCATGGCGCATGCTGTCCGCGGTCCAATGCTGCAGGACGACATTGGGGTTCGTATCCACTGGATGCTCAATAATCTTCTGCGAAGGATTTGACACTGAAGTGAACAGAGAACTTACAAGGACAATTAAGTATGCCTGGTACGCAATGGCAAGCAAGCAAAGAAGGATCTTGCCAACCAGGGGAAGCTGGATAAATCTAGGCTTTTGTGGCATCATGCCTCTCACTTTCATCTAGAATCTTGCGGACGAGACGGGGGGCGTCGCGGATGCTGTTTCCCTCGATCGAGATCATCGATATGCGGCAGATCGGCGGGTTTGGCATGGCGCATCTTGTTCGCTGTCCAATACTTGAGGGCCTCATCGGACTCAGTGTCCACCGAGTGCCTACTGATAGTGGCCGAAGGATCTGGTTTCGAAAAACGCTTGCATGCAAACAGGTACAACCCAACAAGCAAGCAAGCAAAGATTGTGCTAACGAGAGGCAGTTGGAGGAGTCTCCATTGTCGTGATATCATATATATCTCTCTCTTTCGTAAAAGATGGTATGGACAGATCACATTTCCTCTAGAGATAAGTATATCACTATCCTTGCAGTTTTTCTATTCGGTCAACGAAAGCGAGTTCTTCAATTGTGCTACTGTTGCACTTCAAATGACCTCAGCGTAGCGAGGATAGTCATCGGGAATAGCGAGTCCGAGGTGTCGGGCCACCTTCACCCAGCTATCCTGAAGGGACGTAGGATCAAAAGAGGTCCCTGGTATAATCATCATCCCTCCATCCTCCAGAGGGATGACTTTCTGAGCTGGGGTTGTCTCCAAGCGGTGGCGACCAATTTTTCGCACTAGCTCTGGGCCAAATAGATTGGTTTCATAGAGACGTGTCACCTTGAGTGCATAGACCTCAGCGGGCTCGGTAGGGTGAAAGACGCTGTCGTGATGGTCAAACTCGTAAGCGTAAATTGGATGCCAGATCTTGTAGATCAAGCGAACGGAGCCTTCCAACCACTGCTCGTACAATAGCTTGCCGCCCTTGAGATGCGTAAAATAGAAGTCTGAGAATGTAAGAACGATAACTGTCAGATTTGCTCGTGAGGATAAATGCACGTCAAACTCAAACCCCTTGCCAATGCCCTTGCGGGCTGTCGCATAGGCCGCGAGACTGAGGTGTTCAGGCTGCTCCTCGCAAAAGTACTCTATCTCTTTGCGCAGCTGTGCCGAGACGCCCGGTACGAAAGTTCGTTCAGGAGAACGATCGGTCCAGTCGGGGGGTGGTACCACTTGATCATGCAGGATACCCCAGCGAATCTTGGAGATATCTGCATACTCACGATGCATGGTCAGCAGATACCCCTGGCTGACGAAGTCATGCAAGAGTTGCTCAATGGCCTGGGCATGATAAACTTCTTCGTGTGCACGCAAAAAATAAAAGATACTTCTTGAACCAATCATAACATTTACCCAGAGTGGTTATTAAAAAGACAAATAAATAGATCTGTCATTATCTTACACTTTTTTCTGTCCATACACAAGGGATTTATCAACATAAATGTGTAAAATTGGTCAAGATCACTCGTTTTCTGCTCATTTTTGAGGATAGATAGCAAGCAGAGGACAGTATTCAGCGTGTCACCTTTTTAGGTGATTGTGCCTGCCATACCTTAACGCAAATTCAGACACCATTGGACATCCTGCGCAAAATTGTCCCTCTTTGCCCCTAGTAAACGCCATCTCTCTTGGCTATACTCATAGTAACTTGTCTGCCAGAGGAAAGAGGAAGGTATATGCGAAGAAAAACCAGACTGAGAAAATGGGCTCTAGTTGTAGCCCTGCTTCTCATGGGACTGACGCTCTTCAATGGGCACGTTCCCACTATCATGGCAAAGGGAGGTACAGCCAAGGGGGCCAGTGCCAATTGTGTAGGGCAGACTTCAGCACCATTGGCTCCCTGCTACCAGAGCCTGTTAGTGAAATTTAGCAACAAGTTCCTCGCTGACATAGTGAATGTAGACCCAACCCTGGTTCGTTCGGCCCTCAAAAGCAAGCAGGGAGCCAATCGGCAGCCAAGTTTGGCCCTACTTGCTGGTTCGATGGGATATCCAGGAGATTTCTACGCGTTGGAAAGGCAAGAGCTGACGACTGTCGCGGCAAATTATGTCGATCAGGGCAAAGTCGACCCACTGGTAGTGAAAGGCTATAATGCTGCGGTCGACAAACCGCTCTACGATCGATTGATCAAGCAACTGCCAAGCATAAGTAACCAGAATCTCGACCAGTTGATTACAGGTGCCATTCTTGCAACTCAACCAGTTACCCCAGGCACCGGCCAAGTCTGCAATGTGCGACCGCCTATCTATAACCCGCCCCCACAGGTTGACCCCGCCTCTGACAGTACTGGAGATCTGAGCTTTCACGGTGATCATGTAATAGACGGCAAGGCCAATATCTATCTAATCTTCTGGGTCAATTCCTCTTTTCTACCTGCCAGTCCCAAATATATGAGTCTAGTAGAGCAATTTGTCAAAGACATGGGCCAGAGTCCTCTCTATTCCAATCTACTGCAATACGACGATAGCAGTGCTCACTGCCCGACTAACGCTCAGGTGGCTGGCACTTTTGTCGATACGCGGCCGTTTCCAGCAAATGTGCTGGCAAGTCAGAAGAATCCAAAAGCTGATCCAAAGGTAGTCCATAGCGTTGATGATCAAGCAATCAGGCAAGAAATAGCCGGTGTCGCAGCACAACACCGCTGGAATACGCAAGACTATCACAATGTCTTTGCCATCTTGCCGATACTATCCGAGAATTTGTCTTGTGGGGTTCATGACTGGCTCCATGTCGGTGCCAAAGGCTTGCAGAAAGGATCTCCGTTCGTCTATATACCTTATATACGTTCCAAGGGTCAAGGACAACCATGGTGCGACCTCGCACAATCTCCCAATAATGATCATTTTGCTGATGATGCCATTTATGCACTCTCATATATGCTGATGGCGACTGTCGCTGTCCCCTATGCCGATAGTTGGAGTGATGCAAATCACATGGATGTAGCCAGCAAGTGTATGTCGTCCATACCTCCTCAGATTAATGTAAAGACTAAGGGAAATGTGACTTGGCGCGGACATACCTATATTGTGGCAGAGGGGTACGACAATCTTCGGCATGGCTGTGTCCTAGAGGGGCCGTAAGTCGAAGTTGCACGTCATTCTACTATCTTGCGCTCGTATTCATCATGATCGTTTCCTATCCAATACCAATAGACATCCTCACCTATCATATGACCCAAGGCACGACACCTTTTGTTGATACGTATTGAATACCTTGATTTTTGCTGATAAACGCATTTGAATTTTAAACTTGGATAAAGCTTATCGATTATAAGCTGGTCAAAAACTTTGCTTGCTTGCTTCTGTACAGAGGGAGAAAGCCGACGAAACAAGCTCTCGAATTTATCGTTGAAAAAGTTCTGCAAGGCTTTTCCCTGGAATGTGTTTGATTATTCTCCCTGCTGCGATATCAGTTTTTAATTGCTCTTCAAGTGTATCCAAATAGGCATCTGTCTCAGGTTGTGCAAGCCATTCCTCCCACTCTGCCTCTTCAATTTCTTCAAGAATCTTCTCAGCTATCATGTCCTGATATTTGAGAGGAAGCTTTTCCGCTGCTTCGTATGCAGCTCGTAGTTGATTTGTCGCCATGGTCTGTACCTCTCTTTTCCTATAAAATGACATTTCTTTTCTAAAAGCAACATTCTTTGCCAAAGGATAACACACGTGAGTGACGCTCCGCAAGGGCGAAAGCCCTGCAGCTCTGACCCGCAAATGACATCTATTATCTACGACGTTGCATATCCGAATATGTAACAGGAAATTATTGTATAACAAGAATTATCGGCATGGCTATGTCCAGGAAGGACCAATTTTGGCCCTTCCTGGACATAGGATGCTTTCTTATAAAGCAGTATCAAACAACGATTGCATCACCACGGGGAGGCAGGCTTGAGGGCAATCCTGCCAACGCTACATCGGGTGTTGAAGTTGTTTTATGCAAAGACTGAATGGTATCTTCCAGACAATCCAATACCGTGTCAATTTCTTCGCGGCTAATATTCAGAGGCGGCTCAATACGAACAACGCGTGCATTGTTGAGCATGCCGGAAACCAGTACACCACGCTTGAAGAGACCAGCAGCGATTTCATAACCGATATCGTCGTTGACAAAGTGCATGCCAATCAGTAAACCTTTGCCGGTCACACCAATGTAGATGTCGGGATGGCGTGCAGCCAGTATCTTCAGTTGCGTGAGAAAGTATTTGCCTTTCTCGGCAGCTTGCTCCACGATATGTTCTTCCAACGTGACGTTAATGGCTGCAATCGCAGCAGCACAAGCGAGAGGATTGCCGCCTGTGGTTGAGCTATGGATGTTGGGATCGCTGTTGAACACACTCCAGATCTTCGGTGTAGACATAAATGCCCCGATCGGCATGACACCACCACCGAGTGCTTTGGCCGAAGCAATGATATCGGGAACAACATTCCAATGGTCAACTCCCCACAGCTTGCCAGTGCGTCCCATTCCGGTCTGTACTTCGTCAGCAATCAAGAGAACCTCATATTCGTCGCAGACTTGGCGCAGGCGGGGCCAGAAGTCATCTGGCGGAACAATTGCTCCCGCTTCACCCTGGACAGGTTCCATGATTACAGCAGCGATATCATTGCCGACCTCGCGTGCGATTTGTAGTTGCTGCTCGACCGCGTTGGCATCGCCATAAGGTACGTGGTAAATGTTATGGTACAATGGCATGACTGGACGACGGAAAACAGCCTTTCCAGAGAGAGAAAGCGACCCCATAGTTTTCCCGTGGAAGCCGCGTACTGAAGCCATTCTTGCGCGTATAGAGTTTTGCCAACTTCATTGCTCCCTCGACGGCTTCGGTTCCACTTGACACAAAGAAGCTATACTGGATATCACCAGGTGTAATTTCTGCTAGCAGATGTGCTAGCATACCACGCGGAGGATCGAGCAATTCCTGTGTAGGTAGAGGGCTCTTCCGCAATTGAGCTTGCACGGCCCCGACGACTTTGGGATGTGCCCAGCCTAGGTTGAATAGGCCAAAGCCACCCAGGCAGTCGATAAATTCGCGTCCTAGCACATCCTTAAAAGTCGCGCCACGACCAGTCCACTCGACGGCAGCAAAGTCGCCAGCTTCGGCAACAGCTTTGCGGTATTCAATAAACCCACTATTGAAGTACCGGGCAAAATTGGTAACTGATGTCTCAATCAACCATTCAGCTTCGCTTCTGCTCAACTGTGTCTTGTGGATAAAGTCGAGATAGCGCTGTGAGTCGTTCAGGGCCTGGAGTAATCCCTCGCTACTCATAAAAATCCTTTCCGCTAATGCGGACTTTACCAGAGACCATCCCATACTCGACCCGCATCATCGAGTAAACAATCAGTGAGCAAACATTCAGTCAAGGATGATCTTTCATCTGATCCTATCTATGGGCATGGCCAGTTTATCCATGTGGATAAAAACAAAGACGAACAAACCAGAAGCTTGCTCATGGGTAGAACGATCCCGTGGCGTGGAAAGTTTCCTTGCTACGCATAAATGGGATCAACATATACAAGACTTGGTCAATCATTCCCGAGGCTAGAGAAACTGGAGAGAACTTCAGGGGTAGCAAGTGGACAGATGAAAACCACAAAATACATGGTATTTTGCGATATACCGATCTTTGCCTTTGGAAGAAGAGATTGTTGCTTCCATAAAACACCGCTCTTTAATATAGAACCTAGCGCAGATGCCAGAGTTCCTACTATAGAGTGTAGCTTATTCTTTGTGAGAAAGCAAGTACCATTTGGTAGAGGGGTAGAGTAGCAGGTTTTTTCGGCTATGGTAGTAGAGCCTAAGTTTGAGAAGGAATTGTTTGTATGGGGGCAATGTGCTTAGAGAGGCTTGTAGTGAGGGCTGAGAGAGGCTTGACGGATATGGTATCCTAGCAAATGAAGCGCCCATAGCTCAGAGGATAGAGCATCGGTCTTCTAAACCGGTTGTCGCAGGTTCGAATCCTGCTGGGCGCGCTAACCCCCTCAAAGGGCTCCAGAAGCCAAAAGAGACCCCAAAGTATCACCACAAAAAGCAATACTTTCGGGCCTTTTTTCCCCAGTTCCGAGTGTCGGAGCAACCAGTTTCCGACACGAAAACCTCTTTTTACTATCAAATTTTACCCTTCTTGCCTTTCCCTCTTGTATGCTTGCCTAATAAGTCTAAAGTGTTGATACGAACCTGACTCTGTTCACTATCATATTCAGATCTGATCATAAAGTACCTCTTTCTAGGCAATAGCCTGTTATTTCTTGACTGAGTAGAGAACACGCTTTTTCTGGACTTGTTCGATGTACATCCACAATGATCTGACCGACGTCGCGCACCCGCCACAGGTACGCCGAGGAACAGCGCACTTGTCCCAAGATCTGTGCTTTGGAACTGCGATTGACGGCAACGGTGAGCCGGCAGCCTCTTGTTTAGGGTAGAACTCCACACCTGCAGGACAGAAGGGCAGGAGCCAAGCACGCACGAGCACGGATGATATCGGCTCAGAGAAGAAGACCCACAGGTGAGCACCACGCCGCGAGGTTTCCAGATAGGAGGGGATACCGTTCGTGGTCAGGCTCATTTGAACAGCAGCCAAGTCAAAGAGACCCGTGGGAGCATCACTATCAAAAACCGCAAAACTACATTGGTTTAGTTCATTAATGACATATGTCCCAAGTGTCTGTCTTCCTTCTAGATGCCAGAATAGGATTTCATAGGTGAGATCTGTCCCCATACGGGTATACCGAAGACGCCACGAGCAGACCATGATCCGAAGCGATAAGAGAAAAAGAACAGTAGATCATATTTTATCATATGAAGAGATGAAGTATCAAATAAAAGAGAAGCTGCATATGAGTATATCGCATTTTTAAGAATATCTCTTGAATTTTTCTTCTCTTTTGCGTCCTTTCAAAAGAAAGCAGAAAGGGATGTCATGATGGATCAGAAGGATGAGTGATGAAAAAGACGTTTTCCTCTCACGGCCAAAAGAGCATGACAGGACGCATGCAGGGCAGAGGTGCCTTGCACTCCTGTTGACAGCAAGAAGAAGACGCAACCAAGCGTCACTCAATTGCAGGGATCTGAGCTTGCTACACTCCTGCTCAATTCAGGAGAATGGGTCGACGTGAGTCGTGGTCAAGCAGCGCAATGATGTGATGAAAGTCCAGATCAAGTTCCAAAGGAGGTGCGTGATAATGCTCAGGTTTCTTGCGCTCATAGCGGGAGCGCACGCGTTTGACGACACGAGCGGCAATGCGCACCCGCTGTTTGGGCAAGCGTTGCTTTGCGATTTTCTGGATCAGAGAGGTGACCATGTGGAGCCTGCGTGGTGCACAAACCAAGCCCAAAGGGATCAGACTTTCATCCATGATACGGATGGTCTCGGTAAAACTGATCTGAGTTGAGGCGATCTGAGCCTGCTCTGCCGCTTGCAACATGAGGGTACGGATCACCAGATGAGCCAAGAGAAGCGCATAGATCTCCTGAATCACCCCTTCTGGAGTCAAGCTGCGCAAGGTGCGAGCCGACAGACGCAGATGCGTGCGGGTCTCATCAATGACGACTTCGACATGCCAGCGTTCATGATACAACACAGCCACCTCTTTGGCTGGATAGAAGAAGGGATCGAGCAAGGTGGTCACCAGTCGATAGACCTGCTCTCCGGCTCCTGGAATGCGTGGATCGGTGAAGGTGAAGGTGATCACCCGCACCAGCATCCGCTCCCCACGGTGGTCTTGCAACTCATCGTCTCTATATTATTCCTCGATTTATCAAACTTGCCCAAGAGGTTCAGACAAGAGACCGTCATGAGTCACATGCAGTTGCTATGAGAGAATATGCGCATATCGCATTAGGCCAAAGCTAGGAGGGGATTTACTATGATTCATCATGTTGTTCTACTTCAGCCAAAGGCTGAGGTTACAGAGGAAGAGATCACGGAGATACTCAGTCATGTACAAGGTCTTCAAGAAAGTATTCCCGGGATTGTTGAGACGCGAGTCGGAAGGAATCTGAGCATGAATCATCAAGGGTATGTCTATGGATTTGTGATGCGTTTCACTGACGAAGAACATCTCAAGGCCTATGCTCCACATCCAGTACATCAAGTAGTAAGTCAGGAGTTACAAAATATTTGTCAAAGTATCATTGACTTTGATATTGGGTAGTAATTCCCTGGAAATATTGCTCTAATCAGGGAGTCCGTGAACCATTCCATCTGAAATGAGATTCGTGCTCAGATCTTGGTTTAGATGAGCAGGGATTCCCGCTTTCCTTGACTCCCTGCTAATGAAAATAGCACTATCTTTGCACTTTTTTCGAGTGAGCTTGAAAGAGGAGGAGCTAGTAGAAAGTTTTTCTTCAAATTGTCCCTCTTTCCCCCTAGCCAAGAAGCTCGTCTGTAGAGTATCCTTAAGACTGGACGCAGAAAACTGGATAGTCTCCCAGTAGAATGTTGGTAAGCTCTCTGTTACTACTGGTAACCTCTCTTCTAGAGAGCATAGTTTCTGCCACCAACACTTTAGCAGAGGACCACCTAGAAACAATAAATGCTAGAAGATAAAAATCGGGGACGAGAAACTAAAGAGAAGACAACGCCATTTGGAGATACTCTTGCATCTTCCAGCAGAAATGATGCATACCAAAGGCAAGCATTTGAGCAAGAGGTATCGAGACTCAAACAATGCTTACAAAACCAAGAAAGTACTGATCCGGAAACAGTAAGAGTTCAAGGCATTGCAAAAGATGTTTATAAGGAAATGTGCAAAAATAATAGAAAGGATTTTTTACTTGATATGTTGATAGGAGGTGATTGGGTTGCAATAAAAGATCATCAAAGATGTACACCCGAATACGTAGAGCTAGCAAAGCAATTCTATACAAAATGTCTAAATAAAATACAAAGTTCAGAGCAAGCATCTAGACTAGCAGATACTTCCCATAGACATACAGAGGAACAACCACACCTGCAATTCCCATCTACCTCAGAAGAATTAAAAAGACTTCTCTGTGATCAACATTTACAAGACCACAAGAGTACTGACCTGGAGATACAGAGAACACTAGAAATTGCAGAAGCTGTTTGTAGGGAAATGATTAGAGAAACCGGCTCTACGTATGAAAAATCTTTATTGGCAGATATACGGATTGGAGGAGAGTGGGATGCAATAAAACATACTGAAAGACAGAAACCAAAATACTTAGAACTAGAAAAGCAATACTTTACAAGGTGTCAAACGAAAGCTGGAGTGAATAGAAATTTCGACGTTGAGGCATCCCCTATTGACCTGCGCAGAGAAAACTAAAGTGAATAGCCAGCGTGGGCGAAACACTGGGAGAGAGTGGATGTGCGATGTCTCAACCGTTCTTTGGCATGAAGTAACTC
>Ga0193729_1002054_pt1 | contig 10097 bp, 4 predicted proteins | sample U1c2metaG_FD_143036 | JGI IMG/M metagenome (GOLD analysis project Ga0193729, IMG submission 143036) | Soil microbial communities from a riparian zone of the East river system, Colorado, United States - U1c2 | ecosystem: Environmental > Terrestrial > Soil > Riparian zone | place: USA: East River... | reverse complement strand
GCACTGTCGCCCGCCGAGTTTTCGATATACGCGCGCCGGCGCCAGGTTTGAAAAGTCGCGTCACTCAAGGCTGTGGCCGCGCGCATGAGCTTTACTGCTTCGGTCAAATCACCGGCTCGCTGTCTCAACACGGCCAACGCGACTGTCGCTTCTGAATTTTTATCATCGAGTTGGATCGCCTTGCGTAGCAGCGGTTCAGCTTCGGCGTCGGCATTTCCGGTAAACGCGAGCAGGCTGCCAAACTTCGCATACGGCAGCGCCCAGTCCGGACGCTCAGTCACGGCGCGATTAAAACCTTCCATCGCTTCTGCTTTTCGATTTGTAGCGATCAGCGCCATGGCTCGCTGAAACTCTGCTTCCGGAAATTCCGGCTTCAATTTGATTGCCGCATCGTACAGTTGAATGGCCAGTTTCAAATCGCCCTTCGCATGGACATCCTGACCTTTTTCAAACAGCTTCACCGGATCAGTTTCGCCGTTGGTGGCGTCGTCAGTCTGCGCCCGAACCGCCTGAAAACAGAGAGCGATCGCCAGCAGGATAAGCCCGCAGGAGAGAATTTGTTTTGAGCGCAACGTGGCAGACATGGTTCGTTAATGATTAGAAAGGACCAACCGCCGCCGAGCCGGTTTTGGGAACTTCGATGTTAACACTTCGATTGGCGTTGCGTCACCAAAACATAGCTGCCGAAGCAACAGTTCGAACTATCATCGCTATGTTCGAGTTCGTTGACTTCCGTTGCGCGTATAATAGACTACATTCGCTTCGGAAGAAGAAGTTTCCCCAGGCTGGTTGAAATGAAGCTTTCCCCCGGCACTCGCTTAGGTCGTTACGAAATTCGTGCCCACATCGGTACGGGCGGCATGGGCGAAATCTATCTGGCCCAGGACGTTGAGCTGGAACGCATTCTGGCTCTGAAGATTCTGCCGGCGGAGTTCGCATCCGATCCCAGCAGGATGCGCCGGTTCATCCAGGAAGCTCGCGCGGCGTCCGGTCTGAACCATCCGAACATTCTCACCATCTACGAAATCAATCACGAAGGAACCACGCCCTTCATTGCCACTGAATTCATTGACGGGCTAACCCTGCGAAAACGAATCAAAGGCGGAGCGGTGCCGTTGATGGAGGCGCTCGACACTGCGATCCAGATTGCAAGCGCCCTGGATGCAGCCCATCGAGCCGGCATCGTCCATCGCGATGTAAAACCTGAGAACGTGATGCTGCGCAAAGACGGATACGTGAAGGTGCTCGACTTCGGATTGGCGCGGCCGACCGAGCGACATGAAGTCGGCACGGAAGCCGCGACGCTGGTGAATACAGAGATCGGAATGATCGTGGGAACGGCGAGTTATATGTCGCCGGAACAAGCGCGCGGGCAAAGAGTCGATGCGCGCTCGGATATTTTTTCGCTGGGCATGGTGATCTACGAAATGCTCGCGGGTCGCTCACCGTTCATCGGCGCGACCAACAGTGACATCGTGGCGTCGATCCTGAAAGAGGATCCGCCGCGCCTCACAGACCTCTCGCCGGACACTCCCTCTGCCCTGGAACGCATCGTCAATCGAGCGCTGACGAAGGACAAGAACGAACGTTATCAGAGTGTCGCTGAATTACTCTCAGACTTGAAGCAACTAAAGCAAAACCTGGATTTCGAAATTCAGAAGGATTCATCGGAACGCGCAAACTCAGAGGTGGGCGGAGGCGCGGTGACCGCAGCAATGCCCGCCCGAGCCTTCACGGCAGATCATCCGCCGGCAAAATCAATTGCCCTGCCCGTGATCGCGCTGGTGGCTTATCTCTTCTACCCACGGAAGTCGCCAGCCATCGAGTCGATTGCTGTCCTTCCTTTTACTTATAGCACCGATCAGGGCAACGTCCTGGGTCCGGACGCAAACTGGTTAAGCGATGGGATCACGGAGAGCATCATCAACGATCTTTCGCACGTCCCGAACTTGAAAGTGATCGCGCGTAGTTCAGTCTTTCGTTACAAGGGACAGGACATCGATCCGCAACGGGCCGGCAGCGAGTTGAAAGTTCGCGCGGTGGTCACCGGCCGCATCGTGCAGATCGGCGACACACTGAGCATTCAAACTGAGCTGGTTGACGTGCAGAATGAAACGCAGCTTTGGGGAGAAAAGTACCGGCGCAAAATAACCGATATTATCGATCTGCCTGAGGACATCTCGCGCGAGATTTCCGAGGGCCTGAAACTCGAGTTGAGCGGCGAAACGAAGCAGCAGCTGGTTAAGCGTTACACCGCGAACCCGCAAGCGTACGAGTTGTACTGGAAAGGGCGGTATCACTGGAACCAGCGCAAACCCGAAGACATCAATCAAGCGATCAAGTATTTTCAGGACGCGATCAAACTCGATCCGCAATACGCGCTGGCATATTCCGGACTCGCCGATTGCTACGTGCTGGGAAGCGTCTTGCAAATGCCCCCGAAGGAAGCGATGCCGCTGGCGATGGATGCTGCGCGCCGAGCTTTATCTATCGACGATCAATTGGCTGAAGCGCACACGTCGCTCGCTAAGATCAAACTGTCTTACGAATGGGATTGGCCCGAATCTGAATTCAAAAAAGCTATTCAATTGAATCCCGGCTACGCAACCGCCCACCAATGGTACGGCGTGTATCTTTCGGAGATGGGCCGGCATGACGAATCGATTCGTGAACGCATGACGGCGCAGGAATTAGATCCGCTGTCGCTTTCGATCACAACGGGCCTGGGGCGCGCACTCTTCTGGGCGCGACGTTATGACGATTCGATTCAACAGCTGCAGTCGGCGATGCCGAAGGACCCGAACTACAGCGACACGTACTGGAGTCTCGGCCTCGCATATGAACAAAAGCGCATGTATCCGGAAGCAATCGCGGCCTTTCAGAAAGCGGTCGATCTGTCGAAGGTGTCCGAGGCGAATGAAGGCAAACCCGAGATGTTGGCTGCGCTCGGCCACGCTTACGCGCTGGGCGGAAGGCAAAGCGAGGCGAAAGCGATGATCGAAAAGCTGGCTAAACTGGCAGCGTCGCATGCATATGTCTCTTCATACGGCGTGTCCTTAATATATGTAGCGCTCGGAGATAAGGAGACGGCGTTTCAATGGCTCGAGCGCGCGTTCCAGGAGCGCGACGAAAATTTCATTCATCTTAAGGTCGATCCGCGGCTCGATCCCATTCGCTCAGAGCCGCGATTTCAACAATTGCTGCAACGCGTGAATCTTGCTTCCTGATCAATGAAGTGATCTTCTTTCGCCCATTCCTGATCGCGATTCTGACTGCGCTGATTGCCGCATCGGCGCCGGCCCAGGAATTTCGCGGCTCGATTACGGGACGCGTCTCTGACCCTTCCACGGCCTCAGTGCCGGCGGCGCAAATCACCTTCGTCAACCGGACCACCAATACTTCCGCGGTGGTGCAAAGCGACTACGATGGGAACTATGCAATTCTTTACGTCGCCGCCGGCGTGTACGACGTTACTGTCGAAGCGGCCGGATTTAAGAAGTTGTCGCGCCGTGGAGTCGAGGTGCGCGTCGGCGACAAGCTCACGATTGATTTCATTCTTGAAGTCGGCGAGATCCGCGAGGTGGTCAACATCACTAACGCTTTTCCGCTGCTTGAGTCAGCGTCAGCGTCAACGGGACAGGTTATCGACCGCCGAAGAATTTCGGAGCTGCCGCTCTCTGATGGAAATCCGTTTGTCCTGTCGCGGCTCACGCCGGGGATTATTTACACGGGCGATCTGAAGTTCTCACGACCCTTCGACAATCTCGGCACGTCGTCAGTTGTGGCCGCGGGCGCTCCGAGCGGAAACGAGTTTACCCTTGATGGAGCTCCGAACACCGAGGGCAAAGAACCGCGGGTTGCTTTCGTTCCTCCGGCAGACGCGGTGGAGGAATTCAAAGTAGTTACTGTCAGCTTTGATGCGCAGGAAGGCCACACAGCCGGGGCGATAATTGATGTCAGTCTAAAGAGCGGCACTAACAAATTTCACGGGACGCTGTATGAGTTTGTCCGCAACGACATTCTGTCGGCGAATGATTTCTTCCTGAATGCAGCCGGACAGCCGCGAAGCGCGCTTCGTTACAATCGTTATGGAGGAACGCTCGGCGGCCCGGTTATGCTGCCGCATTTTGGTGAAGGCGGTCCATCGTTCTTTAACGGAAAGAACCACGCTTTGTTTTTCTTCGCGTACGAAGGATTAAAGGACGCATTCCCGGAACCGGCGCAATTCACGGTTCCAACATCGGCGGAACGCAACGGAAATTTCTCGGCTCTGCTCCCGCTCGGCATTCAGATCTTCGATCCACTCACGGCGCAGCGCGCCGGCGATCGCGTCCAGCGCACGGCATTTCTCAACAACATCATTCCGCAAGACCGAATCAGTTCGATTGCGCGCAACTACCTGGCGTTTTATCCGTTGCCGAATCAGCCGGGCGACGCCCAGGGCCGCAACAATTTCATTAGCGGGCAACCGCGCAGCGATACCTTCAATTCTGAGACGGCACGGCTGAACTTCAAGTTCAATGAAAAGCACAGTTCGTTTTTTAACTACACGCGTAACAATCGCCGCGAATCGCGCTTCAATTGGACCGGCGTAATAAACGGTATCGTCCCGACCGGAACGTTTCTCTATCGTAATAACAACGGCGCCACTTACGATCATATCTACACGCACTCATCGAAGACGGTGCTGAATCTGCGATTAGGCTTCACGCGGTTCTTTTCACCGACGATTCGTCTGCATGAAGGGAAATTCAATCCGGCCCAATTGGGATTTTCGGCGACGACGTCCGCGTTGTTTGCAGGCGCATCGTATCTGCCGCGATTCGAGATTGGCGGCTTCTCACCGATCGGTGACAGCCTGGGCAGTGCCTTCACCGATTACATCTACACCTTCCAGCCGACGCTGACGCGAATGTTCGGTAATCATCTGGCGAAGATCGGATACGACTCGCGTCTTTATCGCGAGAACGCGACCGGCCTCGGCAATGCAGCCGGTCGTTATGATTTTCGGACTGACTTCACGCGCGGTCCCTTCGATAATTCGGCGGCGGCTTCGATCGGGCAAGAGTTAGCCGCGGTTGGGCCAACCGTCAGGCGGCGTGATTGATCGGAACGCGGATCGTTCAAACCAGACACGCTTCCAGGCGGTCTTCTTTCAGGATGATTGGAAAGTTACTTCGCGCCTGACTTTGAATCTGGGGCTGAGATACGAATATGAAGGCGGGACGATGGAACGGTTCAATCGCAACATACGCGGGTTCGATGAGACCGTGTCCAATCCGATCGAAGCGTCAGTGCGCGCCGCGTATGCTGGGAATCCAATTCCGGAAATTGCCCTCGCGAATTTCAAGGTGCGCGGTGGATTGCTGTTCGCTGATAAGACCCATCGCGGATTTTGGGTTGCTGACAAGAATAACTTCCAACCCCGGATTGGTCTCGCTTTCCGCTTGAACGATCGCACGGTTGTTCGCGGTGGCTGGGCCATCTTCTCTGTTCCTTACTTGATCGACGGTGTGCAACAACCCGGCTTCTCGCAATCGACGAATCTGGTGCCGACGTTGGATAACGGCCTGACGTTTCGCGCGACGCTTGCCGATCCGTTTCCGGACGGAGTGGCCCAACCGCCTGGCGCGAGCTTAGGGCTCGCAACCTTCATCGGTCGCGACCTTGAATTCGTCCCCATTAATCGAAAGAACGGGCAGGCGCAACGCTGGCAATTAAGTCTGCAACGTGAGTTGCCGGGACAATGGCTGGTTGAAGCCGCTTACATCGGCGACCACGGTTATGATCTAAGCGTCGCCAACGATGCTCTAAATGCAGTGCCGGCGCGATACCTTTCCACCAGCAGCGTGCGCGATCAAACGACGATCGATTTTCTGACTGCTAACGTAACGAATCCATTTCGCGGACTGGCGCAGGGCACAACTTTGAATGCCGACACGGTTCAGCGACAGCAGTTGCTGCGCCCTTTTCCGGAATTTGCGAACATCCGCACACAACGCAACGACGGATCGAGTATTTATCACTCCGCACAAGTTCGAGTCGAAAAAAGATTTTCGCGCGGGTACACGTTACTTGGGAGTTATACGTGGTCCAGGCTGATCGAGAAGATGTCGTTTCTGAATCCTGCGGACACGCAGTTCGAAAAACGAATTTCGATCAACGACGCGCCACATCGCGCAGTTGTAAGCGGCGTCTGGCAGATCCCGTTTCGTCGCGATCAGATTAAGCGCGGCCCAGCGGATCGTTTAGCGAGAGTAGTTTTCAGCGATTGGCAGGTTGAGGGCGTCTTTCAAGCGCAGAGCGGTCGGCCGTTAGAGCTGGCAAACGTATTCTATTCGGGTAATCCGAGCACGCTCCGTGCAACGATTAACGGAAGTACAGTCGATCGAACCTTCGATACTGGCGGGTTTTATTTTGCCGATGCCGCGGCGCAGACCAACGGACTTGTAGACCCGGCGAAGCAGCGAAACGATCCCCGCATTCGATTGGCGAATAACATAAGGACGCTGCCATCACATCTGCCGGGCTTCCGCGGGCAGCCGTTGATGCTTTGCGATCTGTCCGTGATTAGAACGTTCCCGTTGAGTGAAAGTGCCAGGCTGCAGTTGCGCGCAGAATTTCTTAATGCTTTCAATCATCCGCAATTCAGCGATCCGAATCTGGATCCCACCAGCTCCAGTTTCGGCAAGACGACGAGTCAGGCAAATCTTCCGCGCAACATTCAGCTCGCAGTCAAGCTCATCTTTTGATTGGCCAAACAATTAGCTTCGCGTTACGGTTGCGCGGGCAAATCGCATGCGTTAACATTTCGCGAAAGTAAAACCACACCCGCTCTATAGGATGATCAGATTGTTGGAGACGATTTATGTCCACAGCGCTCGTTGACGATATCAAGGAAATCAAAGAAGACAATCCGTTCGAGTCGATGATGTCGCGATTTGATCGAGCGGCGCAATTACTCAATCTCGATCCCGATTTGTATGCGGTGATGCGCGTGCCCAATCGAGAGTTGAAGGTGTACATCCCCACCCGGATGGATTCAGGTCGCATTCAGGTCTTCGAAGGCTTTCGCGTGCAGCACAACTTCGCACGTGGTCCGGCGAAGGGCGGCATTCGCTATTCACCCGATGTCAATATCGATGAAATCCGAGCGTTGGCGGCGTGGATGACCTGGAAGTGCGCGGTGGTGAACGTTCCGTTTGGTGGTGCGAAGGGAGGCATCATCTGCGATCCGATGCAGATGTCGATCGGCGAGCTTGAACGAATGACGAGACGCTACGCGTCTGAGTTGCTCGATTTCATTGGGCCGGAGAAGGATGTGCCGGCGCCTGACATGAATACTAACGAACAGACGATGGCGTGGATCATGGACACGTATTCGATGCACGCCCGTCATACCGTCAACGCCGTTGTGACGGGTAAGCCGATCGACCTTGGCGGATCAAGAGGACGGCGCGAGGCGACGGGAAGGGGATTGTTGATTGTCATAACTGAAGCCGCAAAGCGATTCAACATGACCCCGGCCGATACTCGCGTCGTAGTTCAGGGCAGCGGGAATGTAGGTGGCATTGCGGCACAGTTACTTCATGAAGCGGGATTCAAAGTCGTAGGTATCTCAGATGTCCATGGTGGCATCTACAACGCGAAGGGACTCGAGATTCCGGCGGCGCTTAAGCATCTACAAGCTACAAGATCGTTCGAGGGTTTCCAGGGCGCCGAGCGTGTGAGTAATTCCGAGCTGCTTGAACTCGACTGTGACGTGTTGCTCCCGGCTGCGACGGAAAACCAGATTACCAGCAGCAACGCGGAGCGATTGAAGTGCAAGGTGCTTGCCGAAGGGGCTAATGGCCCGACCACCGCCGCGGCGGATGAAATACTCTATCGTAAGGGGATTTTCGTTATTCCGGATATTCTGGCCAATGCGGGTGGCGTAACGGTTTCATATTTCGAGTGGGTTCAGGATCGGATGGGATATTTCTGGCGTGAGGATGTGGTAAACGAGCGGCTTCAAGACACAATGGTCGCGAGCTTTAACGATCTTTGCCGGTACGCTGATGCGCATTCCGTTGATACTCGGACGGCAGCATATATGCTCGCGATTGACCGAGTCGCCTACGACACCCGGATGCGGGGCATCTATGCGTGACGGAAAAAACATAAACAAATCGCCCCTAAGTCGTGAAAATGTCTTGATTTCCGGCTATGTCAATGGTACGCTTCGGCCGTATTTTATGCTCACAAGTCGCGTGTAGTCTTTCTAGTCAGCGGACGCGCCGTGAGTACTCAGGTAATTGACATAAGCGCTTGGTTTGCTTATAAAGAAGCGCGAGACCTTTAGGCATTAAAACCAAAGAGCGGTCCTGTTGTTACTTAAGGCCCCTCTCAGTTGTCGCTCTCGACGAAATACATGAGCGACTCAGGGTTGTTAACGTTAGCGTTGACGCTGTAGTTCGAGCGTCCGTATCCATGTGGATAAGACCGACGGCGAGATGCTTCGAGCAGGCAATTCATCAAATCGACATCGGCGGCTCTTTGTCTTCACAGGTTCGGCCGCGCAACTTCTTATTGACTATCGCAGGAGGAACGCGATGAAACTCGCGAATAGGGTGCTACTTTGTGCACTCGCAATATTTGTCTTGTCGGCCGTTGCATTCGGGCAAACGCCGAGAGGTGAAAACGATCCCAGGAACTTGTCACCGTCCGTAGGGACCGGCGGTCCCGAAGGTGGGCCAACCGGTCTGTTTACGATTTACGACGGGTCGACGTTACGCAAGGGAGAGTTCACTTTTAGTTTTGCTTTTAGCAATTACGACCGTGATCCCGGTAACGTCGATATTACAGATTGGCCGGCAAGCTTTAACGTTGGATTGAACGATCACTTGGAGCTTTTCTTCAAGACCAACGCTTATCGCGGCATCAAGGTCAATAATCCGCAGAACCTGTCCAGCTTCTATCTGCCCAACACGCAGGGATATTTTGGCGCGAGTCTGCTTGGCAGTGGGCCGGCGATTATTTTGGCTCCTTCGGGTCCAAACGTCGGAACGATTGCGGGAACCGCAGTGTTTCGTCCGCCGTTTTGTCCGAATTGCGTAGCGGGAACCGATCCCTTGGCTGTGTATTACAGCGCGGGTCAGCCGTTTGTCGCCTATCCGTATACTGGCGGCACCGGTCCGAACTTCGGCCTTGGGCCAGGAGTGATCGGCGGGTTGTTCGGATTTCCCGGGTTTAGCGCGACGCTTGGACCGCCGACCGGCGGCACTACGAATTTCGGAGCTGCTGGTGCCTTCCCCGGGGTAGGCTCTCCGGTAGGCAGCATCCTGCCGGGCATAGTCTTGGCGACCATACAGCTGCCGTGTACGGCGCTGACCGGCAATTGCCGGCCGCCGGGTTCGCCGGGTTCGCTAAATCCGATCGTAATTCCAACCAGCTATACAACGGCGCCGTCCTACTTGCCTGATGCACCGTTCGTGAGCCGCCTTTACGGCGAATCCAGTGTTACGGATATGGTCGTTGGCGCGAAGTGGCGGATAACCGGACCGAGAAATCCATTTGGTTTCGGTTTTATTCCATTCTATCGCTGGTATCTGGACAAGGCTAAGGATGCGCAAGGCTTCAATCAGCTTCAACGAGGCGCCAGCCCCGGCGGAAACATCGGCGACTTCGGTTTGGTGATGTTTGCGGATGCGCGTCTGAGCCGCTCAGTGAATCTGTCGGCTAACCTGGGTTACATTTTGAACAGTAATCCAAAGGGTCCTGACGGCGTTGCCCTGTTGGATCGTCCGGATGAAGTAATCGCGGGTATCGGCGTTGACTTTCCAATCAACAAGCACGTGCAGCCAATGATGGAATTCCGCTCAACGGAATACGTCGCCGGCCGCACGCCGAACGCATTTCCGAATAATCCGGTCGAGTTCACCGCCGGGATTAAGATTTATCCGGCGCGATGGTGGGGATTCGGGGCCTGGTATCGAAGGGCTTTGAATGATCAGCGGCAGAAAAACCTCTCTCCGCAGGACGCCAGTACAACGGTTCAGCAAATCACGAATGTGAACGTCCCGGGCCGCGGCATTATCGTCGTTCCGGGTACGTCGGTG
>Ga0193729_1002053_pt1 | contig 10099 bp, 9 predicted proteins | sample U1c2metaG_FD_143036 | JGI IMG/M metagenome (GOLD analysis project Ga0193729, IMG submission 143036) | Soil microbial communities from a riparian zone of the East river system, Colorado, United States - U1c2 | ecosystem: Environmental > Terrestrial > Soil > Riparian zone | place: USA: East River... | reverse complement strand
CCGCAAATAGGATTGCGCCGGCAGCTCCCCGCCGATGCGGATGGCCTGATCGGCGGCCCGCACATGCAGCGCCTCGCGGTCTGCATCCGAATAGACCGCGACGACGCTATAGCCCAGCCGGCGCGCGGTACGCATGATGCGCAGCGCGATCTCGCCGCGATTGGCGATCAGGATAGTGCGGAACGGCGTGCGCTTCATCGGCCCATCGCTCATGGCCGCGCGACCGAAAACTGCATGCGCTGGGGGTTGCGCGCCGCGGCCTCGCGGCAGATCGTCAGCACTTCGGCCAGAATGCCGCGGGTATCGCGCGGATCGATCACGCCGTCGTCGAGCACGCGCGCGCTGGTCGAAAACACATCCATTTGGCCGTCGAACACGCCGATAATCTGCGCCTTCATCGCATCGAGCTTTTCCTTCTCGACCGGCTTGCCGCGCCGGATGGCGGCAGCCTCGGTCACGATCGCCATGGTTTCGGCGGCCTGCTCGCCGCCCATGACGGCGGTCTTGGCGTTGGGCCATGAGAAACAGAAGCGCGGATGAAATCCGCGCCCGCACATGCCGTAATTGCCGGCGCCGAACGACGCGCCGCAGTAGATCGTGATCTGCGGCACGGTGGCGCTGGTCACCGCCTGGATCATCTTCGAGCCGTGCTTGATCATGCCGGCTTCCTCATAGGCTTTGCCGACCATGTAGCCGGTGGTGTTGTTGAGATAGAGCAGCGGCGTCCGCGACTGGCAGCAGGCCTGAATGAAATGCGTCGCCTTGTTGGCGCCGGCGGGATCGAGCGGGCCGTTATTGGTGATGATGCCGATCGCCTCTCCCTCGATGCGGGCGTGCCCGCACACCGTGGCAGGACCGTAATTGGCGCCGACCTCGGTGAAATCGGAGTCGTCGATGATTCGCGCGATCACCTGCCGCATGTCGACCGGCCGCTTGTGATCCATCGGCATGATCCCCAACAGTTCCTCGGGATCATGTCGCGGCGGACGATGCGGCGTTTGATCTGGGCTCGGCCGGTCCCATCTGAGATTGGCCATGATGTCGCGCGCGATGCGGAGTGCATCGCGATCATCCTCGGCGAGATAGTCGCCGAGTCCTGAAATACTGGTGTGCATTTCGGCGCCGCCGAGTTCCTCTTCGGTGGCGATTTCTCCGGTTGCCGCCTTCAGAAGCGGCGGTCCCGCTAGAAACGCGCGGGTGCGGCCGCGCACCATCACGATGTAATCCGACAACCCGGTCTGATAGGCGCCGCCCGCCGTGGACGAACCATGCGTCACCGTGACCACCGGCAAGCCTGCCGCCGACAGCCTTGCCAGATTGCGAAAGATATTGCCGCCTCGCACAAAATCCTCGACGCGGTAGCGCAGCAGGTTGGCGCCGGCGCTTTCGACCAGTTGCACGTATGGCAGCTTGTTCTCAAGCGCCAGTTCCTGCACCCGCAGCGTCTTGTCGAGGCCGTAAGGCTGCAGCGCACCGGCATCGATGCCGGAATCATTGGCGCTGACCATGCAGCGGACACCGGAAACGAATCCGATGCCGGCGATCACCCCGCCGCCGGGCACGCTCTTGTCGGCGTCGGGAACATCGAACATGTAACCCGCCAGCGTGGAGAGTTCGATGAAGGGCGAGCCGGGATCGAGCACCAGCGCCACGCGCTCGCGCGGCAACAATTGTCCGCGCTTGTGGAAACGCTCCTTGGCGGCGGCCGAGGCTGCGCGCGTCCGTTCTTCCAGACCACGCATGCGGGTGATCAGCGCCAGCATGCCGGTGCGGTTGGCTTTGTAGGCTTCGCTGCTTGGGGCGATGGTCGATTCAAGGATGGTCATGACTTTCCTACTCGTCATTCCGGGATGCGCCGAATGCGCAGGCCCGCAATCCATACTCCCGATCGTGGTTATGGATTCCGGGCTCGCGCTTCGCGCGCCCCGGACTGACGGTGATGGCAACGGCCGCACTCAAGCGCTCTTCTCCGCGAAATGCCCGGCGAACGCCTGCCGCAGTTCGACCTTGCGCAGTTTGCCGGTCGCCGTCATCGGCATTTCATCCATGATCCTGATGAACTTCGGCACCTGGAAGCCGCCAAGGTGCCTGCGGCAATGCTCTGATATTTCAGCCTCATCCGCCTGCGCGCCCGGTTTCAACTTGATGAATGCCGATACCGCTTCGCCCCATTGCGGATGCGGCAGACCGACCACGGCGGCGTTCTGCACGGCGGGGTGGGCGAGCAGCATCTCCTCGATCTTCACGGAAGCGACGTTCTCGCCGCCCGACTTGATCATGTCCTTCTTGCGGTCGAGGAACAGCACTTCGCCATGCTCGTCGATGACAGCGAGATCGCCGGTGTGATGCCAGCCGAATTTGCGCGCTTCCTCGGTGGCCTTGGGGTCCTTGTAATAGCCCATCATGACGTTCGGCCCGCGATGCACCAGTTCGCCGGCCTGTCCCCGCGGCAGCAGATCGCCGTCGTCATCCATGATCGCGGTCTCGTTCACGATCAGAGACTCACCCCAGTAATTGCCGAAGCGTTTTAACTGCCGGTCTGGCTGCGCCATCGTGGTGGCAGGATACATTTCGGTCTGACCGCTTGACAGCACGAAGTTCGGGCACATATCCGCGATCGCCCGCTCCAACAGCGGACGACCCATCGGCGCCATGGTGTAGATGCACGCCCTCAAACCAGTGAGGTCGTAATCCCGGCGGCGCGGGTGATCGAGGATCGCCTGATACATCAGCGACAGGCCGACAAAGACGGTCAGCTTGTCGCGCACGATGGCTTCCATGCAAACCACGGGATCGAAGCCACGCATCAGCGCCATCCGACCGCCGACCGAGAGATAACTCAAGAGCAGCACATGGCCCGCGCAGTGGAACAGCGGAAACTGCCCGGTGATGCCGTCATCGCGCCCGAGATGCATCTCGATGGCGTTGCTCATCACGGCCATCACCACGGCGAGATGACAATGCATCGCGCCTTTCGGCCGCGAGGTGGTGCCCGAGGTATAGATGATCATCGCCAAGTCGCGGTCGTCGATGGCGATATCCGGCTCGACATCGGATTGGCCTTTTATCAAATCATTCAAATTCTCCAGGCCTTGTGCGGCAGCCGTGCCAGCCAGATCAACCGCGATAAGGTCGATGCCGCGCTTTTTCAACGTCGCGCGCCGGTCGGCTTGCGCATGCAGATTGTCGTCGATCAGCGCGAAACCTACTTCCGCATGATCGAGGATGTAGTCCATATCGGTGGGACCGAGCATGGTATTGATCGGCACCCAGACCAGGCCGGCGCGGTGAATGGCGAACAGCGCTTTGACGAATTCAACCGAGTTATTGCAGATGGTCGAAATCTTCTCGCCGGGTTTTAATCCGCGCGCGACCAGATAATTGGCAAAGCGATTGGCGTCGCGCTCGATCTCGGTATAAGTCACGCGCCGCTCGCCGTCGGTGACGGCTGTCCGATCGGGGAAGCGCGCCGCCGCACGCTTGAGCAGATCGCCGATCGCCACCCGGCCGATGCGGCCGGGTCCGGACACTCCGCCGGTTGCCGCGAGATTGGTCATGCGAGTACCTCCCTAATTTTCGTCATTCCGGGATGCGCCGCTTGGCGCAGGCCCGGAATCCATACTCCCGTCTTGGTTATGGATTCCGGGCTCGCGCTAACGCGCGCCCCGGAATGACGGCTCAATGCCCGATCCCAAAGATCTGCCGCGCCTCGGCCGGGCTCGCGATATCGCGGCCGGCGCGGCGCGCGCATGCCGCAATGCTCTCGATCAACTGGCCGTTCGATGTCACCTTGGCGCCGTCGGGCTGATAGAAGGTATCTTCAAGCCCGGTGCGCAGGTGACCGCCGAGTTCGGCACAGCGCTGATGCAGCGGCCAGATTTCGGCGCGCCCGATCGCGGTGACCTGAAAGTTGGCTTCCGGCAATTTCAGCTTCAACAGGATCGGCAGCAATTCCGGATCGGCCGGCATGCCGGAGGCGACGCCCATGACGAAATTGTATTCCAGCGGTCCGGAGTACATGCCGGTCTGGCGGTACATCCCGACGCAGCGCACGATGCCAACGTCGAAGCATTCGAATTCGGGGATCGTCTGCGCGTCCTTCATGACGTCGAGATAGTCCTGCACCTTCTCGACGGCATTATCGAACATCATCGGCGGCCACGCCCAGGTGTTGTCGCTCTTCACTTTAAGATAATTCAGCGAACCGGCGTTGCAGGCTGCCATCTCGGGTCTGGTCTCGCGCACGCAATCGAGCGCGCCGGAGTAGTTTGGACCCGAAGTCCCGGTGGTGTGATTGATGATGACGCCCGGACAGGCCTCGCGGATCGCCTGCTGGATCTCCCGGGACACGCTCACCTCCCATGACGGCAGATGTCCCTTGTCCGGCTCCTGCTGGCGCAGATGGATATGCATCACGCTGGCGCCGGCGTTGAACGCCGCTCTGGCCTCGCGCGCCATTTCCTCTGGTGTTACCGGGACGTGGTGCTGTTTCGGGTCGGTCAGCACGCCGTTCAGCGCGCAGGTGATGACAGCCTTGTCGCTCATGGATCAGCCTTTTGTCGCTCGAGGTCTTCACCCGCAGGCTGGCGGATGATGCGTCCAGCACCGCTTGGCTTCTTGCGTCCACGCGCTATCGCGGACCAGCGCCGCCGCTATGGCCGCCCCTGACGGAAACCGGCACTGTCGCGCATGCCGGGGTCGCTGCGGTAGATCGCCAGATCCCTTGAGCCGGAAAAGATCGCGCGCGGCTGCAAGCCGTAGAAACGGCGGATCGAGTGGCTGAAATGCGTCGAGTCGGGATATCCGATGTCCTGCGCGAGATGCGCCAGATTGATGTCTTCGTTGACGAAATGCAGCAGATGCCGCGCGCGCTTCCAGGCGCGAAAAGCCCGAAACGAGATGCCGCTCTGGTCCTTGAACAGATGCAGGAAGCGCGATGGCGACAGGTGAACCGATGCGGCGCAGTCGGCCGCGGTCATCTTGCTGCCGGAGAAATCATTGAGCATCAAAGCCGCGCTTCGGATGCGATGATCCATGTTGCGATCGGGCAAACGCTCGCCAAACGATAGCTGGTCGAATTCCTGAGTGGTAAAACCGCCACGCCGCTCTTGCCGGCGCAAGGTCTCATAAGCGGTACGAATGCACTGCGCGATGGCAGGTGCTTCCGCTCCGCAAATTCTTGCGCCCAAGCCTTCCATGGCCAAGGGCTCGACCGTTTCCGGCTCGATCACGAGGCAAATGATCGAGGGATGCTCGCTTTCAACGCTGTGGGGCACGTAAGGCCGAATCAGCGCCACTTCACCGACTACCTCGGACTTGCCCTCGGTGATCTTGAGGCTTCCCTGCATCGCAGTGTAGATGTTGAAGCCACCACTGGATCGTTTTCGCGGCCGGCCCAACAGGCCCGCATAAAACACCCGCTCGGGGCTGATCAGCATCAGCCGCCCCGAATCACGACGATCCCTGTCGTTCATGGACCATCCCTCCCGGGAGCGATTTCCGGTTTTTGCCGCGTTGCCGCGGGGCTCTCTCAGCGGAGCTTCCGGCAGAATACAGAATTCGCGCCTGATGTCACCGACGATCGACGCCTTCGGGCCAATGCCGCATCGAACCTCCTTCTGTCGCGGCTCGGTGGAAAACGGGCCGGATATCATGGCAAGACCCCTTCAGGGGACGGTGCGCGCAGCATGAATAGCGCCGCGATGCTAAGCAGCGCCAGAAGCAAGCCGACCGCGCATACGCCCGGCCACTGGTAAAAACTCCAGGCATAATTGCCCGCGGCCGAGCCGAGCGCCCCGCCAACAAAGCGGGTGACCATGTAAACCGTATTGAGCCGGCTCATGGCTTCCGCCTTGAGGCTATAGTTGCGGGTCATGTTGGAGACATGGCCCGACTGCATGCCAAGGTCGAGCAACACCACGCCGGCGGCGACACCCGCAAGCGAGTAACCCGCCATTGCGAGCACCATGAATGCCGCGAGCACAACCAGGCTGCTCAGCAACACGGTCAGGCGAGGACTTCTGTGGTCGGCCAATTTGCCGGCCAAAGGTGCCGCGGCCACGCCGACGATCCCGATAAGTCCAAACAGTCCCGCAACATCGCTGCCGTAATGCTCGGGCATGCTGTTGAGATGAAACGCCAGGGTGGTCCAGAAGGCACTGAACGCCGCGAACTGCAGCGCCGCCGTCAGCGAGGTCTCGCGAAGAACCGGCTGATCCCTGACCAGTCCCCACAGCGATTTCATCAGGCCGGAATAGTTGCCATCGAACGCTGGCTTGTCCCTTTGGCAACAGCGCCGACAACGCCGGTATCAGCAAGACCATCATGCCGCCGGCGATCCAATACATTGCAGGCCAGCCGAGCAGCGTTCCGATGGCACCTGCGATGCTGCGTGACAGCAGAATTCCGGCCAACAGTCCGCCCATCACGATCCCGACGACGCGTCCGCGTTCCGCCGGCCGCGCCAGATGGGCGGCAAAGGGAATGATGACCTGGGGCGCGACGCTGGTGAAGCCGACGGCGAAACCCGCCACCAGCAGCCACTGCATGGTCGGCGCCAGCGCGGTGGCGACGAGGGCGCCGGCCGAGCACAGCAGCAAGGCGTTGATCAGCAGCCGTCGGTCGATCATGTCGCCGAGCGGCAGAAACACCAGCATGCCCAGCGCATAGCCGCCCTGGGTCATGATGGAGGCGCCACCCGCCTCTCGCTCGGTTACCTGAAATGTTCTGGCGAAATCAGCCAGCAAGGGCTGGTTATAGTAGTTATTCGCAATAACGATCGCACACGCTGCGGCCAACAGCCAGGTGCCTGATCTACGCATCCGAACTGCCCGCGACAACGACAACTGCGCAGGCCGCCGCGGCTACGATCCCGGCCGCTGGAAATGCAATTGCAAATCCATGCGGGAAGGTCTCAGCCATGCGAGGCAATCCGAGCACGAACAGACTTGCCGCCAGGCCGGCCAATGACAATCCGCACACGACCATCAGAGAAGCAGATTCAGGGTCCCCATGTTGATTTGGCGACGGCCGATAACGCTGAGGCCGATCACGCTGGTTTAGGTGAATGAGCATGATGCCGCTCCGAAAGGCTGTTCGTGCACGGATGCGTAGGACAGTTGCGCCGGCCGGATAAGCCATTTAGGTTGCACAGGATCCTTGCAGGTCTCGCAAGAATGGGAGCCGATGGACCGGTTGGATGGAATGGCGGCGTTCGCCGCCGCTGTCGAAGCTGGCAGTCTGTCTGGCGCAGCCAAGCGCCTGGGATGTTCGCTGGCGTCGGTCAGCCGGCAGATCAGCGCCATCGAGCGGCATTTCGGCGTCACCTTGCTGGCCAGAACCACGAGACGCCTGGCGCTTACCGACGAAGGCCGGGACTACTACGAGCACGTCAAGCGTATCGTCAGCGAAGTCGTTGACGCCGAGCGCACGTTGTCGGCGCAGGCGAAGGTACCTCACGGGCGGCTGCGCATCAGCGCACCAACGTTGATCGGCCGGCTGCGGCTCGCTCCATTGTTACCCGCCTATCTGGCCGATCACCCTCAGGTCTCCATCGATCTGACGTTGCTGGACCGACTGCCCAACCTCTTGGAGGACGAGATCGACATTGCCATCGTTCTCGGCCATCTGCCCGATTCGTCGCTGGTTCGTCGCAGCCTCGGTCATGTTCGCCGGGTTTTGTGCGCGGCGCCGGACTACCTCGCTACGCGCGGCATGCCTGCCACGCCGCACGATCTCGCGACCCATGATTGCCTGATCTTCACGACGACGCCGGGATCGGCGACATGGACCTTTCAGATTTCGGGGCGACGAACCGAAATCGAAGTACCGGCACGGTTGCGTTCCAATGCACTTGATGTGATCGTCTCCGCTGCGCTGGGCGGCAGCGGCATTGCGCGCGCGCCATCCTGGCAGGTGCAGGATCACGTCGATGCCGGCCGGCTCCAATTGATGTTGCAGGATTACGAGCGGCCTTCCTTGCCCTTGCAGATGATCTTCTCGAACCCCCGCCATTTTTCGCGAAAAGTTCAGTCTTTTGCAGACTTTCTCGCGCAGCAATGGAATGGCGACAAGCGCTAACGTTGTCGAAACCACGCAGCCGGCTCACGAGCGCCGCGCGACATTTTGCTGCTCGCCGGCGAGCGTTTCCGCGGCGACGGCCCGCTTGTATCCGTCGCGCGCCTGCAGGCGTTGCCAGTAGGCGGCGACGCTGGGCCCGAAATCTTTTGCCAGCCCGATGTTGTCGGCGAGCCGCAACGCGTAGCCGATCACGATGTCGGCCGCGGTGAAGCGATCGGCGCACAGCGTCTCCGCCTTGGCGGTGGCGGCCTCGACCGCCCGCAGCCGCCCCAAAAACCATTTGGCGTAATCTGTGGCGACTTGCGGATTGCGCCGTTCCTCGGGCTCGAGCTGGGTGTAGCGCAGCACCAGCGTCTGCGGAAAGGTCAGCGTCGCATCGCTGAAATACATCCAGTTCAGGAAGCCGCCATAGGCCGGCTCGTCGAGGCCAACCAGCAGCGGCGTCGGTCCATACTTCGTGCCGAGATAGTGACAGATGCCGGAAGACTCCGTCATTCTGGTTTCGCCGTCGATCATCAGGGGTATCGTGCCGAGCGGATTGAGCGCGAGATATTCCTTGGCGAACACCCGCGGCGGGAACGGCAGCATTTTGAGCACGTAAGCGAGCCCCAGCTCTTCCAGCATCCACAGCGGCCGGAACGAGCGCGCCGCGTGGCAGTGATAAAGTGTGATCATCGGCGTTCCCCTGCTATCTATCATTCACTTTTGATTCAGGCTTGGCAACGTGCCCATCGTCTTGCACAGCACCGTCAGCATGATTTCGTCGGCGCCGCCGCCGATCGAGGTCAGGCGGCTGTCGCGATAGGCGCGGCTCACCAGCGTCTCGTTCATGAAACCCATGCCGCCCCAGAACTGCAGGCAAGCGTCGGTCAGTTCGCGGCCCAGCCGGCCGGCCTTCAGCTTGGCCATGGCCGCCAATCTCGTCACGTCCTCGCCGGCGACCAGCGCCTCTCCGGCGCGATAGATCAGCGCGCGCAACAGCTCGACTTCGGTCTGCATTTCCGCGAGCTTGAAATGAACCGTCTGGTTGTCGAGGATGCTGTGGCCGAACGCCTTGCGGTTACGGGTATATTCGATTGTCTCGGCGATGATAGTTTCGTGCGCCTTGAGGCAGGCGGCGGCGCCCCACAGCCGCTCCTCCTGGAATTGCACCATCTGGTAAGTAAAGCCGTGGCCTTCCTCGCCAATACGATTCCGCTTCGGCACCCGCACCTCGTCGAAGAAAATCTGCGCGGTGTCGGACGAGCGCATCCCCATCTTGTCAAGTTTTCGCGCGACTTGCACGCCTTTGGTTTTCATCGGCACGCAGATCAGCGACTTGTTGCGATGTTTCGCGCCATCGCCGGTATTGGCCAACAGACAGATCCAGTCGGCCTGCACCCCGTTGGTGATCCACATCTTGCCGCCGTTGATGACGTAATCGTCGCCATCGGAACGCGCACTGGTCTTGATCGAGGCGACATCGGAGCCCGCGCCCGGCTCCGACACCCCGATGCAGGCGACCGCATCGCCCGATATCGCAGGCGCCAGAAATTCGCGGCGCACTTCATCCGAGCCGAACCGCGCCAGCGCCGGCGTCGCCATGTCGGTCTGCACGCCGATCGCCATCGGCACCCCGCCACACCGGATCGCGCCGAGTTCCTCCGCCATCATCAGCGCGTAGCTGTAATCGAGCCCCTGGCCGCCGAATTCGGTGGGCTTGTTGAGGCCGAGAAACCCGAGGTCGCCGAGCTTCTTGAACAGCTCATGAGCCGGAAAAAATTCCGCCTTCTCCCATTCGTCGACGAAGGGATTGATTTCCGCAGCGATGAATTTTTGTAGCGCGCGGCGGGCGTCGTCGTGATCGCTGGTGAAGAGCATTTTGTTCCCTCGTCATTCCGGGATGCGCCTTCGGTCGGCAATTGCCGACCTGAGGCGACAGGCCCGGAATCCATACTCCCGGTGGTGGTTGTTGGTGTGGACGGCCCCCTACGGCATCGCTCTGTGCCAGGATGAGGCTGTTGAGAGGTCTCAAACAAGG
>Ga0193729_1002051_pt1 | contig 10104 bp, 8 predicted proteins | sample U1c2metaG_FD_143036 | JGI IMG/M metagenome (GOLD analysis project Ga0193729, IMG submission 143036) | Soil microbial communities from a riparian zone of the East river system, Colorado, United States - U1c2 | ecosystem: Environmental > Terrestrial > Soil > Riparian zone | place: USA: East River... | reverse complement strand
GCCACACACAATCCTCAAACGATGTGAATCATGAAATGCCCATTCTGCGGTTTTCTTGAAGACAAAGTCGTCGATTCGCGGGAATCACGCGAGGGAGAGGCCATTCGCCGGCGGCGTGAGTGCTTAAAATGCGAGCGCCGCTTTACTTCGTATGAGCGCATCGACGAGATCCCGTACATGGTGATCAAGAAAGATGGTCGCCGCGAAGCCTTCGACCGTAACAAAGTCATGGCCGGGTTGTTACGCGCCTGTGAAAAACGCCCGGTACCGTCATCAAAGCTCGACAGCATCGTAAACGCTGTTGAGAAGTATGTGCAGGAATCCCCTGAACGCGAGCGACCGACGAGTAAGATTGGCGAACAGATCATGCGGCGGCTTAAGGAACTCGACAAAGTTGCTTACGTGCGGTTCGCTTCGGTCTATCTCGAGTTTGAGGACGTCTCGGAATTCATGAATGAGCTGAAGACACTGGTGCGCGCGCGCGCGAGCGGATCGCTCAAGCGCGCCTGACCGTGCGAACTCCTATTTTTTTAGGATGCTCACGCTCTTTGGATTATTTGCGGTCGCGGCCATGTTGGTTTGCTATGCTCTTGAAGATCGCAGCCATTGGTTTATCATTGCGTTCGCGTTCGCTTGTTTGCTCGCTTCGTTTTATGGCTTCCTTCAGGGAGCCTGGCCGTTCGGATTGATTGAACTGATTTGGTCACTGGTGGCAATGCGCCGGTGGATGCGCGTAAGAAAACTGAAGGCTTAGAAATGGTAAAGAGCGTGGGCGCAGCAGGTCTCGAGCGAATCGAGCTAAAGCGACTGACCGAACGGATTGGTAAATTGTATTCCGTTCTGCATGAAGCCGCAGAAGCCGAAGTTACTCCTCTGGCATCGTTCAAACCACCGGCCGATGTTTGCGAGACGTCGGATGCGGTGTGCATTCGGGTCGAACTCGCCGGCGTTACGGCGAATCAAATCAAAATCGCGCTGAACAGCGATAAGATTCGCATTTATGGTGAAAAGAAAAAGCGCAACCCGCGGCAAAAAGTTATTTCGCATCTTTGTTCCGAGCGAAGCTATGGGCGTTTCAGTCGCGTCGTGCCGTTGCGTTGGACAATTAGCGTGAAAGACACAAAGGCCGAGCTGAAAGATGGTGTATTGCTGATTCATTTGCCGAAGATTAAAGATCGGCGCGGCTCGGAACACAGAGTCCCGATCAAGGAAATAGAGTCCCCGAAATAATAATTGGTAAAAAATGCCAGATAACATCACTGACGAAATCTCCGTAGCACTTGAGCCGCCCGAGTCTGAGCTGCAGCTACAAATCCCAACCGAATTGCCGCTGCTGCCGCTGCGCGACATCGTGATCTATCCGTTCATGATCGTGCCGCTGTTTGTCTCGCGCGAAAAATCCATTCGCGCGGTCGATGAAGCACTTGGCGAGCACCGGATGATTCTTCTCACCTGTCAGAAAGATTTGGATAAGGAAGAGCCTCAGCAGGACGATCTATACAAGGTCGGCACCGTTGCCGTGATCATGAGAATGCTGAAGCTGCCCGATGGGCGCATTCGCATTCTGGTACAAGGTGTGTCGCGCGCGCAGGTTGAATCAGTAAGTTCGGAAGGCGAATGCCTGCACGCGCGTTTGCAAGTCATGCCCGAAGAGGGTGCGCCAGAGCGTTCCCTGGAAGTTGAGGCCCTGATGCGCAACGTGCGCGGCTCGATGGAAAAGGCCGCAAACCTTGGCAAAAACATTTCTCCCGAAGTCATGGCCATCATCGCCAACCTGGACGACGCCGGCCGGCTCGCCGATCTCTCGGCTTCGAATCTTGAATTGAAGGTTGAAGACGCTCAGTCAGTGCTTGAGATTGCGGATACAACGGCGCGCCTGCGGCGTGTCAACGAGATTCTCAACAAGGAAATTGAAGTCCTGACTGTCCAGCAGGAAATAAATACTCAGGCGCGTGCCGACATCGATCGATCGCAGCGCGAGTTCTATCTGCGACAACAGATGAAGGCGATTCAGACCGAACTCGGTGAAGGAAACGAGCTGGCCGAAGAAGTGCAGCAGTTTCGCGAAAAGATCGACACGGCGAAGATGCCCAAGCCCGCTGAAGACGAAGCCCTGCGTCAGCTGAAGAAACTTGAGCGCATGCACCCGGATGCCGCCGAAACGGCGACCCTGCGTAATTGGATGGAGATCATGACGGATCTGCCGTGGTCCAAATCTTCGAAGGACAATCTCGATCTACACAAGGCCGAAAAGATTCTTAATGAAGATCACTACGGCCTCGAAAAGGTTAAGGAGCGAATCATTGAAGCGCTCGCCGTACGCAAACTGAAAGAGAAACCAAAGGGGCCGATTCTTTGTCTGGTGGGGCCGCCGGGCGTCGGCAAGACCAGTCTGGGAAGATCCATTGCGCGCGCGCTGGGGCGCAAATTTATGCGCCTGAGCCTTGGCGGAGTGCACGACGAAGCGGAGATTCGCGGCCATCGACGGACCTACGTGGGCGCGATGCCCGGCAGAATTATTCAGTCGATTCAACAAGCCGGCACAAACAATCCGCTAATCATGCTCGATGAAATCGACAAGGTCGGCGCGGACTTCCGTGGGGATCCGTCGTCAGCTTTACTCGAGGTCCTCGACCCCGAGCAGAACTTCAGTTTTCGAGATAACTACCTGGGCGTCTCGTTCGATCTTTCGAACGTCATCTTTATGACGACGGCCAATATTCTCGACACAGTTCAATCGGCTTTGCGAGATCGCATGGAAGTGATCAGGCTGGCTGGATACACCGAAGAAGAAAAAAGCGAGATTGCGCGAAGGCACTTGCTGCCAAAACAGATGGAAGAAAATGGCATCACGGCGCGCAATCTCAACATTTCCCGATCGGCGCTGCTAGCCATGATTCAGCGTTACACCCAGGAAGCCGGACTGCGTCAATTGGAACGTGAAATCGCATCGATCTGCCGCAAAGTCGCCCGTCGTATTGGCGAGGGCGAACAGCGAGCGGTCCGTGTATCAGCAAACAATTTGCATGAGTTCCTGGGCGCGCCGAAAATTATTCCGGAAGAAGTGTTGAAGAAAGATCAGATTGGCGTCGCCACCGGGCTCGCCTGGACCGCAGTGGGAGGTGATGTCCTGTTCGTCGAAGCGCTGCGGATGAGAGGCAAGGGCAATCTGGTTTTGACCGGCCAGCTCGGCGAAGTGATGCGCGAATCGGCGCAGGCGGCTTATTCATACGCCAAGTCCCGGGCGAAAGAACTCGAAATCGATCCGGAGGACTTCAACACTTACGATATGCACATTCACATCCCTGAAGGTGCGATCCCGAAGGATGGCCCTTCAGCGGGAATCACTTTGGCGACCGCGCTCGTTTCGGCGTTGTCGCAGCGGCCGGTGCGAAAAGATGTCGCAATGACCGGCGAGATTACTTTGCGGGGAAATGTCCTGCCCGTGGGCGGGATCAAAGAAAAGATGCTCGCCGCTCGCCGCGCGCGGGTCACGAAAATCATTCTTCCTGCTCAGAACCGCCGCGACCTCGATGAAGTACCGAAAGCACCCTTCAAAGACATAAAGTTCGTGTTCGTCGACAACATGCGACAGGTCTTTCGTGAGGCTTTAAAAGAGAGGATAGCCCCAGCCGTGGGCACAAGTACGCGGCCAACTCGTCTGCCCCAGGCCGCCACTGGACGAAATGTCTGAGGAAATTCAGGTGAACGCGGTCCAGAATCCTCTGCCGACGCCAATTGGTATGGGTCGACGACCCGAAAAAATTAATGGGCAACGTAACCAGTCCTCACGCATCTACTTAAGAGACTGGAAACAACTCGCCGAGGCCATTTTTGGCGGGTTAGAATGGTTTGACACCCCCCGACCCGTGTGATAACCTCGCGACTCAAGTGGCTGATTTTGAGCCACAAATTCGGAACTTTTCCACGTTCCGTATTGTTTTACTAGTAGTGAATGCCGCAGCGCGACTCGGTGGAAGTCGCAGTCGTGGATTCGCCCAGCAATAACAGAGGAGAATAGCGATTGATGACCCGTACCCGTCTTGGTTTAGCTCTAAGCGCCGTATTTGCAGCCGGAACTCTATTTTACCCCGCAATCATTCAAGCCCAGGGATTAGGCGTTTCTTCCGCCCGCGATATTCCAGATGAGGTTCAGAAGGCGGAGCCGCGTGTCGATCAAGTAATTGAGCGCGCTGAAGCTTTCTTCAAGCAAGGCAAATTGAACCTCGAAGACAACAAGCGCGACGCCGCCCGTTCGGATTTCGACAAGGCGGTCGACGAGATTCTCATGTCGGGAATGGACGTGCGCGCTAATCAGAAACTGCAGAAGTTTTATCTGGAGCTGGTCGAGCGCATCTATCGCGAAGAGGTTCCCGTCCTCCAACAGCAGCCACAGAACACGCAGGTTGTCGCCCAGGATGCTCAAAACCCAAAGTCTGACAAAACAGAAGAAATCGCCAAAGTTCAGCAACCTAAGCAGGTCCAGGTTGGTTTTCGCCAACAGGGCTTCGACCCGTCGCCGCTGGATCCGCTAAGCAAACTGATTCTCAACAACGAAGAGAAGAAGGTTTCTGAATCCGATATCGCGGAACTCGAGCAGGCTAAGAATGCGCTGGACTTTAACTTCACGATCAATCCGCTGATTCAACAGTACATTAATTACTACCAGGGCCGCGGCCGTTCCACTATGGAAGCCGGTCTGCGCCGTTCGGGCCGTTTCATGAAGATTGCCCGTGAGACGTTTCGACGTGAAGGTGTACCCGAGGACATTGTCTGGCTAGGCCAGGTTGAAAGCGCGTGGAGTCCCAAAGCTCGTTCGTGGGCAGCGGCTTCAGGTCTATGGCAGTTCGTTCCCAGCTCTGGCGCCCAGTACGGGTTGAGACAGACCGCATGGGTGGATGAGCGGAACGGAATTGAAAAGCCGACCGCGGCGTCTGCTCGGTACCTGAAAGATTTAGCGAGACGATATAACGGTGATTGGCTGCTCGCCATGGCTGCCTATAACACTGGGGCCCTCAATGTTGATCGTGGCATTTCGCGTGCGGGCGAAGCGAATTACTGGAAGATTTATCCGTACATCGCGCAAGAGACTAGAAACTACGTCCCGAATATCCTCGCGGTGATTTTGATAGCGAAGAATCCTGAAAAATACGGATTTCATGGCATTCGTCCCGAAGCGCCCATGTCTTTCGAAACCATTCCGGTTCAGTCTGCAACCAGCCTGCGCCTGATCGCTGACATAACCGACTCCAGCGTGGATTATCTTCAATCGCTGAACCCGGAACTGCGCCGAGACACTACACCGCGCGGCGAGTCTTACAACCTGCGCGTGCCGGCCGGAAAAGGAAAGCAACTTGCATCTCTGATGAAGCGTGTGTCGCCCGATAATCGCGATACTGCTCGCGTGATTTCAGTTGCGCCCGGTGAAGATCTGCAGTCAGTTGCCAACCGCACCGGCGTTAGCGTCGCGACCCTGCAGGCAATGAACAGCGGAGTCGATCTGAAATCAACGACCAAGCTGGTGGTTCCTAATACGAACCTCCGGCTCACCAATTGGCGGCGCGGAACGACGAACACACCAGATAGTTCGAACGCTGCCGGTCTCAGCAAAGTGCGTGCGCGGAAAGGCGATACGATCGCCAAGATTGCTGCCGCTCATAAACTCGCGGCTGACGATGTAGCCAGACTTAACGGAATTGCTCCAAACGTTGAGCTGCAAGCAGGTCAGGAAATCAAACTGCCAGCGACCACCGCGCCGGCCACCTCCGGTCCGCGAAGGAGATAACCAGGAACTAGTCTTCAAAAACAAGCGGCCTGAACCGGTCGCTTCAATAACTTGCAAGCGCGCTTCTCTTTCGAGGCGCGCTTTGCTCGTTTTTGGGCATCGCAATAACAAGGCGTTGGCAACTTTAGAGTTAAGACAATTTGATTCTGTTCTTACCCTCACATGCTTTTCCGCACTCTATCCGCCGCTGTTTACGGCATCGACGCGAACCTGGTCGATGTCGAAGTCGATCTAACGCCCATTCGAAATGAGACCGATACGCCGGCATCGGTGATCATCGTTGGTTTACCAGATCTCGCGGTGCGCGAATCGCGCGAACGCATTCGCGCCGCTATCAACAACAGCGCATTCTTTTTTCCGTTTCATAAGACGACGATTAATCTCGCTCCGGCCGATGTGCGCAAGGAAGGCGCTAGCTTCGATCTGCCAATTGCGCTCGGGATACTCGGAGCCAACGGCGACCTCGTCGACCCTGAACACCTGACGGATATTTTATCGGTAGGCGAGCTCTCGCTTGATGGCCGTGTCCGGCCCATCCGCGGCGCGTTGTCCATCGCCCTGCGTGCGCGTGAGTCGCGAATCCGGCATCTCTTGTTGCCAGACGAGAATGCGAAGGAAGCTGCCGTGGTGTCAGGCATTAACGTCTATGCGGTTTCTGATTTACGCGGCGCAGTCGATCTAATCGCCGCTCTTCGATCAGAAACACCGCCCGAACCGATTCGGATCGATCCTTCTGAGATTCTGATTCATGACGATCATTACAGCGTCGACTTTCGCGAGGTACGAGGACAACAGGCTGCAAAACGAGCGCTGGAAGTCGCCACCGCCGGCGGTCACAACATTTTGCTAATTGGTCCACCCGGATCCGGCAAGACAATGTTAACGAAGCGGCTGCCAACCATCTTGCCGCCGTTGGAATTCGACGCGGCCCTTGAACTAACCAAGATCCATTCCGTCGCCGGACTTACCGGACGGGCCGGTTTGGTCACACACCGCCCGTTTCGCTCGCCTCATCACACCATCAGCGATGCCGGTTTGATCGGCGGTGGCGCGGTCCCCCGTCCCGGTGAAGTATCGCTGGCGCACCAGGGAGTTCTGTTTCTCGATGAACTGCCGGAATTCGATCGCAGCGTGCTCGAAGTTCTGCGACAACCGCTCGAGGATCAGAAAGTAACGATCAGTCGCGCGGCGATGTCACTCACCTTCCCCGCTTCATTTATGTTGGCGGCGGCAATGAACCCCTGCCCTTGCGGTTTCTGGAATGACCCGACTCGCGAATGCCGCTGCACGCCTCTGCAGATTCAGCGTTACGTTGGCCGCATCTCCGGACCTTTATTGGATCGCATCGATATTCACGTTGACGTTCCGGCAGTTAAGTTTCGTGAGCTGACCGGCGATCCGCCGCCGGACGCGGAAGACTCTGCTTTGATTCGCCGGCGCGTCATTAACGCGCGCAACCGACAACGTGAGCGATTCACACGGGACGGGATCTTTTCGAACGCCGCAATGACTCCGCGTCTGATTCGCAGCTACTGTCGCATCGACAGCGAGAGTGAAAGTATGCTCGAACGCGCGATGGCGCGGCTCGGACTTTCAGCGCGGGCTTACGATCGAATCCTGAAAGTCAGTCGCACGATCGCCGACCTCAACGGTTCAGATGAAATCAAATCCGATCATGTGGCGGAAGCCGTGCACTATCGCTCACTCGATCGCACGTACTGGACTTAGCCTCGCATCAGATCACGACTTACTAACATCGATGAAGTAAAGATCCGTGGCAACTGCGAACTCGTCCTTCCTGAGCGGCGTCTTCATAGTCTGCCAATTAACGGTTGGCCGAATAGTTTGCCAGTGCTCCTTTGTCCCCACCCGTACGGGCATAGCAAACGCTGGCTCATCAACCTTCCAGCGATAAGAAACCGACTGCCCGGCCTCGTCAAATTTCAATTCGAGTTTGGGAATGGTCGTGTGACGCAGATATTGATCGAAAATCGGCGTCAGATTTATTCTCGTCTTCTGATTGAACCAGGCCACGATGTCTTCGGTCATGATCGTTTGATACTTGAAATGCTGATAGAACTCTTTGAGCAACGCCCACCAGCGCGGATCGTCATTGACCACGTTGCGCAAGGTATTCAGAAACAACGCGCCCTTGAAATACATGTCCTGCGGCGGCGTGGCATTGACGCCGCGCGGCGCAATTATGGGTTGTTGATTGCGGACCTTTGATTTGTATCCGTTCGTGTATTTCAGCCCGTCATCCTTGCCATACATGTATTCGACATAGAGACATTCGAGATAAGTGGTCCAGCCTTCATGAATCCACATGTCCGATCGGTCGGCAGCAGTAATGCTATTGCCAAACCATTCGTGCCCGCTTTCATGAATGATGATGAAGTCAAAACGCGGTGAGATACCGACGCCGGTCCAGTCACGCTCGAGATAGCCGTTCGCAAAATGATTCCCATACGTTACCGCGCTCTGATGCTCCATCCCTGAATAAGGCGCCTGGATCAATTTGTATCCGTCTTTCTTGAATGGGTACTCGCCGAAGTAATGCTGGTATGCCTCGATCATTCCCTTCGCCTGCGCGAACTGTTTCTTTGCTTTTTCCAGATCCTCCGGCAACGCATAGAAGTCCAGCGGAACATCGCCGACGTGATCCGAGAAATGCTCGTACTTTCCGATATTCAGTGACACGTCGTAGTTGTTGATCGGGTATTGGACCAGCCAGTCCCAACGCGTGTAGCCGTCACCCAGATCCGTCTGGCCGATAAACTTTCCGTTCGACACGTCAGTCAGGCCATTCGGAATGGCCACGCTAATCTCCATCGATTGCACTTCATCTCTCCACTGATCCTTGTTGGGCCACCAGATGCTGGCGCCCTCGCCTTCGCACGCCGTGAAGATCCAATCGCGGCTGGCTGGATCCTTACCAAAGGTAAAGCCGCCGAAGCGGCCGATCGTCTGCGGCGTTCCCGAGTAGTAGAAATCGATGGTGTAAGTCTGACCGGCTTTCAAAGTCTTCGGAAAGTCCACAAATACCGCCCCTGAATCTCGCGAATACTTCAGAAGAGTCGGATTCGCCAACTTCGTAGTTGGATCTCCAAGCCGCGGGCTGAGCACGTTCGATCCTGGTTCAAAAACGATCTCATCGATCTTTAAGTTGTCATAAAGGTCGAGCTGAATCCGCGTGTCGTCCTTCAGCATCTTGAAGCGAATCGTGTTCTTGCCAGTGATGAATTTCTTCAAAGGATCGACGCGAATGTCGAGGTGATAAAAAAGCAGATCGTTGTTGGCGCGATAGCGCCCGTATTCTCCACGCAGAATGTTGGCGTGAGTGGGCGGCTGCGGCGCCGTTGTCTGGGCCAAAGAAAGGACTGTGACGGCCGCGAGCGAAACGAGTAGCACGACGAATCGATAAATAACTTGTTGGAGCATGCGCGCTACTCTAGCTGATGGTCGCGGCTTGTTTCCAATCGGCCGTCGCGTGCGCGCCTGAGTCCGGCCTTCCAACCTCGGCCGAAAAAGCATGATCCACGAAGTCACACGAAAAACGCGCGTGATTTTGTGGTTCGTGCGCTGGCATCAAAATAAGAGAGCGCCTCAAAATGGATCCGACATGAAGCTCAGACTTTGTTAATCGTGCCGCGACAATTCTTCGCGCCACAGTGACAACGTCTGGAATTCGGCAGGAGTGTCTGTTCGTAATCGATGGTGATCTCCTCGCCGGCTTTTATATCCCGCCGCGCGAAGAACAGAACGTGACCATGCAAGGTTTTCATGTAACCGTTGGGATCGCAAGAGTGATTGATGTAGTGCGTGCCATTGCCGCCGCGCGCACCGTCCAGACTGAAGCGCCCGTCGATATCGCAGATGCGTAAGTGCCGGCGCCCGCGCGCCCTCTTCATGGCTTCGAAATCTGAGATTCGCTCGCCTGCATATTCAGCGATCTTTTTTCGCTGCTCGAAAGTTTTCGTGGCGAAACAACCCTTGCCGCTGATTGGTGACTTCTTGATTGCGAGACCCGGGGCGAGTTTGAGTTTCATGCAGGTTCATTGTACTCGACTCCGGTTCAGAATCGCTGGCATCAGCGCTCGTCATGTAACCGGTAGCTGGACTTCACACACGTTCCCAACTCGACTCGCCAGGTACAACATACCCTGGACCAGCTTGGTGTGCTTCTTGTGTTCGTGGTGTGCGGTCAGTGTTTCGCGCTACGCCGAGGGCGTTTCACAATCATCTGGCCTATCTCAAGTCGCTCAGTTAGTTGTGGCGGCGCCATCCCACCTTGAATTAGCTCAACCTGATAGATCGGA
>Ga0193729_1002050_pt1 | contig 10105 bp, 6 predicted proteins | sample U1c2metaG_FD_143036 | JGI IMG/M metagenome (GOLD analysis project Ga0193729, IMG submission 143036) | Soil microbial communities from a riparian zone of the East river system, Colorado, United States - U1c2 | ecosystem: Environmental > Terrestrial > Soil > Riparian zone | place: USA: East River... | reverse complement strand
ATCAAGGTCCGAATTGAGAGTTTACAGGAAGCAATCTTAGATATTGCAGGTGCTCGCTTCTCAGCCCAAGTCCAAGCCCAGGTGCAACAAGCTATTGCCCCTATCGAGGACATAGGATTGCTGAGGAAGTTTCACCTCCAACTGGCTAGCTTATCGGATGAGCAAGAAGTCTACGCCTTGTTGGAGCAATGTTTCCCAAGTCTGTGAGGCTGTGAACGACAGTTTATTCGTCATCTGGTGTGGTTCGCAACAACATCGTTGCGAACCACTTTTTTGCTCTCTACTACCTATTTATCCCAGTGATGTATCCAGATGGAAATATACTGCGTCTTTCTAATATATAGGTATGTTGTCGCAATTAGTAGCGCATGGGCCGGGCTATTAGGAGGAAGCCACGGTTGACGAGGAGGAGGCCGTTCGGATAGTCAGCGGGGAGCCTCCAGGGTTGATCACACTCCTGAAAAGAAAGTGGACAAAACTCGACGGTAACGACGAGATAAAGGGCTTTCAGTGATATGTAATACAAGCAAGTATTACAATAGAAGAAAGGTACCCGACCACATGTGCGGTATCATTGGTTACGTCGGTTCGGAAAGGACCGATGTTAGTTCTCTGTTGCTTGATGGCCTGACTAGACTCGAATATCGCGGCTATGATTCAGCCGGTATAGCCGTTCTTAATGGAACAGGCAAGATCGAAGTTCATCGGCGTGCAGGCAAAATTGCGAATTTAGTCGCTACTGTTGAAAACGGTTCGCGCCCCGGCCTAAGCACACTAGGTATTGGGCACACTCGCTGGGCTACGCATGGCCGACCCAGCAATGAGAATGCCCATCCTCACTCCGATTGCACAGGCAGTCTGACCATCGTCCACAATGGCATCATTGAAAACTATGTCGAACTCCGCCAAGAACTGCAAAAGGCTGGCCATATATTCCACTCAGAGACCGATAGTGAAGCTCTCGCCCACCTGATCGAGTACACCTATTTCGGAGAGGCTGAGCACAACCTCACCGAAGCCGTACGGCTTGCCCTGCACCGCATCGTTGGTTCCTACGCAATTGGTGTGGTGAGCCGTGAACATCCCGATGTACTAGTAGGGGCTCGCTGTGCAGGTCCACTCATCGCAGGATTGGGTGAGCACGAGCAATTTCTGGCCTCGGACATTCCCGCTATCCTCAAGCACACCCGTCGTGTGATTATCCTGGAAGAAGGCGAAATCATCACCTTGCGACCGGAAGGGGTCAAGATCATCAACCTGGACGGGGTAATCATCCAACGTGAACCGCTGACGATCGATTGGAATGCCGAAGCTGCCGAAAAGAACGGCTATCCCCATTTTGTACTTAAAGAGATCAATGAGCAACCGGAGGCACTGCACCGCGCACTTCAGGGCCGTGTCCGTCATGAAAAACTGTACCTGCCCGAAATGGAACGCATGCAACAAGCCGGTTTGCTGGATAATATACAACGCATCATTATTGTTGCCTGTGGCACCTCGTACCACGCTAGCTTGCTAGCTAAATATGCCATTGAGCGCTGGGCACGCATTCCGGTAGAGGCCATTACTGCCGCTGAATTCCGCTACTGCGACCCTATCGTAGGACCCGAAACGCTCTGTATCGCTGTTACGCAATCCGGCGAGACGGCAGATACACTGGTCGGTATTCGTCAGGCACGCGAGCGAGGCGCGTCTGTCATCTCCGTTACCAACGTGGTCGCCAGCGCCATCACGCGCCTTTCCGACGCGGTACTCTACCTGCAGGCAGGCCCCGAGATCGGCGTTGTTGCCACCAAGACCTTTGTCAGTTCGGTCGCCGTACTCTATATGCTAGGCCTGTACCTCGGAGAGCTACGAGGACGCATTAATGCGGAACACATGCGCATCTACCTGCAAGCAATGGAACGATTGCCCGAGCAGATCCAGGGAATTCTCGCTCAAGCCGTGAGTCCTGATGATGTAATTGAGCCACTGGCCAAACGCATGTCGCAGCTGCACAGTCTCTTGTTCATCGGGCGAGGCGTTGGCTATCCCACCGCGCTGGAGGGAGCGCTCAAGCTGAAAGAGATTTCCTACATTCATGCTGAGGGCTTCCCAGCAGGCGAACTCAAGCACGGCTCGATCGCATTGCTGGATTCGTATACGCCCCTGGTCGGCATTGCTACAGCCTCACACGTCTACGAGAAGGTTGTCAGCAACATCCAGGAGGTGCGTGCACGCGACGCCCACGTAATTGTCGTCGCAACCGAGGGAGACGAGAAGATTCGTCAGCACGCCGACCATGTCCTCTACGTCCCGGCGACGCTGGAGGAGTTGAGTCCTTTGCTGGCAATCGTTCCGTTGCAACTGTTCGCCTATCATGTGGCCGTGGCTCGCGGCTGCGATGTGGATCAGCCGAGGAATCTGGCGAAGTCGGTGACGGTCGAGTAGCGAGCCACCACCTCGACAGTAGAGCGAGTCATCGCCCCAACGGTGGAGAGCGAGCCTCCACCCCACCCCAACGGACGCGATAAATCGGGTCCCTACAATACACGCAATAAATTGCGATTAATGTGGATCATCTGCACAATCCGGCTAAGTCGGTGACGGTGGAGTGAAGAATAACAGCGGTACGACTTGAGGTTATGGATAAAAAATCAAGTCGTACCGCTGACATAGTCTGCATACAGTCTTCGTTAGCTAGACTTTCTTGCGTGCCTTTTCACAGTTTTTACTACTTGTATCGCCTCTTGCACCTTAGCATCTTTCACTGCTGCTGGAATTTCTCTCAGAAGTTCTTTATAAGTTGCCGCAACAGGATCGGGAAGAACAAGATTACTCTGCGCATAATCTACCTCGAGAAAAGCTTCCATTCGATTGAAGTAGTCAGCCTTTGATTCATCACGCAAAATGTTCATTTGAGTGGTCAATTGTTCAATTTGTTTTCTATATTCTGAACGCGACAATTTTGCATCTTTTAATTTGGTAATCTCGCTTTGTAATTTCAAAACTTCTGCATTGGCAGCCAATTGCAGTCTAAAATATTTTCCTGTTGGATGCACAACATACTTCTCTAGCTGTGGAACTTCCACATCAGGAAGTCGCACTTGCTTTTCTGCTAAATTAAAATGCTTATGCGCCTTTTGAGCACGCTTGATTCGATCGATAAAATAAGATTCCACGCAACTTAAGCATACTAATTGAAGATCTGACCAAGCCATGTCTGCTGGATAATATGAATTTGGGTCCAGCATCCCATTTGGATGCCCTAAGAAACCATTTTCACCTCTTACTAAATCACGTTCTGCAAGATATGTATCAAAAGATGCTTTCCCACCAGCTAAAATAGTCGTTGCTTCTTCAGAAGAAAGTTGTAATACTTCTGTTAAGATCTTTCTTTCTGAAGATAATGCTAATATGTCCAAAAACTCTTTTGAGGGTTTGGCATTTTTGGCCATGGTTGTATAGAGACGAGGCATATTGAAAATAACTATAGGCATTTCTCCCTGTGTAGGAAGATCTCCCGTTTTTCTTAATCTTGCAATGGTCTCCATCCATAATACTCGATAAAATTCTGTTATCGAAATTACATCTTTTATTTTCGATTTATTTATTTCCTTCTTATTTACTAACATCCGTCGATTGGCTAATCCATCAACTTGCATTCCTAAAGCTGCCTGATAATATGTTTCCAGTTCTGTTATCTTTGCCTCTCTATCTTCGGAACATGCCATTTGATAGGAAGTCTCTTTTGTATAGTTCTGGTTCTCAGCACCATGAGCATTTATCACTTGTACTAAGACTTGCTCGCATCGATAGCCAATTGCATCTTCAATTCTAGTGATTCTTGTCATTGAGCCATCGTCATGCCGTACTCCATAAGGGCGCAACTCTATTTGTACTGTCTCCAATTCACGTACTATTGTTCCATCAGCTTGTCGTTTTTCTTTTATCCCAACTGGAAAATCAATTTTGCCAAATGCACCTCTTTTATCGGCATTTGCAGGATGAAATTTATCCTGATGATATTCCCCTACAATAAGTGCTGTAGGAATTCCTTGTTTAGCTAACTCTGCGAGCACAAAAGCATTTGATAAATAATAATACGTGGGTTTTAGTACTTGGGTAGATACCATACCAACGAGCCTACCTTCAGCCTTTGCTTGTAAATAGCCTTGCATCCCTGCTTCATAAAGGACTGCTGGCAAACGGTCTCGGGGAATCCCATAGGCATTGGCAAGGAAATTGAATGTTCTTTCTCCAAATGGATCTTCTGCCCAATGCCGAATCGCTTCGGCTACCGTAGTATATTCAACTGCTCCGTGATCATTTCTTTCATGGGGCGCATAGATTCTCAGCCCTAAATCCTCTAATAATGCAACTTGCTGTATCTGTTTCTGGAAATCCGTTTGATGAGGCATCGTTACTCCCAAATGCTGACTATCTCTCCGAAGAATTGACATACACCATATATAATTGATTTGAACGAGGAAATATTCCAGGGGGCTCTTTTTTGCAGTCTCCTCACTTACTATCCCAGAACTAGACGAAGATACATCTGTATGTTACACTTCAGGTAAAAGAAGATACCGAGACGCTGAGAAAACTGAAAAAGGAGCCATCTGCCATGTCTACTCCCTTTAACCCACGAGAAAATCCAACGACCAACATGATTAACCTAGAAGATGTAGCAGAGACCAGTCGCCTAATCGAGATTGACCACTTATCCAACTGTTATGATGACGTACCAACTCATGCGTCCCTTCTTGCTAAAAAAGGGAATAACCTCGGAAGAGGAGTTCGATCGCGTCTTTGAGCAGGCCACGATCGAGATACAGACCTCTGACTTTAAAGGCACCTCATTCTTCTTGAGCGTGTGGGGGCATAAGCTGGATCAGTAGGGGAAAGCATGATGAAGCTGCTTTCCATTCTACTCACTTTCACTCAACAATTCCAGAAAGGGAGTTGTTCCTATCTGCTATAATTCTTTACGTTCACCATTTAACATATCTTCAAGTGAACCATTTAGCCTTGTTGGTCTGCGACACTCACATCCCACCAGAAAGAGAAGAGAGATGGCGGCAATCTTACTTTCACATAGGGCTGATTCTTGAAAATGCGTTTTATTAATCTAAGCTATAGTATATCTAGAACCTCTTCTTTAATCATCAATATACCACATTTTAAAGCTTCTGAAAGAGATTCTATTGATTCAAGAACTGCGTCTAGATGTCCAAGATTCAAAGCAAAATGTGCATGAGGCAAAGGATCTGCAGCTGCTTTAATATGCAAGTGAGGACCTTTTTTATACCTCTCTTTATCAGATTCATCTAACCCACCCACTTGATCTCTTAGCTGTTTCTTTTTTCTCTTGGATCCCAGATTCTTATTATTTAATTGAGAATTACCTCTATTCCTCATATTTCCATATTTATCTTCTGGCTCCATCTGCTCAAAAGATAGATTTGGTTCACAATGCAAACACAGAAATTCCTCTTCATCCCTACCAACCATTTGATAGATAGTAAGAAAAGCTCTATCTAAATACCAATACCGTTCATCCTCCTCAGTACGCTTCCATAGCCCAAAATACATTGCCTGAAAATTATGGACAAACGTTGGGAACCTATAATCTCGATACCCACAGGTTGGACGAGCCCCATCGTAAGTAGCAATAATAAATTCTCTCGAAGTAACATTGTTTCGTTCCCAGGCTGGACCACCTGATCGTCTCGAAATAGGCTGCAACATAGTTCTTACCTCTTGACCTCGAGATACAAGCTTATCTATTTCCATCTGAATAATAGTCATATTTACTCTTCCCACTCATCCATTCCCAAAACACTCTTCTCTTGAGGAGATAAATTGTAAAGATCAGCTACAAGCCTATCAATGTGCTTTTCATATATTAATGCATCAGCCCCTATTGCGAATAACCTTTTATCCACAAGATTCAGAAGACGCCGCATCTGAACTGGGTCTACATAAGCTGGATCTGGAACAGGAGTTTGTTTGAGTATTCTAGGTCCCAACATAGTATAACCCGCCCGGTACTTATGTGAGTGCTTTGATATATACCAGTAGCAGGTAGAGGAATTCAACACTGCGAGGAAAAAGCGCAAGAGGTCATTCTCAGCCCCTGTATCTTTTGGGTATAAAAAGGGTGCCTGCGAAATTGCATACTTTCCTTCATGATCAAGTGAAAAACGTGGTACTATGACTAAGTGGGGAGTAACGATTTTACTACGCATCATATTGTTAGGATTCCGTGGCCGTTCAGGCTGCCACCAAGCCAAAGTACCTTTGAGTACTGGGAGACGAGACTCAAGCTTGTACTTATGTGACATTAAATACTCCCACGTCTTAGGAAATTTGTTTTTTAGCTCTTCTTCTTCAAGCTTGCGTCCATCAATGAAAGAAGAAAAAAAGTAATAAGCAGTTTTTTCAGGCACTGTGTACAGTTTCATTTCTCTATCAGGCAAAAATGGAACAAACAGAGCTTCTTCTCCTCGTGGAAGCTTTTCTACTGGGATAATAAAAATATCATCAGCTCCAGATATAAAGCCAACGTGAGCATCTAGAAAGTTCCCAACAGTTGGCAACTCTTCAAACTTGCGCACAAGGGATGCTTCAGTTGGCGGCAGGATGATCCATTGATCCTTTCCAAAAGCAGTTTGATCCACTTCGTAAATGCTGTAGAAATTTGTTTCTTTCTGGATACCTGCCAAGGCATCTTGAAGTGCAAGCCCTACTAAATCTCGACATTTAATGATTAATGAAGGAGGAGCTTTATGTTCAGCATCGGTTTTCTTTTGAAAAATTAGGAGTATTACATATGAACTACTATCTTCGAAGACACGAATAGTAGAAAGATCAGCTAGACAGCGAATCCAGCTTGTCTCAAAGATGAGCTTTCGCACCCTGCTAGCATTTCCGCTTAACAGAAAACTATGAGGTATCACAAACATTCCATAGCCACCTGGTTTGAGCATTTCAAGTCCGAGGCGTAAAAATGCCAAGTATGTATCTATGCGCCCACTAGCATGCTCACCCATAAATTCGGTGATATGCTGACGCATTGCCGGGTCCTGCGTAGTCAAGGCAACATAGGGTGGATTAGCAATTACAGCATCAAAATATTCTTTTACCTGAGAATTCTTCTGATAATACTCAATAGCCTCTGATGCAAATACGTTTAGGCTTTCCGGTAAAGTATCAGTTAGTACTAAATGGAGTAATGAAAGCGATAAGATGGTAGCTTGAGTTGCATTGCTATCAACATCCAAACCCACAACGTCCCCAAATGCTCTATCGATTAGTTCTGTTGTTATGTCATCCTGCCTTGGATCACATTTTAGCTCTAAAAGAGTACGTAGGAAAATTCCGGAGCCACATGCTGGATCTACAGCTCGAATTCGTTTAAAAACTAATGGTGGCATCTGCTCACGTAAAAATCGTGCAAAGAAGCGTGCAATGTACTGTGGAGTATAAATGCTTCCAAAAGATTTTTCCCACTTTTCATTTGGTAATCGTGAGAAGAGAAGAAGGGCTGGTTGATCGAGTTCTTCATGGCGAAGTATAGAAACATACTGCTCATAGATGCGACTAAGAGCATGTTTAGATATGAGAGAGAAATCATAGGTATAGTAAGTTGCATATTTATTGCGGTAGAAATCAGATAAGAGAGCATAAATGGTTGTTTTAGGCAAATCATCAAAAATGCGTAGTTTGTTATCATCGAGTAAATAGTCTGGAACAGTTCCTCCTGTAAGATCTTCAAGAATTGAACGAAGAGCCACTCGCAAGGATTTGCCTGATTCTCCCTGTCCATTCCAAGTTTCTAGTAAAGTCCGGGTCAAATTAGGCGATGAAGAATGCAAGGGAGAACGTTGATAATTATCCTCGACAGCTCTGGCAAATATAATGGTATTGAAAAGGACTGAGTAAGCATCATTTGAAACTGACTGACCAATCTCTGCCATCTCAGCAGCAAGATTTCGTTTCCAAAGCGAAATTGTTTTGATCAGCGCATCATCCAACGCAGGTATATTCGGATTAGGCCTTTCCCCAGATATCTGTTCGAAAGCCTCACTCCGCAAACTGTCATAACTATCTCGCGAAATAAAGCGGCTTTCGACAACAGTCGGAGGATCAGTTCGATTAAAAATAAACACTACCTTATCAGATTGTACCTGAATATGCCAATCGACTAAATTATTGTAAGAAATATTCAATAGTCTCTTTTTCATAGAAAAGTCCAAATTCTGCCAAGAATCTTGCAAAAATGTAATTACTGCTGCATTCTCTAATCCATGTTCTACCACAAGATGAGCATTCGCTATCCCTCTGAGATCAGGGACGTCCAAATGATCGCTCGGCTTCCAACCGAGTTCAGAAGCAAAATCGTTCAGTAGTAGCCTAGTGCTAGCTCCATGGGCAAATGTAGGAGATGTAAGTTGTTCTATTGTGTTGTATAAATTCAGCATGGTTCCACCTTCCCCTTTTTATATCTGAAGTCTAGCTAGGCCTGCAAGGCAAAGTACTAATTTCCTATAATGTTTTTAGAACCACCCACATCACTTGCTGCCCTCAAGCGTTAGGGGCACCAAGCAATGTTCAGTTTTGACAACCTAGCCTATGCTATATCCCGTCTAGGAATGAGTGTGACGACTCGAGTTAGCAGATTGATAGGACACCATTCTTCTGGTCACTTTCTCTTGTCTGATCATATGTTCTAAACAACGTCACACAAAGCTAATTGTAACTCATCCGTAATTACACAGCAAGTTTCTATTACAGCAGTCATATATACGCATGCTACTTAAAAGTACAAGCATACACCCAGCCTCTTTCTCTCTCACACTCTCTTTGCCATATTGTGATGTAGGCAATTCACAGATGCCCATCATGCTCAACTGGACTGGCCCGTAATGGCCATCCGTGTAGTCAGTCGATGCCCTGAGTCAGGATCATGACCTACCAATTCGCCTCTCAATCCCCTCATGGGCCTCTTTCCCCGCTTCACCAGCTTCAATGGCATCCTCTTTACTTCTCTTAAGGAAAGATCTCAAAAGCCGCTTGGTTGCTGAGATAAAGCTACCCCAAGTTTCCATTCATCCTCCCTCTCAGATCCTCCGTGATAGCCATAAATTGCTCCAACGCGTTCTGCAAATCTTCGACGATACTGGCAGCGATTTCATCAGGCGGGGGAAGTTTGTCTGTCCCCTCTAGGCTCTCATCGCGCATCCAGAAGAGGTCCAGGCTGAGCTTGTCACGCTTCAGTAACTCTTCATAGCTGAAGACCCGGAAACGTTCGCTCTCCTGACGCTGGTAGCGATTCTCTGGATGATAACAGGCAACAAAATCATCGAGGTGCGCACGCCTAAGTGGATTAGTGCGCAAGGTGAAATTTATGTTGGTGCGCAAGTCGTAGACCCATAGCTCTCTAGTCTGCGGTTGGGGACCAGGATCACGCTTGTCAAAAAAGAGTACATTCGCCTTGACTCCCTGAGCATAAAAGATACCAGTGGGCAGGCGCAACATGGTATGCACATCGCAGGTTTGCAAGAGGTTGCGCCGGATGGTCTCGCCCGCACCGCCCTCAAAGAGTACGTTGTCAGGTATAACTACTGCAGCACGCCCACTGCTGGTCTTGAGCAAGGAATAAATATGCTGCACAAAATTCAACTGTTTGTTGCTGGTCATGGCCCAGAAATCATTCCGATTGACGTTTGCGGCTTCGCGCTCGTCGGAGCCATTGCCGTTACTGCCATTCTTTTTGCCGTTGCTGGGACCTAGACTGAGACTGCTCTTGCGCCCAAATGGAGGATTAGTTAGTACCATGTCAAAATGCTCACTCGGTTTGGAGCGCAAACTGTCTAGCACGTGAATCGGCGATTTCTCTGCATTCTCATCTCCGATTCCATGCAAAAACATATTCATGACACATAGCCGCGCAGTGCTATCGACGATCTCCCAGCCTCGAAAGGCCTGATTTTTCAAAAACTTGCGCTCCTCGCGTGTCATTTCGTAGTAACGTGAAATATAGTCATGCGCAGCCAGTAAAAATCCCCCGGTTCCACAAGCGGGGTCGCAAATCGTCTGCATCGGCACGGGCTGCATCACA
>Ga0193729_1002049_pt1 | contig 10106 bp, 7 predicted proteins | sample U1c2metaG_FD_143036 | JGI IMG/M metagenome (GOLD analysis project Ga0193729, IMG submission 143036) | Soil microbial communities from a riparian zone of the East river system, Colorado, United States - U1c2 | ecosystem: Environmental > Terrestrial > Soil > Riparian zone | place: USA: East River... | reverse complement strand
AGCTCGATCATCGGCATTCCACAGGTCGTCGGCCCGTGGGAAGCGCTGGCCTTCGTGCTGCTCAGCATGGTCGTGGCCTTCGTCTTCCAGAAATCGCGCTATGGCCTGATGCTGAAAGCCTCGCGCGATGACGAGGTGGCGGCCAAGGCCTCGGCCGTCGACATCGTCAAGGTCCGGCTCATCGCCTTCGTCGCCAGCGCCTTTCTGGTCGGCATGGGCGGCGCGCTCTATGGCCACTTCCTGGGCGTGCTGACGGTCGACATCTTCTATATGGGCCTCACCTTCATCACGCTGTCGATGCTGGTGGTGGGCGGCATCGGCAGCCTGTTCGGCGCCGTGGTCGGCGTGCTGGCGGTGACGCTCGTGGTCGAGGTCCTGCGCGCATTCGAGGCCGGCATCACCGTCGGCGGCAGCAAGATCGCCCTGCCGCAGGGCGCACAGGAAATCGGGCTCGGCGTGATCATGGTGCTGATCCTGCTGTTCCGTCCCGCCGGCCTGACCAGGAGCCGCGAAGTGCCGTGGCCCTTCGTCAGGCGCGGCGCCAAGCCCGCCGGTGAACCGGCCGAACAAGCCCAGCCGGCCGAATAAGTCCGGCTACTCGCCGCCGGCCGCCGCGGCAACCCTCTCGCCGCGCAGGCTCGCGGTCGCGGCGGCATCGAGCCGTCCCGCGCCATCGACGACGACGCGGTAGGTCGAAGCGGCCTTGTCGCGACTGATCCAGCCCTCGCGAACATCCCGCGCCACCTGATCCGGTTCGCGCTCGAGCGCGGGCCCGTAACCGCCGCCGCCGGTGGTGTGGGTCAGCATCCTCTCGCCGTCCTGCAGCGTGACGACGCCGCAGGTCGTCACTTCATGGGCTTGCCCGTCACGGTCGATGCGCACCTGGTGCGCCCGCGCACCATCACCGCCGCCGCGCACGCCGCGGGCGGCGTTGATCGTGCCGTCGCTGACATAGGCCACGTCGAGGCTGGTGCCGATCGGTCCAAAGATCACCTTGAGGCTGGAAGCACCGAGATGCCGGCCGGCGCCCTCGCTGTCGGCCAGGAAGCGGCGTTCATAGACGCGCATCGGCTGGCGCAGCTCGTCGAGCTCGACGCTGTCGATGTAGCAGAGGCCGGCATTGCCGACATGGCAGATCGTCTGCCACGAATCGGCAGCCGGCGCCGCCGCGCCACCCGACAGGCCGAGGAAGATCTGGTTGACGAAGGGACGGTTGCTGCCGGGATGCACGCCCGACACCACCGCCGAGCAGGGCGGGATGATGGCGCCGCATTCGGCGAGGCCGGCGCCGTCGCTGATCTCGGCGATGGCGCACTGCACCGGATTGGCGACGCGGTCAGCCAGGTTGGTGGTCGCCACCGAGCAGCTCGTCGGATGCCGCGGAATGCCGACGATGCAGCCTTCGCGCAGCAGGACCTTGATGCGCCGATGCGAGCCTGCGTTCTTCGGCACGGTGTGATCGATGCTGTTGTAGACCCCGACCATCGCCGCCGTGCGCGCGCAGGCTTCCGAGAGATTGAGGCCGCAGGGCAGGCTGTCGGGATTGTCGCGGAGATCGACTTCGATCGTGGCCGCCTCGGTGTCGACATGGACCGCGACTTTGACCTCGACACCGTCGGCCGGCGTACCGGGCACCGGATCGTGGCGCGAGGTCCGCACGGCCCGCCCCGGGCGGAGCTTGCCGATCGCGTCGATCATGCGTTGCTCGGAATAGTCGAACCAACGCTCGGTATGGCGATGCAGCCTGTCCCAGCCGACATCGGCCGCCAGCGCCAGAAGCTCGCGCTCGCCGATGCGGGCGGCGCCCACCATGGCGAGGTAGTCGCCCCACCACTGCTCCGGCACGCGGATGCGCATCTGGCACATCCGCACCACGTCCTCGATGTCGCGGAAGTCGCGCTGGACTTGCACTGCCGGAAAGATCAGCGCCCCTTCCTCGTAGACGTCGCGCGCGGCGCCCATGTAGGTCGTCGGAATCGAATTGCCGCAATCCGCCTGGTGCGCCTTGGCCAGTACGGTGAAGTGATGCGTGCCGGCCTCGTCGAACACCGGCACCAGCAAGGTGTGGTCGGCCGGATGCGAGCAGCCGTGGTAGGGCGAGTTGTGCAGGAACGCATCGCCCCGCTTCAGCTCCGGATGGAAGCGCTGCATGGCCGCGCACATCAGGTCGGGGCCCGACAGGACATGGATGGGCAGGCTGTCGGCCGCCGCCAGCAGGCGATTGTCGCGGGTGACGATGCAGCAGGAGAAGTCGCGGGCGATGTTGAGCACGCCGGAGCGGCCGGTCCGCAACAGGGTGTTGGCCATCTTCTTGGCCACGCCCTGCAGGCGGTTGCTGAGAATGGCGAGGCTGGCGCCGTCGCTCGGCCTGTCCGTCCCGTTGACCATCTCCGTCTCCTCAGCACCTGGCCATGCATTTTCCGCGCCCCGTAGCGCGATACCCTCGGAGCAGCCGGTCCCGGTCGCTACTTGCCCGCCAGATCATTCGCGGTTTGCACGCCATGTGATCACATTGAGCCCGATTTTTGTGCATCCGTCGAAGCCGGCGGTTGGCTGCCGAGCGACAGCAGCAGGATGCCTGTCACCATGAGCACCAGCGCCAGCCACACCGCGCGGGGCACCGGTTCGGCGAAGATGATCCAGCCCCAGGCGAGACCCGCCACGACCGCGAGATAGTTGAATTGGGCAAAAAAGGTCGGCCCGGCCATGCGAATGATCTCGAGGAACAGCCAGGTGAAGGCAGCGTAGATCGTGGCGGCCAGCAGCGTGGCGATCTCGGCGTCGCCCAGGCCCGTTGGCCGCCAGGCGATCTGGCCCGTGACGATCGCCAGGGGCAGCAGGCCCGCCGCCGCGCCGAGCAGGATGCCGGCCGCAAGCGCCACCGCGTCGGCGCTGGGCGGGCGGAAGATCGAGGCGGCGACGTTGGCCATGGCGTACAAAACCGGCGCGATCAGGCAGAGCGCGAACCAGCCCACGCCATCGGCCGACGGGATGGCGCCGCTGCCGGGCCCGGCGATCACCAGCATCCCGGCGAAGCCGAACGCCACGCCCAGAAGGCCCCACCAGCGAAACTTCTGCTGGCGCGCGGCGACGGCCATCAGGAAGGTGAGCGGCGGCGACAGGGCCAGAACCAGCGTCACCACCCCCGCCGGCAGATGTGGCGCGGTGAAGGTCAGCAGCGCGCCCGGCAGGCCGAGGCCCAGGACGCCCACCAGGAAATAGGTCTTGAGCGCGCCGCCGCCCAGCGGAACGCGGCAGCCGCGAACGGCGGCGATGGCCAGCAAACCCAGCCCCGAGAGCGCGCTTTGCCAGAAGGCATAGGCGAGCGGCGGCATGCCGGCCTCCGCCGCCAGCTTGTTCAGGCAGAATGTCGCGCCGAAGCTCGCGGCGGCCAGGACGAGATAGATCGCCGGCAATGCCTGCACGCATTCCTCCCTCGCACAGCTCTTGCAACGCGCGAGCCAGAGCGCTGTGGGCGCGCAAGGCAATGTGATCACCAAAGAGGCAAAGGATGCGGTTTGCGGTCGACACGGGAGGGACCTTCACCGACCTCGTGGTCGAGGACGACGATGGCCGCCTGCGCATGTTCAAGGCGCAAACGACGCCGCATGACCCCATCATCGGCGTTCTCGACAGCCTGCAGGTGGCGGCCGACGCGACGGGCCTCGCGCGCGCCGAGTTGCTGGGACGCGGCAGCATGTTGATCCACGGCACGACGCGCGCGATCAACGCCATCGTCACCGGCAACACGGCGCGCACCGCGCTGCTGGTGACGCAAGGCCACCCCGACATCTTGGTGCTGCGCGAGGGCGGCCGGCACGAAGTGTTCAACTTCAACATCCCGTTTCCGCAACCCTACGTGCCCCGCTCGTTGACGTTCGAGTTGCCGGAAAGGATCGGCCCCGACGGCGCGATCATCGCGGCCCTCGACGAGGCGGCGGTGGTCGAGACGCTGAAGCAGCTGCCGGCGCGCGGCGTCGAGGCGATCGCCGTCTGCCTGCTCTGGTCGATCGTCAACCCGGCGCATGAAGAGCGCATTGGCGCCTTGATCGAACAGCACCTGCCGGGCATGCCGTTCACCCTCTCGCATGCGCTGAATCCATCGCTGCGCGAATATCGCCGCGCCTCGTCCGCCGCCATCGACGCGTCGCTCAAGCCGCTGATGAGCCGCTACATGCGTGACCTCGAGGCGCGGCTGCGCGACGCCGGATTCGGCGGCCGCGTCTTCGTCGTGACGTCGCAGGCCGGCGTGATCGACGCGGCCGAAGGCGCCGAGACGCCGATCCATCTGATCAACTCCGGCCCGGCGATGGCGCCGGTCGCCGGCCGACACTATGTCGCGGCCGACGTCGGCGCGGAGACGGCCGTGGTGGCCGACACCGGCGGCACGACCTACGACGTCAGCCTGGTGCGCGGCGGACGCATTCCCTGGACGCGCGAAACCTGGATCGGCACGCCCTATGTCGGGCACATGACCGGCTTTCCCTCGGTCGACGTGCGCTCGATCGGCGCCGGCGGCGGCTCGATCGCGGCGGTCGATGCCGGCGGTCTGTTGACGGTGGGACCGCGCAGCGCCGGCGCGGTGCCCGGTCCGGTCTGCTACGGCAAGGGCGGCACCGAGCCCACCGTTACCGACTGCTCGCTGGTGCTGGGCCATCTCGACCCGGCGCATTTCCTCGGCGGCTCCGTCCGGCTCGATGCCGACGCCGCGCGCAGCGCGGTCGAGCGCAGCCTGGCCAAGCCGCTGGGGCTCGCCGTCGAGGAGGCCGCTGCCGCCGTGATCGCGGTGGCCACGGAAAACATGGTGCAGGCCATCCTCGACATCACGGTGAACCAGGGTATCGACCCGGCCGCATCGGTCCTGATCGGCGGCGGCGGCGCGGCCGGCCTCAACTCCACCATGATCGGCCGCCGGCTGGGCTGTGCCGCCGTCCTCGTGCCCTCGCTCGGCGCCGCGTTGAGCGCGGCCGGGGCGCTGATGTCGGAGCTCACCCAGCTCTATCGCGCCACCCGCTTCGTCACCACCGACGCCTTCGACTTCGCGGCGGCCAACGACGTGCTGCGGGCGCTGCGCCGGCGCGGCGAGAAATTCATCGCTGCCGCCGGCCTGCAGGATGGCCGCATCGAACTGGCGGTCGAAGCGCGCTACGCCAATCAGGTATGGGAGATCGAGGTGCCGCTGCCGACGGAGAGCTTTGAGGGCGCTGCCGATGTCGACCGTTTCATCGCGGCATTCCATGCCGCGCACGAGGCCGTCTTCGCCATCCGCGACGAGGCCTCACCCGTCGAGATCGTGGGCTGGACAGCGCGCGCCGCTTGCCGCCTCGCTGCCCGTTCGGACTATAACCTGGCCGATGCCGGCCCGGCTGACGCCCTGCCGGCGGTCCGGCGGGCCTATTTCAGCGGCACCGGCTTCGTCGACGCGGCCTTGCATGATTTCGGCAGGCTTGCCGTGGACGAAACGCTGTGCGGCCCGGCCATCGTCGAATCGCCTTTCACCACCATCATCATCGATCCTGGTGCGCAGGCGCGCCGGCTGGCCACCGGCAGCCTGCTGATCGAGCCCGGCAAATAACGCCGGCGGCCGATGGATGCACCACACGATGGCTCGTGTTAGCAACCTTCCAATGCCCGGCGCCAAGTCCACCATCCATCGCATCGCCTCCGACCATGCATCGTCGGCCGAAACCCTGGCGCAGCGCGCCCATCGCGAGCTACGCGCCGCGCTGATGCGAGGCGACTTTCTGCCCGGCACGGCGCTTACCTTGAGGGGCCTGGCCGAACGACTGGGCACCAGTATCATGCCGGTGCGTGAGGCGGTGAGCCGACTGGCGGCCGAGCAGGCGCTGGAGCTGCAACCCAACCGCGCCATCGTCGTGCCCGAGCTGTCGCGCCGGGAGATCGACGAGCTGTGGCGGATCCGCTGCCTGATCGAAAGCGACGCCGCGGCAATCGCGGCGGAGGTCGCGACGGGTGAAGAGGTCGACCGCATGGCCGAGATCACCGACGGGATGTGGCAGACGCTGCGCCGCCGCGACGTGCACACTTTCGTGGAGGGCACCGGCCTGTGGGCGATGCAGCTCGCCAAGGCCAGCCATTCCGAGCCATTCATCGGCTATATTTCGAACCTTCGGTTACGCTGCGCGCCCCATATCGCTGCAGCCTTCGGCGGCGACATCTCGGCGGAAGACCCCTTTTTCTGGTTCAGCCTGCCGCTGCAGGAGCAGATCGCCGAGGCCATTCGCGATCATGACGCCGCCCGCGCGCGCGACCTGCGCGCCGCCGACATCCGGACGTTCCATACCTACGTCTACAAGCGCCTGCGCTGGACTTAGAGCCAGATCATCTCAAAGCCAGCCTCATCCTGAAGAGCCGTGCGAAGCGCGGATGATTCTGTCGAATCGCTGATGCCGGGAGGCTCCACCCTCTCAGGTGCCCGCTTCGTCGGCTCGTCCTCTTTCCCGCCCGTTCTCCGAGGCAAAACTATTACTAAACTATATTGACTGTTACTTAAGAAAGGATTATATCTCCTGTTTCGAGAAAGGAGCGACGTCATGGTCATTCGCCGCAACGCTTCGAAGGTCCGAACTGCCGCTCGGCCTGCGGTGGCGGAAACCTCGCGTGGGTGCGGCGGAAATGGCGGAAATGTCGAAAACCTGAAAGTGGACCTTCACGTGCAGGCGATGCCAGCACATCGGGCGCCGTCAAGGAGGCCAAAACGGGGTGCGCTAACTGCGCTAACCCCCGCCGTGCAGCTAACCTCCCAAACCTCGGAAACCTCCCAAACCTCCCAAACCTCCCAAACCTCGTGTCATTGCTGGGCGCGCGCGTCACAGGCGCGCGAGCTGGGCTTCGGTGTCGTCGAGCGCCGCGCGCAGCCGGCGGAACAGTTCGTCGACCTCCTGTTCCTGGATGATCAGCGGCGGCGCGATGACGGCGTTGTCGCCGGTCACGCGCACGATCACCCCATGATCGAGCATTACCTGGCCGAGAATCCTGCCGATGGCGCCCATCTTTGCCACGCCGCCATCAGTGGCGGCGGCCGCGCCGCCCTTCAGCTTCGTTGTGGTGAGAGTGAGCGCGCCGGCCAGACCGTAAGCGCGCACGTGGCCGACGACGGGGTGGTCCGCCAGCGCATGGATGTGGCGGTGCATGGTCGGAATGCGCGCCCGCACCTGCTCCAGCAGCTTGTCTTCCTCGACGATGCGCAGCATTTCCAGCGCCACCGCGGCGCCGACCGGATGGCCCGAGCAGGTCGTTGCGTGGGCGAAGCTGCCGTGCCGGTCGCTGCCCTGCTCGAGCCAATCGTAAAGCTCGCCGCTGATGATTGTGGCCGAGACCGGGAAGTAGCCGCTGGTCATGCCCTTGGCCAAGGACATCATGTCGGGCCTGAGGCCCATCGATCCGGCGGCGAACAGCTCGCCGGTGCGGCCATAGCCGCAGATCACCTCGTCGTCGAGGAACAGGATGCCGTGGCGGTCGAGCACCTCGCGCACGCCGGCGAAATATCCGGCCGGCGGCGGGAAGAAGCCGCAGGAGAAGCTTATCGGTTCGGCTACGAAGCCGGCGATGGTGTCGGGTCCGGCGGCCTCGATCGTGCGCTCGAGCTCGGCTACGAGACGGGCGGTGAACTGGGCCTCGCTTTCGCCGAACTCGGCGCCCGCCGGCCAGTTGGGTTGGCTGACGAACAGGAAATCGTCCATCGGCAGGGCGAAGGAGTCATGCAGCTCGCGCCCGCCGCCGAGCGCGGCCGAGGCGATCGTGCCACCATGGTAGCTGCCCCATCGGGAGATGAACCGGCGACGCTGCGGCTCGCCGCGCGCGACGTTGCGGTAGCGCATGAATTTCAGCGCGAAGTCGACCGCCTCCGAACCGGTGCAGTTGATGGCGACATGCGCGTCGGCGATCGGCACCAGCGACTTCAGCTTGTCCGCCAAAGCCATGGCGACGTCGACGGTGCGATGCATGCCCGTCGTGTAGAACGGCAGCTGGGTGAGCTGGCGGGTCGCAGCCTCGACCAGGCGCGTATCGCTGTAGCCCAGGGCGGCGCAGTAGAACGACGAAGAGGCTTCCAGGATCTCCCGGCCATCCTCATCGATGATGAAGACGCCACGGCCCTTTGTGATCACAAGAGGCCGTTCCTGGCGTGTCCGCTTGAGATCGCTGAAGCCGATCAGGAGAGCGCCGGAACCGGCATTTGAAAGCAGTTCTGTTGCAACCATGCGGTCTCAGCGTCCCTTGGTAAGCGCGCCCAGGATGCGACGCGACAGCTATGCTGTCAATCGAAACGAAGTTCTATGTGATCACAATGGCCAGGATGCCGGCTTCCAGGCCTTCCTCGCCCTCGGCGATGCGCACCTCGGCGATCGTGCCGTCGACGCTGGCGTCATGCGGCACCTCGGTCTTCATCACTTCCATGATGAACAGCGTGTCGCCCGCCTTGACCGCATCGCCGGGCTTTACCAGGACTTTCCAGATATTGCCCGGCACTTGGGTTTCGATCCGTTCGCCCATGGAAATTCACCTCGATGTCGTGATGCTCATGAAAGGCGTCATGCCAGGCTGCTCTCGCTGCACAACGCGTCCAGCGTGCGCCGCAGCGCCTGCGCCTCGTCGACCGACACCGCCTTGAAGCGGTAGATGTCGCCCGGACGCGACTGACCCAGTTTCCAGAAGGCTGCCGAAGGCACCGTATAGGGATTGATGAAGCCGCCCATGCTGGGGCCGTCGCTGACCAGGATGATCGGCGTCTGGCCGGCAAGGTTGATGGCGCCCAGCGGATAGCCGTGGTCGATGATGTTGGACGGTTCGGAACCGTTCTCCGGCAACTTGTCGTAGGCCTTCGCGGTGAAGGTCCATTGCGGCCCGGCGAGACGAAAGCCGGTCCGATCGCTCTTGCCCGACAATTTCCAGTCGCTGCCGAGAAAGCGCGCCTGCCCGGCTTCGTCGATCCAGTCGTCATCGGGTCCCGGCACGACCTCGATCTGCCACTGCTTGTTGCTGGAAAATTCCGGCCGGCATTCCAGCTTCACGCTGCGCCCCGGCGTGCCGGCGGCATAGGCAACCGGGATCTGCGATCCCTTCTTCAGCGCGCTGCCGGCCAGGCCGCCGACGCCCGCCTTGTGGAAGGTCGAGCGTGAACCGAGCCAGGGCACGGTGTCGATGCCGCCGGCGATGGCGACGTAGGCGCGCGTGCCGAATTTCGCCGGGCCCATCTTCAGCACCTGGCCCGCTTTCACCGCAACGCTCTGCCACAGCGGCACCGGCGTGGCGTCGAGCGTCGGGGTCATGTCGGCGCCGGTCACGGCGATCACCGCCGCCTCGTTGAACCGCAAGGTCGGGCCGACATACTGGCATTCCAGACCGGCCGCGCCCGCCGGGTTGCCGACCAGCAGGTTGGCCAGACGGAACGACCACGAATCGAACGGACCGGAGGGTGGAAAGCCCTGGTTCCAGAAGCCGATGCGGCCGGGAAAATCCTGCACGGAGGTTTCCAGGCCCGCCACCACGACGTCGATCATGGGCTCGCTCTCCTAGAACCGCTTGCTGGCGTCGATGGTGGCCAGCCAGTCGCTGTACTGGCGCACCGAAAACTTCTGGTAGCCGACGACGTTGTAGACATAGGTGCCGGCCGCGACCTGTGCTTCGGTCTCCTTGAATTCCTCTACCGAGCAGGGCACGAACTTGATGCGGTCGCCCGGCTTGAACAGGCAGATCGAATGCTCGAACTCCGGAAATCGTCGCTCGGTGTCCCAGATTGGAATCGGAATGCGGGCGAATATCTGATAGCCGCCGGGCGTCGCCACCGGATAGATCGCCGAAGCAGCACCTCCCATGCCGACGGTGCCCTGCGGCGTCCAGGTGCGCGGCGGATTGTATTTCGGCGCCGTCAGGCGCGAGCGCGGATCGAGCGGCATCAGGAACGGCAGGCCGGGCCAGAAACCCAGCGACGCCACCCAGTACTCCGTGCCGGAATGCACGCGTACCAGCTGGTCGGGCCCGCTCAGGCCGTTGATTTCGGCGACATACTCGGCATCCCATTTTTTGGGCGTGATCTTGGCCGAGTAGTCCTCGACACAAGCCTTGGTCCACGGGTCGAGGTAGCA
>Ga0193729_1002048_pt1 | contig 10108 bp, 6 predicted proteins | sample U1c2metaG_FD_143036 | JGI IMG/M metagenome (GOLD analysis project Ga0193729, IMG submission 143036) | Soil microbial communities from a riparian zone of the East river system, Colorado, United States - U1c2 | ecosystem: Environmental > Terrestrial > Soil > Riparian zone | place: USA: East River... | reverse complement strand
CGAGCACGGCACACGCACTTGTCCCGGTTTTACCGGGGCCACAAACTGGTTTTCCCCCTCTTATAATCCCGCCTTAAAACTTTTCTTTTTCGTGGCTAATGAAGACTGCACCGTCTATTTGCTCAAGCCTGAAAATTTCAAGGAAGGCCGTACCTATTACGCCACCGGTGCCCGCCACAGCTCCATCGATCATGGCCAAAAAATACTGCACGCTTATGATTTGGAAGGCGATAAACCCGCGTGGCGCTACGTACAAGCCGGTGAGGGCTATTCTTCGGCAGGCACGATGACTACCGCCGGCGACCTTTTATTTTTTGGTGACAATGCTCAGTCTTTCGAGGCCGTTGATCCTCGCTCCGGAAAGCCCTTGTGGCATTTCAATACCGGTCAATCGATTCATGCTTCGCCCATGAGTTACGCGGTGCTTGGCAAACAATATGTAACCATCGCCGCCGGAAGCGACATTTTTAGTTTTGCGTTGCCATAAGTTGCAAGTTCAAATCACTTGAGGAGGAACAACTATGTTTTCGAACGTAAGCACCAGAAGAGGTTTTGCCGCACGCCTCGCAGCACTCTTGCCAGGCCTCGGAATCGCTGCAATGGTCTCGTCGACTACGGGTGCCGCGGAAGATAACAGCGTTAAAAAACTCGATTATGAAGGCAAGCCCGCCAAAAGCACCGGCTTCATCACTCCGTTGATCGTGTACAACGGCGTCATTTACATTGCCGGACAAGGTGCGCATTCACGCGGCGACAATTCTGACGCCGGCAAGCAGCCCGACATCGAAATGCATACCCGGATGGTCATGGAAAACGTCAAGACCCTCGTCGAAGCCGGGGGCGGCACCATGGACAGTATTTTGCAACTCACCGTTTTTCTGACCAAGCTTGACGATTACGAAGGCCTAAATAAAGTCTTTAAAACTTATTTTCCGAACGGTGGACCGGCCCGCACCTGTGTCGCCGTCGCCGCGCTTCCAGGCCAGTCTCTGGTAGAAATCAATTGCACCGCTGCGGTAGTAAATGCCGCGAAGAAAGGCTGAGAATATGAGTTTTAAGGATCGCTGGAATCGTAGGACCTTTCTCGGCGCCCTCGGCACGCTCACCTCCGCCATTGTTGGAGAAGGAACGCTCTTCGCCTCTACCGCGTCTGCCACATCCGCAATAGATGCGAAATCTTCCATCAAAGGTTTCGGCGCATCCGGTGACATCTACAAAGAACTGGGCGTCACCACGGTGATTAACGGCGAAGGCACCATGACCGTGCTCGGCGGTTCCCTGATGCGTCCCGAGGTCGAAGCGGTGATGGCCGTGGCAGGCCGTCACTTCGTCAGCATTCCTGATTTGGAAGTCGCTGCCGGAAAGCGCATCGCCGAGATGCTCAAACTCCCTGCCGATTACGCGGTGATCGTTACATCCGGGGCGGCCGCGGCCATGCAATCGGGCCTCGCCGGCATACTGACCGGCAACAATCCCAGATTTATCGAACAATTGCCCGACCTCACCGGCATGAAATCGGAAGTTCTCATCCAAAAATCCCACCGCAATCCGTTCGACCACCAGCTGCGTTCCACCGGAGTGAAGCTAGTGGTGGTGGAATCGCCAGACGAAGTGAAGCGCGCGATCGGACCGCAGACCGCCATCATGCACTTCTCGAATTTTGCCAACGATGAAGGCCAAATTAAGGTTGAGGAATGGCTGAAGCTGGCACACGATCATCAAATTCCAGCTTTCATCGACGCCGCCGCCGACACTCCTCCGGTCTCGCATCTGTGGGACTACGCCAACATGGGCTACGATCTGATTTGCTTCAGTGGTGGCAAAGCCATCCGCGGTCCGCAGTGCGCGGGCATGCTCATCGGAAAAAAAGATCTCGTAGCCAACGCTCTGCTTAACAACAGCCCGCACGAAGACACCCTCGGTCGTAGTCAAAAAGTGGGCAAGGAAGAAATCGTCGGCATGGTAAAAGCGCTCGAATGTTATCTGAACGAAGATCACCAAGCTCTCAACGCGGAATGGCAGTGCCGTCTTGATCTGATTGCCGCTAAAGTAAAATCTGTCCCCGGCGTGACCACCGATTTCCCGGCCCCAACCATCGCAAACCACGTTCCGCACTTGCGTATCACGTGGGACCAACGACAGATTGCCATTACACCAAAGGACGCTAGCTCGTTGCTTAAGAAATCCGACCCCTCTATCGTCCTGAGCGCTTCGGACCAAGGCTTATCGATGAATTCCTTCATGTTGCAACCGGGCGAAGATCGCGTCATCGCCGACCAGCTAGAACAACTCTTCAGAGCCCACAAAGCCTGAATGCCGCCTTCTGCCAATCTGCTGAATGAGCAAGTAGCCCAATGATTCGGCCTTCCATCAGCCACACGCGATGGCTTCTCGTGTTCTGGTTATTTGTGTTGAGCGCGGTTGCATTTCTCGATCGCGTAAACATTTCCATTGCGGGCTCTTCCATTGCTGCGGACTATGGCCTTACTAATAGCCAGTTGGGATATGTCTTCAGTTCATTTTTGTTGGGCTACGCGCTATTTCAAACCGCTGGAGGCTGGCTCAGCGACAAGCTCGGTCCGCGTCGCGTGCTCACGGTCGGCGTTGTGTGGTGGGGAATTTTCACCGCCCTGACAGCCGTCGTGCCCTCGCAAATGAGAGCAGCGCTACTCTTTTTCGTCGCGATTCGATTCCTGTTGGGCGCCGGTGAAGCCGTTATCTATCCCGCTTCCAATCAATTTGTCTCCTGGTGGATTCCTACTCAGGAGCGCGGAATAGCCAACGGCATCATTTTTGCCGGAGTCGGCGTGGGAGCCGGTATCACGCCCCCGGCGATTAGCTACGTGATGATTCACTACGGCTGGCGAAGCTCATTCTGGATGAGCGCCATCATGGGCCTTGCAGCTGGTTTCGTTTGGCTTTTAATAGCTCGCGACAAACCTGAAGACCATCCATCTGTCACTCCCGAGGAGCTCCACTTCATCCAGTCCGGGCGAACTCTGTCGCCCACCCGATGGCTGCCCGGTTCAACGACGACGACGAGCCAGCTCAGCGCCGTCAAATCTTTGCCATGGTCCACAATCCTGCAAAGCAAAAATGTCTGGGCCGTCACCTTCAGCTATTTCTGCTACGGCTACGTTGCTTGGATTTTCTTCAGTTGGTTCTACATCTATCTCGCTAAAGTTCGCGGCCTGAATCTGAAAGCCAGCGCCTTTTACGCCACCCTTCCTTTTCTCGCAATGGCATTCTGCTGTCCGCTCGGCGGAGCCATCGCCGACCGCGTAACACTTTGGCGCGGTAAACGCGCAGGACGTTGTGGCATTGCTGTACTCTCCATGGGTATGACCGCGCTGTTCCTTCTCCTCGGATCACGTGTCGCTAGTGCCCGCTTGGCCAGCGTCGTACTTGCCGGTGGTGCGGGAGCGCTTTATCTTTCGCAAAGCTCCTTTTGGTCGGTCACGGCGGATATCGGCGCCGCCTCTTCCGGTTCGGTTTCCGGCTTTATGAATATGGGCGCGCAACTCGGCGGCGCAGTCACGGCGTCACTTACACCTGCAGTTGCGGCCCGTTACGGTTGGACCACCTCTTTTTATGTGGCCGCGGTTTTAGCGGCACTTGGTGCGTTAGCGTGGCTCGCTGTGAATCCAGATCGCAGCCTGGCCACAACTCAATGATGAGCAAGCGGCCCAGTCGGCGCGAGTGACCCAGGAAAATTGATCGATGGACGAAGACATCGCCCGGAGGGAAGAAGACCGGTGCGGGAATAATAAGACCTCGGAGAACTTGTGCCACACATCGTGATACCTAGGCACAAACCCGTCGATAGTAAAAAGTTTGGTCGCCAGGTTATTCAGTCTGCGGATTTGAGCTTCGCAGGATGTTTTATGGCGATGAAGGACATTTGCTCCAGGTCAGGGTAATGTCCTTCGGTATCGGGTGATCGGGTCGTGGGTGGTAGCTGTTGAAGCATGGTTTGAGCGGGAAGCGGCGTCTTGAAATACTCTACGTAAACTTTGTTGAAAATTTCGGTGTCGGAAAGATTGTCGAGATAAACGGTGGTGTAGACGACTTGAGTGAAATCCATGGAAGTTTCTTCGAGATTGTCGAGTTGGTTTCGCATGGTCTGGCGGAGTTGCGCCGAAGTGGATTCGGCATAGACTCCACCGTGGGGTCCGGGAATAAATCCACTTTTCGCAGAACAGTATAGAGTTTCGCCGGCGAATACGCAGGGGCTGGCGGTGGGGCTTGGCGGCATGTTTTTGGGACGGATGGATTGGCGAAGATTCAGATCGCGCACGGCGACACCGGTGAATTCGATTTGTGCATTGCCAGGCAGCGAAGAGACTACGATGGTGGCGCGCGCGGGAGTGTTGCCGAATTCGAACCGGCGAGCGTACTGTTCGTTCATGCGCTCCATGGGTATTTTCTGGGTCAGATAGGGGTTCACGAAGACCATGTGACTGAGTTTCAATCCGGCGGCTTCGACCACCCCTTTGAGTCCCTCGAGCGCAAGATTGGTCTGAGCGGCCGGGTCATCGGGCACCACGCCGGATCGGGGATCGCGGCCCTGCATGGCGGAGACAAACAAACGGTCGTGAGTGAGAATACCGGGCGTGTAGGGCTCGGCGGTCTTGTAATTGGGGGGAATCACGGCCTTGCGATCGTTCAGATCTCGAACTGCCACAGCGGTGATCTCGAGTGGTGATTGAGGCACACCCGCTACCCCTAACACCGCGCGCGCAGGGGGAGTACGCGAAAAATATTTCACGAAAACTTTGTTGAGACGTTCATAGTTGCTTACGTCTTCGAGGTACACCTGCACGTAAACGACGTGCTCCATGCTTAAGCCGGCGGCTACAACGAGGGCTTTGATATTTTCGAGCGCTTGCGCTGCCTGAGTTTCGAAGTCGTCCGGTACAGTGCCGTCCGGCCTTTGAGGACCTTGGCCTGAAATATACACGTAGTCACCGGCGTCGATTGCGGATGAGCGCACAATATTCAGGGGCTTTCTGTCCGGAACCTCGATCTGAAGCTGTTGCGCGAATATCCCAGTGGCCAGCAATAAAAAGACGGCAAATAAATTTATCGCTGATAAAAATTTGCGAATGGACAATTTTTTCTCGATGGCGATCTTGCGAATGTTCATCATAACTAAGCTCCGGGGGCAGCTTTCCTAGCGGCATTTAGAAGTTCGCGGATACGCTGACCCACGATGAGAACTTCGTTGGGCTGAATGGTTGATGAAACCAATTCCAAGTTGCGTCGTTCAGGTTCTTCCTGGGAACTTCGTTTTGGATTTCCTTCGTGGACGGCCGGAACTATGCTGGGATTGTCCGCTCCCGCAACTTCAATAACTGGATCGCCGACACGCAGTTGCTGCACGCAGTCCTTCACCGTGTAACCCCACTTTTTCTCATCCCAGGAAATGTGCAGAGTCGGATAGCGATTGCCATCTGCGGGTATGGAAATATCGGTTTCAACTCCAGGGACGGTCTGCACGAGTTTTTCGATGCGCTGCACGCGAGCATTCCATTCGCGGTTGAGGGCATTCAAGTCGGTCTTCAGCCAGGTTTCGACTGCCGTTAGCAAGCCGACGATCTCTTCCTTCCCAACTTTCATGGCGCGGCAGACCGATCCTTCCCACGGGCTGGTGTTCTTCATCGCGGCTTCAATCAAATCTTTTCTGCCAAGCAACAGGCCGCTGCATTGCGGTCCGCGAAGTCCTTTTCCGCCGGAAAATGTATAAAGGTCCAGACCCATTTTTGCGTACAGCTTGAGGTTATCGATGGGAGGAATGCCCGCAGCATCATCCAGCAAAATCGGAATGTTGAATTTTTTCGCTACGATATTTTCAGAGACAAGTGCGTTTCCAAGATGCGTGGTGTAGATCATGGCGGTGCTATTGTTGATGGCGCTAGCCAGTTCCTCCGGGGTTTCTGCGAGGACCAGCTTGGCGCCTGTTAAGCGAATGGCATTGTCGAAGGCGCTCCTGCCGCCCATCATGATGACTTCGTCCTTCAACCCGGTCGTGTCGGGAAGCTGCCAGACATTTTTTGGATCGCCGCCGGCCATGCATGCAGCGGTGGCCGAGGCCATGGCGCCCGCGGCTCCGGAGGTGACCATACCAGCTTCCGAGCCGGTCAATTCAGCAAGACGGCGGCTTGCAGCGTGTTGCAGCTCGAACATATTTACGAAATATTCGGAAGCCTGTCGCTGTGCCGCAGTTACCTCGGGGAATTCCAGAGAACCACTAAGGTACGTCCAGGTGCCGCGGCAGTTGATTACGGTTCTGACGCCGAGACGGGTGTAAACATTCTGGCGCGGATTCTTGCCCAGCGCGGTTGCAGCGGTGGCAAAGGCATTTTTAGCGGCAATCTGGCCAAGTAGGGGCGCAGCGACAGCTAAACGAATAAAACCTCGGCGGCTAAAATCAGGCACCAGGGACATTCAAGCACCTCCCGTGCAGAGTGAAAGAACTTTTGAACGCAGCTTGCTCAGACTCATTTCGTGAGATCAAGCGATAGCGTCCCGCAAGATTATGATTTCCGCGTCTCGAATCTTTATCACAACTTCCTTGACTCCTAGCTTTTTATTTTGTTTGATTACGAATCGTTTCGCATGAGCTGCGTCTGAAGAAAGCACATCGGTCACCAGCAAACATGCATTTCTGTCCCGCACGCCGGATGATGAAATTGTGAATTTCAGAAAGGCAGGGAGGGCGGCGACTTCCAAATGAATAAAAAGATGTCTTTGTGGAGTTGGGTTGCGGTCCTCGGGCTGCATCTGACGGCACTCGATGAGGCTGCGATGTACGCGCAGCAAAAAAACGTGGTACCGCCAAACGCTGGTTGTCGCGTGGAACAAATTAATTATCAGGGCTGGCAAGCGCAGCAGGTTTCAAATGCATGGATTAAGTTGATTTTTGTGCCGCAAAACGGGGGCCGCCTGATGCAGGCGATCTTCGACGGGCACCCATTTTTGTTTGTAAACCGACGCTACGCCGGCAAATATCTCCCGCCATCAAGAACGGAGTGGTTCAATTATGGCGGCGACAAGCTATGGGTGTTGCCCGAAGGAACTGAGGACGAACACCATTGGGCTGGTACCTCCGACCTGCTGGATGACGCTCCTTACGATTTTCAGGTGCTTTCGCAAGGGCAACAGTGCGAAATTTCCTTGACCGGGCCATCCGACCCACAGACCGGCCTGCAGTTTATGCGCACGGTCAGTCTGGGCACCGATTCTCCGGTTATCAGCTTTCACGCAGCGATGAAGAATACCAGCGGCCATCCGATCGAATGGTCGATGCAGTCGGTTTCGCAATACGATACGGCCGACGCAAAAGATCCTGCGCACCATAGCAAAGATTTTTGGGGCTTCACCGCAACGAATGCATCGAGCAGTTATCTGAACCAGTATCACGTCAAATTTGGCCCGGCGGAAAATTCCGCCGCACAGGTCCGTGCCAACGGGCTCTTCGCCGTCCACTACGTGCCGCTCGCAGCAGAACTTTGGGTGGACTCCAAAGAGGGTTGGTTAGCGGTGGTGGATGGTGACACCGGGTATGCGATGGTCGAACGATTTCGTTACGACGACACCAAGCCTTATCCGGGCAAGGCCTCGGTGATATTTTGGACCAACGGCGCGCAACTCCACCAGCACCCCGATGGCACCACCACCTTCGGCGCTGACGAAGAAGGTCCGCCAGCAATTTACATGGAAGCCGAAGTAAACTCGCCCATGGTGCGGCTTGATCCAGGCCAGTCCTATCATTTCGACACGGACTGGTTTCCCACCAGAGGGAACGCTAGCTTTCAGGGCGTGAGCGATGCAGGCGTGATCCTCAAACCGCTCCATGCCGCACAAACCGAAGCGGGAAAAGAGATCGCACTAACTGGCGCATTTGGAGTTTTTTTCTCTGGAAAACTTGTCGCGCATCTTTACGATGGCCGGGGAGTAGCGATCGGCACGCGTGAACTCGAGCGGGTGGATCCGAAAAATCCAGTTAAATTGCAGACAGTTGTAAACGATGAAGGCCAGGCAGCGAGAATTTCGTTGCACTTGGTCGACGCTAACGGACTGGATCGCGGAGCGCTGGGCGAAGCGGTGGTGGATTCCGCGAAAGAGAGGGAATGAAAAATGCTCCGCAAACCAGGGTCACAGTATTTTTGGCTTGCTTATTTTAATTTGTTTGTGCCATGGTACGCGAAACCCGACACATTGGAGGGGCCCAATGTTAAATCGCTTTAAATGCTTTTTCATACTTCTGCTGATGGTGACTTTTTTCAGCGCGTCGACGCTGAAAGCGGACGTCACTGGCTCGGTCCTGGGGGTGGTGCACGACAGCAGCGGAGCTGTGGTTGCCGGCGTAAAGATCGTAGCCACTAATGTGGAAACCAATTTCAGGCAGGAAACCGTTTCGGGTGGCGACGGCGCCTTTCGCATTCTGGCGCTTCCGGCTGGAACCTATAAGCTTACGGCCACGGCCGCCGGATTCCGGACGTTCACCGAGACTGGTATCGAAGTAAAAGTAAATGACCAGTTGCACTACGATATAACGCTCAATGTAGGAGGTGTGTCTGAACAGGTAGAAATCGTGGCGAACGCGGTGCAGGTGCAGACCGAGAGCACGCAACTGGGCGACGTCATTGACTCCAAGAAAATGCTGGCGCTGCCGCTGAACGGCCGCAGCTTCGTCGACCTTCTGGGCCTGCAGGCGGGCGTCGCGCCTGGCACCGCCGAAACGATCCAACAAGACCGTCCGGTATCTGGAATTTTGAGTTCGGGCAACATCTCCGTGAATGGCCAGCGCGAAACGGCCAACGCCTACTTGGTGAACGGCGGAGACGTCAGCGAGGGACGTAACCTCGGGACAGGTTTGGTTCCCAATCTGGACTCCATCGAGGAATTCCGCCTGATCACCAACAGCTTTGACGCTGAATATGGAAAATTCAGCGGCGCGGTGGTTAATGCCATCACCAAGTCGGGCAGCAATCGCTTTCACGGGGACGCCTTCGAGTTCCTGCGCAACGACAAGCTGGATGCCAAGAATTACTTTGCGCCTTCCAAGTCAGAATTGCGGCGCAATCAATTTGGTTATGCGGCGGGCGGGCCCTTCTGGAAAAACAAGCTTTTCTGGTTCTCGGACTATCAAGGCACCAGGCAGGTGCAAGGTGCGGAAACCGGCCTTGTTACGGTGCCGACGGCAGACCAGCGTCTAGGCAACTTTGACCCAGCGCTCTTGACCGGTACGATCGATGGCCCTTACTGGGCGCAAGTGCTTTCGCAGCGTTTGGGCTACACCGTGACGCAGGGCGAGGCGTACAGCTTCCCCGGCTGCGGCAGCACGGATCCAGTAGCAGGGTGTGTTTTTCCTGGTGGCGTGATCCCGCAGGTGGCCTGGTCAGCACCGGCCAGCAAAATCCTCCCGTTTATTCCCGCTCCGACTCTTCCGGGCGGTTCACAGAACTATTCGGATAACAGCCAGAGAAACATCCCTAACGACGACAAAATCGGGGAGCGAGTGGATTTCAACAATCAAAAAACTGGGAACTGGTCTTGGTATTATCATTTTGATAGCTCAAACGTGCAGAGCTCTCTCGACTCAGTGACCGGCTTCGCCAATGTGCCGGGCTTTCCAACGGTCTCGCCTTCGCGGGCGCAGCAGTTTGTGATGAGCAACACCAAGACTTTGGGGGCAACCGCAGTCAACGAGGCTCGATTCAGCTTCTTCCGCACTGCGCTCCACTTAAACAACCCGGCTGGGAGTTTCGCGAACCTGTCGGACCTGGGTTTTGTGACTGGCGAGGGCACCCTTGGAATTGTCCCGCTTGCCGGATATAAACAGTATGTGCCCCAGACGAGCTTTAGCAACCTGGGCTTAAACATTGGCGTGCCCACACTTAACACCTTCCAACCCAACACCACCTATATGGTTAGTGACGTATTTTCAAGGAGCCAGGGCAAACATACCTGGAAGTTTGGAGGGGAATTCCGGTACCTGCAAGTGAACGAACGTAACTTTGCCAACCCAAATGGGGGCTTCACGTTCGATGGCACGGTGACTGGAGCCGATTTCGCGGACTTCCTCCTCGGCGCGACCTCCACT
>Ga0193729_1002047_pt1 | contig 10113 bp, 11 predicted proteins | sample U1c2metaG_FD_143036 | JGI IMG/M metagenome (GOLD analysis project Ga0193729, IMG submission 143036) | Soil microbial communities from a riparian zone of the East river system, Colorado, United States - U1c2 | ecosystem: Environmental > Terrestrial > Soil > Riparian zone | place: USA: East River... | reverse complement strand
GGCCGCGGCACGGTTGCGGCGTCGAAATAAATCGCACGTCGATGATAGTTGCGCTGGCAGAGACGCAAGATCAGGTGCTTGTCATTCACGACTCGCGGCGGCGCGACAGGTTTCACTTCACGCGCAAAAAAAAGCGGCGAGGGATTTCCATTGCCGAATGGCTGGAGCATCTCGTGCCACTGAAGGAAATCACCATTGAGGTCGGAAAACATCAGTTCGTGATCAAGGCGCAAACAAGGCTGCAGAGCTTCATCCGATAAGAGCTCACGTGCCACGCAACGAAACGCCTCCGAGAAAGGATCGATATCTTTTTCGAGAATCGTTAGGCCTGCCGCCATCTCGTGCCCGCCGTACTTTCCCAAACTTCCGCTGCAGCGGTTCAACGCTTCAACCAAGTTCAGGCCTTCTATGCTGCGGCCGCTTCCTTTTCCAACACCGTTTTCCTCGAACCCGATCACGATCGCTGGCCGATGGTATTTGCGCGAAATTCGCGAGGCGACAATTCCCAGCACGCCCGGATGCCATCCTCGCGCACTTACGACGATTGCTGCATCGCGCATCGGATCGAACTCTCGGGCGATTTGCTCGTCTGCGGCGAGGAAAATTTCCTTTTCGACTTCCTGTCGCTCGCGGTTCTGTTTGTCAAGCAACTCGGCGAGCGACATAGCCTCGGCTTCGTCCTGTGTTAGCAGAAGGTGCAGCGATCTTTGTGCATTACTCAGGCGCCCGGATGCATTGAGCCGGGGACCGAGCCGGAAGCCAATGTGCTCCGTTAAAATCGGCGGCCGCACCCCGCTCACCTCGATTAACCTTTTCAGACCTGGTCGCGTCGATCTCGCAATTTCAAGCGCACCACGCTGGACAAAGGTCCGGTTCTCGCTCCGCAGCGGAACGATGTCGGCCACTGTGCCCAGTGCCACCAGATCAAGCTTCGATTTGAGATCGAAGCTGACCCGACGCGTCTTGAGTAGCGCATGACAAAGTTTGAATACGATTCCGACGCTGCACAGATAATGAAACGGCGACTCGGGATCGATTTTCGGATTTACGATCGCCACGCATTCGGGAAACGCCGATTTTGGTTCATGATGATCCAGCACAATCACGTCCACACCGCGCCGGTTGAGATCGACAATCTCATCCAGCGATGAGGTGCCACAATCGACCCCAATCAAGAGTTGCGGCCGGCATTTCCCCAGACAGCGCTCAATACTTTCGCGGCTCAAGCCATACCCTTCTTCCATTCGCAGAGGCAAAAACAATTCCGGGTCGGCACCATAGGCGCGCAACATTTCCGCCAATAACGCAAGTGAAGTTATTCCATCGACATCGTAATCGCCGAAAAGAACGACGCGTTCCTTCCGGTCCACTCCGGCGAGGACCCGATCCACCGCAGTTTGCATGTTTGGAAGCAAGAAGGGATCGCTCAAAGAGCTAAGACGCGGTCGCAAAAACGTTTTCACTTCTTCTGCATTTCCGAAGCCTTTGCGCATTAGCAGCCGTGCGATGCAGGCTGATCCGCAGATTTCATCCCACGAAATCTCGCCGCCATTCAGCTCCTCGGCCGGCGCAATGATCCATCGGCTTTGCGGCGTAAAGCTTCCAGGCGGCTTTGCACCGATTGGGTTGCTCTCTACGCGGCTTTGCACTAATCAGTTTATTCGCGCAGAACTTCCTGACAAGACGCAGCCTATTGCTCGCGTCTGGCTCTGATCCACGCTCGACTCGACAAGCGGCGATTTTCAATGCAAAAGCATACATGATCAAAGCAATGCCGGTTCTGGCTATCGGCATCGTGGCAGCAATTACCGCTAGCTGCGCGAACAGCAAACTCGGCGGCGCAACCGCGCAATCTGCAGCGGCTCGGAGAGATTACGAACGGCTATCCGGGACCTGGCAATTGACTCGCGCGGTAGTGAATGGTCGTCCCGTGCCCGCAAATGTATTGCGAAATACAATCCTGATCACCGATCGAAATACGTTCCGATTTCCTAAGGCCAGCCGCGTCGGCACCCATCCAGCCGGTAGCTTCACCGTCAATCCGGATACGAGACCCAAGCAAGTGGACTCGATTGCTGAAGGTGGCCCAAACGCCGGTCAGCTGACGCGCGGCATATACGAGATTCTGGATGCCAACCATAAGCGTGCCTGCTGGGGTCCGCCCGGTGGCCCGCGGCCGGCAGAGTTTAAGTCCCCTCCGGGAAGCAGACGGATTCTTCAGTATTGGAAGAAAATCGGTCCAGTGCCTTCCCATTAATCTTTGAGACGCCTCGCAATGCTCGCGGCTCATATTCTATGTCCCATCAGGAGAATCAGAGTTTCTAAATGAGACTCATCCGCTGGGTAGCGCTCGTTTGTGTTGTTCTCCTGCTCCTTTACGGAGTCTCGCCGTACTTTTCATTCTGGCGCTTCACAGTTGCGCTTCGGACTGGCGATGCGGCAGCGGTGAGTTCGCATGTGGATTTTCCCGCTATTCGAGCATCGCTAAAGAAGCAACTTGTTGCGAGGTTCGCTAGCGCGGCAACCGGTCACAAGCGATGGAGTAAGCTCGGTCCGACGTTGATCGATGCGATCGTTGATGCTTACGCCACTCCAGACGGCTTGGCGGCGCTCATCTCCAATCCATCGGCGCTGAGGGACCTGCGGCTTCGGCGGGAGGCACCTATCGCTAAGGGCGTTAACTGGACGAAGCTAAGGTATGCATTCTTCACGAGTCCGCGTACCTTTGTAGTAGATCGAGAGGGAATCAAACTCCGATTCCGTCTCAGCGGGCTGCACTGGCGACTCAACGAGCTCGACCTCGATCTGGGCGGGCCGAAGAGTTGAGTTCGCGGTGATCTCAATCGTCAAAAAAGGCGTTTCACTTCACTCCGAGGCGCGCGGCCAGTCGTTGCGCGTCGAAGGCGCATAGACTTTGGCGTCGTTGTCGAAATAAACGAAAACGTCGAGTCATTTGGTGGCCGTTTGTTGCGCGCGTGATCAGTTGCGCGCCGCGCAGCCGCACTTCATACGCAGTAGAGCGGAAGATCCAAATTCCTGGCTCCGGCTTCCAACTGCTCCTGCGGGAGAAGACGCTGTTTAACGCAGCGTTTATAAAACTCGCTCAAACCTTCCTTCTCTTTTTCTCCAAAGCTGAATCGGAGATGTTCGCGGTAATAACGGGCATAGAATTGAGGATCGAATTCTTTTCGATGGCCGGGGTCACCCCGCATGCGCGGGCCTACAACCTCCCCGATTAACTGATCAAGATTGGCGAGGTTCTCATCGCGTAAGGCGCGCAGACGGTTCGCGACGGACTTGAAGTCACGAACTTCAGGTCGGATCAACCAGAGCGCGTACACGAATGGAAGACCGACAAGCTTGTTCCATTGTTCGCCGAGATCCCAGAAATGAAATTCCCCGGTATGTCTTTGCCGAAAACGGATAGCTTGATCGCCGATGAGGAGGCGCGCGCAGCGTGATGAACTGGCTTTGGCGACAGCAGGCGAGACGCCCGCTGGCCCTATGGACAAGATGTCCGTGCTACGCTGGAATCGCGGAGCGAGTTGCACCTCAGCGAGAAGGCAGCGTAACAAATTGCCAGAAGTTTCCGCCGCTGGGTCGAGTTCGATTTCCTCCACTTCGGAAATGTCCCCCCGATGCGCGACGATAACGCTATAAACTGGTCCAACCGACGAAATCGAAATATCGTCCACGATTCGATAAGTGGGGTTGCGCAGAAACTCGAAACTGGAAACAAGGGCAAGATCGAGTTCGCCAGCGGCAAGTTTACTGCAGAGCGCCGATGGATGATCGAAGTCCACTTCGTCTTCCCATCCTCGAATGAGCGGACGGGCGTTGAGATATTTGACGCAGCCGATGCGTGGGGATTTCAAAATGAATAGTAATCAGTGAACGTTGAATGGAATCGGTGCCGTGCCGTCACAGCAAGACAATTCACCATTTCACCTATCACCATTCACATTTCCCATTCAGGCGCAGGCAAGTTCCGTCGAATCCGAAGCCGATGCTGATCTCGCTCCGTTTCGCGCCGACGCGGGCAAATGACGGTAAAAGCTGTCGCGCTGGATCGGTTCGCGGCCAGCTTCGCGGATGGCATGTTCGAGTGCCGCCATGCTTTGTTGTTGGGGAGTAGTTGCCCCGGCCATGTGAAAGATCTTTTCCTCCAGAATTGTGCCGTGCAGATCATCCACCCCGTAGCTGAGCGAAACCTGCGCCAACGGCAAGCCAAGGCTGACCCAATAAGCGGTGAGATGGTCGATGCTATCGAGATAGATGCGGCTCACAGCGAGATTGCGAAGCTGCTCAAACGCCGAAGCGGCCTTTATGTGTGAGAGTACCGTAGTTTGCGGTTCGAAGGCAAATGGGACAAACCCAGTAAAGCCGCCCGTCTCATCCTGTAATTCGCGCAGCTGACGCAAATGATCGACGCGGTGGGCCAGCGTCTCGATGTGCCCGTAGAGCATGGTGCAGGTGCTGCGGCCACCCATTCGGTGCCAGGTCCTATGGACGTCAAGCCATTCCGCTGCGGTTTCTTTGCCGCGGCAAATTGTGTCGCGCACGATCGGATCGAAAATTTCCGCGCCACCACCAGTTATTGAGCCGAGCCCTGCTTCGCGCAAAATTTCAAGCGTGTCCCGGATCGGTATGCGGAAAATCCGCTGTGCCAGATGACGAATCTCGATGGCGGTAAAGGCTTTTATGTGAAGATCGGCATCGAGACCGCGCAGTTGGCGCAAAAGCTCAAGATACCAATCTTTCTTCAGCGTCGGATGCAGCCCGCCGACCATATGCACCTCCGTGACTCCGAGGTGGAGCGCATCTCTCACCACGCGGATAATTTCGTCAATCGCGTATTCAAAAGCATGTGCATCGCGTTTCTTGGCGGCGAACGCGCAGAACTGGCAGGAGAGAACGCAAATGTTAGAGTAATTAATGTAACGATTGTGGATGTAGGTCGCGTAGTTGCCGTTCTTTCGCTCGCGCACGACGTTGGCAATCATTCCCAGCGCGTTCAGATCGTTTGAGCGGTAGAGAGTAAGAGCGTCAGCCTCTGAAATCCGCTGACGCGCCTCAACCTTTTCGGCAATCGGTCTAAGTTCTTTTGGAATAAGCAGGTAATTCATCCGCGGGCCAGGGCAATGCCCTCGCCGACCAAGCATGCACAGAGCGCTTCCGGCTTGCAACAAAAACCATGGCGACGAATGTACAAAGAGCCAAATCGTCGCCGCTGGCCATTTTTTTAGCGAACTCCGCCCGATGCAAACGTCTAAGTGACCGAATGGCTGGCAACGATCGAGGAACCGTGGGAAGATCGGACGAAGATACTGAAGACGTGCGACTCATGCAGCTGGTGGCTGAGGGCGATACAAGCGCATTCGAGCAACTCATCGAGCGGCATCAAGCTTTGGTGGCCGGCACGGTGGCGCGCATGCTGGGCAGCAACTCGGACGTGGAAGATATCGCGCAGCAGGTCTTTATCCGGGTCTGGAAAAGCGCCCGCCGATATGTCCCGCGCGCCAAATTCACCACCTGGTTGCTGAAAATTACGCGCAATCTGGTGTTCAACGAATTGCGCCGTTCCAAGCGTCACGCGCATGTTCCCCTTCAATCAGAGCCAGGTGCGGAGGAAATCCCTTTGAAGGACGAAACGAACCCGGCTCCGGACGCTTCACTTTTGGAAACTGAGCTCCAGCGGGCAATTGAGGAGGCGATCATACAACTACCAGAGAGTCAGCGTATGGCTCTGGTATTGCGGAGATATGAGCAGCTTAGCTATGAGCAGATTGCTGAGGTTCTCGATCTCTCGGTGCCCGCCGTAAAAAGCGTTCTCTTCCGTGCGCGAACAGAGCTGCGTACGCGATTAAGCAAGTATCTCGCTTAGAAGAGGGCCGGGTACAGGCCCCCAGTGCGCCACGGGACGGACTCGCTGCGGCGAGTCTGTGGGGCCGACAGGCATCTTGCCTGTCGCTTCGCGCTTTCGAATCAGAATATCTTTGGCAGGCGAAGCAGTCGCTTTCAGCGTCGTTCGCCTGGCTCGATCACCCGGCCCCGGACACGCCGGATTTGGGTATGATGCGTGAGCACATGGACACGGCCGTCGCTTCCACGAAAGAACGCACTGAGCAACCAGCTCACGATGGAAATTATAATTGCGCCGAAAAATGCGCGCCAGAAGCCGGGAACCTCGAAACATGGCAGTATCTCGCCAACGAATTTCAACATCAGCGCATTGATGATCAAAATGAAGACGCCCAGCGTGACGAGAATCAACGGCAGGCTCAATAACAGCAGAATAGGACGGATAAAAGCGTTCACGATACCGAGTAGAAGCGACGCGGCCAGCAGACAGCCAAGGCGGTCGCCGTAACTGATGCCCACAATCGGCGCGGCCACAAACACCGCAAATGTCGTTACAAACCAGCGGAAAACGAAATGTTGCATACAAAGAAGTTATCGTGATTTCAGGTTCCACCAAATGCGGGCGAGAAACTGCTTGCGAAGCGGCCGATGCTCGATAAACGGATTGAAATCATCAACACCAATAAATTTGTGCCCAAAAAGAACAAAATTGTCCAAGGTAAAAATCAAGCGGCACCGGAAGCCGGCGGATCGCCTGCCGGAATGAAAATCAGAAAAACGCCGGCGGCGAGCCGTACATCGACAACTCGAAAAACCGCCGGTCCCGGTCCCAAGAAAACTGCAACTGCGCGGACAGGAAAAGTGTCAATGCCTCCTAAAGTAGGAAGTATGGGGAGGCCGTCGGATGAGGAAATCCGTCTCCGTGCGTATTTCATTTCCGAACGACGCCGCAGGTTTGCGCTGCCTGGCGACGCAGATTCGGATTGGCTCGAAGCCAAGCGACAACTCGTCTCCGAAACAGGCCCGCGCTGAGCCGATTCCCTATCCGTCTTAATTCGTGTAATCCGCGGTTCTTGAAGCAATGGAAAACGCGATTCCCAGGGAGAATTCTTAACCACGGATTTCGCGGATGGGCACGGATAAGATCAGGAATATCGAGGCTCCGGTTCTCCATCCGTGTTAATCTGTGTAATCCGCAGTTCTTGAATTAATGGAAAACGCGCTTGTCGATCTTAGAGATGCCTTACGGGAACGTCTCGCGATCATTCGCGATGAAGAAAGCCGCCGCGATGCACAAGCACACATGGCGCGGCTGAGCGCCGTCTCAGAGAAGATCGACAAGTTAACAGCGGCAGTGCGACGCCCGCTCGATCCGCAGCTCGCGCATTATCTTCAGCGCCGGAGCTTCGACAAGGCCCTCGAATTCTTGGAGGGACGGGCGCTACCCAATCCCTAAACTTTCGGGCCACTGTAGTGGCAGAGCCTGCCCTGAGCGATAGCCGAAAGACCGTGTCTCCAGCACGCGACTATAGCCGTCCATCGTCGATGCCAGCTCCCGAGTTCGAGGCCCGCGAATTTCGCAAATAACGCGGCTGAGAGCGATCGATGAACAGAAGGAAGCAAAGAAAGCGAAGAATTAGAATGAATGTTCTGAAATTCCGGATCTTCGCTCCCTCGTTATCTTCTGTTCAAAAATACAAACAGCGGCGGTCTCACCTTGATCGCATTGATTGGTTGGCGCGCTATGTGTGGAACGTCTCTTCCGAGCGCTGATTAGTGGCTCGGGTCCGAATAAAGTGCTGCAAACGTTTCAAGACAGAGCCAAACAAAATGGAATGTAATAGCCACTCGGACAACTCCGAGCGCTCCCATTGACTCGAATACATCTAATGAGGAGAGAGCTGCGATTAGAGGGGCACAGTGCGCCAGTGCTCCAACCACATTCCATTTCCTCGCATTCGCTTGGCGCGAGCCAAGTACCAGTAATACCGCAATAATCGTCATCAACAGATAAGCCTGGATCAGCCCAACCCAGACCATGGGGTTCTGCTGCATGAAACCAAATGGGCCAATTCCAGTCATCCAGCCGACGGTCGTAGCGACAGCGCTCCCCAACGCAACCAGCGTCAAAATCGTGCCATGGATCCGTAGTAGCCACCGCCGAAACGTGAGCTTTGCTTTCATTTCATCCTTCATAATTCATCCTTCAACCTTTATGTGCGCAGCGGTTGGCTGCAGGTCTGATTGGACGGCGGAGTTAACCCTGCGCAGTAGGACGGACAATAATTTCGTTCACATCAACATCGGCCGGCTGCTCGATCGCGAACGCAACAGCGCGCGCGATCGCCTCGGGCGGCATGGCGAACTTGTCCCGGGACTGTTCGAGCTGGGTTTTCACCTCCGGATTTGTCACCGCTTCCGCGAAGTTCGTGTGGACGAAGCCCGGTGAAATGATCGTCACGCGCAGCTTGTCGCCGGCCTCCTGCCGCAAACCTTCGGAGATGGCACGCACGGCGAACTTCGTCCCGGAATAGACCGACTGGTTCGGTTTAGTGATAAGTCCTGCTGTAGAAGCCGTGTTAACGAAATGTCCGAAACCCCGCTTGCGGAAGACCGGCAGCGCTGCGGCGATGCCGTACAGCACACCTTTGATGTTGATGTCGATCATCTCCTCCCAATCCTCGACCCGCAGATCGTCGAGAGGGGAAATTGGCATAACGCCGGCATTGCTGAAGAGAACGTCAAGTTTGCCGTATCGCTCGCATGCTAACTTGACGAGGGCAGTTAGGTCGTCGCGACGTTTTACGTCTGTGCGTGCATAGGCTGCCTCGCCGCTCACTCCCGAGATGCGGGCCGCCAGAGCCTTAAGGCGATCCAATCCGCGCGCGCCGAGTACGACCTTCGCACCGCGCTCAGCGAGTAGGAGAGCAGTCGCCTCGCCTATCCCGCTGCTTGCGCCCGTGATTACGACGACCTTGCCTTCCATATTGTTTTCCATGGTTATATTATCTAACCCATCAGCACCTTCATTCTTCAAGCAGGAACTTGCGCATTTCTCGAACGACCAACGCTTCGTCTACTATGAACACGTAGTGGTTAGTGTCATGCAGTTCGATGACTCGCGAGTTCTTCACGCCAGAGCGAAAGCGCTGGATTGCGCCTTCTATCCAGTTCGCGAGCGACTTGATGTTCCGATTGAATTCCTCTTGCGCGGCAGGGTCCAGATACCAGTAGTAGGGCAAACGGTATTGAGGTGTGATTTTATTGAAAATGCCGAGCGCAGGAGCCTGGATACGGTCGTACTCAGCCTGCTGTAAACCCTCATATATCTTGCTGGAAATTTCAGGAGGCGTAATCGCTCCAACAACTCTGCCTGAGGGGTCCGTCCGGATCATATTACATATCGCTGCGAGAGGCTTTCGGTATCCATCGGAACGTGCTTCGGCTGCGGCAAAACGTTGCACCGATTTCAGATCCTCTGCAGTATCCGCTGGGCCAGGCGGCGGTTGAGGGAGAGTTGCCCATCCACCTGACCCGATATCCAGAGCATCTAGGTAGACAAGTTTCTTGACGCGATCCGGGTAGACCGCACCAAGCCTGTTCAGTTCCGTTCCGGCAATGGAATGCCCGACAAATACGGCCTCGCGTATGTTCAGCTTGTCGAGGACTGCGATGTCGTCGCGCGCTCTCGTGTCAAGGTCATAGCCGTGCGCAGGCTGGCTTGAGCGCCCGAAACCTCGACGCGTGATGCCGATGACATGGAAGCGATCGTTGAACTGGTATGCAAACTGATCGAACACGTGCGCGTTGTCTCCAAGCCCGGTGAGCAAAACCAAAGGCGTGCCTGTGCCGCCCCAATCCAAGACCTCAAGCTGGACGCCCGGCTCGACCGTGACGAAACTAACTTTATGTCCCGAAGTATCAAACCTGCAGACATTGTTCATCGCGCGTTCTGGTGTCGCCGAACCAGGTGCGGCTGACCCAACTGGCGTGGTTGTTGCGTTCCAAACATTCGGGCCAAGTAGTGCCCCGGCGACAAAGCTACCCAGAATGCCCAGCGCGATCAGGAGCCAAACCCTCCGTTTCTCCATGATCAATCTCCTCGTCTTTAAGAAACCTAACGAGAACAAGCTCAGCCACGGCTCAGGCAGGCGCAAGTGGCAGTCGATTTCGGCATACTGGCTGTGATCAACATGAAATCATAGCGCAATAGAGCTGTTGGCTGCATCGCCTTGTTAGGGCTCATTATTG
>Ga0193729_1002046_pt1 | contig 10118 bp, 5 predicted proteins | sample U1c2metaG_FD_143036 | JGI IMG/M metagenome (GOLD analysis project Ga0193729, IMG submission 143036) | Soil microbial communities from a riparian zone of the East river system, Colorado, United States - U1c2 | ecosystem: Environmental > Terrestrial > Soil > Riparian zone | place: USA: East River... | reverse complement strand
CCAGGCTTGTGATCGGCCACTCTTGGGCCTAAAGCCTGATTGTGATGGATAACCGATACAGCTGAGGAGGAATACCGCCAGCACTCCAACCGCCGAGATCGAAAAGCGCATCTTGAGAGCTTCGCCTACTGCCCACTCCGCAGGCAGAACGGCAAGCCCAACCAAAAGGAAAAAAATAGGCATGTAGAACCTCCCATCAGCGAAGGTATAAGTTACCGTCGCCACAAAGTAGACAATTCCCGCTAAGAATGCGCTGATCTCAAACCGCCGCACTCGGACGAAGGCCAAACCAACGATAGAGAGAAAAATGAAAGCCGGCACTACGTAAGTACCGGTGCCAAAGATGTTCGCTACCCGATATTGATCCCAGCTGGCCGTAATCTCAGACCAGATCATGGCAACTTGGCGGGGCACATTGTGTAAGGAAAAAGGAACTTGCTGGTCCGCGAATGCGGGTACCCAGAAGTCGTAACCCGTCTTTAACGGGTGGCCAAATTGCAAAGTGTTCAAAATAAAGTACGGGCTCGCAGCCACCGCGAATACAACAAGGGTAAGACAACAATGCATGAACCACTTCGTCCAGGAGTCGGTAACCGGAAAGAGGGCCATGGCTATTAATAAGGGCGCCATAAACAATAACTGTGGCCGTATGCACAAAGACAGCCCAAGAACAATGGCGGTGCAGTAAATCAGCCAGCGGCGACGCCAAGCGAGTCCCAAATAGACTAGCGCAAAGGCGAGCAGTGTGACGGCCCCACCGCTGAGGTCGCTGAGCGATGATCGGCTAAAGGTAATGAACGCCGGTTGAGTTGCGACCAACAGAGCCGCCAATCCCCCAGCGAGCGGCCTTCCAATCGCAAAATAAAGCACGAAGCTGCCTGCCAACAGCAACAGGCCGATCGTCTGATTTGTTCTAAATGGAGCCAGAATCCCGTTATGGGGCAGAAATCTCAGCCAAGGGATCATCAAGACGGGGTAGCCCGGCGGGTAGCGGGAGGGTAATCTGTCGTAGCCAATCTGGATCGTCGGCGCGCCTTCTTTCAAGATCGAGTTAGCCTGCGCGAAATATTCCACCGCATCCGTATAAGGGCCAAGATCGAGTAAGTCCGTCCGCTTGAAGTCGACGCGAAGAACCGCACCGTAGTAAAAGAGAAGCGAGAGAACGAAGCAAAGAGTACCTGTTGCTACCCGAAGCGAAAATCGACGGTGACCCAATGCCAAGGATGGCGAAATCGTTTCTGTTGGGTCGTGGTCTTCCAGTTTGTCCATGGCTGTCATTTCCGGCACGCGGGCGAAGCCTAATACTTAGATATGGATTGCTCTCTCGGACCTAGCGCTTCGGGACGCGCACGCACATGCTGCCCGATTGTCCCTCCGGGAGATGAAATCGTCACGGTAGGGAGTATCAAGTCTCTGCAAACCGCTTCCCAGAGCTTGCTCCAAAGCCCACTCGAACGATGTCCCTGCGTTCTTGAAAATCTGATAGTGAATCAATAGCGGAGGGGGTCGGCTGATCGTTGCCCGTTTCTTCGGCTCACGTTTTTGGCGCGGATATATTGTGCTGAATGCGGCGCGGCCACCGTTTCGGAGCAACTCGAGGCTGTGAAGCACAACGGTCACCATGCGTGTGGCGGCATGACAAAGACCGACCGCATGCCGGCCGAGCGAGGCGAGCTGCGAGATCAGCTGAGGCAAATGATGATGAAGCATGTCGCTTGATTATTCTTATCCGATCACATGTATCAACGGCAACGAAAACCTTTGCCGACCAAAATCGAGTTTACCTCTAGGGATCGAGGCTCGCAATTACCTTGGCTTCACATCTGTGACCGACTATGCACCTGAAATGCAGATAAGATAACAAGCCGATTTTTGTGTTGGGATCGCCGCGCTCGGAAACAAGCATTCTGGCATGGTGCCTCGGAGGAGCACCTGAACATTATCCCACTCCCGGAGTCCGACTGGATAGGAAATCTGGCGATCGATCTCGCCGTGCGCAATCAAATTGGAACGGCGCGCGGCGAGCGCTCGGTTTTAAGTGCGATGGACATTCAACGGGAGGAATTCTTCGCGAACTTCGGCCAGAGCGTCAACTATTAATCCTAAATCTTCGCAAAGATCTGGAGAGCAAACGCGGCGACGTGTCCCGCGCCGGCGGTGAGGGATCCAGCGCTTTCAAAAGGAGGCGTTCAGAGTCCGACCCAAAGGCGCGCTGGGTCGACGGAATACCGTTGTATTCCTTTCACATCTGCGGTCTGCGTAAGCTCTTTCCGAAGGCTCTGTTCATCCACATCGTCTGTATTTTCTCGGCAAAATATTTGGCCTCTTGATTAAATTCAGCTTCCAACTTTTGAGCAACTCTCGCTGAGGCTTCGCGCGATTGCGGGAACTTTGAAGTTCATCACTCACCTGCGTGTCTCGTTCCGAGTTACTGTTGTTTCGGCGAGCAGTTTCCCACGCTCGGTGCCATCGTACAGGCGAAAGTGATATCTGAAGCCCGTTTGGATCCAATTCGCAACGATGGAAGCTTGGGGAGAGCGCCCAAAGAGAGACTCTTCCCTGTCGTTAACTGAGACGTAAACGTACCCTATCGTCTCGTCGCCTGTATTCCAAGTTATAGTTGTCGTACCAGTTCCTTCGCCAGCCGGCACTGGATTTGGTGACGCCATAATCATTGGCAGCATGTTACTTCTGGCCGAGATCGGAAAGGCCCAAGGTTGCGGCCACCACACGCCGTGAGCAAAATCTGGTTCGCGGTGAACCTTGATCGCATGGAAAGCGGCGTTTCTGAGGTGCTGAATAATAGAATTTTCAGAGAACACGCGCATCTCAAGGGTGGTGCCTGGTCCGCCGTGGAAAACGAGGTTCCTAAATTCCTGGATCACACCTTCTCTGGTCCTATTTCTTAGAACGACGGCTTCGTGATCCTCGACGACCGTGAAATCATAAAGTTCCGGGAAGTGTTCGATCGTGTCTTTGTTGTTCGTATAAGGCACAGTGAGAATAAAGAGCCCCCCAGGTTTTAGCATCTTCGAAACGTTCTCAAATGCTCGGCTAACCGGTGGAACGACATGTTCAAACACTTCTGACGAGATAACGAAATCGTTGGATCGAAGATGCGCAGGGATTTCCACCGCGGAAATGTCGAGTCTCGGCTCTTGGTGGTAATAGGTGTTTCGGTAACTGAATTTTTCAGCCAGCCTGGTTGCGTAGCCTTTCCAGTCAGTCATTCCCAACCCACGAACATCGGGGCGCGCAGGAAAATCGCTCAAGAGAAGGTTTTTACCAAAAAGCTCGGTGGAAAGCACGCGGATGATGGCGCGGGCTCGGGACGATGAGCCGCAACCTTTGCAGGAAACCTCTTCCCGGCCAAGCCGATCCAACGCGGTCTGGCAGTGCTCGCCGCAGATATTGCACTGAAAACACAACATCCCGGGCTCAAGATTAGTTTGGCTCTCCATGTTGATTAGAATGGCGAACCGATTTCCATGCTCACGTTCGTCCCGAGGAAGAATTCTGATTCGGGGTAGCAAGGCGCATCGGCATTGATACGTTCGATCCGATCGTTTATTTGCACTCCCAAAAGAACTATAACATATTCGGTCCGCGACGCGAGTAAATCAGAACGGGCCGGTCGGAAACGGGTATCAGAGCGCGTATTGGTTAAAAGGCGAAGGCGGCGACACAAACAGTGGACCATGGCAATTTAGATTTAATCGGGGAGTACCAGGCCCTGGTCGGGGAGTGTGCCTGGCACTCCTTGACGGTTGATCCTAATTTGGGACAGGTGAGTGACGCCCATTATAATTACGTCTTGTCTGCCCTGGACGATCACGGCCGCCGTTCCAGAGCACACGAGATGAAAGTTCTGGAGGTGGCCAGTTATGCGCACACTACCGGCTACCGACTACAGCAGGAACTGAAATGCGATGTTACTTTGCTCGATATCTCGGCCAAAGCGCTGCAATTAGGCAGGCGAATGGCGGACACCGCTGGCATCTCAGCCCGACCACAGCTTGTGGCGGGCGATTTTCATGCCCTGCCTTTCGAAGCAGATTCCTTCGACTTGATACATATCAGCTCTGCTATTCATCACACTTGGAAGTATGAGATAGTTATTTCCGAGCTTCAACGCGTACTCGCACCGGGTGGCCTGCTTTTGTTACTCAACGAGCCGTGCCATCGAGAATGTTGCTTTTATGCATTCCGCACCAACCGACCGGCAAATCTCACGAAGTTTGAGCGCGCTTTGAATGACCTGGGAGTTATTCGCACTTTCGCCGAACCCTATCCTGGCAGCAGACCCGAAACATTGTTCGGCATGATAGAGAATCAGATGATCCCACTCCGGCGCCTGCTCGACCTGCTCAATTCGAAAACAAAGATCACCAAACTCGTATTAACTCCGGGAGACTGTATGGGTGAGTTGGAAAAGTTCTGGCTGGATAGCCGCCACAAAGGTCCCGAGAATTTATCCAACATCATTGAATCAACGTTGGCTGAGCGACGCGCTACGGCCATGCAGTACTTTGATGATGTGGCCGAAGGCATGCAGTTCCACCTGCCATCGCCCGAGCAGCTACGGCCATTCGCTCAGCAGATCGCTCAATCGCTCTGCAACCTTCCACCTGTTTCCGATCAGGAAAGGTTTCGAACCGCTCTATCGGAGATCTTCGGCGCTGCAGTCCAAATCATTGTTGAAAAGCCCAACGGCCAAGCACACCGGCGCAATCCCGCCTTGCAGGACGGCTTTGAAAAAAAGGTTGGTATCGTCTACGCCTTCAACGATCGGATCAGGAGGATTCTCCTTCATGACTGCTCCCTTCTTCCAGATATTCAAGCGGCAGACGAAAATGAGATAGCGAATTTCTTTCCAGCGGACTGCTGGCAATTTAGTGCACAAGGGGCCGAACAGGGCAGGCCAATCGTCACCTTGATGTTAAAATCTCAACCCGGCAGATTTAACATCCCGCCGTGCCAACAGAAGCTGCTAATCGTATTGCGATACCACTGCGCGGTCCCAGAGGGCGGGCATGTGCGCATCCGAATTCAACATCGGGATCGGCAGCTCTACCTTGAACGGATTTGGCAATCGGAGTCTCTCTTGTGGATAGCCATCCTTCCATCCGCTAACGATGTAACCGGGCTTGACCTGTTTCGAGAAGTCACCGGTCCGAATGGCGAATACGAGAGCAATTCCCAAGGCCTTGCGGTAGCATTCGTTGGTGCATTTCCGGTCGACTGATATATTTGATCAGTCGAACACACTCATTTAAATGGGGCACCATAAGAAGATTCTCTTTTTTACTGGCGCATCAAGACGACAAGGTTTTTTTGCGTCAAGAATTCGTTTGAGCTGAAAAGAGGAGTTAGCTCGCATCTTGTCTACTTAACCAATAGTGCCGAAATCGCCTACGCCGCGGTCTTTGTCGGACACTTCCTTGGCAGCGCGCAAAGCGATGTCACACAGCGCGAGGTTGCCGAAGCTCGGATATTTTCGCTCCAAGAAAAGTCATCGCTCTGAATGCGCGCAGCAGAACTTAAACAGATGCATCCTACGGTTGACAACTGGTCCTCGACTACCTTTCGCGGATAGATTCATCAGTTGCGCCCGTGCCACTCTCAAAAACCTGGTAAACTTCTCCGAGCGCGGGAGGAACAACCGTCACAGCTTGGGCCGCATTTCCGGCCAAGCTGTTCATCTGTAAAAAATTGCGCCTCGTCTCTGGGAAAACCGAATTTTCCTCTGTAAATGTCAGATAGAGCGCCTTCACCTGCGGTAAGAACGTCGCCTTAACCGCTGCCTCCGCATCTGGCTTCTGTGCTGACCAGTCTTTGAAAGTGGGCCACTTATCCCTTATCTTCCGCCCTATGTCGAGTTGACACAAGGCTGCCAATTGGTGTGCCATGCCCCAATCGACGCAATAAATCTTATCCACATGCTTTCCTTTAATGTTCAGATAATCCGCGAGTAATTCCACGCGCGGACTCCAGGCGCCCCGAAAGGAGCTTACGTCGCGGAAACGGCGAAAGTGGCTCTGTAAACCTTGCATCTCAGAACCCGCCCAAATCAATAAGACGATTCCTTCCAGCAGTGTCGCGACGTAGCGCTTCCGGACGGACAAGGTGTTCGTGAAGAGAAATGCCGCAGCGAAACAGGCTAACAAATCGAGAGGAAAGAGCATCAGAGTGTGGTGTGGACCTCCAGCTTGGGGCGTGAGTAGAATCTGCACGAAAATGGCAGCAAACATTAACAGACACCAGATGCAGAACCGAAGAGCCCGGGAGTGAACGGGAAAGTCCGAACCTGGCCTGCGGCGGTAAAATACAAGCGTCAGCAATAGAAAACTCGCGGTGGCAGCCAATACTGTCCAACCGGGCCACAACGAGATGGTAGGAGGCCTTTTGAACCATAAGAAAGCAGTGGCACCGCCGGTGGAAGTGACTTCGTAAAGCGACCAAATTTGTGAGATCCTTCTCGAAGCCGATTGCATATGGGGAGGCTGCACCAGCGGCATTACGATCAATAAAACGAGAGCTCCCGCGGCGACAATGGCTATCGCCATCGCAGCGACGAGATTCTTGGGAACACCTGTCAGCTTTGCGCAAATCTCTCGCCAGTAGACGACAAGTGTTGCGCCAGACAAAGCCACAACGAACCAAATAAAATTAAATTTGTCGAAAAATCCCAGTCCGCAAGCCGTGATCGCTCCGGCTAAAGACCAGGAGAAAAGACGGGGGGTTTCCAGCCATTTGACTAAAAGATAGAGACACAGCGCCTTGAAGAAGAGCATGAGGACGACGGGTCCCCAGTCCACCTTCGTTTGCATGACAAAGCCTGGATGAACCACACACGCCGCGGTGAATGCGGCCGCCCACCCGGGGGTTAAATTCCTGCGGACGAGTGCATACCCTAACGCTAGAGTGCCGCATGAGATCAACACAACGGGGAAACGGATGCTCAGGGCGGAAACGCCGAACAACGCGAAAATAGGTGTGTAGATCCAGGCTTTTAGTGCGCCGATGTAGGGGAAAACCATCAGCGGTATGCCCAGCCAGCCTCGGTACGGCCGCTTCCCAGTCGCAGCCCCGACGAAATCCATTTCGTCCATATAAAGCCCAGGCGAGTGAATTTGGTAAGTGGCCAAGGCTGTAAAGGCGAGCATCAAACCGAATAGTGTGAGCTGCTCCCACCGCCCCCATTTCTTAGAGGGCGCTACCAACGGCAAAAACCATCGCTGTTTAGAATTCTGCAACAGAGCGCGAATTGAATATCGAAACCGAATGAATTTACTCGTCACATCCGCTACCCGCTACCGTTAGACCGTTAATCGAGGGTGTAGACTTCGGCCAAGCCAACGCCTGTACCGCTATTGGATCCGCTCACGATGGCGGTATATGCTCCCGCGGGCAGATGGAGCACGATTCCCGATTCCAACGCATTTGGCGGCGCAAGTCCATTCTTCTGGACGTCGATCGCGTTAATATCGTCTTGCCAGTTGTCGTTGCTCGCGATGGCAGAGCCATTCGCGTCGTAGATCGTCAGCGTGGGATCGCTTAGCACTCCACTCACCCCGTAAGAAGCCAGCGATGGGCCAAGGGCGCGCACGACCACGGTCGTGCTTCCTACGTCTCCAACGATAAAGCCACTGATGAGTATGTTATCGACCGTGCCGACGGAACCGCGGGTGCTCATGTTCGCTAACTTAGAGTTGGATAGCGGCGAGAGGTCGTAAAGCTCTACCAAGCCAATCCCCGGAGTCGGGTCTTTTCCGGTGACTATCACGGTGTAGGCGCCCGGCGCCAAGGTCTGTAGAGTGGCCGATTCCAATAGATTGGCTGGCGCGAGCCCGTCGGCTGTTATTTCCACCTGGCCTGGATCCGCCTGCCAGTTGTCGTTGGTTGCGATGAGAGTGCGGGAAGAGTTATACACGCTCAGAACCGGATCCCTGAGCACGTCGGAAAGCCCGAAGCTGCTGAGCGTTGGCCCCAGCGCGCGAAGCACTACCGTCTTGGGATCGGCCCCGGTGATGATAAAGCCACCAATCATAACGTTGTCACCGACCGAAACGATCCCCCGGGTAGAGAGGTTGAGCGCTTGAGGCCCCACTGTCGGAAACTTTGTATTTTCTAGATGAATGGGCAGAGCGCGATAGATTTTCCCACAGTTCGTGGCCGGGTACCGGTAGGAAAAAATCGTCTCGCCAGCGGCGTTCAGGCCTAAGAGTTGAGCGAACGTGGGACGACCGGGCAGTCCACCATTAACGATTGCGTAATCAATGAGATAGTTGTACGGTGCATCCTCATAGCTGCTTCCGCAGAACGGGCAGTAGATACTCTGATTCATTGGGAAGTTCCACACTTCAGTCGCGGTCTTTCCTACCAGATCCAAGCTATACTTGCGGGGACTCGAATAGAAGCGACCCGGTTGTCCGTTATCAAGCACCAGGATGTTCTGATCAAAGGTGATCGAGGGCGAGTGTTGGCCAATTGGAGGCAGGCTGCCGGGCGCGAGCGTGAGCGCAAATTTCCTCAAAGACGGAAATTGGTACCATTTTTTCGTCGGATCGCCCAGGATCCATTTGATTGCGTTTGTTTCATAATCGAGGCAAATGAGGAAATTTTCCCGGCTTGAAACGATCAAGGAATCGTCTGCCCTGTTGTACGTGACGCCGTTAAGATGGAACCAGTCGGTCGGTGTCGGGTAGACGAACTGATTGGGATCATCTCCCCCGGCGATCATGGCTGCCCTGATGATGGCGGCCATGCTCCATTGCTTCAACACTGTGCCTGAAACGTCCACCTCGATCATTGTCGATCCGTAGTACGTTGTGGTATCCGCGTCCAGGATAATGCCAACTTTGCCACGGTCGATGTTGTGGGTGAAATTAACAACTCCGAGACTGCTGTAATCGCCAAGGAGGGTGAAAGCGCCATCGAGGTCGATTCGAGACAGTTGGTGGCCATGAGCCAAATAGGCTGCGTTATCAAAGAAGGTGGCACTACCGAACGACAAGCCAGCCGTGCCCACCCACCGCAGTGCACCGTCCGTATCGATGATGACAGGTTCGAAATTGCTGCAAGACCCTTTAACCATGATGTAGTCGTAGCTCAAATCGGTGCTATGTGTACGCGCTTGCAGGATCGTCGGATTATCGTATCCGCATGGATCATCGAAAGTGGCGGTCGTGACCGAGGTGACATCTTGCTTTGAAGAACCGTCCAGAAAGCGATAAGTCAGTCTAACGATATTCGCATATCCAGCGTAAAGCCCATAGACTGGCAAAATAATCTCCGTTACTGGCGGGTGTTCAAACCCCCGGCTCACGAGGTAGTCGTTGGAATAAGTGCCGGACAATGGCCGGGTGACTGAGCCCGGTTTCGGATCGATCGCGAACTGAATGCTCTTCAGAACAGTCGTATTGCTGACCGCCAAGGTCAATTTACTGATGAAGGGAGTATCACCTGCCGTCTGGCCGGCGATTGTTATCGTGGTGTCATCTGCCTGACTGGCGCCGGCGAGATGGGAGAAGACCATGAGGACGGCGCCGACGATGATTAATGCGTATGTTTTCATGAGGCGTTTATTTTAAAATAGGAGTTTTCTTCGAGAAGAGGGCCCGAGCGTGTCAGAGGAGGCCGTTCGAGTCCAGCAAGAACTTCAATGAGGCGCAATTCGTGCGGACGAGTGTATACCCTAACGCCAGAGTGCCGCATGAGATCAATACAACCGGGAAACGGATGTGTGAGCTACTCCGCCACCCCAATTCTTAGAGGGAGCTACCAACGGCAAAAACCATCGCTGTTTAGAATTCTGCAACAGAGCGCGAATTGAATATCGAAACCGAATGAATTTACTCGTCAAATGCGGCTACCGCCCGCTGCCGCTAGAGCGCTTACGGGTTAATCGAGCTCATAGGCTTCGGCCAAGCCAACGCCTGTACCACCATCGGCTCCGCGCACGATGGCGGTATATGCTCCCGCGGGCAGATGGAGCACGATTCCCGATTCCAACGCATTTGGCGGCGCAAGTCCATTCTTCTGGACGTCGATCGCGTTAACATCGTCTTGCCAGTTGTCGTTGCTCGCGATGGCGGAGCCATTCGCGTCGTAGATCG
>Ga0193729_1002045_pt1 | contig 10120 bp, 9 predicted proteins | sample U1c2metaG_FD_143036 | JGI IMG/M metagenome (GOLD analysis project Ga0193729, IMG submission 143036) | Soil microbial communities from a riparian zone of the East river system, Colorado, United States - U1c2 | ecosystem: Environmental > Terrestrial > Soil > Riparian zone | place: USA: East River... | reverse complement strand
TTCGGCGGCCGCGAGCAGAGCCGGCTCGTACAACTTAACGGCCCACGCGCCAACATGCATCCAGCGGGTAAAACTGGGCGGGGCTTGGAGAGGATCGTTGCTCTCGCCAGCGAGAAAATTACTTAAGCTTAATTTTGCGGGATCTTCGTTCATTCCTTATGGCAAACCATCCGCCACGGGGCGGGTTCCATATCGGGGCAGCTATTTTAGCCCCTCTGAGAGAGGCGACAAGAATTATGTTCGAGGCTTGCTAGGCCCCGTCCCGCTCCCGGTCGACAAAGGTCCCCATCAACCGGTCCCAGAAATTGAAGTAATGGCCGTAGTTGCAGTGGAATTTCGAATGGTGCAGGTCGTGATGGGTCACGGCATTCGAGTATCTCAGCAGCCAGTGACTCTGCATTTTATCCGGAATAAACTCGTGTCCGGAATGGCCCGCCGCATTTACCAGCTCATCGTAAAAAACGTAGGCCAGCAAGACAGCCGGGTGCATCGGAACAAACAAGACCAACAACGCAAAAAAACCAAACTGGAAGATTGTCTCGAGCGGTTGAAATGAAAGGATCGCCCACGGCGTCGGCGTGATCGATTTGTGATGACGCGAGTGCAGCAGCCGAAACAAAGCACGCGAATGCATGAGGCGATGGGAGGCGTAGAAATAGGTATCGTGAAGAAACATGGCGAGACCGAAACTGACCGGTATCCACCATAACGGGTACCGCTTCACATTTGAGTAAAGCGCGCTGTGCCCGTTCTTGACGGCCTGATACAGGAGCAGGCTGTAAAACGAAAATAACAAAAGTGAAATCAGAGAGTCCGTGATTTCACGGCGAACGTCTGCCGCCGTGTGGCGTCGCTCTTGGATCCGCATCGCTTCGGTCGATTCGTTGCGCCGGACGAAAAAGAGCCAGTAAAAAATGCCGGCCGGAATGACATAAGCGACGATCAGAAGCAGGCCGAAGATCGCTGCGTACTCGGTCAGGTATCTCGTCATCACTGCATTAATCATAACGCATTAGTCAATTCCTCAGCGCAGCCATGCGCTTTTCCCCTTCCTCGTGGTTCTTTTCGCACCCCGAATGCTTGATAGACAACAGATTTTCGCTGACTGACCGCAATTCATCTTATGGATGCCTGATGGTGGCGAGCTTTTGTGGGGCAAGCATCCTACGTTGCAAAATCGCCCGAAGTAAGGACCACTCTGGACTTCCGACTCGAAAATGCGCACGGCGAATCGCTCGGAAGGTAGTGGCAGGTTCCGCCAAGAACATCCTGAAGAGGTGGATAACGACCTGGCACCGGTAACGCAGACGCCCAATCAGATTAGATTCCAGACGAGATCTGCAAATCAAGAGGAGCATCGCACAGTCCTCGCGAGCCAAGCGGCCCTGATGGCGTTCGTATATCTCCGCCAAAGCACGCTCGCACAACATCCTCATTGCAGACCGACGAGTGCGATCGCGGCGAATACTTATTTGGTCTCCGTGAAACCGCCACATGGCCAGCTTTTGCGGTAAATGGACTGTTCCGGCGAGATTGGTCAGACGAAGCAACCATCCGAAATCGGCGACCGAACCCACTGTGGTTGCGAAGAAGCCCGTGGCGTTCGCCAGGGATACGCGGACGACGAGCTGCGTAAGCGAGAAATAAACGCTGCGCCCAAGAAAATGCATCAAACAGTCGTGAGGCGCTGGCCGGTAATTAATTTCCTGCTGCAGCTCTTCTCCTGGGAAAGCACTGCCAACATTACCATGGGCCAGCAGGCGCTTGATGGCCCCTCTCGACAAATGGCCGGTTAAATCCTGCGCCGAAAGTTCGTTACCATTCCGATTAATCAATCTTACGTCACAGACTGCGATACCGGCATCCGGGCATTGGCCCAGTGCCTCCACCATTCCGGCCAGAAATTCCGGAGACATGGTGTCGTCGCAGGTAGCAAAATGCAGAAGCTCACCGGTTGCGAGCTGCATGCCACGGTTAAGGGCCGCATAGACCCCTTCCCGGGGAACCTGATAAAGCCGAAAACGGGGATCGGCGGATGCAATTGATTTGAAAAACTCCCAACTACCGTCGGTAGAATTGCTGTCGAGAACGATTGCTTCCCAATCGGAGTAAACTTGCGACACCAGTGAATCGATTCGCGGTTCGAGATATGGCCGCGCATTTAGACACGGCAAAAGAATAGATATTTTGGGAGCGCCCATTCTGTCCGCATCTAGATGACGCGGCCTTTAGCGACAATCAGGTATTGGCGTTTCAGGAGGCGGGCAGAACCTCGGAACAGGCCATCCGATTTCTTTCTCATGTTTTGAAGCGGCGCCAGTCCCGAGTATCCGAGCCGAGCCGCTTGCAACAAGACCTCACGAATATAAGGCGCATAGATTTCTTGGACGACGACTTTGGACGGAATCACGCGATATTTTGCCAACTGCGTGTCGTAGATCCAACCGGCGACTTGCTGGAAGGCGTGAAAATGGAAAAAAATCAAAGGCTGATCGTCGACTACAACGATCCCATCACGAATGGAAATACGGTAGTTTCCTATATTCCAAGGCGCCAAATTCGCGCCCTTGTGCTGCAAGACAACAACATTGCGGAACCGAGTCGGCCAGTCATCCAGATATTTCTGATCGGCGAACTTATTCTCTTCAATGCGATCATAACACCACTCGAGACATCGTTCCCTCCACCACTGCAGACAAGCCAGACCATGCTCGTCGCGTCTAAAACTGACCCAGCCGACATTAAAAATACCGTTCCATTCGCAATGGCGAAAGGCCGGGGTGAATCGATGAGCGACGATAGCAATCGATTTCCCCTCCATTTCCTGAAAGAGCGGCGCAACACTCGAGAAAAAAAACAGATCGGCATCGAGATACGTGATCAGATCGACCGCGAGGTTGTGACGCAGAATGAACAGTGGCAATGAAGGCGTGCAGGTGAAGTAATATTCGATGCGCGACCGGTTCTCTTTAGCTCCGAGCAATGCCGGATCATCGCTTTCGAGCTCCTCCAACGTCAGCAGGCTCGCTTCCGGCAGGTTTAGCCTGGTCAACTCTGAATGACTCAGCTCATCCAGGCATAGGATCCACAGCTTGAATTCAGGGCAGTGTCTTTTGAGCGACTGGTAAAGTGCCAATCCTCGGGCTGAATAATGATGATCGAAGTAAGTACAAAAATAACGCATCGATTTTCATTGCGAAACCGGGGTTCGAGTTTCCGCAATTTTCTTCCATTTAACGTCCGCATAAATTTGGCCCAGCTCCTCACTGGGAAAGCCCTGATACCCACCAGGCATGCCTACAATTTGAAAACCGAGCGCTTGGTCTCGGCGATCGTAGAGATGCACATTGGGTATGTGGAGAGCGAGATTGATAAAATAGCGGCCCGGCAATAACAAACGCGGCGGAATCATCGCTGAGACATGATGAGTCCCGGCGGATTCCACCGAGATGGCGGGGTCGGCCATGGAATTAGTCGAATAAAACACCTCTTCGCCTTTGAAGTTGAACACCGAAAACGAAACCTGGAGTCCCGGAATACTTCGTTGGAGGGTGAAAGAACATTTCATGAGCACGGGCGCATTAGCGCTGAATGAAGTCGAGGGTTCACCCTCTGGCCCGTGCAATCCGGCGACCTGAAAACTCGCTTCGCTCCCCGCCCCTTTAAAGTAGACCACGGGCGGTTGTTGTTGACCTGCGCCCAAATAAGCAGCGACCACTTCGGCGGTGTTTCCCGATAGCTCGATTTCGCCGTGCCGGAGCAAAATGCATCGAGAGCAAAGATGGCAAATCGCATCGATGTTATGGCTAACGAACATGATTGTTCGTCCCTCTTTCGACACCACGTCGTCCATTTTCCCGAGACATTTTTTTTGAAACTCGGCGTCGCCGACAGCCAGCACTTCGTCGACCAGAAGAATTTCAGGATCGAGGTGGGCCGCGACGGCAAACGCGAGGCGGACATACATGCCGCTCGAATAGCGTTTGACCGGGGTGTCGAGGAACTGCTCGATCTCGGCAAAAGCAACGATCTCATCGAATTTCTGTCGGATTTCGGCACGGCTCATACCAAGAATGGCGCCGTTCAAGAAGACGTTTTCCCGCCCGGTCAATTCCGGATGAAAACCTGTTCCCACCTCGAGAAGCGCGCCGACCCGGCCGTAAATGTCCGCGCCGCCCGAGGTGGGCTCAGTAATCCGATTAAGAATCTTCAGCAACGTGCTTTTGCCTGCGCCGTTGCGCCCGATGATGCCAACGACTTCGCCCTGTTTAACGTCGAATGAAATATTCTTTAACGCCCAAAATATTTCCGAGGTAGACCGGCCGTTCCGACTCAAGCGCGACAACAATCGTCTTGGCAAACCAATCAGATCGTCGTGCAACGTGCGGTAGGGCCGCCGCCTGATCGATTCATGGTCGATCTTGAACGACTTGCTTAATTGCTCAACCGAAATGGCGATGTCCGACATTTTTGAGGCGGAATTTAAATAATGTCGGCAAAGCCACGTTCGACTCGGCGAAAGAAAAAAGCGCCGCTGAACAACAAGAACAGGGACATGGCAATCGTAAGGAGAAGAATATTTAGGTTCAACGCGCTGTGACCAAGGACGGCCCATCGAAAACCTTCGACGAAACCGACCGCCGGATTTAGTGCGAACAACGATTGCCATCGCTCCGGGACCATGCTGGTCGGATAGACGACCGGACTCGCATACATCCAGATCTGGGCAAAGAAAGGTAAGGCGTAAGATGTGTCACGGTACTTTACGCTGACGGCAGAGAACCATAGGGCAACACCAGTGGCGGCGAGCATCATCAAGAGCAGAAAGCCGGGGATCGCCATAAGCCGGAATGTGGCCGGAACTCGATAAAACCCCATAAAGATAAAAAGCATGACGATCATGACCGCGAAATCGACCAGCACGGCAAACATGGTTGCGAGCGGAATAAGCATCCGAGGAAAGTAAACTTTGGAAACAAGCTGGGAGTTACGGATGAGACTGTTGCTGGCGCGTTGCATCGAATTGGAAAAGTAGGTCCAGGCGGTCAACCCACAGAACACGAACAACAGGTAAGGCGCGCCGTCGCTCGGCAATCTCGCGAATCGACCAAAGATGAGTGCAAGAATGTTTGCGCCGATGAGAGGCTGCAACGCGACCCAGCCGAAACCCAGCGCCGTTTGTTTGTAGAGGAGCTTGATGTCGCGATTCACTAAAATCCAAAGCAGGTCGCGATACCTCCAAAGTTCACCCACATGGAGCGCGGCCCAGCCCTTGGTTGGCCGAATGCGAAGAGTCGGCTTTTGATTTCGGGGGCTCGCCAGAAGCGACGTCACCTGCGGTGTTGCTTCGGCAACAAGGATGGGAGATTCGGCCTTCAAGGGATCAACTTTACCGGCGATTTTCTTCCTGATCAAAAGGACAAGTACTCATACTTGGAGAGGAAGAGACTTTGTCGATCTTTGCTCGGTTGTTCGAATCGGGCCCGATTTTCTTTCAGGTCTCGTCGAAGATTTTTGACATCGTCGGCGGATTTGATTCCCAATCCCGCTAATCGCAGAAGTCCGGCTTCCCGTCGGGGCTTCGGGATCGTTGCGGAGTGGTCGATATCGAAGAGAAATTCTCCGTCCCGTTCCGCTCGCACAGCGCAATTTTCGCGCAACGATTCGGCGACATACATCGAGCGATGAACTCCGCCAATGATGCCGAGGGTAAGACCGAGCATCGCGAATCCGATAACCGCATAGCGTTGCCACCGGCGGAATGTCGCATGGCGATAAATCTCGGCTAACGCGATGGGGACGGCCGTGATAAAGGCGAGCGTAGGCAAGGCGATACCGAAAGGACGTGCGATGCCGATGGCGGGCAGCGAAAGAAGCGCGCCCAAACAGCAAATACCCAGAACTTGCTGGCGTGCCGACGGACGGCTTGCGACAAGAAAGATCACCAGCAGTGCAATCAAGAACCAAACCCAGAGAAAGCCAATCAGTTTGTCGGCCGCCCCGATCATCGTATAGCCGCCTGGCAGCCAAGAGGACGCCATCGCTCGGAGAAGCTTATTTGCGGCGGAAAAAGTGAACTGGGGGCTAAGCGCATTGGGGATTAAGAAATGCCAGAGCCAATAGTGCAAGGCGAAGATGCCAAGGAGACTAAGAGAAGCCGCCAAGACCTCGCGCCACCGCGTGCGATCCGGTGTTGAGATGAGCCAGATGAGCGGTAATGCCACCGGCAGCGTGTAGCTTTCTTCGCGAATAAAGGTGGCCACGGTTGCGGAGAGCAACATGAGGACAAAAAAGGTCGTCCGCCGTTGTTTGACCCAATGAACAAAAAAAAGAGCCGTCAGAGTAATAAAAATATAGGCCAGTATGAGGTGACTTAGACACACCCAAAGAACGAGCGACGCGAACACTCTCGAAGAAATAAATAACGCAAAGACGATCGCGATCTGGAAAAACTCGAGACCAAGCTCGGACAAAAGAACCGCCACCAAAAACAAAAAGAGAGCCATCAGGAAGAGCATGAAGATTCTGTGGAGCAGAATGTTTTCGCCCCAGAGCGAACCTTGCAGGTTGTAGAGAAGGATACTTACCGGGCGCAATCCGGGCGTTTCGATCTTGTCCGGATCGACCACGCCGTGAAATACCGAGAGCATTTCCGGGCCGCTATACTTGCGAATCAGATGAAAGTCGTCCCAATGAAAGGGATAGGAAAAAGTAGACGCAAACACTGCGGACCAGATGAGCAAGAGGACGCCAATGAGGCCGGCAATTTTCGGAGCGGAACGCATTGTTAGATCGACTTTCGTGATTGGCTGCGCCGCCCTACTGCACTCGCGGCGAGGGCAGTGGAACGATGTAACATCCTCTAAAACCACGCTCCCTCAGCTTCGGGATGAGTTCATCAGCGATGTGCCAGGACAACAGCAGCGCGTATTCGGGTTGATCGGAAAAGAGCAGTGCTTCTTCGACCACCGGAATCACCGTTCCGGGAACGTACTTGCCGATTTTGTACGACCCTTTGATTTCAAGCACGGAGTCGAGAACGCCATTGTCCAGACCGACGTAATTAATGAGAGTGCTCGCTCGTGACGGTGCGCCGATGCCGTAGATGCGGCCGCCGTCGCGTTTGATGTCCTTGAGCAGCGCAAGCAATTCGAGCTTGGAATTTACAACCGCGCGTTTGAATCGCGCGAACGCCGCGGGTGTGATCTCGCGCTCTTCCTCGGCGAGTATTTTTTCGACGCTCGGCTGAACCGGATGCCGATCTTTTCTCGCGGCATAAACGCGAATGGAGCCGCCATGAGTCGGAATGCGTTTGGCGTGGATAATTTCCAATCCGTGCATTCCGAGAAGATTCCGCAAACTTGTCACCGTGTAGTAGCGAAGATGTTCGTGATAAATCGTGTCGTATTGGAGCGTTTCGAGCAGCGCGCGAAAGTAATGGGACTCGCTAATGAAGATACCATCATCGCTCAAGAGGGTGAGAATCCCGGCCACGATGTCGTGGATATCTTCGATGTGCGCAAAAACGTTGGTGGCCGTGACGATCTTGGCCTGCCCTTCTTTCGCGACTACGTTCTCCGCTATCGTCTTCGTGAAGAAAGAGATCGTCGAAGGGATTCCGCGCTCGATTGCCAGCTCGGCCGCGTTCGTCGGCTCGATGCCAAACACTCGCACGCCGTTCTTTTGAAAATTGCTCAGGAGCGTGCCGTCATTGGAGCCGATATCGATGATCAACTGCTTCGGCTTGAGCGGATAGAGCGAATCGACTTCGCGCGAGAGCTCGGCGAAATTTTCCCGAAGGATCTTGGTCGTGCCACTGGTGTACGGATACGAAGGCGGGAAAAGAATTGCCGGATCGACAATCAGCCCGAGCTGAGCCAGCGCGCATTTTTTGCAGAACAGCAATTCGGCGGGGTAAGCCGGTTGCTCCGACAACGGACTGCCAATCAAGGGCATCGTGTTGACCGGCGGGAGATATCCGAGGAATAAAATCGGCTCCAAGTCCGGCGAATCGCAGACCTGACAACGATCGACGACGATGCTTCCACCGCTGCCGGCGGCAAGTTTCTTTTTCGCTTTCATAAGTGGTGATGCGGATTTTGGTCGGCGTTCTTTACATACCAGGGAATGGTCGTGGCTAAACCTTGCCTGAGCGAAACGGCCGGTCTGTAACCCAAAGCGCCGATCCGTTCAATGCTGGGGCAACGGCGCAATGGTCCCCCGGCCTTCAGTTGTCCCGGGACAATCCGCACCTCGCGATGAAAATGGCGCGCGATCTCTTCGGCAAGTTGCTTAATCGAAATCTCGTCCTCGGTCCCGATGTTGTAGATGCTAAGGTGTTCTCCTTTCTCGATCACCAACAGCAATCCCGCAATCAAATCGTCGATGAAAACAAACGATCGAGTTTCTTCGCCGCTGCCTTCGATGGGCAAGACGATGGCGCCGTCAGTCTGACGGCCAAGTTCGCGCATGCGCAGCGTGAGTTGCGGGATGACGTGTTCCCATCCCATGTCAGGGCCGTAAACATTGTGCGGACGGAATATCACGGCGCGCCGCAATTTTTTGCGACCGTAATTGAGCGTAAGCAGTTCGCTAATGATTTTGCCCCCCGCGTAGGAGTAGCGCGGATTTAGCGGATCGGGAATTGAGAGCGAGATGGTTTCATCCGTCGGCACTTGCGACGGTGTTTGGTAAACCTCGGAACTCGACGCGACAAATAAATCGCCGACGCCGTGGACGACACAGGCATCGAGAACGTTGAGCATTCCTTTGACCGCGACTTCAAGGACAAGATCGGGCTGCGTGTAAAAAAATTCCGTGCCGTTGACAGCGGCGAGATGACATACCGCATCCATGCCTTGAACCGCTCGCGCGACTGCAGCCGGATCACGGACATCGGCGTGGACCCACTCAATCTGCGATTCTACGTCGCTAAGACGGTGACGCGATCCGCGTGATTCGTTGTCCAACCCGCGCACGTCGTTTCCGCTTTTTAACAAAGCCCGGACGAGCGCGCTGCCAATAAAACCGGTGGCTCCGGTAACAAGATAACGCATACCTACCGATAAAATTTCGGGATCCTAACCATTGCCTTTTCGTTTGGGCTCCGATTGTTGAATCGAGCCCGCAGGCCCCAGAGAAACCAGCGAGAATACTCGATGACCCAGGGCCCGAGCTGAAACGTGGACTCGCCGCCGTAGAGACGATCGATTGATACGATTGGCACTTCGCCGAGCCGCAAACCGGCATGATGCGCCTTGATCGCCATTTCGAAAGCAACGGTCCAACCGACCGGGCGACTTTCCAAGTTCAAGGAAGGAAAAACGTCTTTACGAAACATTTTGATCCCAGTTGTTGCATCGGTGAATGGCGAAGCGGCCACCCGGTGAAACAACCAGTTTGCGGAAAAGGAAAGAAATGCGCCAACCGGCGAACCGCCAAGTCGCCGACCGCCATGGGCGTAGCGAGTGCAACTCACGAAATCGCATCCCTCTCGAATCAATGTGATCATGTCTTCAATGGCCAGCACAGGGCCGACTTCGTCCGCGGCGAAAATCAGGATCACGTCGCCTTCCGAAGCGGCCACTCCGGCACGAATGGCATTGACTACACCACCGCCGAGCGCGTTTCGGACGCCGCGCAGTTCGGGATAAATTTTTTGGACGTCATCCACCACCGGGATGCTGTCATCATCCAGCGAATCGTAGACGACCAATACTTCGTGGGGCACTTCCACGACCGCGCGCAGAATCTTGAGCATGATGCGCAGGTTGATGCCTTCATTGCGCACCGGCAATAAGATCGACAACATCCGGCACCGATCCGTCGCCGATGCCGCATTCTGCGGTGCGGTCACAACGGCGTTGCTCATGTGCCGTAAAATTTAGCGATCAAACGAGAGACATGTCGTACATCGTCGTCCGTCATTTGAAAAGCCGATGGGAGCCAGATCGCCTGTCGCCCAAGGCGCGTGCTATTGGGAAATGCACCGTCGGATTGCAGATAAGGTTTTTGGGTGTGAAGTGGAAACCAGAAACGCCGGCAACCCGCGCCGTTCTCGGCGAGAAAGTTGTCGAGTTCATCGCGACGTTCGGCCAGCGCATCGATCCATTGCGGTTGC
>Ga0193729_1002044_pt1 | contig 10121 bp, 9 predicted proteins | sample U1c2metaG_FD_143036 | JGI IMG/M metagenome (GOLD analysis project Ga0193729, IMG submission 143036) | Soil microbial communities from a riparian zone of the East river system, Colorado, United States - U1c2 | ecosystem: Environmental > Terrestrial > Soil > Riparian zone | place: USA: East River... | reverse complement strand
GATTTCGATGTACAAGACTGGCTGGGCGCTAATCGATGAAGCACACCAGTTGGATCCTACGGACCCAGAAATCCGCAAGATTTGGGTGAGGAAGTTGAGTAGCGCCGAGCGGATCAAATATCTGGAACAGTATCTCGGCGGTGACACGAACGACGACGCCGAAACGCGTGCCGGTATGCAGCACTACCTCGAATATTTGAAGGCGAGGGCGAAGGACCCACGAGGCGCTTGCCACTTGGTCAGCCAGACCACTACGACCGAAACAAACCTGGTTCGTCTAATGTCGGATCCGATCCATTTGCGGGGCTACGGCCTGTCGGTGCTGGTGAATGGCGAGAAATCCAAGCTCTTGCTCGACACCGGTGCATCAGGAATCTTGATTAACCGCAACCTGGCAGAGAAAGCGGGCGTGACCAAGCTTTCGGACGCGGATATTAGTGGCATTGGGGACAAAGGTAGCAAAAACGGTTACACCGGACTCGCGAATTCTTTGAAGATCGGCGAACTCGAGTTTCATGATTGCCCGGTGGAAGTCCTCGAGCAACGCTCGGTTACCGGAGAAGACGGATTGATTGGCGCCGATGTCTTCGACGCCTTCTTGGTCGATATTGATTTTCCTCGCGAGAAGCTACGCCTGAGCGACTTGCCCAAGCGTCCCGACGAGGCTGCGACGAAGATCACTTTGCAGACTGAACGAGAGGAGTCAAACGCGCCTGGAGAAAGTTCAGCGGAAAAAACTGCTACGCCTCCTGTAAAGAGCGCTTCGTCTCCGCATTCTGGACCTCAGGATCGTTACATCGCCCCGGAAATGAAGTCTTACTCGCAGGTCTACCGCTTTGGACATAATTTGCTGGTCCCAACTTTCGTCGGCGCTACGCCTGTCAAACTATTCCTGCTCGACACCGGATCTACCTCAAATCTGATTTCGCCCAGTGCAGCCAGCGAGGTCACTAAGGTGCACGGTGATCCGAACATGACCGTCCACGGCCTGAGTGGCTCGGTGAAGAAGGTCTATAGCGCTGATAAAGCGGTCATCCAGTTCGGCCATCTACGCCAGGAGAATCAGGATCTGTTGGCCTTCGACCTTAGCAACATAAGTAACGGAATTGGGACGGAAACCTCCGGCATTCTCGGGTTCGCGATGCTGAGTCTTCTCGACATCAAGATCGATTACCGCGACGGTCTGATCGATTTCAGCTATGTTCCCAAACGCTAGAATCACTGGATGCTTAACCTTGAACCGGCTGTAGCCTAGCCTTTGTTGCTGCGAGGCTATGGTAAGAATTTGTAGCCGGTGCCATGCACGGTGAGGAAATGCATGGGGCGCGCTGGGTCTGGCTCCAGTTTTTGCCGCAACTTCAAGATGTGATTGTCCACGGTGCGGGTGCAGGGATAATTCTGATGTCCCCAGACCTCGTTCAGCAGTTCATCGCGTGAAATGACCCTTCGGGCATTCTGAATGAAATATTTCAGCGTCTTAAATTCTAGAGTGGTGAGCACAACCGGTTGTTCCTTGCGGTGCACTTCGAGCGCCGAGAAATTCACAATCACGTCCCCAAACACAACCACGTTTTCTACGTCAGCGGTATTAAAGAGGTCCACGGCTTTGCCGAACAATCCGAGCAGCTTGGTCGATTCAGAAGTCTGAGCAAGTGACTTGCGGTCCGTCATTTCGCGAACAGCAAGCTTCTTGATGGTGGATTTTTGGAGAAGAACGATGACGGGAAGGAAACGCGACAAGCTGCCAATTTCCTTCGAGCTGACGGTGGGGATTCGAGCCAGCGACTCATCGAGGAAAAGCGCCGGGGTTGGCCCTGGTACAGAAGCCTCCGCCAATTGAGTAATTGGATTTTTCACGACTGCGCCCATTTCACTTCCTCCTTTACATGTCGTCTATCGGGTTTTATGGTGTGGAACACGGCGAATCATGGTTGAGCTACGATCCGCCGAGAATTTGGCAAAGTACCGTGGTGTCCCAAGTTGACCAGGGATTGACGAAACCCATCACGAGCTCGGGATAACCTGGACATGACTGTTCCCGCTGGCATATCCATGATTTCGGAGATTTCTTTGTAAGACATGCCTTCGAGTTCGCGCAGAATCAATACTTCACGATGACTCGGTGGGAGGTCTTGCAGCGCGCGGCGAACTAATTGGCGGTCATCGTTCCGGGAGAGAGCTTCTTCTGGGTTCGGCGCGAGGGGATCAGGACCAAAAATCTTTTCGTCAAATTCCAGCGTAGGCTGTTGCGGCCGATTCTGATGCAGCCAGGTAAAGCAGGTGTTGCGCACGATTCTGAGCACCCAAGCGCGCACATTGCCACCTCGGAAGCTGCCGAGAAACCTGAAGGCCCGCATGAAGGCTTCCTGGACCACGTCTTGCGCGTCCTCATCGTTGCGAGTCAGCCAACGCGCTAGGTTATATGCGGCGTCGAGATGCGGCACGACGTCTTCAACGAAATCCAGGCAAACATTTGATTGCAGCATCGACATCTCCAAAAAGGGCGATGTTTCACCGAGCACCACCCGCCAATGCGCACACAATGTGCTCGGCAGAGAAGCTCTGCAATGGACTGCCGATTCTCCTGTCAAGGAACGTATGTCCCCAGTAAACTGCAACTGAGGACAAGACTTACGGTGAGATGTCCCTCGTCTGGCTAACGCCGTAGACCGGCTACGGTGATACACTCCCGTGCGTCAAGAGGTTCACTTTTCGATGCCAGAGACAGAACATCCCCACAGGCGTCTCCGTTTTGGTGTCTTCGAGATGGATCTCCGGACGGGCGAGCTGCGCAAGCACGGCATGCAAGTGCGGCTTCAGAAACAGCCATTTCAAGTGCTCGCGATGTTGTTGGAGCACTCCGGGGAAGTGGTTACTCGGGAAGAACTGCAGAAAAACCTGTGGCCCGCCGACACATTTGTTGACTTCGACCACGGCCTAAATAAGGCTATCAATAAGATTCGAGACGCCTTAGGCGATTCCGCTGAGAGCCCGCGCTTTCTCGAAACGGTATCTCGACGGGGCTACCGTTTCTTGGCGGAGGTCAAACATGTTGACGACAGCTCGGTAGCTGTCCCAACACCTGGGCCTCAAGTGCTTGCTGGGCCGCAGGGCTCCGACCTCGCGAAAGCGGCTTCGCAGCCAGCAGCGTACAAACGATTTGCAACGTCCAGGACATCGAGAAGACTTGGCACGATTTTAGCCTTGCTTTTGATTATTTTGGCAGCGTCAGCACTCTACTTCAGGAATCGACCGTCATCCTCTTTGATCCGCTCTTTAGCTGTCCTGCCACTGGAAAGCCTTTCGGGTGACGCTTCCCAAGACTACTTCGCGGACGGCATGACGGACGAGTTGATTACAGACCTGGGTCAGATCAGCGCGCTTCGTGTGATCTCGCGGACCTCGGTGATGTCGTATAAAAGGGTGCGTAAGCCATTGCCACAGATTGCGCGCGAACTGAACGTAGACGGTATCGTGGAAGGAACAGTGTTGCGTTCCGGCAACCAAGTCCGCATTACCGCGCAGTTAATCAATACCTTGGCGCTGCAGAACCAGGTCGCTCGCTCCATCGCCGAGGAAATTCGAATCAATGTGAATCCCACGGAACAAGCGGAACTGAAAAGCGACAAGGTAGTCAATCCGCAAGCGTACGAGTCCTATCTCAAGGGGCGCTTTTTCTGGAATAAGAGAACTGCCGACGGACTCAAGGTGGCGGCCGCTTATTTCAACCAGGCCGTGGAAGAGGATCCCAGCTATCCCCAAGCTTATTCTGGATTGGCCGACACGTACGCTTTGCTCGGGGATTGGCAGTATGCGGTAATGACGCCCAAGGAAGCTCTCCCTAAGGCGAAGGCTGCGGCCATCAAAGCGCTTGAGTTAGACAACTCGCTGGGCGAAGCTCACAACTCATTAGCATTCTGCCTGGATGGATTCGATTGGGATTTCGCATCTGCGGATAAGGAATTTCTGCGCGCCATTGAGCTGAATCCCAACTATGCAACCGCGCACCACTGGTACGCGTGGCACCTGAGTTTATTGGGACGGAATGACCAAGCCATTTCGGAAATGAAAAAAGCGAAAGACCTGGATCCGTTGTCGCTCATCATTAACGCCGATTTGGCGGAACTTTTTCTTATTGCGCATTCTTATGATGAGTCGATAAAACAGAGCCGCAGGACGATTGAGATGGACGCAAATTTTGCACTCGCGCACAATCAACTAGCCCAGGCTTACCTACAAAAACAGATGTTCACTGAAGCAGTTGCCGAGTTACAAAAAGCGATCCAGATTTCGAGCGGCAGCCCGACGTTTACTGCCAATCTTGCTCGCGCGTATGCCGCAATGGGCAGAAGGAAGGAAGCGGTGGAGCTGCTCGATGATCTAAAGAAACAAACCAATCCCGGATATTCGGGTGCTTCAGAAATTGCGGCGGTCTATGTTGCGCTAGGGGAAAACGATAAAGCCATGACCTGGCTCGAAAAGGGGTATGAAGAGCGATTTAATCCTGGTGTTTTGTTGCGTCCGGGTTTCGATCCCATACGTTCTGATCCGCGCTTTCAAAACCTTCTGCACCGTATTGGACTTGGATGACTTGTAGACGGGCCGAGTTTACGAAATGTCAGCCGAGTAGTAATCTCACCTGCCAAAACTTAGGTACTTTCGATTGTATATTCATCATTAACGATCGCGATTGCGGAGCGGTTGAGTTTCTCAACCTTTTCTAAGAATAATTTTGCCTTTAACCGTCTCCGTCGATTTTCGAAGGCATAGCTCGCCCAGGTGCATTCCGTTTGGCTCTCTTGAAGCACAGGGCGGAATCGTTCGGTGTGAATTTGGAAGACCGATGTCAGCCCTTGCTGAGTGCGATACGACGCAAGCATTTGGCGCTTAACCTCTATTTCGTGTTCGGAAAGCCTCAGGATCACCTCGTCGGCATGCCGGCTGTTGCGAAACTGTTGGAAGATGTCTCGGCCATCTTCGGCCTTCCAGTAGGAGGGGAACTCCATGAGCATCAAGTTGTGCGCATGCGCGATATGCTCGGCTAAAACATGACACGCGTCGTGATCGATGTGACCACCCTCGTAAGCGTGCGTGACGATGAAATCTGGTGAAAAGCGGCACACAAATTGGTTAAGCGACGTCAATGCCTCGGGCAGTTGCTCGAAGAGATGTTGGTCGACAAAATGTGCCCCATTCTGCCTGACTAACCTGCGGAACGAACAATGCGGAAGAGCGTGCAGCGCGCGGGAAGCTTCCAAGAAGCGGGTGCCGGAGTATTGTTGGAGAGACCCAGATTGTTTTTCAAATCCGTAATGGGGAGGGGCGCCATCGACTGCGAATACGACTAGCGCTGAGTTGGCTCGTTGCAGAAGGCCGCTGCAGCCGATAGTCTCATCGTCCGGATGTGCGACCAACAGCAGGATTTTTCCGAAATTGTCGGTTTTATCGTTCACGAAGCGTTTCCGTTACTACAGTGTTGCTTTAATGCACGACTCGAATATTCCGCGGCGCGCAGACTAATTGCGATCTCCAAGTCTTCCCTGTGAAAGGCCACTACGTCGCAATAACCATCCAGGTCAGAGATAAATTCATGAAGATCCTGGAGTGCATCCAACTGGTCCAGAGTGAGGCTCATGAAATAGCGGCCCAGGTTCTGGTAAATGAGGATCATCGAATAGTCCAATGAAGAAAGTGTGGTAAAAACTGGGAAGGCTTTCTGGCCTACCAATTCAGAGCATTTTGGATAGTATTCAAAGAACAAGATAGGTTTAGTTTTTTTGAGCAGATTAGTTTCGGACGCGATGATTCTGCAATCGAAGCCTTCGGCGTCTATCTTCAAAAGTTTAGCCGTTGCGAAACGTGGATGGCGGGACAGCGCTTCACTCAATGTGCAGATACTCGCTCGGCCAGGCGTCGAGCCCAACAGCACCTGAGCGTTTCCACCACGAGAGTCAATGCTGCCTACTTGGTCTCCCGGTGCGCCTATAAAAGTGTTCTCGATTTCAACCGTCGGCAAATTACAGGTGTTCTGTTTCAATAGTTGGAAGAATCCCGGTTCGCCTTCCAGACACAAAACAGGAAGGTCACCGTAGCTGTGTACGATTGCAACGGAATCGCCGATATTCGCACCAACATCGATTATGGTGAGATTCGGATATTTTTGTCGCGCATAGAAACTCACTTTGCCCAGGTTGACTGCATAATCCGCAAAGTGTCTCCGATAGAAGGGAAGTTCATGAGACAACGGGAGGCGCAAATTGTAGGCTCCCAGGGAAAAATTCACAGCAGGGTCCGAAACCAAGAGTCGCAGTCGGCGAACTCCTCGAAGTAACCGATATCTAGCGCGGTTGCCGAGGCCATCAACCGGAGTATTCAAGGACGCATCAAGTAACCACTGATCAAAGCGGACGGTATTCACCGACGTGTATCCATCGCTCAGACCGTAATCGCTGATTTAAGTCTTGCGAGAGAGCCATAGATTTCGCCGGGAAGATAGCTGAGTGCGAGTTTCGCGAGTGCGCGCCAATGAGTGAATTGAAGTCCCAAGGCGGACACCAGGTGTTTGCGAGAGGCCGTCTTGTCGCCGGCGGAAAGAAGATGCGATCCGTAAAAATAAATACGCTCTGCTAGCGCGAGACGTAATGCGTTTTGTTCCGCGGGCGACAAACCCGAGCAACTCGATCTGACATGTTCGAGGGAAGCCACTCCGCTGCGGAGTTGTTCGTCTGGAGAGGTGGTTACCGATAAACTACCGGGCCTTTTTTTAACGATGGCGAGCACTTCGGGAATAATGGCAATTTCCCAGCGCGCCGCGATGCGTAACCACAAATTAAAATCTTCGCTTACCGACAGCTCTTCATTGAAGAGTCCAATGTCCTCCAGGCATTGGCGTCTTACAACCACGGTTGGGGTGAATACAAAACAATTTCGGACAAGATGCTGGAACAGTCGGCCAGTGTGCGGCACCGTGTCGACGAAAATATGCCGGTTCTCGTCGATTCCTGATGCGGTGATCAAGCAATGGGAACAGACCATTCCCAGAGACTCATTTCGTCGCAGCAAGGAAATCTGATGTTCCAACTTTTCGGGCAGCCACTCATCATCCGCGTCAATAAAGGCGATGAAGGGGCTGACGGATGCGCGGATTGCGCTATTGCGAGCAGCCGCCGCTCCGGCGTGAGTTTGAGATATCGAGATACAGCGGGGCGCATATGTTTCGAGGACCCGCATGGTGTTGTCAGTGCATCCATCATTAACGGCGTATATCGAGAAATCCTGATGGGTCTGGGCCAACACACTGTCGAGGGCGCGGCGAACATAGTGTTCAACGTTGTAGCAGGGAACGATGACATCTACTTCGGTTTGGGTTGGTGAGATGGGTGGCAAGGTGTGCTACGGCTCGCTTTGCCTGGTATTCCACTCATGATAGCTGTCCACTGCGGAAAATTGTCATGACGTTGTCAAAAACGTGTCACATCGACTTGAGCTTGGTGGGAACCGCAGCCTTAAACGGGGTTATCGATGGCTTCTGAAGGAGTAGCCGTCGAAACTGGAAAATTACTAACGCAGACAGTTTGCACTGCGGCGTAACGGCTCTGTGCATTCAAGCGACGCATGATGCGGTGAACGTGATTCTTAACTGTGAATTCTGAAAGGTGCATGCTCTCGGCTATTTCCTTGTTTGTGAAGCCACGAGCCAACAGTGCAATGAGTTGTTGTTGCCTGGCTGTTAAGCCCAGCCGATGACAAAGTCGCTGATTCAGAATCATGGAGCCTTCGCGAGTGGTGCGAGCCACAAACTGAAACAGGTAATGGCAGAGTCGGGGAGGAGAGACGGCTTCTCCTGCTAGGACTCTACGAACTGCCGCAATGGTGTCGTCGGCACTGGCATCGCCCAGGAGATATCCGCTGGTTCCAGATCGTACGGCCTGCAAGAAAGTTTCCGGATCATCGTCCATCCCAAAAAGAATCGTTTTCCTTTCGGGACAGAGCGATAGCAGATCAGTGACAAAATTCGAAGGAAATGCGGAGGCCGATGCCTGGTCGGCCAATAGAATATCGCACCCCGACGAAGCAGCTTGTTTGTAGGTTGTCGCTGAGTAAGGCACGGCGTCGACCACGATGAAGTCCGACTGCTTCCGGAAAAGTGAACTCATAGCCTCGCGCAACATGCGGTTCTCGATAACCAGGAAGAGCTTGGTCGGTTTCTTCTCGCAAGTGCCGTTGATGTTGTTCATTAATTGAAGCGGGCTGTTGCGAGCAGTGAGCAGATGTCGTCGACAGCCTACGATTAGGACCTTACTGTGCAAGCACGACATGGTCAATCTTCAGAATGTCAAAAGGATGTCAACTTTATGTCCGCCATGGAGCACATAATTTAATAATTGTACTAATGATCTCTCGGCGATGTGTACAACGCGCGTTTCCATCGCAAATGTTGCAGGGGTAGACTCACGATATCTTTAAGATGCGCGGCGGTTCGGTGCGCGACATAACTCAAGCGGGCCGTTTGCAATCTGAGAAACATATTTCTGCCGGTGGTGGAAACTACACCCACCGAAGCGTGAGACTTCCTCGGAAACAACCTACTTCGCAAATACTGGATTCGGAGCTTGCGTTCGGGGATGAAGTCCGCGGCAAGAAAGAGGTTGGTCAAACTTCCCGGCCAATCGGAAACAGCCCAGTCCACTGCGAACGCATCCAACCAAGCCCTGATCGCAAGACTCGGTGTATCTGCTGTCCAGCACCTAAGTGGGCCGGGAATTGGTGTTCGGAACAAGCGTGTAATCAACCCAAGGACAAAGGCAAAGATATACTTCGAGGAACGGGTGCCTTCGGTTCTTTCAAGAATGTGAGTCCAGAGGGCCGTATCGTCTCGATGCAGTTCCATGAATCTGCCAATTTCCAGAAGCCACGAAGGCCGAATCCAGGAGCGAAACGAGTGCAGGAAGGCGTGAGATACCTGCAGGATAAATTTATCTGCCAGCGAAAGAGTAAGAAAGTTGATGCCATAAATATTTTGAGGATGTGCTCGTTCCAGACAATCCTGCGGTATTTCAAGTCGTATCCATGGGCTTTGCTCCCAGATGGAGGTGTGTAGATCTACCTGGCGATGGTGCTGTAGTTCGTATAGGTCGTCGGCAGCAGTGGGGATATGTCGCAAAGGAGTGACAAAAGATGTTTCTGCTCTTTTATTTAATTCAGGGGTGAAGTATCCGCAATTCTGAAGAACGTAGGCGGCTCTCTCTACACTGTCTTGGTGGACCAGAAAATCGAAGTCAGTCTGATGACGCAGGGTGAGATCTTCGCAAAAGTCCGGAGCTAGTGTGAAACCCTTTAACGCCACCGCCGATACACCATGTGCGCGAAAGGCCTCGTTTACGCGCGCGAACTCTTCGAACATATCGCGCATGCGGATGACGTTGCGAGCCAAGCGCTGAGCAAGTGCATCGCGCCACTCAACGGGGATCGAATGAGTCATCTCAGATGTTTGTAATCGGCGGAGGAGGACCAGCGACAATCCGCTGCGGTCTAACCAGCGCAGCAAGCGTTGACCGTTTTCGCTCTCCAGGCGAGGAAAAGCGGCGAGGCCCAAGAAATCAGCGCGGAAGCTTAACGCTGCAAGAACCGCTCGTTTGCAGACGGCATTAGACATGGGCGGAATCGTGGCTCCAGCCGACAAAACATCCGACCGGATCTCCGGATAGCACGTCTTTAGTCATTCGACAAAGAAACGGAATCAAATATTCCTGAAACGTGAGGGCATCAATATCCGTGCCAATGAAGCCGAACAATTTACGCGCCTCATGGTCAAAACCAATCAGACACGCGGTGCCCATAGCCACTACCGTGAGTGTTGCGGAGGTCAAAAACATCGGCGGCTCCAGGAGACCAGGCGAATCGGAGTCTCGAATTAATTTCCATTCCAGAGCGCAAGGTTTTGTGAGATCGGCATCCAAAGGGAGCTCTGGAAGAAGCGTGCAGTCGTTGGTTTCAACGCCGACGCGTGTTCCGTCGATGCGATACGTCGCCTTCATCGGCGTCTGGATGAATCGCCGCAACAGATCGAGCGGGTCTGAATAATGTGAGAATTCAAGCGGTTGCATATTTGTTTTCCAAGA
>Ga0193729_1002043_pt1 | contig 10124 bp, 8 predicted proteins | sample U1c2metaG_FD_143036 | JGI IMG/M metagenome (GOLD analysis project Ga0193729, IMG submission 143036) | Soil microbial communities from a riparian zone of the East river system, Colorado, United States - U1c2 | ecosystem: Environmental > Terrestrial > Soil > Riparian zone | place: USA: East River... | reverse complement strand
AATTGAAGTTCGTCGCATCGTTGACCCATGCCTTGTCGCTACTGCTGCCCAATCCGTGAACAAATACGACATCGAGGTGTGTGTCCGGTTTCTCGTTCATGACATCCGCTCTTCAGGCTCGTGCGCCCTTCAATTGCGGAAGCATAAAGGACTACCTGTGGCATAATTTGGGCTGGCGGAGCTATATGGACGAAGGCGTAACGTTGTTAACGCTTGCCAAAGATGTGCAACGGCTCTTCGAACGCCGGCCTGCAGGGGACAAGCGGCGCCTGCTGAATTTCGTACTTTCGAACTCGACTTGGAGCCACGGCGAGCTAAGAGCGACCTTCCGCCAGCCTTTTAATTTGATTGCTGAAATTTCGGATTCGCCGCCCGATGATGATGGGGGCGGAGGTCCCCGATTCGTCGGGGCGTTCTGGTTGGTGGGCCCGGCAGGACTCGAACCTGCAACCAGACCGTTATGAGCGGCCGGCTCTAACCATTGAGCTACAGGCCCCGCCGGCGTGTCGCGCAAGACGACAGGCAACGGTGCCGACACCCCTTACAATGCCGTTGCCGATCCGGCAATGCTGCGTTCCCCGATCTGTTTTCGTCATGCCCCGCGAAAGCGGGGCACAGCCAGAGCTCCGCCTAATCCACCGAGACGCCTGCAAACGCCACCACCTTGCGCCATTTCTCGGTCTCATCGGCAATCAGTCTGCCGAATTCGGCCGGCGTCATCGGCTTCGGGATGCCGCCGATTTCGGCCAGCCGAGCCACCAGCTTCGGGTCTTTCAGCGCTTCGCCGACCGCCTTGTTGAGAATGTCCACGATCTCCGGCGGCGTGCCCTTTGGCGCGGAGATGCCGTAGAAACCGACGGATTCGAATCCCGGTACCGTCTCGGCGATGGCCGGGACGTCGGGCACGCCGGGCCAGCGCTGCGGCGAGGTAACGCCGAGCGCGCGCACGGTGCCGCCGCGCGCCTGTTCAAGCGCCGACGGCAGATTGTCGAAGATCAGCTGCACCTTGTTGGAGATGATATCGGGAAATGCCGGCGCCGATCCGCGATAGGGCACATGGATCATGTCGATTTTGGTCATCGCCTTGAACAATTCCGCCGACATGTGCACCGAGGTGCCGTTGCCCGATGACGCATAGGCGACCTTTCCCGGATTGGCCTTGCAGTAGTCCTGAACGGTCTTGACCGGCATGTCGTTCGACACCACCAGCATATTGGTCAGCTGCATGATGCTGGCGACCGGCACGGTGTCGCGGATGAAATCGTGAGGCAGCTTCTTCCCCGTGATATTCCTGTCGGTGCCGTCGAAGACGACACCGCTGCAACCAAAATGTTTGATCGTATCCATGCTTTCATATCAATCGGAATTTGCCTACATTGCCTCGGCGAATATCTTGACATGGATCCTTGCGCGTTCGCGGCGGCGCGCCGATCCAGAAGGGTACGCTATGAACATCACCGGTATCGCCTGCGCAGCCGTGCTGCTGCTGGCGGGCAGCGCGATGGCGCAGGATCCAGAGGGAGGCAAGGCCATTCAACAGATCACGATCAGTTTGGGAACGGCAACCCCCGGGGGTGGCTTCCCGATTTACGGCAATGGTTTTGCCGAAGTCATCAACGAGGCCGACCCGACGCTTCTCATCGAGCCGCGCAATACCAAGGGCAGCAACGAGAATATTCCGCTGCTGGAAGCAGGCGGGCTCGATATCGCGCTGGTCGCCGGAGAGCCTTGCTACGAAGCGTTCGCAGGCATCGGCCGGCCGCGCACAGCGCTGAAAATCCTGACCGCGATATTTTCCAGCCCCGGGATGTTCGTGGTGCGCGCCGACAGTCCCTACAAAACCATTCGCGATCTCATCGGCAAGCCGGTCGCCTTCGGCGCCAAAGGCTCCGGCCTTCCGATCCTGTCGCGCTATATCCTCGACGGCCTCGGATTGAAGCAGGACGAGGATTTCCAGTCGATCTATCTCGACCGCGCCGGCGACGGACCGGCGATGGTCTTGGACGGACGGGCCGCGGCGCTCTGGGGGGCCGGCATCGCCTGGCCCGGCTTTACGAGCGTGGCGGCAAGCCCGGGTGGTGCGCGGTTCATCGCGCCCGATGCGGCCGAGATCGCGCGCATCCGGGCCAAGCACACCTTTCTCAAGCCGCTGACCGTGCCGGCCGGCAGCTATCAAAACCAGGACGCGCCGATCGATGCGCTGGGATCGTGGAGTTTCATTCTGGCGCGCGAGAGCTTGCCGGATGACGTCGCCTATCGGCTGGCGCGGTCGCTGCACGGTGCCGAAAGCGCGCTCTGCAAACCACGGCCGCGAACACGGTTGCGGCCGCGCCGAACGTGGAGCTGATCCATCCCGGCGTGCTGAAGTATTTTCGCGAGATCGGGGTGGTGAAGTAGGGGGCGAATAGCGAATGGCGAGTAGCGAATGGAAATAAGGGGCGAATAGCGAATGGCGAGTGGAAAATTGCTTGCCATTCGCCATTCGCTATTCGCCATTCGCCCGCTTCACTTCTTCACCAGCGAACACGCCGGATCGGGCGGGCCGAACGCTTCCTCGCCGGAAATTTTTGCCAGGATCTTGTAATAGTCCCACGGATATTTGGACTCTTCCGGTTTCTTGACCTGCACCAGCATCAGGTCGTGCACCATCAGATTGTCCTCGCGCAGTCGGCCGTTGCGGGCAAAGAAATCCTCGATCGGTTTTTCGCGCATCTTCGCTGCAACCCTCAGCGGGTCGTCGGTGCCGCTGTCCTTGATGGCGTTGAGATAATACATCACCGACGAATAGACGCCGGCCTGCCACATCGTCGGCATCCGGTTCATTTTTGCAAAATAACGTTTTGACCATTCGCGGGTCTTGTCGTCCATGTCCCAGTAGAAGGAGGTCGTCAGCAGCAGGCCCTGCGCGGCCGGCAATCCCAGCGAATGAATGTCGGTGATCAGCGCCAGCAGGCCGGCCATCTGCTGGCCGCCCTTCAACACGCCGAATTCGCCGGCGGTCTTGATCTCGTTGACATTGTTGGGCGGCCCGCCGGCGATGCCGATGATTTTTGCTTTCGAGGCCTGGGCCTGGAGAATGAACGACGACAGATCCGGCGTGGCAAAAGGCGGCCGAACCGAGCCGAGCACCTTGCCGCCGTTCTTGATGATGACCGCGGAAGCGTCTCTTTCCAGCGAGTGGCCGAACGCATAGTCGTCGGTGATGAAGAACCAGCTGTCGCCGCCGCGCTTCACCACTTCCTGCGCGGTGCCGACCGCGAGCGCGCGGGTGTCGAACACCCACTGGATCGCATAGGGCGAACAGAATTTGCCGTGGAAATCCGCAGCCCCGGTCGAATGCGTGATGAACATCCGCTTCTTTTCGTTGGCGACGTTCTGTACCGCGAGGCCGACCGCCGACACCGGCACGTCCACGATCAGGTCGACCTGTTCGGTGTCATACCAGCGCCGCGCAATGCCGGAGCCGATATCCGGCTTGAGCTGATGATCGCCGACGATCACGCTGATCGGCTTGCCCAGCACCTTGCCGCCGAAATCGTCGACCGCCATTTGCGCGGCCGTGACCGAGCCCTGGCCGGTCGGCGTCGACGCCGGGCCGTTCATATCGGTGAGAACGCCGATCTTGACCACGTCGTCGGAGATCTGGGCAAGCGCTGCCGGCGCGGCCAACATCGCGGCGGCCAACGCCGCAAGCAGGGATAGAATTTTGGCGAACATCTCGTCTCCTCCCGTTACCACTGGGCGCATTGGCCATATTGCCTGAGCCGAACCTGGCCCAGCGCCTTCGCCTTCTTGCAATTATTCCTTGGTCCGCGTCAAAACGAAGTTCTTGCGACCCGAGCCGCGGCGCCGCGTTTCTATTCCCTCCCCCTTGCGGGGGAGGGCCAGGGAGGGGGGTAGCCGCAAGGTTGGTGCTCGTGGCTACCCCCCCTCTCCAACTCTCCCCCGCAAGGGGGGAGAGAGCGCGCTGCCGCCGGCGCAAGTTCTCGATTCAATTTTCAGACAGCGCGTAAACCCATAGCCGTCATTCCGGGGCGATGCGAAGCATCGAACCCGGAATCTCGAGATTCCCCGATGCGCAATTGCGCATCTGAGGTCTGGACCTTCGGACCATCCCGGAATGACGGAGTCTGGGCCGCTTCCTCTCCGCAACGACGTCAAACCAAAATCCACATACGGCTTCGCGCTCGCGGCGCGATACGCCCGAGGTTTGCATTTATCTCTCGCCCCAAGGAGGGCGTGGGGAATGCCGGGTGCCCGCTGCACCCGCGGCCTCGTGTGCACTTGTATTGGTAAAAAGCACACGAGTAACAACGAGTACACCGGAATCGCCCGACATTCCCGCACGCAATGGTTTTACGGCTTATGTCGCGCTCCCCGGTGACCGGGCTCTTTTGCCACCGTCGCCTGCGGGTCGTATCCCGCAAGCTTAGCGCCAGCATCGGGGCGTCAGGACCACACGATTTTGCCGTCCGCGACAACATCTCTCGTCCGCGTGCTTGTGACCGCTCACAGGCTCTTTAAAAACCCGCCCTGCGATCCCGTCGCACGCTCAACGCTGCCGCGTCCACCGCATCCCGCCCCAACGTCCGTGACGATCATGATACGCCCCTCTCTCGGGCCGGGATGGGAAAAGTTCTAGAGATGATTTGGGGGGTACGGAAAGGGAAATATTTTTGCAAAGGGGACTCGACACGCCTGTCAACAAACCGCCCGACGGGCAAATCACTTGAGCCGGTCTTGTTGTCAATCCGCCGGATGGGTTGAGCGCTTCGCGAAACCCATCACCTCCACGAAATGCAATTGTTGGGTATCGCTGCGCTCCACCCGTCCTACGCGCTACCGGCGGCCCTACCGAGAAGACCCGACAAAATCGTTCAAGATATCCCTGACAAGATGCCAAGTTTCAGAAGACATATCCCGCATCCCTCGCACAATCCGCGCCTTGAAGGATGCCTCCGAAACTTTCAGTGCTGCCGCTTTATGCAAGTCCGATATGAGGCGTTTGCCGTCACAAACCTCAGGCCATTTCGCCTCCCAAGCGAGAAGCATATCCTGCTTGCGCGATTCCGCGGCCTTCTCAAACTCTTCAATCCATGTCCCCTTTTCGACATCTGGGATCGAAGCGCGTGCGCTCGACATGCGTTCGAATAGCGCGTTCGCAACACTTTGAATCGTAACGCCCTTTAAATCCTTCGTTTGCAGGGACGCATTAAGATACCCACGTGCGCTGTAAGTCTCTCGCGCAGCGATGCTATCCAGTTGCTGAAAGGCCAGGTCGCGCATCAGTCTGCGAACGTCGCCCTCGCTTTCCATAGGCTTCGCCGTGATTGAAGAGTCTTTTAGCAAGGACGTAATGACATCCGTATCAATCATGTAATTTTCAATGCATCGTCTGGGCCATTGAAGAATCTTGACCCCCGCGGAGCTTTTCAAGTTTGTAGGCTCTTCGTCCCGGTCGAAGATTAGATATATCGGGGAAACCTTCTGCCCCTTTGTTTCCAGTGCTTGGATGTCAAGGACCGTCTTCTCTACTTCTCGGCGTCCTCCTCGATCCTTGATTTTGAATTTCTTAAGGACCTCTGGGAAGCCGGTTTCCAGAAACGTTACGTCATCGCTTCCTTCAACCAATACCGTTCCTTCAAATAGGAGGCTTTCGCTTACCGACGTTCCCAATCGCTGGAGGGCATCCGCGTATTCATCTAGTGCGTGTTTTCCGACGCGGGTGATGTTGTTGGCGGATTTGAGGTGCAAGAGCGTGCATTCTTCGTTTGCGAATGCTCCTGAGAGAATTTCCGGTGAATGCGTACACATCAAAAATTGTATGTCGCGCGGCTTCGAGTACTGCGCCATCATGAACGATAGCAGATCGCGACTCACGGCCGGGTTTAGGTGAAGCTCGGGTTCATCGAAGAGAGCAATGCCTCCTTTTGAGACCGAACGCGCTACGATGAGAAACGTCAATGCGATGTTCTTCTCGCCGCTGCTAAGGCCATCAAGCTCGATGAGCCTGCTCGTGGCGACCTCTTCCGTCATAACAGAAAGGAGGCCGAGCTCGTTGATTCCGATCGAGTTAATGCGACGACCCTTCAACAAGCCAGAAAAGATGGTTTCAAACTCTCTTTGAATTGTTTCTTCCTGCTCCCCTTGGACGACAAGCGAACCCACAATCAAATTCTTCAGCCTCAAATATTTTTGCTGCGGCTGCGAATTATGAGATTCGAGTTGTTGTTGAGCATCTGGACCACCAAGCTGAAGATTGACTTCGCCCATGGGGAGCGCGCGATCCACAGGAAAGTACGAAAAAACCGATGTGTGAGGTGGTAGACGCTGATCCAGAAAGCCAATGAGCGGACCACTTAGCGGATCAGCGGCGGCCATTTGTCCAGTGAGGCCATCTAGCGTTATTCCCATCAGAAGAGTTTTGGTCGCGCAGTAAGCGCTCCAAGCCGGCCAGCACTTCAGACTGGGTTACTTCGAGTGCCCTTCGGCCATCTGGCGATTGCATAAAAGGAATCAGTGTCGCAGGATTCGCAAATGATTGCCCTAATCTTGAGGCGACGATACTTTGCACTATCGCTGGGACTTCCCCTCGAAGCACTAGGATTTCCGCGTCGGTCAACACATAGGTGCAACGTATCTCGATCTGTCGCGACAAATCCCTAGCCAAACTATTCAAAAATACTCTTTGAGGAAAATGAGGTGACGCCGCACCCAGCGAGACAAGCACCTGCTGTATCTCTTGTTGCGTTCTGGGAGCCAGCAGGGCCTTGGATAGCCGACAGGCCTGAAGGATCGTAGTCTTGCCGACCGCGTTTGGACCGACGATCACGTTAATCCGACGACTAAGCTCACAATCGATATCTTCAAGCGCTCGTAAATTCTTGATCACAAGATGACTAATATGCATGAGCTCACCCACCCAGTTATTTTTAAGATAAGCAACTTAGTCAAAAGGAAATTCTGCGATTCCAAATTGCTCGTTGTCCACAGTGCTAAACGCCTGTTTGATTCTAGTCCAGAATGACGTGCGTCGAAGCCAGCGAGCAATCACGCGTTGTAAGCTATGCAAAACCGAATCGCAGGGATTCCTAAATGCTGCTTCTGATTGATTCGGGCGCTCTGTGGCCTAGTACCCGGAATCATGGCTCAGTGACACGGCGGCTTATTCCTCGAAAGTAGACTTTTGCTGCTTCGGGCATAATCCCGACGTTGAATCGCGACTCATCTTCTAAGAAAAGGGGGTACTAGCGTTCATTGCACCACTTAGTATCGATAGCAAATCGGCCAAGGGTTCGGATTCGAACAGGGCTTCGAAATTCAATCCGACTGATCTTCAATCTCGCGCCTGAGTTCGTCCAAACGTTTGCCCTGATAGGCCCAAGCCCAAGGCCCAGAGACAGATGGCCATTCGTCCCCTATCGCTGTGTGAGCCTGAAGGGCCGCATCCGAGAGGGAGGTAACATCCCCGCGAAAATTTACTTGATTGTTTTCGTCAACAGTTGTGCAGATGATGGTTGGGTCCTTGAAAAGCTGAAGTTCGGTACCTGGCTTAATGCCTATCATGGAAGGACGAAACCGACTTCGTCGCTTTGCCGCTTCGACCTCAGCTTTGATTTCCTTTGTTTCGAATATTTCGTCACCGAGCTTCACTTCCTTAACAGCAGCAAGAAGTAATGCCGCCCGCGCGCGTTCGGGCGCTAGCCGGAAGAACTCTCGCCCTTTGCTTACGCGGTGATCCCCAAAAGCGTCGTGCAAATTGCTCTCAACAAATCCGCCGTTCGTGACCTCACATGCATAAAAAAGCTCAAACGGCAACGGCACCCCGGTGGAGTACAAGCCACGAATTCTTATCGCCAAGTCGCCGTTTGTCCGTCCAATTTTAATAAGACCCGGCATCGCTTCATTAATCAGTACGTAGACAATATCGGCCATCAGAATCTCGGGTTCACGGCGGCTCTGCAAATGGACCCTTGTGATTCCAAAGCACTTATTGTCCACAATTTAAGCGCTCGCTTGATTTCGATACAAGCATAAGACGAACTAGAATGCCCAGGTATTTTCTTTGACTAGAAGCCGACTTTCATGACCTGGCGGACCGCCGGATCGGCCACACCTGTACGTCGCGAAAATCCCGACCTATGCCGGGGATACCGTGAACGCCGGGCAGACGCTGGCGCGGCTCACGCTGCCCGAAGGCGGACAGGTGCGACGGGCGCGGATGTGAATAGGCGGCAAGAACTTAACTCTCGTCGTCCCTGCGCACGCAGGGACCCATAACCCCTGGCCTTCAAAAGTGAAAAAGGCCTCTGCTCCAGTGCCCGAAGAGAGTCCTCGCCGTATGGGTCCCTGCTTTCCGCAGGGACGACGAGAGTTTGTTAAACCTCCCCTACGCCAGCATGTAACGTGTCCGCCGCCCTTTCCCCAATCTTCACCGGCACGGCGTATCGTGCCCCGCATTCACCGTAACGCCGCGCAACGGTTGCCAAGATAGCGCCGCCTGGTCCACCATCCCCTGATGATCCCACCCCAACGCCTGCCTACCTCGCTGACCCCGCTCGAACTGGTGCTCGCCGCGTTGCTGGATCGGCTCGAACCGGTCGCGCCGATCGAGCTGCCGCTGGCGCAGGCGCTTGGCTGCGTCGCGGCCGAGATGCCGCCGCTCAGGGCGTATCCGCCGTGCGACATCGCCGCGGCCGATGGCTTTGCGTTTTGCGCCGGCGATCTCGTCGGCGCGTCGTCCTATTCGCCGCTGCCGCTGGCGACATCGCTTGCCTGGGTCGAAGCGGGCGACGCCATCCCGCTGGGTTGCGACTGCGTGATCTCTGCCGATCTGGTCGATCAGACCGGCCCGATGGCGCAGGTGCTGGGGGAGGCGATACCGGGGCAGGGCGTTCGCCGCGCCGGTGGCGACATCGCCAGTGGCAGTCTTGTTCTCGCATCGGGGCGGCGCGTGGGTCCGCTCGAGCTCGGAATCGCGCGTGCGGCGGGATGGGATCATCTCAGGGTGTGCCGGCCGCGCCTCTGCCTCCTCAACATTCCCGCGGCCACACGTACCACCGCGACGGCCCGGCTGATTTCGGAAACCGCACGCGCGGCCGGTGCCAATGTCGTCTACGCGGAGGCCACGGGGCGCGATGCGGCGTCGATCGCCAAGGAGCTGGATACCGCGATGGATGCCGCGCTTGAACCCGGCGCGTGCGATGTGCTCGTCACCATCGGCGGCAGCGGCGTCGGCCGCACCGATGCCGCGGTGGTGGCGCTGGCCCGGCGCGGCGAGGTCATCGCGCATGGCATCGCGTTGCAGCCCGGCCGGACCGCTGCCGCCGGCAGGATCGAACAGGTTCCCGTCATCGCGCTGCCGGGCGCGCCGGACCAGGCGCTCGCCGCGTGGTGGACCAAACGTTAACGCTGCCGCTGGCGCGCAAGATTGCCTCAAGCGTCGGCATCGCCGAGATCGTTCTGCTGCAAAAAGATGCCGGAACCTGGATGCCGCTCGCGGTCGGCGAACTCTCGCTCGAAACTCTTGGCTGCGCCGATGTATATCTCGCCGTGCCGAGCGGCAGCGAAGGATTTGCTGCGGGCACGCCGGTGGATGCCTATATGATGTGGGACTGATATTATGAGTCCCGGATGAGCAATGCGAATCAGCCGATAAGCCGCGACAGCGTCGAGCAGGACCAGTTCCTGACCATCCAGTCGCGTGAAGATGCGCTGGCGCGCTTTGAAGCCGCGTTGTTTCCACGCGCGATCCCGAGCGAACCGCGCGTACTGGCCGACGCGCTGGGCTGCGCGCTGGCCGAGGATATCGTGGCGCCGATCGATGTGCCGCCGTTCGATCGCGCCAATGTCGACGGCTTTGCGGTGCGATCCGCCGATCAGGCGGCGGCCAGCGAAGCCAGGCCGGTCCGCGTCCTGCTGAACGACGAGGTGATCGCCTGCGGCACCACGCCGGCGCGGCCGGTGCTGTCCGGCACGGTCACGTCGATTGCGACCGGCGGTCCGGTTCCGCGCGGCGCCGATGGCGTCATCATGGTCGAGCACACCCAGCCGGTCGGCCACCGCGCGATCGAGATCAGGCGGGCGGCCTCGCCGGGACAGTTCATCTCCTATGCCGGCTCCGA
>Ga0193729_1002042_pt1 | contig 10125 bp, 6 predicted proteins | sample U1c2metaG_FD_143036 | JGI IMG/M metagenome (GOLD analysis project Ga0193729, IMG submission 143036) | Soil microbial communities from a riparian zone of the East river system, Colorado, United States - U1c2 | ecosystem: Environmental > Terrestrial > Soil > Riparian zone | place: USA: East River... | reverse complement strand
CGTAGTTTTCAACGTGAGAGGTACTTCGTGATGCCCACATCAGAGGGACTTTAGCGTCCACGAATATCAATTCGCTTCCGACCAAACAGCCGGGCGTCCACGGACCAAGCGCCGGGTCCAAGCATGACGAGGCTTACTCCGAGCGCCGCGAGCAAGAGGTGCAAGTTCGCTCCGTCTCCTCTAGAGAAGAAAATCCAAGCCTCGATGATCGCTTGCAAAGCTCCGGCAACCGGCGTCCACAATCCGACCAGCAGCAAAATTCCGACGCCGATCGTTGCGAAATACATTGCGTGAAGCCCCAATTGCGGTGCATCTCGAACTGCGAGGCTGCCACCAATAATCAGTGGAATAGCTGCGGCTAGGCGCAAGACGAAAAGTCCAGCTCCTGGCCAACCGCCAGGAAACATCGTAAACAATCGTTGCAAGTTTTCCCTTTACTTCGCCCTAATTTCACACTCGTACCGGCGAATGTAACGGGATAGCGGACCCTGCGAATCCCCAAAATGTGGGGGCGCTTGAGACTCTTTAGGGTGGTTTATAAGGGATTTACAATTCGATGATTCCGCGCTTCAAAGCTGCGGTCACCGCGTGGGTTCGGTCATTGACGCCAAGCTTGGAAAGGATGCTCTTTACGTGGCCCTTGACCGTATCCTCCGAGATCGCTAGCTGATCGGCAACCAGCTTGTTCGAATTTCCGGCTGCAATGAGGGAAAGAACCTCAATCTCCCTTTCACTCAAAGCATCATCAGTAGCATGACTGGCGAGTTCGGCGGCGACCTCCGAGTGAATAAACTTTTTGCCGGCGCGAACAGACCGAATCGTGTCCAAAAGATCCTTCCGGACGTTTCCTTTCAAGATGTACGCTTGCGCGCCGGCTTTCATCGCTCGCTTGCACAGTGCATCGCCCGCGTAGGTCGTTAACACAATGATCCGTGCGTCCGGAAATTCGCTCCGAATCGCAATCAGGGCATTGATCCCATTCATTTCTGGCATTTGCAAGTCCATCAAAGTGACGTCCGGCCGGTGTGACCGGAACTGTTCGATGGCCTCGCGCCCATTCGAGGCTTCGCCGACCAAACGCATATCCTTTTGATCGGCGATGAGTGCCGCGACACCGTCGCGGATCAGAGCGTGATCGTCCACCGTCAGAACGCGAATTACCGTAGGACTTGTGCCCGTCTTAGGACTGCTGCCCATCGGATTCCCCAATCTTCTTTCGCCATAACCAGAATCTGCGACGCGGTTCGGATTGGCCGTAAGCAATTGCGCCAGGAACACTCAACTCAATTTCCGTCCCAGCTCCGTGTTCGCTCCACACTTCCAGCTTCCCGCCAAACCTCTTCGCGCGTTCGCGCATCCCAGGCAAGCCCCAGTGTCCGGCACGCGCTCCCTGATTGGCAACCTCAGGATCAATCCCACCCCCGTCATCTCGAACATGCAAAAGAAACTCGGAATCACTGTAGGTAATCTCCGCCTCGATCTTCTGCGCTCGGGCATGGTGGAAGGCGTTTCGCAACGCCTCGCGCGCAATTCGGTAGATATCATCGCGCAGCATGGGATTGAGCTCTCGCTGTTTCCCTTCCACCAGCACGCGCACGCACGGAGCGGCGCCGTTGTCGCTCTGCGCGGCCAGTTCCTCGCCCAGCGCCGTCAAAGCCTGCGCTATGTCGCCGTCGTCCATTACGGGCTGTCGCAAGTCCGCGACCGTATCCCGGCCTTCGGCGATGGCCTTGTCTCCGCGCTCCAGTGCGATGTCGAGCGCCTCACTGGCTTCAGCTGGCCGCCCGGGAAGCATGTTCCGCACCGCTTGCAGCCGGAACATTAGTCCCTGAAAACCTTGCAGCAACGAATCATGGAGTTCGCGAGCGATGCGCGTCCGCTCATTGACGCGTGCTTCCAGTCCTGCGTTGAACTCCCGCGCCAGTTGACGCAGCCGCATTCGATACAGCATCCACAGCAGCACCATAAACGCACCCACGCACGCCGCGCGGAACCAATTTGTCTGCCAGTACGCCGGGGCAATGGAAAAATCCAGCGATGCGCCGGTTTGATTCCAAACGCCACTGCTGTTGCATGCGGTCACTCGAAAACGGTAATGTCCGGGCTTAAGATCGGTATAGAAGGCTTGGCGCCGCGTCGCAGCATCCTGCCATTCCTGGTCCCGGCCCTCCAGCATGTAGCGGAATCGAACCTTCTGTGGGACCGACAAACTGGGGGCGGTGTAATCAATTTCGAGGTCGCGACTCAGGGCAGGGACTTTGATAAATGATGTTGCGTCGAACCGTTTGTGATCCGCCACAACGCCGCCCACATAGACCGGCGGCGGAAGCGGGTTCTCGTAGAGGCGGTCGGGATCCAGCATTTGTATTGAGACGCCGGTTTCGAACCACAATCGACCGTCCGGCGCCTTAGAGGACCTCGGCTGGTACGAATCCCCGGTCCCAGCTTGCGCTCCGTCCAGAGCGTCCAGAATCATGACGGACACCGCAATATGGGGATTCTCGATCCACTTCGCCCATTCGGGTTCCGCGATCCTGACCATGCCGCATCGCGTATAGATCCAAAGCGCACCGTGGTTATCCCTGATGACGTTGAAGGTCTCAGGGCAGGGCAAGCCATTGTCGCTGCTGAAGAGGGTCACCTGCCCATGGTTGAGCCTGTAAAGACCCTGCGAACTTGGGACGAGGAGAGAGTTGTCAGAGTCCACGGACGGTGCGCGAATACTGACCGGGCCCTGGGGAGAACTTAGTGACGTAGTCTGCAAACGTCCATCGCGGAAATGAGAAATGGTACCTGATGAAGCGCCGAGCCAAAGACCGCCGTCCGGGTCTGCTAACAGATACTTCTGCGAGCCGAGTTCGTAATTGGGCGAGGATTTCTTAATTTTGTCCCCAACGATGCTGAATAACTGGCTCCTTTGATTAGTAAGAACCCAAACCGTTCCACCCGAGTCTTCGGCGATAGCTGACACCCCGCCGAAGCTCGCGAAACGCTGCCCACCAGGCGCCTGGATTTCTCGAAAACGGCCATTCTGAAACCGCATGAGGGACAAATCCACTCGAAGCCAAACCACGCCACTGTGGTCTTCCAGCATTGCCCCAATCCCTTGGCCCGACAGTTTTCGATCGAAAATGGCGGTTTTGCCGTCTTGTTTCCGCAAAATGTTAAGGGCGCCACCGGTACCGATCAACACCTCTCCGTTGCGTAATGCCATTACCGAATAGAACTCGGAGTCCGACACTCCCTGTCGTGTCGTGTAACTAATCAGGGCCGTGTCGCGAAACATATCGAGTCCCCCATCGGTGAGTACCCAGATGTTTCCTTCTCGATCCTCAAAAAGGGACCCCACGTCGTTGCCTGACAGCCCATCAGACACGCCGTAGTGGTCGGCGACACCGCCGCAAATGCGGTAGACTCCATCATTCTTCGTGCCAACCCAGAGTGAGCCTCGGCGATCGACCAGCAGGTAACCCGGACGGACCCTTGCCCGGTCGAATCCCGGGATAGCATAGCTCGTCCACCTACCTCCGGAGTAATACCGGACGCCAAGCTGTGGTCCCGTTCCATCTAAGCTCGCCCACGCTGTGCCCGACGGACCAAGCGCGACATTGATTACTCCATCGCTTTTTGCAAGTTCAGCAATTTCACCAAAATACGTTGTAGCCGGAGTGCCGGGCCGCCAGCGAACGAGCACTTTGGACCCGAACCAAATATTGCCCTCGCTGTCGTGAGTCAACCCGAGGCCGTAGCCGACGGGGATACCGTCCTTTTTCCCGAAGCAACGCAGCGTCTCTTCGGAGATGCTGCACAGCGGCGCTTCGCGTGCATACTGCCCATAGCGAGTCGCCCATATTGTCCCGGAGTCGTCCTCCATAATTTCGAATATGCCGGCGGGATGCTCCAAGTCCGTGTAGGTTCGCAGTTGGCCGTCCTTCCAGCGAGCCAAACCGCGTGTGGTACCGATCCAGACGCTGCCGTCGCGAGAGCCGAGTAAAGCTGTGAAATGTGTGCCGGGCAGATTCTGTCCCTGGGGAGGCTGCCACGGCATGAACCGGACTCCATCGAAACGCATCAACCCTTGCGCAGTTCCTAGCCAGAGAAACCCGTCGGTGGTTTGAGCAATGGCGGTAATGGGAGAGATGGCGCCATCCTGGGTACGCCACACAGTGTGACCATACTGGGAGATCCTCCGGTCGGGATCGAGAGCGTGCGCACGGGGAAGTGCTAGAAGTGCTACCAGCGACAAGTTCGCCAACACGGTGCCCAACACAAAAACGCGTCGTGCCCGTATTCGGACGACCACCGCCTTGCCCCACATTGTTTGTAGAACCGTCATCACACGCCTACGCCCAGGCGACTAAACTCACTTGCCCAGTAATCCCGACAGGCGGTGGGCGTTGCCTTTTTTTGCAGTCGGTACGACGGCATCAGAACGTGTCGACTTTCGTGATGTCAGCCATGTGCCGCAGCCAAATTGAAGGGGCCCGTCCGGCAGCACACAGACGAACAAGGCCGGAATCGGGTCAATTACGGTTCGCAGATCAGAAGTCCCCGCGAAGTCAGCGGAACCCCAGATTTCGCGAGAGAGCCCCCGGAGCAGGGGACTCTCACAGCGCCGCGTGAGCATCATCCACAATCCCGCATGCTATGCCCTCGATGTAACACTGACAGATCTGGGTGAGAACGAGCTGGAATTCTACGTGCGAATGCCCTCCACTGCAATTAAACTTCACCGAAACCCCCCATGGGACAGCAGGGCGATTTCGGGGCAATGTGCTGCGAGGTTTCGGAGCCACGCAAGTGGATTTTGCGTTGCAGCGGCAATCGGGTTCTCGCTCGCGAACTCCGGGAACTGGGAGCGATCAGGGCCGACTATCAGGATAAGGAGGCTGGCGATATCGCAGCCTCCTTCGCGTCTGAAGTGAGACCCTTAGAACTCAAGTCTCAGCACTCCCGTACCTCATTAATTCACAGCTTAGGCACGGATATGCCGTCACTGGAACAAATCGATGAGCTTTTTGCGGAACAGAGCTACATGCCGCTCAAAAAACTTTTCGTACCCTGACATCTATTGCGTACCCGCCATTTTGATCCCGCAGCACGGATAGTGACACGTTGCGCTTCACCTCGTACTGCAATTGAACCGCTTGGTTCTGCGTGGAGGTAACGTCCGTGCTGAAAGTCAGCAGTAAATTTCCGGACACGCGCTGCTGAACACTGATCTGCGAACCGGGATCATTCGAATTGGTACCAGCCAACGGATCGATGGACAGTTGTGAAATGCCAGCTAGTTTTTCGATGCGTCCACTTACCTGACCGCTGACGCCTTGGGCGAGGACGGATTCCGCACCCACACTGGTAGGTGTACTGGCGGCTGAGGCTGATTGCGCCGCCGTTTTGCCGAAAGCGATCAGGTTGATGATATCCGCAGGCGCCAGTGAGGGATCGGAAGTGTAGTTTGTTCGCAACCGATCGATCGGTCCGACAAAATTCAAGGTGATGTTGTACTGTTGGACCGTTGTGGTGACATAAAGGTTTAGCGTGGGCTCGGTGCGCACGGGATTCGCAAACTCAATGGTGCCATTCTGTACTTCATATCGTTTGCCCAGAAAAAAAACCTCGCCGCCCGTCAGCGTTGTTCTTCCCAGAATCACTGGATTGGCCGCCGTGCCGCCGACTGTCAGGTTGGCAGCGCCTGCAACACTCAATTTGCTGCTCACTGCATTCAGATTGCTCGCAGTGTGGATAGCAACATTGAGCTTCATATTCTGCTGGAAGACCGAAGGGGCCTCAGGAGGCGTCTCGCCAGAAAACTGCCCAATGAAATTCGCCATATCAAAGTCTGGTGTGAACGACAGCCGATCGATCAGAACGGCTCCGCCCAGCCTCGAGTTTGCCGGCGAGCCGCTCAGTTGAAGGCTTCCGCCGACAATGGAACGCACGCCGTCCGGATATCGCACGCGCACATTATTTGCCTCCACATTGAACGAGAAATCCGTCTTGCCTCCGTAAATTAGGAAACCGGTGGCTGAAACATTCCCTCCGCCCGCATTTGCGGTGAAATTGCCGATATCGATCCGGTTTCCACCTACCGTGAAATAGCCATTCACATTTTCAAATCCGATAGGGATATTGGCTGAGGTTGCCGCCGCATTTACGACTCTGACCTTGCCTTGGACCTGCGGACTCGACAGCGTGCCGTGAGCCGCCAGTTGCATGTCAACGCCACCGGAACTGTCCAAGTCCTGCTGAAATCCCTTGAGCATAGATAGATCAAACGAACCGTTGAGTCGCAAATCCATCGAGGCAGTGCGGTTGGTTGGTACGGACCCGGCCAATTTCACGTTCGTACCATTTCCTTGCATTTCTGCATCCTCAATCTTTATAAGGGCGCCTGAGTAACTGATTCTGAGCGGTCGCGCGTTTTTAATTTGCTGTGACTTGTGTATGAGACTTAATGTTGGGATTTCCAAATGTGCTTGCATGCGATCAGGATCGAGTAATGGGCCGTTCAGGGTGCCATGAAGTTCCGTCTCACCTGTGATATTTGATCCTAGGCTCGGCATATAGCTTGCCAGCAGGAACCCGATAGGAATCGGCCCGGTGTCTATCTTGGCATTTGCCAAGTGATCGCCGGTAAGATCGACTTCGCCCTTCGCATCGATCGAAGTCTGTTCTAAATTCGCTCTGAGCGTCGCATTTGCGTGTTGATTCGCGATACCGAGCTGTGCCTGAATTTCTCGAATCGACTGATCCTGAACTTTCAGGTTCGCAATGTTTACGTTCGCGTCGAAAGCAGGGTTCGTGACAGTGCCATGACCTTTTGCGGAAAGTGTGAGCACTCCCGCGATTCCTGCGTTGCGCGCTTGAATGGTCTTCAGCATTTCAAGTTTGAGACGTGAACCGCTCACATCCAGGTCGTACTGCTCCGTTTTCGGTGAATACGTCACGTTGGCCACTGTGCCGCCTGCTGGAATCTGCAGCTGCACTTTCGACTGAATCGAATTTCCGTTTCCCTTAAATCCGAGCGTTAGATTGGTGATCGGTTCGTTCCATGCGGTGGCTTGCCTCAGCGAAAGCGATCCATTGCCGGACGGATTGTCCGTCGATCCGCTGATCGATATCGTGCAGTCGAGTGTTCCCGTGACCGGATCGTGCCGTCCCGCGAGAAGTTCCAAATCCGGGAGCGAAAGTTTTGTGGCCGTGACGTGCACATCGATCGGGCTAGAGCTAGAGAAGGACCAGTTCCAAAGTCCAACGTGAGCAGTGCCACGCATTTGCGCCTGGTCCGCGCCCTCCAAATTTACATTTCGCAGCATGATCCCCGAACGATTGAGGTCGACTCCCGCTTGCAATGCCCGCCAGCGGCTACCGTTCACATCGAGGCCGCTTGCCGACAATTGTCCGGTGAGTCTGGGATTCTGGATTGGCCCCAGAACCTGGCCGCGAAATCGTGCCGCACCGCGAAGATCTGTCGTACGGAATGCTGATCCCTTCTCTGCATTCGCGGCGCGGACACTTTGGAGCAATGATTCAAGTTCATGCAGATCGGAAGCAATGATGTCGACATTCAGGTTCGATTTTTTGCCGAGAGTACCGGAAACCGATGCCTGCGTGGCTGAACTGCGAAGATAGAGGTTGTCGACGAAAATCGTTTCGCTGGCTCCTTGATATGCAACATTAATTCTCCCGTTCAACCCCATTCCAGGGATACGATCCCGCGAATTATCAGTGCTACTTATGATGGCGCTGGCACGCCCCGACCCACGTTGGATGCTGCCGGTCCAGGACACTTGTATTCTCGTGTTGCATCTTGCGGCCAGCGCGATGTCGGGAATTCCATTCACCAGGAATGCCTGCGCCACCGCTCGCAGTAAAATGCCTTGCGCGGACGCATCGAGGCGTGATGCAGGCTTGGCATTGAGGTGCACAATTTCATAGCTCGCCAAAATACGGCCGCCAAGCGTTTCGGCTTGAGCGTCAGTCACATATAGGTTCCCGTTCTCGAGCCGATATTGTGCGTGAATCGCTTTCAGATCGCCGCGGGCAGTTGGTGTACGAACATTTAAGGCTGCACTCTCGAGCGTGCCGTTAATCGATATGGCGTTGATGAATGGAATGTCGCGGGTATCGCGGTACCGTATGTTACCCCGAAGCTGGACTTGCCCTGTAGGCTTCGAGGCACTGTTAAGCATTGTGCTTGCATCACGAGCATCGATTTGGATTATGTAGGAGCCGTCCAGAGAAGGATTTGCATAGTCAATTAATTCACCGCGTACTTCCATCTTGGAGTTTTTAGCAGCGATTACGATGTCGTCGATGAACAACCCAGAACGACCGGCTTTGAGATTCACAGCGACGTTGTGCTCGATCGGCTTGAAATTCCGGTAAGAAAGAACTCCTCGATCGTATGCGGCTGAAAGTTTGTACTGCTGCGTTAGATTATTGAACACACTTTCAGTATTAAAATTATGCAGGTCGGCGGAAAGGGGCATTTGTCGATCGTTGTAATAAATCTCTCCGGAACGGATGACGAAATGCTGAATGGCCAAATCGAAGATGTCGCTTGTTTCTTTCACTTCTCCGGTTCTAGGTGGCACAGTGGGTAAATTATTTCGACCTCTCGAATCGATTTGCAGATTGAGTACTGGGCGGTCCAAAATGATTTCACTCAAATCGATCTGCTTTTTCCAGGCAGACAGGATTTTCATGTTGATCGCCAGGTGATCAGCCGCAAGCAAAGGCCGTTCTGATATCTGTTCTGTGCCGCGCAGAACAACGTTGTAAAAATCCACGCCAAGGCCCCGCCATCGAAAGGTAAAAGCGCCAATTTGAACTCGCGCGCCCGTTAGTGTTTCGACTTTTTGTATAACTCTGGCGAGGATGAATCGATGAAATGCGCCGGTTTGCACTGTGCGTGTTGCGATGGCGATCAGGCCCACGACGGCAACCGTAATCCATATTGCTAGTCTTCCTAATCTTGAACTATTCATACTTCACCAAGTCTTTTCCGGGTTTTCCGCCTCTTCCCTCTACTCGCATTCCAAGCGATCAAAACGATTGACCCAGCGTTACGAAGTATTGGCTAGCCTTCACACCAGGAACCGAGGTGATCCTGTAACCGATGTCAAACCGAATTGGACCAACTGGTGTGTCATATCTAAGTCCGATGCCGACGGAATTTGTGTAGTTGTTGATGAATTGCCTGAAATTTATCTTGTCATAGACGTTGCCGCCATCGTAGAAAATCACGCCGCCTAAGCTGGATTTGAGTGGTATGGGGAAACGAGCTTCGGAATTCAGCACGAATAGCATGTTTCCCCCCACAGGAACGCTAATCAATGTGCAAGTCGTTGGAACGTTCGGATTGCTGCATACCTGAACCGGCCGCTGAGGACCGGCGCCATTGATTGGAAACCCGCGGAGTGAATCTGCGCCACCAGAGAAAAACCGCTCGCTGAGGGGCACCTGATTGCCTGCGAAGGGCACTGCGAAGCCCAGGCGTGCGTTATTCGCAAACACGAGCCACGGTTTTAGTTGCCGATAGAATGCGGTTTGCCCAAGCAGGCGAACAAAATCAGAGCTTGATCCAAGCGCAGTCGGTGTAACGCCAAAATCAAAAGTCTGATAGATACCGCGATGGGCATCCAGCGGCTTGTCACGTGTGTCCCTCACGTATTCCGCTGAAATAGTCGACAGTCGAACCCGTTGGTCTTGCGGCAGCACCAAGTTTGGAATAGTGATGTTTGAAAGATTTGTGTACTGAAAGCTATACCGAAGGATTAGGTTTTTAGTCTTTTTTGCGTCCAATGGTTTCTGGACTTGGAACGAAGCCTGGGCCAGCTCGGCCGTATAGATGGAATTTTCCGTGGTTCTCTCGCCGGAAACACTGAAAAGAGAGCTCCACGACGATCCTCTAAAATGCGGATCTATATACCTGAAAGAGATTCTCTGGTCTAACCGTGATGCCAGAATCGCAATAGAGGCTGTTTCCGCTCGACCTCGTACATTGTGGCGATCAAATTGGAACGAACCTCGCGGTCCAAAGAAACTTGCCTGGCTGGTTGTAAATTTACTGCCAAGGCCGATTGGTGGGATACCTGGGATCACCACGGTGCCCACAGG
>Ga0193729_1002041_pt1 | contig 10125 bp, 11 predicted proteins | sample U1c2metaG_FD_143036 | JGI IMG/M metagenome (GOLD analysis project Ga0193729, IMG submission 143036) | Soil microbial communities from a riparian zone of the East river system, Colorado, United States - U1c2 | ecosystem: Environmental > Terrestrial > Soil > Riparian zone | place: USA: East River... | reverse complement strand
TTTTTGTTAGTCACGTTGCCAGGCACCGCGAATACATCGCGATTTTGTTCCAGAGCGCACCGCGCGGTAATCCGCGTGCCACTGTATTCGGCAGCCTCCACCACCAGCACACCGATGGACAAGCCACTGATGATGCGATTGCGTATGGGAAAGTTTTGTGGAGCCGCGAAGCTAGCTAACGGGAACTCAGATAGAAGCGCGCCCCCGCAAGACAAGATCTGTTCCGCGAGACGGGTGTTCTCTTTGGGATAGATGATGTCTATCCCCGTGCCAAAGACTCCCACCGTCTTACCTTTGGCCGCGATCGCTCCACGGTGTCCCGCAGTGTCGACGCCGCGTGCCAAGCCACTGAAGATAACCAACCCTCGAGCTGCCAAGTCGCAGGCCAGGCGCTCTGCCATCGCCATGCCATAGGGTGTGGGATGACGAGTACCCACAAGCGCGATCCCGGGCAGCGAAACCGCTGCCGCATTCCCGCGTACGTAGAGGACCAGCGGCGGATCATAAATCTGTTTCAGTTGTCCAGGATAGGCTGAATCGTCAGGCACCAGCAGAGTTACGCCTGCTGCCGCGGCGCGTGCCAGTTCTTCCTGGGCAAGCTCCATGGAGCGGCCAGTCCCCAGAGACTGTGCCGATACCGTCTGAATTCCAGTTGCTTCCAGTTCGGTCAGGGATGCTCGAAAAACCTCTTGCACGCTGCCGAAATGTTCTACCAGGCGGCGCGCCTTGGTTGTGCCTAAGCCGGCGGTCAGCGATAGCGCCAGCCACTCCACTGCGTGGGTGTCGATCGACTGAATTGGGAGCACTGCGCCCGCCACCGCAAACCTCCTGGGAGCTCCGACTGCCGGACTGTGACAGTTCGGAAAAATGCTGTCAAGGTCGGATGACACACACCTTTGTTAAAATCAAACAAAGGCAGCATGAGACGACTCCGAATCTCCGCCATCTCGTACCTTAATACTGCGCCGCTGATGTGGGATTTCGAGCACAGCGGCGTCGGGACAGCCTTCGATATCTCTTACACCCTACCTTCGTTGTGCGCCGCGGCGCTTCAAGATGGATCAGCGGACATTGGCATCATTCCCGCGGCAGCCTACGCCACAATTGCGGACCTGCTTATTTTGCCGGGAGTAGCCATCGCTTCAAAACAGGCGGTACGTTCCATCCTGCTGGTCAGCAAGGTTCCGGCGGAACAAATCCAAACCGTAGCTGTGGATTCTTCCTCTCTGACTTCAGTCGCGCTGCTGCAGATCCTGTTCACGAAGTGGTGGGGCGGCCGCAGGCCTTTCACTACGATGGCACCGGATATCGGACGGATGTTGGAACATCATGATGCCGGGCTGGTGATTGGGGATCCCGCATTGAAGGTGGACCGCTCGCGCTACTTCACCTACGATCTGGCCGATGAGTGGATTCGCTTCACTGGCCAGCCATTTGTTTTCGCCTTCTGGGCGGTGCGACGGACTGCCTTGAAAGATCTATCTCCGACCCTCGATCTGGCATCAATATTTCAGGAATCGCGCGATCATGGACTCGAGGCAGAAAATCTGGAGCGGATCGCGGGGGAGTGGGCACCGCGGATGGGCCTGAGCGGGTCTGATATTAAGAACTATCTCGCTCAGAATATCTATTATTATCTCGACTCTGCATGCCTGGATGGAATGCAGCTTTTTTTTCGCTATGCTGAAGAATGCGGCATTCTGCCCGCCGCCACGCGTCTGAGCTTCTTAAATGCGGCAAAAACGCTGATTGCCTAGTGATTCGCGGTTTCCGGTACCACTCATTGGTGAAAGACTGCTTCTAAGGAACTCAATGTCAGCAATCCTCTTACTTTTCAAGGTCACGCAACTGTGGCGATGGTTGCGCCATTTGGGCGGCCTCGGATTAATCCTTTTAGGAGTCGCCGATAATTCGGTAGTGCCGCTGCCAGGCAGCATGGACGTGCTGACCATCTGGCTGGCGGCCCGGCAACCGTCGTGGTGGCTGTATTACGCAGCTATGGCGACTCTCGGAGCCCTGATCGGCGGCTACATCACTTACGGACTGGCTCGCCAAGGCGGCAAGGAAGCTTTCGAAAGAAAGCTGCCAAAAAGAAAAGCGGAGAAAGTCTATGAACGATTTGAGCGCTGGGGATTCTGGGCCGTGGCCATTCCCGCTATATTGCCGCCTCCTTTCCCCATCGTTCCCTTCCTGTTGGCCGCGGGTGCACTGCAATATTCTCGGAAACAGTTTCTGGGCGCACTCGCGCTTGGGAGAGGAATACGTTTCACCATCGTTGCGGGCCTGGGAGCAATTTACGGGAATCACATAGTCCGTTTCTTCTCGAAATATTACAAACCAGCTCTGTACACCCTCATTGGGTTTGCCGTGGTTGCGGGAATCTTCACTCTGATGGGATATCTGCAATATCGCAGGAAGGCTGCTGGGGAAAGTTCCGGGGACGTTCCCATTCAAAGAATCGCCTGAATTTGAATGAGCTTTTGAATAAGCTCGTCGGCTCCGCTAAAATCGTTCTAGCAGTCATGTCCCTAACCAAACAACAAGCGCTCGACCTGTTCCATTCTGATGACCTGATCGGACTGGGCATGGAAGCCGACACGCAACGGCGCAAGCTGCACCCCGAAGGTGTGGTCACGTACATCATCGATCGCAACATTAATTACACGAACTTCTGCACCGAATACTGTACTTTTTGCGCCTTTTACCGGCCTCTGAAAGGGCCGAAGGCGAAAGAGGGCTACATCCTCGACTTCGACACCATCTTCGACAAGATAGAAGAGACGGTCGAACTTGGCGGCACCGGAGTTCTGATGCAAGGTGGATTGCACCCCGATCTCAAGATCGATTGGCACGAGAAGATGTTGCGTGGCATCAAACAACGTTTCCCCAAGGTTCATCTGCACTGCTACTCAGCCTCGGAAATTATCGCCATTGCGGAGTACAGCGAATTGAGCATCCGCGACACAATCGCGCGTTTGAGAGATGCAGGGCTGGACTCCATTCCCGGCGGCGGCGCGGAAATTCTGGACGACGAAGTTCGCTATCGTATCGCCCGTCTGAAATGTCTTACGGAGGATTGGCTGAACGTACACCGTACCGCTCACCACCTGGGCATGAGGACTACTGCCACGATGATGTTCGGAGTCGGCGAAACCTACGAGCACCGTGTCAATCATTTTCAGCGGCTCTATGATCTTCAGGAAGAAACTGGCGGGTTCACGGCATTTATTCCGTGGAGTTTTCAGCCCGCCAACACCGCGCTTGGCGGACGCCACTGGGATGAGGCCACTGCCGTCGAATATTTGAAAGTGTTGGCGATCTCTCGACTTTTCCTGTCGAACTTCAAGAATGTTCAGTCAAGCTGGGTCACGCAAGGATTGAAAGTCTGCCAACTCGGGCTGCGATTTGGTGGCAACGATGTTGGTTCCGTCATGCTGGAAGAGAATGTTGTGCGCGCCGCCGGAGTGACCAACTGCACTACCGAAGAAGAACTGCGACGCATTATTCGCGACGCCGGCTTCAAGCCGGTGCAGCGCGATACCCTGTATCGAACCTATTTTCTGAATTAAGTCCTACCCGCAACTGCTTCTTAAAACAGCTGCTTACGTGCCTGTGCCGACAAGCCGGCACTCTGCTTTCAGGTACAATTGAGGTTTCGGGTTGGCTTGTCCGACCTGACTGACGAGGACTCCCCCCTGATCAGCCTGCCCATTTCGTTTTCCGCTCTGGCCCTTATTGCAGTTACGCGCGGTCTTGGGCAATACATTCGCCAGCATTTCTTCGATAAAACTTTTCAAGGTTTGTATCACGCCAACTCTTTCGACATGGCGTTGTTGATTCCCTATTTCATTGTGTTGATACTGCTGGCGTCCTACGGCGTGCATCGCTACGTCCTGGTCTATCTTTATTACAAGAATAGGAAAAACCGCACTGTAGATCCGCCGGGACATTTTTCCGAGTTGCCGCGGGTCACGGTTCAGCTTCCTATTTTCAACGAGCAATTCGTGGTGGAACGGCTCCTGGAAGCAATTTGCCGATTGAACTATCCATTGGACAAACTCGACATCCAGGTGCTGGATGACTCGACTGACGAGACGGTCGCCGTTGCTCGCGGTCTGGTCGAGCACTATGCAGGTCGTGGTTTTCCAATCACGTATCATCATCGCGTTAACCGTGAGGGCTTTAAGGCCGGTGCGCTAGCGGAAGGTATGAAAGTTGCCCGAGGCGAATTCATTACCATTTTTGACGCCGACTTCGTTCCGCCGGAAGATTTTCTGCTTCGCACGATTCACCACTTCACCGATCCGAAGATCGGCATGGTGCAAACTCGGTGGAGCCATATCAATCGCCATTATTCCTTCCTCACGGAAGTTGAGGCGATTCTGCTGGACGGCCATTTCGTGCTGGAACATTCCGGGCGCGCGCGGAGCAATGTTTTTTTTAATTTCAACGGAACGGCCGGCGTCTGGCGGCGCCGGGCCATCGAGGAAGCCGGAGGCTGGCAGCACGATACCCTGACGGAGGACACCGACCTCTCCTATCGCGCGCAGCTTAAAGGTTGGAAATTTATTTACCTGCAGGACGTCGAGTGTCCCGCTGAGCTTCCCATTGAGATGACGGCGTTCAAGACCCAGCAGGCGCGCTGGGCTAAAGGCCTGATCCAAACCGGCAAGAAGGTTCTGCCACGGGTGCTCAAGAGCGATCAGCCTTTCCGGGTGAAACTTGAAGCTTGGTATCACCTGACGGCAAACCTCAGCTATCCCTTGATGATTGTGCTGTCGGTGCTCTTGCTGCCGGCTATGGTCATCCGCTTCTATCAGGGATGGTTCCAGATGCTCTATATCGATCTGCCTTTATTTCTGGCCTCAACTTTTTCCATTTCCAGTTTCTACCTGGTCTCTCAGAGGGAACTTTTTCCGAAAACCTGGCCGCGAGCTTTACTCTATCTGCCCTTTCTAATGGCCTTGGGCATCGGATTGAGTATCACCAACGCACGGGCGGTGCTGGAAGCGCTTTTGGGCAAGCAAACCGAGTTTGCCCGGACTCCAAAATATCGTGTGGAATCGAAAATTGACCGGCTGCGAGCCAAAAAATACCGGCGCCGTTTAGGCTTGGTACCCTGGTTGGAGCTTCTGATTGGTGGTTATTTCGCTCTGACTGTCTACTATGCTGTGGTAAATGAGAACTACATTACCGTGCCTTTCCTGATCCTATTCGTCCTCGGCTACTGGTACACGGGGCTGATGTCTTTGTTGCAGGGACGCTTCGCAGGTCTGTCTTTTAGCGCGGAAACTCACACCAAGCCATTCCCGGTTGGGGTATAGATTTTCGTCGCGTCCTAAATTCTTCTGGCATCGATTTCTTTCATTTGCTTCGGTCTGGGTTTAGAATGCGTACCGCTTTGACGCTCGACACGTGACGATCGTGTCAGTCGCTCTCAGGAGGATCCGATGAACAAGTCCAAGCTCGCTGCCTTGTTCCTCTTCAGCATCCTGCTTCTCCCTCTGCTAAGTTGCGGCTCGCGCCACGATGCTGACGAGAAGTATTACCTCATCTCCACCAATCTTCAGGTGCCTTATTGGAAGACGGCGGGGGCAGGTTTCATCCAGGCCGCTTCGCAACTGAAGGTGCGTGCCGAGTTCGCCGGCCCCAATGACTACGATGCTAAAGCCCAGCAGCAGGCTTTTCAGCAGGCCGTACAGCAAAAGGCAACCGGCATCCTGATTTCGGTGGCCGACCCCAAGCTGATGAAGGATGACATCGACCGCGCCATCGGCGCCGGTATTCCGGTCGTTACGATGGATTCCGATGCACCGTCCAGTAAACGGTTGTTCTTCATCGGCACCAACAACTACCAGGCAGGATTGATGGGAGGGCAGCGACTTGCCCAGGAGTTGAAGAATAAGGGCAACGTAGTGGTGTTCACCATGCCTAGCCAGGCTAATTTGGAAGAACGTTTGCGAGGCTATCGCGACGGCCTGGAAAAAAATGGACAAATTAAAATCGTCCAGGTTGTGGATATCCAGGGTGACCCTCGAATTGCGTTCGATACGGCCACCACGATCATCGGAAAGCAAAGAGACAAGGTGGACGCGTTTGTCTGCCTGGAAGCGCAGGCCGGCAAGGAAGTTGCCACCGTGATCAGCAATAACAGTGTGAAGAACAAAGTCATTATGGCCTTCGACACTGATCCCGATACGCTGGATTGGATTCAGAAAGGCGTTATCGCTGCTACGATCTCGCAGAAGCCCTATAGTATGTCCTTCGTTGGTCTGAAAATGTTGGATGACCTCTATCACCACAAACTCAAGACTCTTGATGTGGACTGGTCGAAAGACAGCTTTGCGCCCATCCCAGCTTTTGTCGATACGGGATCGTCACTGGTGGACAAAAGCAATGTGGATGCATTCCTGCAAGCAAGTAAGTCGGTAACCGGCAAATAGAAATAGAAATCGTGGGTGGCGCAGCGCCATCGTTGCGACCCGTCAATTGAGCCTTCCAATCCGGGCACACCTCGCCTCCTTTTGATATCCTAGGCATCGTGCGGATGATGTGGCTGTTTCTGATTCTGGCCTTCAGCAGCGGAGCGGTGCTGTTGGTGGGCATAGTTCTTTATATGCGTGTGCGCCGGCACATGAAGAAGGAAGCATCACACGAGGTGGAGCGCGAACGGGAAGCTGGTGGTCTGTGATTGCTTCCACCACACTTCTTTAATCGATTGGGAGAGTGATTGAATGCAGAAAACGGCTACTCAAACTTTGAGCGGTCATGATCGCGCTCTTGAGTGGGCGCTGCAAGTCGCGCTCGTCGTGGGCGCGAGTTTGTTCGTGGCCCTATGCGCCCGCGTCACTTTACCTCTACCTTTCACTCCGGTGCCGTTGACGCTTCAAAATTTCGGTGTCTTGCTGGTAGGGCTGACACTAGGAAGCCGGCGTGGCTTCGCCGCTCTGGCTTTATACCTGGTTGAGGGGGCGGTTGGCATGCCAGTCTTCAATCCCTCTGGACTTGGCGGTGTGGCTCAACTTTTGGGCCCTACTGGCGGATATCTGTTGGCCTATCCATTTGTTGCTGCTCTGGCGGGTTGGATCATGGAGCGCGGCAGGAAAACTTTCGCGCGTGCTGCCGTAGCTGGCTTGTTAGCCGAGGTTGTCCTGTTCGCCAGTGGAATCTCGTGGCTCGCTGTGCTCACTCACTCATTTGCTCAGGCTGTACGTTTTGGACTCTACTGGTTTGTCTTTGCTGAAGTGATCAAGATCATGTCGGCGGCCGGAATTGCCGCTGGCTGGTACCGCACCCACAAGGCGCACTCATGACCACGATTGGAATCCAGCAAGTTCCGGCGGACACCACTTCGTCGCAGACTCGCGAAATCACAGTTGCGCACAGTCCCGACTCCGATGATGCCTTCATGTTCTACGGGCTGGCGACTAACAAAGTCCGCGCGCCCGGCCTCCACTTCCAGCACACACTGTGCGATATCGAGAGCCTGAACCGAAAAGCAATGGAAGGCGAGGGCGTATACGACGTCACTGCCATTTCCTTCCACGCCTATCCTTATATCCAGGAAAACTATGCTCTGTTGCCCAGCGGAGGCAGTGTAGGCGAGGGCTACGGTCCCATGATCGTCGCCAACCGCGCGTATTCACCCAGCGAAATCAAGGGAAAACGCATCGCGATCCCGGGTACGTTGACGACCGCGTATCTGGCTCTTCGACTTTTTGCGCCGGGAGTTGAGACGGTCGTGGTTAACTTCGATCAGATCATTCCGCAGATACTCGAAGGCAAGTACGACGCCGGCCTCATTATCCATGAGGGCCAGCTCACTTATTCAAAGTCTGGACTCTATCGCATCGTGGACCTGGGCAGGTGGTGGCTGAAAGTGACAGGCCTTCCGCTGCCGCTCGGAGGAAATGCCATTCGCCGCAGTTTGGGCCCGGCCTTGACGTCCAGGATCGCCGCCGCTCTGCGCGAGAGTATTCAATACGCGCTCGATCATCGCGAGGAGGCTCTAGCGTATGCCATGCGACCTCGACACTCAGCTGGCCGACAAGTTTGTCGGTATGTATGTGAACGAGCGCACCCTCGATTATGGCCGCGACGGCCGTGAAGCCGTCCGACGGCTGCTCGACATGGGACACAAATCAGGGATCATCCCCCATGCCGCCCGCGTGGATTTCGTCGATTGAGAAGCTGCCGGAAGCGGACTCTTCGCCGTCCTATCTGACTCTTTCCGCAAACGAGAAAATCGGATCGATATCAACGGGAACGTTTGCGGCAGATTTTAGGGATGATTGCAGTTCGTGGGGCATCACACCATACTTCTTAAACCAGCCCTCAGCTCGCTCACGATCTCCAGTAGCTTCGATTTCCAAAAGTTCTTTTGCCAGATCTGCCAGAGCTTGCGGCATGCGGGCATAGTCAATCGAATATCGACCGGACGGTTCGCGTTGGATGGCTCCCCGCTCCGAGAGATAATTAAATTCCATTAGCTCGGCCTGGCTGTGAGCTTCCGCCGCGCCAAAGCGGACAGTCCGGAAAATTCCTCCAACATAAGACGCGTAGTATTCCTCGAGTTTTTCTTTAGGCAATGCATCGTGGTCCATAAGCCACTTGAGGCCGAACATTCCCACCACGTCGGCCTTGGCCTCTTCCAATCCAGCAAACACCGGACCGATTGCCTCGCGGATATCGGTCTTGCCCGCCGCCGTACGCGCGAACGCTGGTCCCAGTCCATGTGCCATCTCATGCATGATCGTTGCCAGAAGGTAAGCCTCTCCGGAAACCTTTGTCGCCTGTTCCGGCCGCAACACCCGCTTCGCCACGGGCAGGATCACGAAATTGACTCGAGCATCCATGAAATTCTTGAAAAATATCTTCTTGCTGCCTTTTTGTTCGTGCACGCGCGGATCATTCGGCAGATTATCCGCGACTGCCTGATATCCGTGCCGCAGGTCAGCAGCGCGGTAGGGGGCGTCCATTACTTCCATAGGAGTTTCCAGGCCGCGCTTGGACGGTCGATCTTCCGCAGCGAGGGGCAGGGCGTCCTGGATGTCAGCGACGTACTTTTGAAACATCGCCAGTTTCTGACTTTCCTTCGAGTTGCGAATCAGCACTGCGGCGCCGTACGTAGCCTTTACTCCAAGCAGGCCATCATCGTAGGTTTCGTATGGAGCAAAAATTATGTCGAATTTAGGATCTTTCAGATCCAACCAAGCCAAGTCACTTTTGAAGTAGTCATCGCTGAGCAGCGCGTCTGCCCTCAGACGCAAGAAGTTTGCAAAAGCAGGATCGGCACTTAATGCTGCCGCTTCGCGCAAATCCCTGGCCGCCGGCTCCAGGAATGAACGATAAGCAATGTGGTAAGGGAGGCCCTCCAGTTGATCGCCATGCCAGCGAACTACGGTGGTAGGACTGTAGATTTCCGCCTTCTTCTCTGGATGATCTTTTACATACTGTTCAATCTGTTCGCGAGTAAGGCCCTGAGGGTAGAAGCCTCGTCCCGGTGGTATAGACGCGGTGCCAACGAAGGGCTTGTTCTGGTCGAGCAGATCGAATCGTGAGGCATTAATCCACAGGTAGCGACGCAGTTTTTGATCTTTTGGGTTCTTGCTGCTCGCCAAAGATTGGTAAAGTGTCAGAGCTTCCGGATCGATCTGCCGCCAGAAAATTTCCTCAAGATAGCGCGACGCGTCCACCAGCTTCTTCACTAATTTCTGCTCACGTGCGGTGAGCCCAGTAGATTGAAATGGCATGCGGACTCTGCGGAAACGAGCTAGCCGCTGGTCGAGATCAGGCGCCACCTGCATTCCGGCCGATGCCGCGCCCTTGGCCGCAGAGCCAGTCATCACTCTGGAAGTCTTCGGTTTGGAAACCTGAGGTTGGGGAATCTTCTGTGCGGAAGCCGAAACCGTCATGAGAGAAAAAATCAGCAGAGGAACTACCGAACCTGGGATCGTCATGAACAATTAGATTCTAACAGAGCAATCTCAGTGTCCGTCTTCCCCGCATCTTGCCAATCAACACTAGACATTTATGATGTTCAGGATGCCGCAACCAACAAAATCGGACAAAGCGCAGACGCTGCTTATCGACGCCGATGACACCTTATGGGAGAACAATATTTAT
>Ga0193729_1002039_pt1 | contig 10134 bp, 8 predicted proteins | sample U1c2metaG_FD_143036 | JGI IMG/M metagenome (GOLD analysis project Ga0193729, IMG submission 143036) | Soil microbial communities from a riparian zone of the East river system, Colorado, United States - U1c2 | ecosystem: Environmental > Terrestrial > Soil > Riparian zone | place: USA: East River... | reverse complement strand
CAAGTCTGCTTTCATCTGGAAAGGCTACTGTTTGGCCAGCCATAACTCCAAACCCATCACTTCTTTTCACGTGCGTTTCGCTCCCCCCGTGATTCATAACCAATCACCTTTGTGCTGCGCTCTAAAACTGGCGACCTGATTCCCACGAAATGGGTCGGTGTCTAGGGATCCTGGAGTAACACTCAAAATCGTGAAATCATGTTTCTCGGGAATTTCACGTCTAAGGGCAGCCTTAGCCCAGCTTGAAATAGCTCTTAGAGATCTTGAAATTTCTTGATCTTGGACTCAAGGATCTACCTTCTCGGGTTCATTCCGAGATTTTCACGAACCCTTCCTGAACGAGCTGCGTCATCCTCGCCATGGCATCGGTGTTGATCTTGATTCCGGGAAGCACGTCTTCGTTTCCCCAGTTGTGAATCTTCGCCGTCGCGCCACACAACTCAAAATGCACACCTCGTTTCATCAAGTCAGAGACGAGGTCTTTGTACGGATTGCCGGTTGCCACATTCCGTTCGGTGTTGTACGCCTTGTCGTTCAACGTCACGTGGCCCGCATTCGTGTGAAAGACCGCGATCACCTGAGCCTTGGCGTTCCAGTCGGCGATGTCGTTCTCGATGAGCTGAAGGTGGAAGATAGAAGCCGGCAGATCCCCTTCGAATGCCAAGGCAGGGACACTGAAGGCAACCTTCACTTGCGCTAGCTTCACTGGAATATCGATGTGAAGTGGTTTCTCTAAAGTAGACATATCCAAGTTCCTTTCGTTGGTTGGTTTGACATCCGTTCTGCTCCTTTTGGGTAAGGTTTTCGGAACTAGACTCCGGAATAAACGAGCCCAGTAAATATTGCTGGCGTCATGAGAAATTGACCCCACTTGCTGTCATAGGCAGCGGTAGGCTTGGCGGCTATCGTCTCTGAGAGGGACTTGCCTTGTTTCTTTATCCCGGCCACGTTGTTCCGAATGGCGACCAGCATGTCGTGGTATTCGGTGAGTCCGACCTTATTCCCCACAGGTCCGTGCCCTGGAATGATGATCGTCTTATCCGTGACGATGGTCAGATTCCTCTCGGTTGCACGGATCATTCCGTCGATACTGCCTCCGGTCGAGTAGTCGATGAACGGATAAAAGCCGTTCCACCATGTGTCTCCGACGTGAATAATGTCAGCCTCTTCAAAGAGCACGGAGATATCGCTATCTGTGTGGGCCGGTCCGTAATACTTCAAAGCTATCCGGGTGTCGTTGTAATGCACATGGTGTTCGTCATCAAACACGGTTGTAGGAATGGCGCCGGCTGGCGCAGGCGGAAAGGTATAGCTCCAGCCTTCAACGCGAGTTGAGGTCGAAAGACGCTTTCTCGTATTCTCGTGCGCTGTAATAGTTGCTCCTGCCGAATGCACCCACGCATTTCCATCTGTGTGATCGACGTGCCAATGAGTATTTATCAGCTGTGTGACGGGGTCAGAGCTCAAGCCGTCGAGAGCTGCCGCAATTCGCACTCTTGATACTGCGAATCCTGAGTCGATCAGGAGCTTGCCGCCCTTACCCGGGAGAACTGCAATGTTCCCACCTGAGCCCTCGAGAACACTGATGTTGCGACGGACCGGGTGAACTTCAATCTTGGCTCGTGCTGCCTCATTGATCATCGTCGGAACGATGCCGGTCTCCTGTGCAAAGAGGACGCGGGGAGCAAATCCCGCAGTGGCGGCGCCAAGACCGGCTGCGGCTATAAAGCGCCGACGTGAGAGGTTGACGTTGTTCATGGATACTCCTATTTGAAATGTGAGCCGTATCCCAAGACCGGCGACCCGATTCCCGCGAAATAAGAAAAATTTATCCACCGAGTAACGAGCGATGTGTATCTAAGTCCCGTCGGAACGTAAATGCACTGGCGGTCATTTGGCGGTCAAAATGAATTGTGGGTCGGAAGCAATTGATTCTAAACAACTAAGGCATAGGCTTTCCGAGGTAACCTGGTCTCCTCCTTCCACATTTTTGGAGAACCACGCGGCGCGGAAGTACACTCCCCAATGTCCATGACACAGGATCTCGCAGGTCGCGTCCGGCTCGGCGGTTTTGAACTTGACCTCAATTCCGGCGAACTGCGCTTGCTCGGGACGATAAACGGTGACGGCAGGGTCCTTCTTCGGGAACAACCATTCCAGGTTCTGAGAATGCTGATTGAGCGGGGAGGCAAGATCGTGACCCGCGAGGAAATCAAGAGGAGGCTGTGGCCCAACGACACCATTGTGGATTTCGACCACAGTATCAATGTGGCCATCGGGATTCTCCGGCGAGCGTTGGGCGATTCTGCTGATAACCCTGAATACATCGAGACTTTGGCGCGGCGAGGGTATCGCTTGCTAGTCGCCGCCGAGTGGCTGGAAAACACCGCAGAAATCCAACGCGGCCAGCCTGCAGGCACGCAGGCATCGCCCGGACCCAGCGGCCTTATCGGCAGGAGTCGCTGGTGGTTAGCTGCGTTCTTGGGCTCGGTTGCAGTCGTTTTGCTTGTCGCCGGCTATATTTCGTGGCGGAGTTTCGGGTCTGTGCCGCCTCCAAGATCGGAAAAAATCATGCTGGCTGTGCTGCCCTTCCAAAATCTCACCGGCGATCCCAAACAGGAGTACCTTGCGGACGGTCTGACGGAAGAGATGATTGCACAGTTGGGCCGGCTTGACCCGGAACAGTTGGGAGTCATCGCGCGAACCTCCGTGATGGGATACAAACACGGTGACCAACGCTTGGACCAGATTGGACGTGACCTCTCTGTTCAATATGTGCTGGAAAACAGCCTTCGAGGGAGCGGGGATCATCTGCGCGTGACTGTCCAACTCCTTCAGGTGAAGGACCAAAGTCATCTATGGGCTCAGGATTACGACTATCGCCCGCGAGATATTCTCAATCTGGAAGATGATGTAGCCAAAGCTGTCGCGCGGGAGATCCAAATCCGTTTGACCCCGCAACAGCAAGCTGACTTGAGGCGGTTGCGTCCTGTTAATGCGGAAGCCTTCGACGCTTACATGGAAGGACGTTTTTTCCTTGATCGGGACAGCCCCGGAGACCTGAACAGGGCCGTAAGCTACTACGAACAGGCGATCAAACTGGATTCCAGCTATGCGCTGGCTTGGGTAGGCTTATCTCGGACCCTCTTTCGCCAGGCCGACAGGGGCTCTATTCCCCTTAATGAGGGCCGGCGGCGGTCGCGGGAAGCGGTGGAGCGAGCTCTAGTGCTCGATCCTAATCTACCAGATGCCCACGCGCTAACCGGCCAGATCAAGAGGGAGGTCGATTGGGATTGGACGGGAGCGAATACTTCCCTACAGCGCGCTGTCGAACTCGACCCCGAAAATTCCGCAGTTCTAAATCTCGCCGCCGGTTTGGCAGATTCCTTCGGCCGTTTTGAGGAAGCTGTGGAATTACTTCGCCGGGCAATCGCGTTGGATCCGCTCAACGCAGCGATTCGCGGATCGCTCGCGGAAATCTGCGCTGTTATGGGCCGCCAAGAGGAGGCAGAGGTGCACTTCAAGAAGGCATTAGAACTTAATCCCGATCTCTCCCCTCTCCATGAAGGGTTGGGCTTGCTATATCTGGCGCAGGGACGGGCTCAGGATGCTCTAGCAGAAATCGAGCGAGAACAAATGGGCATGTGGCGCTTACAAGGACAGGCTGTCGCGTATTACGCACTTCATCGGAGGAAGGAGTCAGACACCGCTTTGAGCGAATTAATTGCGAAATACCAATCGCAGAATGCTTTCCTAATTGCCGAGGTTTATTCCTTCCAAAAGGAGCCCGACCAGGCTTTTAAGTGGTTGAACCGGGCTTATGTGGAGCACGACAGCGGAGTCGCCGAAACCAAACTCTCGTCTTTGCTAAAGAACCTGCGCGGCGACCCGCGCTACACCGCATTTTTGAAAAAGTTGCGACTACCACTATGAGGCTATTCACCCCACAGGTGAACCAAAACAAGCGTTTTGGAAAGCGATCAACGATTCCCGGCCGCGAGCAAGCTCCTTATTATGGGACAGCACTTTCGTTACTCGTCGGCGAGTGCGGCCTCATCTCTCCCTAGCGACCGGCCTGACAAATAAGGCCGGCTCTTTGCGTCCGGCCGGCGAGTACAACACCTTTCATGCACTGCGAGAGGCCGAAGTAGGCAACTCTGCCCGAGCTCGACGAGCGGCACGGCATTTCGATTTGCGCCGCCACACGATAAGCCCGGATAGTCGATTCGGACGTAATCCAGATGGGCATCGTGTGAATCAGTATTGGAAAGTCGGCGGCGGGGACTTATTTCGTCGAAAGAATTAGGGCGTACTTCCAAGCGGCAGATGATCTGTCGAAAGGCAGCGTGGCCAAAGATTCGGGTATCCCCACCCGGCCTGCTGCATACTGAGCATGTGCCAACTCAGACGGAATCGATTACGCGCCTTCTCGAGGGCCTTGGCGAAATAGCAGCCAAGCCGCCTGGCTCAACCAGCTAACAGTCGAGGCGGCTCCCCCGTCCAAAACACTTTTCTCAAAGGAGCGACCGCGTCCGGAGCGGCTACAAAGCTGGGAATTTATCGATCAACATTAGAATCGAAAATTACATCGTTGAAGATCGACAAATATCGGTTCAAGACTGCCAGCGCCTCAAAAATAGCTAGGGCTTTACTCCCACGCGTTGGCTCCACGAGGGAGCGGGGTGGCGGGATTTGCCGTCACCGTAGGGACGATGCGATAGTCCGCGCGATAGACCAAATTGTGCAGATCGCTGGACGCGATGGCCCGGAGTATGGATAGCTGGGCCGCGGCATCCTCATCGCTGAACACGTTGAGCGGCCAGTCGTGAACCGTCGTTCCGCGAAGATGAGGGTGGTGGAAGCCGCCTCCGAAATAGGCTTCGAGCATGATTGGCTGGACCCCGGATGCCCGCTGTTCAGGCCAACTCAAAGCCCAGGATGCGTTCAGCCCTCCATCCGCTGTCCGTCGTAGTCCCGTCTCAGTGAGCTGCCCGGTGTCGAGTAGCAAGCTCATGTTCATTTCGGTGAGAACCTGGCGGGCGATGGGAGCCAGCAGTTTCACTGCCTGCTCGAAATGGGCTTCCTTGTCCTTTCGACTTACGGAGCCGCCGTGTGTACCGTCCCGAAGATCCTCAAAATGGCGGATTAGGCTGGTGATATATGCGGGTATCGTGCTTTCTGGCATTGCCTACCTCCTACTGAGAATCAGCATGTGCTGAATATGTAAAATATATATCGATCCCTTGCGACTGCTACTCTACTGGTGTGTGAGTTCCTTCGAAGACCCTGGATGAGCGAGCTCATGGCCCACTTCCCGTTTGGTTTTCCTTCATTCGGCGATTAATCCGAGCTGCTGCTGCAAAGTCAGGTTGTCCTCGATGTGCCAATTCTCAACGATGCGCCCGTCAGCGATGCGATAGATGTCGGTGGCGATGAAATTGATCGTCTGCCCTTGCCCTTGGATCTGTTTGAAGCGTCCGGCGAAGTGACCGCGGAAGCGCAGGTGCGCGACGACACGGTCGCCGGCCACGATCATCTGCTCAATGTCGCAGCCCATGTCGGGAATCGCGGCGCGTATCACTTTCGAGGCTGCCAGCGGTCCGGTGAGTCCCTGCGGGCGTCCCGGCGGCAGTGTATTGTCGATGAAGTTCGGCGCTAGCGCGGAGCGCGCGAGTGCTTCGTCGCCGGTATTCCAAAAGGTATCGTAGCGCCGCGCGGCGATGATTTGAAGGTCGACCTGTGCTCTCGGCACACTGCGATCAACGATCAGGCTGTGCGGTTCAATCAGTGCGGTTTCAGTAGCCACGGCAGGAGTAGCAGAGACATCGCCACCTTCTGTGAATACCCATTTGGGGCTCAGACCCTTGACGTTTGCAGAACTGATGGAATGCTCTGCTGGCTGGCTTGAGCGGCTTTGCGCGCTCAGAGCCACGACGAACAAAATGGTGCTGGTCAATGCCGCCGCTGCCAGCGACACGTTACGGTTCTTCATCGGCATCTGCGTTGTTCTCCTTGGATTCGGTTGAGATTGGGCTGGCTTTATTACTTTTAACTGCACAGGCCTAACCGCAGGCGCCCTTCCAAAGTGGCTAGAATTGAGAAAATCCAGCTTCTGCTTGATTCAGGAATAACTTAGCCGTTGGCTTTCTATGGGGAGAACCCGCACAGGCAAATAAACGTGACCAATCCAGTCGCTGGTGTTGTAGAAACGTTCGGCAATTGCTGAAAGCTCGTACATTTCGCTAGCAGCTAACTCATGCATCTTAAGCCTCTTGCGGTTGGAACTGTGATTGCCATTAGAGAGCGCGAATGCTGTTCAGCTCAGCCATCAAAGGAACCTGGGCGCGGGAGGACATCGTCATCGGATTGGGCGATTCTCCTATCATCTTGCTGAACAGGGGCTTTCTTCACCCATGAGCACACTTTTAGCGCAGCAAAGACAGAACGAGGCCCAAACACGAGCATTCGTCATCGCTTGGGCTTTCACCGTTATTTTTTATTTCCTGGAGTATGCGGTCAGGTCCAGTCCATCTGTAATGATCCCGGAGTTGGAAGTCTCGCTCCATACGACGGCGCTAGGCATCAGTGCAATTCTCGGCGTTTACTACTACACATACTCCTCTTTGAGCTTGATCGCCGGGGCAGCGCTTGACCATTTGGGAGCAAAACGCACCATTCCCATCGGAGTTCTGGTTCTGGGAATCGGCTGCCTGCTATTCAGCGCACCGACAGTACTCGCAGGGAACCTTGGCCGATTGCTGCAGGGGGCCGGTTCAGCGTTCGCGTTCACTGGCGCTGTTTATCTCGCTGCGCACGGGTTCCCCGCGCGATATCTCGCTACTGCAATCGGCGCAACGCAATGCGTCGGAATGCTCGGCGGCTCGGCTGGACAGTTTGTTGTCGGACCGATGATGGAGCATGGAGTACGCGTTCACGTTTTCTGGGTCGGGATGGGAGTGCTGATTCTGGCTAATGCAGTTCTTCTGTATATCGCGACCCCGAAGGAACAACTGGGGCCAAACGTCCAGGAGGGTGGCCTCGGCTCGCTTCTGACGCCATACAAAGTTGTCTTTTCGAACCCTCAGTCATATCTCTGCGGGGCCGTCGCAGGGCTGCTATTTGCACCCACCACAATTGGAGACATGATTTGGGGAGTTGCGGCATTTCAAAAGGATCTCCAATTGTCCTACCACAACGCCGTGGTCACCGCTTCTATGGTTCCCCTCGGCTGGGTTGTCGGATGTCCACTAGTCGGCTGGCTTTCCGACCGTATTGGACGGCGAAAACCGGTAATCATGGGGAGCGCGGCAATTATGATTCTGGCTGCCGCCCAAATCTCGTTCAAGCCGCTCCCGATTTCAGCGAAGATCGGAATGTTTATATTCGGTATCGCATCTGGCGCTGCAATGATTCCTTACAGCATCATCAAGGAAGTGAATCCAGATAATGTGAAAGGTAGTGCGACAGGTGGGATCAATTTCCTCGTTTTCGCGCTAACGGCGTTCGTGGGCCCAATCTTCGCGAATCATGTCGGGAGAAGCTTTGGGACGGCCGCAGACCTGAACTTGCATTTTCAGAAGGGCGGACTGTTTTGGATTGCTTGCTGTGCGACAGCGATTGTGGTGAGTTTTTTTCTTCGTGAGACAGGACGCGCGGCGCACCCACTCTCAGTGCCAAAGTAAACACGGATTGCAGTCGATTAGTTGCGGTTTTTCCAGTGTGGATTGACTCGAAAGCAACGCAGAAACAACGAGTTCTCAGAGGAGGATATTGCCGATGGTACATCGAGTGGCGGATGAGTTGGTGAGCAGACTTCTTGAGGCGGGCGTCGAACGAATTTACGGTGTCGTCGGCGATAGCTTAAATCCAGTAACTGACGCTTTGCGCTTGAATGGCAAGCTTCAATGGATCCACGTGCGCAACGAAGAAACCGGCGCGTTTGCAGCGGGCGCCGAGGCTCAGTTGAGCGGGAAGCTCGCGGCCTGCGCGGGCAGCTGCGGCCCTGGCAACCTGCACCTGATCAACGGCCTTTTCGATGCGCATCGCAGCAATGCTCCGGTGCTTGCGATCGCGTCGCATATTCCGACCAGTGAGATCGGCACCGGATACTTCCAGGAAACGCATCCGGAAATCCTCTTCAAAGAGTGCAGCCATTACTGTGAGCTGGTCTCGAATCCGAAGCAGTTTTCGCGTGTTTTGCACATTGCCATGCAGAACGCAGTGGGAAGACGCGGAGTAAGCGTGATTGCGCTGCCCGGCGATGTGGCCGGGATGGAGATTTCCCCCGAAGGCCCTGCTCGCTCCCTGGTAGCTCACTTGCCGACGGTCCGTCCCAGTGAAAAGGACTTGGCGCGTTTGGCGGACATGATCAATTCCTCGAAGAAAGTGGCTCTTTTCTGTGGAATTGGATGCGCCGAAGCCCATGATGACGTGGTCGCTCTCGCGGAGAAGTTGAAATCCCCCGTCGGACATACCTACCGGGCAAAGTCGTTCGTCGAATACAACAACCCTTTTGACGTGGGGATGAGCGGATTGCTTGGGTTCGGCGCCGCCTATCAGGCAATGCACGAGTGCGATTTACTGCTGCTATTGGGCACTGATTTTCCCTACGACAAATTCATGCCAACAAAGCCCAAGATCGCCCAAGTCGACATCCGGGTCGACCATTTGGGGCGTCGAAGCAAACTCAATCTCGGATTGTGGGGCGATGTGGGCGAGACCATCCGCGCGCTGCTGCCGATGGTGGAAGCAAAGGCAGATCGCTCATTTTTGGATGCGAACCTCGGTAAATATAAAGAGGCAGTTCGCCGATTGAATGTTTACGTAAATCATGTCGGAACACGCACGCCCATGCATCCTGAGCCTGTCGCAGCTGCGTTGAGTGAAATTGCTGCAGCCGATGCGATTTTTACTGCGGATACCGGGATGTGTAACGTCTGGTCTGGCCGGTATATTCGATCAACGAAGGACCGGCGGCTGATCGGCTCCTTCACCCACGGGTCGATGGCAAACGCACTCCCTCAAGCCATTGGCGCTCAACTTTGCTATCCCGGAAGACAGGTAATCGCAATGGCGGGAGATGGCGGACTTGCGATGCTCATGGGTGACTTGTTGACGCTGACACAGTATGACCTTCCCATCAAAATCGTCGTGTTCAACAACAGCGCTCTTGGAATGGTGAAACTCGAGATGGAGGTCTTGGGACTGCCCGACTACCAGACGGGTTTGAAGAATCCAAACTTCGCAACGCTTGCCGAGGCGATCGGCATGATGGGAGTACGAATCGAAAACCCGGCTGATGTGTCCTCAGGACTGAAGAAGGCACTCCAGCATTCGGGGCCTGCGCTCATTGACGTGGTAACCGATCCAAATGCCGTTTCACTGCCGTCTCATATCACACCCGAGCAGGTCGTCGGTTTCGGGCTGACCATGGGAAAACTGGTCCTTTCCGGCCACATCGACGAGGTGGTGGACACGATTGAGACGAATATTCGGCATATCTGAATCCGCCTTTGCCAAAACAATCTTCATCGGGGAAATTGCCGCAGCGGTGAGAGAAATGGCGAGCGATCAAGTCCGGTGAAGCGCCTATCGGTTCGGGGGCGTTACGGTGTCCATTGTACCGTTAGTGCCGCGGACGCGACCTACGTGGGAGATCGCGTTTCATCGGGTCGCCGAAGTGTCCGTTGCAATTGTGTGGCGCTGATTCTTCGCGGTGGTGTGGCCGGAGAAAGAAGCTACACCCTCCGGGGAAAAAGTGAATTGATCGCAGCGGAAGTCTGGCGCAAGAAGCACACGGCTTCGACAGACAAAGCGAGGAAGGTTCAATAGTCCTCAGTTATCGGTTCGTCCGTCGGATTAGTACCGACAAACGGCTTGTATTGACTGGGTCTGGTCAATTTCCGGGTGGGAGATCAGTAACACCGCACCAATATTGGGGACCATTGATGTGAACGGTGAAGAGAGGAAAGAAAGAACGGGTTCCTTGGGACTGTGTGCGACCCAATGAGTAGCCCGCCGGCGTTTGCAAGAAGAAGGCCGGAATCTAGGATTCCGGCCTTGTGGATCACCAAATGGTTGCGGGGGTCAGATTTGAACTGACGACCTTCGGGTTATGCGATCTGACTCAGCTTT
>Ga0193729_1002038_pt1 | contig 10138 bp, 8 predicted proteins | sample U1c2metaG_FD_143036 | JGI IMG/M metagenome (GOLD analysis project Ga0193729, IMG submission 143036) | Soil microbial communities from a riparian zone of the East river system, Colorado, United States - U1c2 | ecosystem: Environmental > Terrestrial > Soil > Riparian zone | place: USA: East River... | reverse complement strand
CTCCCTTATATGATACAGTGTTGATATCAGCTGTTGGTCATCCATGAGGATCGGATAGGTCAAATGTTTCTGCTGCACAAAATTTTGCACAGTCTGCTTGTAATCTACGAAATTAACAGCTAAGATTGTAAAATGATTATTTATGGCTTGTTTGGATGTATAATATTGTTGCATGGTAGGAATTTCATTAACACAATCTGAGCATGAAGGGTACCAAAAGTTGAGCATTACAGGTTTCCCTCGGTAGTCGCTTAGGCTCACATCTTCGCCACTTAAGTTGGTGAGTATGAAATCGGGAGCCCTATCCCCAACTTGGAGACCGATGGGTACATTTGATAAAGGTCCTCTTGTGGCGGACCAATTAAGGGAAGTCCTGGGGCTTAGTAAGCCTACTGTGATAAGAGCTAGTCCCCCAACGATGACGACGATGAAAATGCTATGCGTGACTAGGGTTGATCTACTACGGCCAAAGATAGCCGTTAAGATGTTGCTCTGAAAAAGCCGTCCTGCTTTGTCTCCTGGTGATTTTTTAGTAGAGTGAGCTTGTGCCATAATAAGTCTCCTGCCTTTGCGATTGGCTTACCAATACCTTATAACATGAACAGGCGAGTGCTCATCAAGACAATAACGCTTTGTGCTAGTTGCAGAGAGGGTGGAGAGAACTGTATAGTACGTACACCGATGAGTTTATGAAAAATCAAACAAGGAGTGTACGCTCAATGCTCGATAAAGCAACAGTTCTCAGCACCATTTATACCATAGTTGACGATGCAATGAAAGGATCAGCCGTGATTCAAGAGGTTTTGGACCGTCCGGGGCCAGCTCCCAAGCTCTCTGACAGTGAAGTGGTAACCATTGCACTCTATCAGGAACTCATTGGTGAACCGCGAGAAGACCATTTTTTCCGCTTGCACCAGGAGCCGTTGCGCCTCTATTTTCCAGGATTGAACGAACGGAGTCGCTACAATCGTCGCAAGCGTGATCTCTGGGAAGTTCTCCTGGCAGTACGCATGAGCCTGCAGATCGTCTTGGATGCGCTGCTGCTGGAAGAGACGGCTGTGATTGACTCAGCCCCCGTGCCCTGTGTGAGCTACAAACGGGGGAAACAAGCCAGCGACTTTGCCGGGAAAGCCGACTATGGAGTCTGTAGTAGCAAGGCCATGAAGTACTTCGGGTTCAAGCTGCATACCATGGTCAGTCTCACTGGCGTGCTTATGAGCTTTGTGCTCACTCCAGCCAACCGCTATGACAACCAGCCCGTGGTTGAATTCTTGGACTCGTTCTCTCACCACCTCAAGCGTTTACTCGGCGATGGGGCCTACAATGACGCTGTACTGCAGAACTTCCTGCAACAGCATCGCTCTCTGCAGCTTCTTGCTCCAACCAAGTCCAATCAAGAGTCACAACGTTCTCCCGAGGCTCAAAAACAGCTTAACCGCTTACGGCTCATCTGCGAGACGGTCAATGCCCAACTGCAAGAGCAATTGCACTTGTCCAAACATTACGCTAAAAGCACCTGGGGAGCCATGACCAGAATCGCTGCCAAGCTGACTGCTCATAGTGTTGGGATGATGGTCAATCAGCTCTTGGACAGGCCCCTCTTACGCTTGGCTGATCTGGCTCTCTAGCTCATCTGTCAATTCACAACTCGCACAAAGCGTCCTCATCTTTCTGGCCGCAGACCGCTTGCGCATGGATGAGCTGAAGCAAATGACACGGCAATATATGGCATGGAAATCAATCGAGGACGAGCGTGAACCTCTCAATCTCGATGCATTTCAATACCATCAAGCAAAGACCAAACGGGAAGATGCACACTCACGCATTCTGGCGCTGATCCCTGAAGCATACAGCTGGCTGCTAGTTCCCGACCAACAAGATCCCAAGGTGAAATCTGATGAACTGGCAGAGTTTCGCCTTTCACCGCAGCAGGGACAAGGCTTGCTAGCCTCTAATGCCAGTCGCAACCTGAGGAATCAGGAATTGCTGGTTACCCAGTTGGCAGGTGTCATTTTACGCCACGAGTTAGACAAAACTCCTTTGTGGCGTGGGAACCATGTGCACATTAAAGAGCTGGTAGAGAATTTCGCCAAGTATGTCTATTTGCCACGCTTGAAACATCAAGACGTGCTCCTGAATGCTATCCGTGATGGGTTACAATCAACCAAGTGGGCACAAGAGACGTTTGCATACGCAGGTGGCTGGGATGAGGATCTTCAACGCTACGTGAACTTGCAAGCCGGGCATACAGTCAACATCATCGTTGATGCACACTCTTTCCTGGTGAAACCTGAGATCGCATCAGCCCAGATGGAGGCGGAGGCATTGGAAGCAGAAGCAAAGCTTAAAGCGTCTTCGCCGTCCATGGCCTATACACAGAGCCAGGAAAGGCTTTCGCCAGCTGTGCTTGAGCGTGGCGGAGCCACCATAACCAGTTCACAGGTACAAGGATCAACGCCAGTTGCACCTGTCCCCGTACAGCTCTTTCCGGTACCCGAAGAACCACAAATGCACCGCTTCTACGGATCGGCCACGATCAACGAGCAGAGGATAGGCCGAGATGCTGCACAGATCATGGATGAAGTTGTGAAACACTTGGTCAGTTTGAATAGTGCCAAGGTCAAGGTCACCCTCGAAATTCAGGCTGAGGTTCCCAATGGAATGCCAAACGATGTTGTGCGCACAGTGAAAGAGAATTGCCATGCACTGCATTTTGAGACTTTTGGTTTTGAGGAGGAGTAGCCTACAGAGGATGGCATGAAGCCACCGCATTCATGCCAATTTCCATACCTTCGCATTGCTATATACCACCTCAGTCATATCAGTAGCTTGCAATTCAGCAGCGACAGCTATTTTGCCTTTACTATAGGTACTATCACTTACGCTATCAATTTTCTTCTGATTTACATATAAATCGATAGTATTTCCTTTTGCAGCAATTGCAATCAGGTTCGGCTGATTCAAGCCTGTATGAACTGACACACTAGAAAAAGGGCCGACCAAAGCTGGTGGAATGTCTTGACCATTCTTATAGACGAAAAGAGTATACTGGCCATCGGCACACACCCTAAAATAGTAAAATTGGAAATTTGAAGCCAGAGCGCGGAAGACAAGGGCTCCACAGTCACCTTGAACAATAGTCATCTGCACTTGATAGACGAAGTTATCAAAATTAGTGCTCTCAGCTGTACAGTTATAGAGCAATCCTCCTGTTTGTCCTGGTGGCCTTTTTGAAACGGCATGATATGCTCCTTTTGCAAAAGAACAACTCTCACCGTAGTTATCACTTATCTCTTGCCAGTTGTAACCCTTGCTATTATCACTTAATGGATCATTAAGTGATAAGATTCCCTTATAAGGTAAATAGGCAGGCATGGCCGTAGAATCAGTGCTTGCTCCAGTGGTAGTCCTGCTTGTTCCCCCTCTAGACACCACAAATAGATTAATACTAACGACTATAAGAACAAGAACCAGGGCACCAATGCCAACTATAAGAAATACTTTGGTGCGATTACGAGGAGGAGAGGGCATAGGCGGAGAGGGCATAGCTGGCCGCAATAGGACATTCCCACTAGCAAGTTGTGTTGGCGGCAGCGGAACGCCAGTACCATAAGGCGAAGGTTGTTCATAGGGGTTCTGCTGGAATTGTTCATAAGATGATGAGCCATAGTTCGTTGATGGATAGACTTGCGGTGGAACTCCAGGGGATGATACAGTCGTCGGGTCATCCGAGGATTTCCCAGATGAAGAGATCATGTTGCCACATACAGGGCAATAGGCTACGTTTGCCGGAACCTCAGCTCGACATGAACTACATTGCATATTTTAAGTACTCCTAATTACCAATAGATTGTTGCACACAACATACCTACTATGGCATGAACCGACTCGTTAACCTTCCTATCCCAGAGAAGAAATTCTTTCCCCTCAAATTATAGACTGTCAATCAATACATGTCAATACCAACATAGTAGCTATTAGATCGAGAGAGAAAAGAGAAATGATGCTCTTTCTACTTGATAAATACTGTTTGCTAAATACAGCTGATTGAAAGAGCATCTAGATAATGGCCCTACGGATGAGGAATCACATCAAGAAATATATTTCCCGATCAAAAGCTGATACTTTTCTTTTACCTCTGCTGGAATCAAAGCTCGATCGGTTACAATTGATGTGGCCAATGCCTGAGCACAACCACAAGGCTGATCAGCGTGGGTGGCTGGGATCTTCTGGGCAATAAGACGCAGAATTTGTTGGGCATTGGTCACGTTAGCATTCAAATGCCCAATAACCATTTCAACCGTAACGGACTCTTCAGATTCATGCCAGCAATCATAGTCAGTGGCGCAAGCAATCGTTGCATAGCACAGCTCGGCTTCGCGTGCAAGCTTGGCTTCTGGCAGAGCCGTCATACCAATAATATCCATCCCGAGCTTGCGATAGACGTGAGATTCAGCACGGGTAGAGAAGAGAGGACCTTCCATACATACATAGGTTCCCCCCGCATGTACCCTGACATCGCCCAGTTCGCGTGCAGCATCTAGCAACAGTTTGCTAAGCGTGGGACAGAATGGCTCGGCGAAGGCACAATGGACAGCAATCCCCTGTTCGAAAAAGCTATTCACCCGACTCTTCGTGCGGTCAAAAAGCTGATCTGGAATCACCAAATCACGCGGCGCAATATCCTCGCGCAAACTGCCCACCGCACTCACCGAAATCACCCATTCAACGCCTAGGCTCTTGAGCGCCCACAGATTAGCGCGAACGGGAATCTCCGTGGGACTGATATGATGGCCACGCCCATGACGAGGCAGAAATGCCATCGATACCCCTGAAACTTTCCCGATCGTGATGATATCGCTAGGGTCCCCAAAGGGAGTGTGTATGGAGACCTCTTCTACATCAGTCATACCATCCATACGATAGAGTCCAGTACCACCAATTACACCAATCATTGCCTGTGGCATATAAAAGACCTCCTTGCAGTCTGCGGACGCGATAAATCGGGTCCCTACCTTCTCTCCCGATAAATCGGGCAGGGAACACTAATTTGTTCTTTCCCTGATATAGATGTCCTAAGTGACAAAATTATAACTATGCTTTGATACGAAGATATTGACGTTTGCCCACCTTCAGAATAGCACCATCGATGACATCAACAATAAACTCGCCATCGGTAATACGTTGTGCTTCACCTGCTTCCCCTTTAGGGAAGAGCGACACACCACCCTGCTTGATCAACTCCCTGGCCTTATTGTTGCTAGCAGCCAGTTTCGCCTCCACCATCAACTCGACAATATTTTTGGGCGAACTGAGATGATAGTCAGGAATATCTGCAGGCAGTTTGCGTTCAGAGAACTGGCGGATAAAGGCCTCTTCAGCCTCTTGCGCAGCAGAGACATCGTGGAACTCGGTCACAATCTCACACGCCATGCGCAGCTTGACATCTCTAGGATTGAGCGTGCCTTCTGCCATCTTGCGATCGAACTCGTCGAGTTCTTCGGTTGGAACATCGGTCAAAGCCTCAAAGTATGAGCGCATCGTTGGATCGGGGAGCGACATCAGCTTCCCAAACATATCCTTGGCGGGAGCAGTCATCGCGATGTAGTTATCCAGCGATTTGCCCATCTTTTTTGCGCCGTCCAGGCCCACAATCAAATTCATTGTCAGGATTTGTTGGGGGACCTGACCGAAAATGGGTTGCAGTTCACGACCAACCAGCAAATTGAATGTTTGATCGGTGCCACCAATCTCAACATCCGCACGCAACGCCACCGAGTCATATCCCTGCAACAGCGGATACATGAATTCAGACAGGTAGATTTCAATACCGCTCTTATAGCGCTTTGAAAAATCGTCCCGTTCAAGCATCTGAGCCACCGTCTTATAACCCAGCAACTTAATCGCATCACCCAGGCTAAACTTGTCGAACCATTCGGTCTGGCGATGCACCTCGGTCTGTTGAGAATCAACAATTCTGAAGAACTGGTCGAGGTAGGTGGTTGCATTGACATTGACCTCTTCGGGGGTCAGAGCCTTACGCGCTTCAAGGCGGCCACTAGGATCGCCCAGGCGTGCTGTCCAGTCACCAATCACAACGACCGTCTTATGCCCTAAGCGCTGAAACTGGCGCAGCTTACGGAAAACGACGGCATGGCCGATTGTCAGCTCATAGTGGGTCGGATCCACGCCGAGTTTTACACGTAGTGGCTCACCCTTATTGCCTTCTACTAGTAGACGGCGCAAGTCAGTTGCCTTTTCGACCAGCGCCACACCACGCGTCAACAGGTAATCTATTTCTTTGGATGTTGGTTGTGGTTTCACTGTCACGTAAACGTTCCTCCCAAGCTTTGTATAGAGTATATCTATGATATTTCTTCCGCATTGTAGCAAATTAACGCAGAGTAGTCGATAGCTGAGCCAAGCAGTCACCCTATTTTTAACGAACTCTGTATAAAATCCAGTGCTTGCGTAAAGCTGCTGATGTAACGGCAATTATGCTTTTCCAGCTCAACCTTGATACTACGATCAGTGTCACTACCAAATGTCTTACGATCGCGGCTCAAAAAACATTTTGCTTCTTCTCTTGGCTGTTTTTTAAGATCCGCAACCATTGCAGCATAGATAATGCTATCTTGAAGAGAAAGACCTAAACTATCTCGATATGCTGATGCATCTCTGAAATCTGCTTCATCAATATGAATACATCTCCCTATGTATGCCAATTGACCAAAAATAGTATATAAAAGATCTATTTGTTTCACATGAGCATCTCCCAACATATTGATTGTCGATTCAAGATCAAGCATAATTCGCTTATGCGGTTCCAAACGCTTCAGGTCATTGAGTGTCTTCACGAGAGATCTTTGAAGGATATTGCGCTCTCTGCGCACTCTCACAACTTTTTCAAATGGCTCGCTCAAAACAAAACTTGGATAGACAAGTTCTACTTGATGGCTCTCAGCCAGAGAGAGAATAGAACGAGCAGCAGAAGATTCTTTTTGCTCCAGAGCCATATCCAGCACAAAATTCGATTCTATATAGACAATCATAGTGTATCCCCCATCAACACCATCGCATCATAAATTGCATCCGTGAAGCCAGTACATACAAGCGTTTTTTCAGGTTCCTCCGTCATTATCATCTTTTCGGGCTTTGAACTCAGATTCGTGAGCCAACGCAGAATCAGATATTCGAGTGCTGACCTATACAACCATTTCTCTGGCTCGCCTTTTGAATAACGTATAATCACACTATTCATCGGGAACTCATAATCGGGCGGGCTATTTGCACTCAAGGATGGATCATCCTTCCACAGAAAACCGACATCCGGAGAAAGCAACAAAAAGTATGGCATATGAGCAGGCAAACCACGCTCTAACATGCTACTCCGTATTTCTACTGCTATGTCACGCGACATATCCCTCCCGCCTTTGACTTCTACCATCGCGATGGGATACTCATCACGATTCTCTATAAGCAGACTCGTCTGAAACATTTGCATCTCACATCCTGCTTTCTTAAATGTGAGCACATGTGCTCACATGTTCGTTGCGGTGAACACGTCCGCACACCGCACGGGATCACCCGTGTGTGGCCCGCGCCGGGCAAGAAACCTCGTGAGAATGTTGACCTCGCTATTTTCGTCGCGATCCATCACGAGCGGAGACTTCAAGCTTGATCTTTTTTGTGATCACCATGCTTTTGCTCTCCTTTCTGCTGTTTAATGTATTCACGCAAAGCCCAAACCACGCACCGTGTTCGGACTGATGGTTGCCCTTCCCTTGGTCGGTACCCCGTACCGTCCATGGGACTCACGCAGCACCCACAGGGGGCGCTTGGGCCTTACGCAAGACCTGCCTGATCGTCGTGGTTGCTTTTGCCATATCAGGGACCTCCTTTCAGGAAATTGTCTCTCTTATCTACAACGTTGCATATTCAAATAGATAACATCAAATAATTGTGTAACAAGCTACAACTTTTTGTGAAAGTATTACGAGCGAAACGCAAGGGCTTTAGCCCTGCGGAGTGTCACTACCAAAAAAGAGAGCATCAGATAAGCAGGGACCAGATGGTTTCCAATACATCTGGTCCCTGCTTTATTATCTATTGAATCGGTTACAACGCAGTTAAACGACTATCGTTTAACGAGAGCTTTTACTGCCTGTACAATATGATGGGCACTGATTCCAGCATCTTCAAGAAGTTCAGCCGGAGTACCAGAGCCGGGCATTGACTGCACCGCTAACTTAACGACCCGTGGTAATGGACTATCGGTCTGCGTAAAGACCTCCAGAACGGCTTCGCCCAGGCCACCTTCGGGCCAGTGATCTTCGACGGTGATAATCTTATTCCCAGCCTCCTCTACCGCGGCCAGCAAAGTCTCCTCATCAATTGGTTTTACCGAATAAGCGTCGATCACCCGCACTGTAATATTCTCGCTGAGCAACTGCTCATAAGCTTTGAGCGCCTCGTGGAGGGTAATGCCAACTGCCACAATGGTAGCTTGATCCTTTGACGACTGCCTCACTACATGACTCCCACCAATGGAAAACTTCTCATCGGGACGATAGATCACGGGGGTTTTCTCACGGGTGGTACGCATATAGACAACTCCCCCATGCGTCGCCATCTCAGCCGTCAACTGAGCAGCTTGATTAGCATCGCTAGGATAGAGTACAGTACTGCCAAATACAGCACGCATCATCGCCAGATCTTCCAGGGCCATCTGAGATGGACCATCCTCACCGATCGAGACGCCTGCGTGCGAACCGACGAGACGAATATTGGCACGTGAGATAGCCGCCATGCGGATAAAATCATAGGCACGTGTGAAGAAAGCTGCAAAGGTCGAAGCAAAAGGAATTTTGTGACGAACACTCATACCAACTGCTGCTGCTACCAACTGCTGCTCAGCAATATATTGTTCGAAGAAGCGATCGGGATAGGCCTTGGCAAATTCTTCTGCATATGTCGAGTTGCTTACCTCACCATCCAGCGCAACGACCTCTGGATTAGCTGCGCCGAGGGCCTTGAGAGCATCCCCATACGCTTTTCGTGTGGCAACAGAGTCCTTGAGATTGTAGCGTGGGACATCCACAGGCCTCTTTGCAGGTAAGGGTGCGGGCTCAGCAACAGGGGGCTTCTGTACAGGGAAAACTTGACTGCGTACAGCATTCAGTTCCTGCATTGCCTTCTCTTCCTGCTCCTTGTTGAGCGCCTTGCCATGCCAGCCATCCATATTTTCCAGGAAGGAGACGCCTTTTCCCTTGACGGTCTTGGCAATGATGACCGTTGGTGCCCCTTTGCCAACAAACTGTTCCGCCTGCGTGTATGCATCATTAATTTGATCATAGTCATGACCATTAATGACGATCGTTCGCCAACCGAAAGCCTTGGCACGCTCAGCATAGGCCTCGGTGTTCCAGCCAAGCTCGGTCTCACCTCGCTGACCTAAGCGATTGCAATCCAGGATAGCGATAAGATTATCCAGCTTATAATGAGATGCATGATCGAATGCTTCCCAAACCGAGCCTTCCGCAGTTTCACTATCACCAAGCAGAACCCAGATACGATAGGGCAGTTTATCAAGATATTTTCCGGCCAACGCAATGCCAACACCAATCGGCAAACCTTGTCCAAGAGAGCCAGTTGCGACATCTACCCAGGGCAGGGCAGGCGTTGGATGACCCTCAAGACGACTGCCAAATTTACGTAGTGTCATCAACTCTTCATCGCTAATTGCTCCTGCAGCCTTATAGATGGAATAGAGCAGAGGAGAGGCATGTCCTTTGGAGAAGATGAGATGATCGTTATTTGGGTTCTGGGGATTGTCGAAGTCATAACGCAGGTGGCTGATCATCAATACAGCCATCAGGTCCGCCGCCGACATTGAAGATGTCGGGTGTCCTGACCCAGCTACCGTTGTAGAACGAATGCTATCCACTCGTAGTTGTTGAGCAAGATTGGTCCATTGGTGTACCTGTGAACTTTTTTCAGTAGTTGCCATTAGTTACTCCTTATTTTACGAGACTCTATTATCTTTAACGTCGCGTTCTGTCGTAGGTGTGCACCTCTATTGTAGACCGTTAGTCAAAGCAACCGCAAGCTGAAGTACGATGTACTACAAAAGAGGCTA